>Ga0207676_10000989_pt1 | contig 21885 bp, 25 predicted proteins | sample KBSSwiS72_FD_184307 | JGI IMG/M metagenome (GOLD analysis project Ga0207676, IMG submission 184307) | Switchgrass rhizosphere microbial communities from Kellogg Biological Station, Michigan, USA - KBS Switchgrass S7-2 (SPAdes) (version 2) | ecosystem: Host-associated > Plants > Roots >...
AACTTTCGAGTACAAGACCAATTCCAATTCGTTGCCTGTAAATCTACTCTTCGTGGTGATCATCCTTGGATTTAACAGCAGCACGCACTGCTTGGATTAGCGCACTCGAATTGAACGGCTTTACCACGTATCCCTGAGCGCCGGCCGAAACTGCCGCTTCTCTATCTGCCAACGTGGCTGCGCCGGAGCAAATCAATATGGGTGTGCTTTGATCGAAGCTACGTATCTCTCGGCAGAGCTCGACGCCGGTACCTTGCGGCATCCAGTTGTCCAACAACATGGCCTGGAAGCGTTCTGTTGCAGCGAGTTTCAAGGCGTCCGGGGCATTATCAGCGCTAGACACACGGAAACCGGCTGCCTGCAATAACGCCTGGACCAGTTCGCGAATGTCCGGCTCGTCGTCAACAAGAAGTATATGTGCTTCCATTCTCATCACACGATGTGCGCCAACTGTTTCCAATAGTGCGTGACGAACTAGCTCGGTCCTGAGGTGCGCACGATTAGCACCGAACACTTTGCGTGATGGACGACGGCATTGGAGACTGAACCCAGCAATAACCGCTTCCATACGCCCAAACCGCGTGAGCCCATCACAATCAGATCTGCGCCCCAGTTTTCGGCCTCTTCGACGATGACCTGTTTCACTGGACCAGCGATGATTTCCTGGCTGATTTTTAGTGTCGTATCCGTAGCGCCGTTTAATTTCCGCAGTGCATTGTTGATGACGATAGTTGCAGCTTCCCGAGCCGCTTTCTGCAATTCTGCGTAGTAGTCGACAGGCCAGGGGTCCAAACCGGTACCAACTATTAGTGGCGTCTCAACGGCGGTGATAATTTTCACCTCGCTCTGAGGTGGCCAGGGACGTTTTCTTACTTCCTCGACTGCGGCATCGCTATACGGCGAGCCATCAACTGCTAATAGGATTTTCATTTCTAATCCTTTCATGCACAAGTGGGCACAACCTATTCAAGTTGTATCCAATTTCCATCGGCGCTACGGCGGCACGGCGATAACAATGCCAGGTGCGGCCAGGCGGCGGTCCTGATCTCCATTGCCATATCGGCAAGCTCCATGCCAATACTGGTCCATAAAAAAAACGTTACGTTTACACTTGAAACAGTGCGAGTGCCAACGGCTGGAACCGAGTGCGCGCTTCTCCGCATTTCACTTGGGGAAGTTTGCGCAACTCGTAAGACTTTGGGCTTCCACCCCGAAACCGCGGCAGATTTCTCAAGAACTAAACAACACGTTCAGTTTGCCAAGGCATGACCGTTGCTTTACTAGACCAGAGAGTGGCGGGCTTTCATTGGGATGAACGCTTACAGTCTGAACAACACAAAAGAGAGAGGCAATGCGAAATCGTAATTTATTAATTGGAGCGGGCTTGGCTGCTCTTGGTGCTGGTGCGGCGGTAACCTACGCCTGGGGCATTCGCCCATGGCATCTGCGCTGGGGTGCAACAGACGAGACGCACGGGCATTGATGGTGATGGCGTGGTTGGCCTTTAGCTTCGGCTGCAATAGAACCCGGACATGCGATCGTTCTCAAGCCCTGGGGCGCTTTCGTGCTTCAGCCAATCGACGAAAAGACAACGCGATTGATTATTCGGTCGCAGGGTGACTACGAACCAGACTTGCGAAACGCCGTGCTAAATTTTCTTTTGTGGCGAGTTGTGTACGAACCAGCGCATTTCGTCATGGAACGCAAGATGTTACTCGGGATCAAAGAGCGGGCAGAAAAGCTGGCACCTGAACGTGACGACGCAGAGTGGAGAGCTTCGCTGGACCATTCCGGTTGGTAAATTAATAAGCTGTTTAAGAATGCGCTTGTTAGGGGTTCTATTTCAGATGAAAGCTGCTTGCGATAGAGTCCATTTGATCGCGCAGAACTGGAAGTCTGTCCTTTGAGGCGGTAAACCGCAATGAGTAGAAGGTCAGTCTATCAATTTGTAAGTAATAGACGTTTCCAAACATTGGTCGACCACCACTGACGTATTCGTACGAAAAGACTGTTCCACTAAGCTGTCCCTTAAACTCTGCTCCACTACACCTCACGTATCCTGCCAATTTCTCTAACTCCCACTTCTCGTCGCGCTCGAAGAGTCCCGCAGCACTCGTTCCGCTATCGACAAGAATCTTCCTGATCTGGAGGTAACCATTGGCAGGATCGTTTGCGTAGATAAATTCGAAATGGTGGTGAACGTCAAATCTCGTCGTCGCCTGCCATTCCGGTGAGGGCAGGTCAAGCACGTATTCCAGGTCGTCGGCTGTGAATGTTCGTTTTTGTGAGTGGGCAGCTCGCCCGCCGTCGTAGACAATCACCTCCATACCAACAGGCAGCAACGAGCTCAACTCTTTGGCGGCAAACATGGGAACGCGGATGCAGCCGTGGCTCGCCACATAGGACGGAACCAACGGGCTTCCGTGGATCGCAATGCCGTTGTGGATGTAACTCGGATAATAAAGCAGTCCCAGCGAGCTAAGGCGCCAGCCATTTATCTTCCGCAAGACTTTGAATCGGCCTACAGGCGTGACGGCGCGATGCCATTTGCCGCGATCCATATACATCTGGCCGTTACCCGTAGAGACTGGCACGATGCGCGCCACTAATCCTGTCTCGTCGATCAAAAACAGCACCTGCCGTTGTAGATCGATCTCGACGTGAGCTTGAGTTCCGAAGCGGGGCACAGGGCGGCGGGCATTCTGCAGTGCATTCAACTCATCCCTCGTCAGTTTGCCGGTCCTGTCCCGTTGCTCAACCTTTTGAAAAGCGATCAACGCATGTCGTGAAGCAGAATCGAATTGGCCATCGACTGGCCCAGCCCAATATCCGAGCTGCCACAAACGCTGTTCTGCTTCAATTCTCTCCTGCTTGGTCAGCACCTGTGACGATGACCTGGTGGCCTTGCGCGCCATAGTTTCCAGAAAGCCACCGGCGACCAATAACAACAGAATAACAATCGAGATCCGAATGAAGTTATTTCTTTCCGTTGTCATTCGCATGACTGACCTCCTGCCGCGTGGGGGAGACAGCGTGGTCTTGCTCAGTGTTCTCTCTTCCAACTTACACGAGCCAATTTGTTCTCATGCGAGAAGTCGTACCGCACTTCTCCACCGAACGCTTTCTCCAGAGAATGGGCCAAACGCTGAGCCAGGTGTTCTGTCGTGGTGGTGAGAGTAAGTTTGTGACCCTCTCCCTGGCGCCACTCAATAATCCGTGCCAGCACGTTATCTTCAGCCGCGCGCTCGGTTTCATTTCTCAAAAGGTTCTCGATCTCATTCTGGTGGTCTACGAAAAACGAGCCATCCAGAAATACAAAACCGCGCACGTCACCAGTGTTTTCTTGTTTGCAGGCCGGGCAAGGCACCACGCGGGATTTTCCTTCGTCAATCCGCACATCATTACCTGCCGTCCAGCGCCGGTTCTTGTAGATAGAACCACACTGTTCACAAATCGCCGGTTCCGGCATGGACCGAGGCGTATGATGTCGCCCACTTTCACGATCCACACGTCTTGTAAAAGTCGTATTTGAAAAATTCTTATTGCCTCGCATAATTTTGCGTCCTCCCAAAGTCCGCCTTTACCTGTTCGGCCTTACAACCTCAACTGAGCAATGCGCGCGCGCGGACACCGCCGAGGAAACACTACCCAGCAGCAACCGATCAATACCTCGTACCCCTTTCGCTCCGACAAAAATGCAATCGGCACCCCATGTTTCAGCTTCTTGCAGGATTTGATCTGCTGGATATCCTCGTCTGATTAGAACCTCTGCGTGCAATCCTGCGCGCCGCAGTTTCTCTGCGGACGGCTCAAAAATCTCACGCACCTGGTCCCAATTCTTTTCGTCGCTGACTTCGATCCACTTCATGGCTGAAGAATCGGAGGCATCGTCGTTGATTGCCATCACTGTATCGACTATGGCCAGCACACCTACTTCGCTGCCCCTGGGCCACTTGCGATTGCAAATCGCATCCACGGCTGCGTTTGAGTCGGAAGACCGATCCACACCGACGAGTAGTCGAATCCCTTCCTCTGGATTCTTTCGACTCATGCGCGCAATGCGAACAGAACAGGGTGCTTCGTAAAGAACCCTTTGCGAGATGCTTCCAAGTATCAACCTGCCACCAAACACGGAATGACCACGTGCTCCCATAACGATGAGATTGGGCTTCCACTGCTCGGCTGTTCTGACGAGAGCCCATGCCGGTGAATCAGCGAGTGCCTCGTAGCGCACCTGCCATGCGGGAAACAACGCCTTGACTTGTTCACTCGCCCGCTTCGCCAAGGCTCGGGCCTCTTCGAGCTTCTGCTGCGCACGTTCGTGAGCACGTCTAACGACGTCAGGTATGTACATTGGAATGGTGTCTTCGACTTCTTTATCTACTGGCAAGGGTACAAAGACGTCAGCCACACACATGACCAAAGCCTCTGCTTCAGCGGGCAATCCAGCGCGTTTCAAATCTTCGAGTGCTATATCAGCGCACTCTGAACCATCGTAGGCGATTAGAACCCTAACTTTTTCCTTCATGATTCTTTTCCGGATCGGGAGGTGAACAGCGAACGACCTCAACCGAACACTTCGCATGAGAAACCACTGCCTGTGAAACCGACCCTAAGAGGAATCGTTCCCAGGCGCGATAACCGTGTGAGCCAACCACAATCAGGTCGGCGCCCCAGCTTTCGGCTTCATCAAGAATGACCATTCGTGGTGGACCAGGCCGCAGTGCGCCGTCAATCGAGATGGTTTTGTTCAACTTGGATTTGAGCTTGTGTATTGCCTCGTCCACGATGTTTTGTGACTGCTTGCGGAGGGCAACGTCCAGGTCGTCAAAATAGTTTGCTGGTAAGGCCCAACCTTCAGGTGTAGGCGGCACCGGCAGCTCATACGAAGTCAGCACCTTTACCGCTGAGCGTTCCGGCCAGGGCCGGCGACCAACTTCTTCGACTGCCACATCGCTACAAGGCGAACCATCAATGGCTAATAGTATCTTCAAAAGACGGACCTCCTTACGAAAACTCGCAAACGAGTAGTCGCACAATTCGTACCAGTCAAATCTGGGCCTTTTGTTAAAGAATAGGCGCCTTAAAGTGCGCGGTATTTCGCAGTATCAGTTGAAATTCTGCGCAAACAACCTTGAGTACCGCGTTCTCCTGTTTGCCTTTACGAGACTTGGGTGGCGGCATAGTCGTTGCACTAAACAAGCTTCATGAACACACACCTTGACAACCAAACACCCGCCATCGAGTTTCGGAATGTTTTCCTAAGCTTCGACGATCATCTGGTGCTCAATGACATCAGCTTCAAACTCGAGCGGGGCGAAATGATTTTTTTGACAGGAGTGTCAGGTTCGGGGAAATCGGTTCTATTGCGGTTGGCGATTGGCCTATTGAAGCCAGATTCCGGTCAGATTCTTATCGAGGGCAGGGAAATCGAGAAATTAGACGAAGAACAGCTGATCGATTTGCGTGGTGGACGAATGGGAATAGTGTTTCAGGAGGATTCTCTGTTCACCGGCTTGCCAGTTTATGAGAACGTCGCTTATCGCCTGGCAGAACGCGGCTGGCCAGAGGAAGAGACTGAAAGGGCCGTAACAGAGGTTTTGCGGTTCGTTGGCCTCGAAGGTGAAGAAAGCAAATTCCCGGAGGAACTCTCAGGCGGAATGAAGCGAAGACTCGAGATCGCTCGTGCCTTAATCGGCTGGCCACGAATTATGTTGTTTGATGAACCAACGATGAGTCTCGATCCGATGGCAGCGCTTAAAGTGTTGGAGCTCGTCATTCGTGCACGTGATATCAACCAGGTCTCGTCGTTATACGTCACCAAGAAAATCGACGAGATCTATTACTTGGGTAGCTTTCGGGCCGAGGTAGGTTCGACAGGTGAAATAGCAACGGTCGAAGCTGCATCAATGAACCCAGCTAAAACCAAAGTGATCGTGCTTGAAGATGGCCGAATTGTATTCAGTGGTTCAGTAATGGAATTCGCCAAGAGCAATCTGCCTGCCATCCGGGAATTATCGGTGCTCGATCATCACAATCACACAAATGATCCAGTCTTCGCAGATCCCTGGGATAAGCGGAGGCATCCGGCCGAAGTCATTCTCTGATGACGCACGCCCAGGGTTGGGTTAACTGAATATTCACTGATTGCAATCCGTAGGGTGCATTGGTTTAACGGAGCGAAAGAGTTGTTATGTTTATTCATGAAATGAGTGCTTCTGAATGTCGGGAAGCATTAGCACACGCCCGCGTTGGCCGTCTTGCATGTGCGCGTGACAATCAGCCTTACATAGTGCCCATGAATTACGCTGCCGATGGAGATTATCTCTACGTTTACGGATTCACTACCGTTGGGCAGAAAGTCGAATGGATGCGTTCAAACCCGCTCGTTTGTTTTGAGATAGACGACGTAGTCAACCACAACATTGGATGAGCGTAATCGTCTTCGGTCAATACGAGGAGCTACCAGAAAAGGCAGAATTCGAGAGCGCACGGAAGCGTGCTTTTGCACATATTCAAAAACGCGTGATGTGGTGGGAGCCCGCTTATATTTCCCAGGACCACAGAGATCAACCTAATTCTCTTATCCCGCTCTTCTTTCGCATAAAAGTTGAAAAGATGACTGGCGATCGTGCGAATCCCGACAACAGCGAAGCCGCTATCACCACCTCGGCAGCGACCGGCGTTGAACCACAGTCACGCCAGACGAATGCACGTGAGCCGCAGTGGACCCGGATCTTAAGAGCCGCTCTTGTTTACTTCGTTATCGTCTTCGGCGCAGGTTCGGTTCTTGGTCCCATTCGAACTCTGCTGCTAGTTCCGCGAGTGGGCGAGCGAATAGCGGAGCTGATGGAACTGCCTGTCATGCTTAGTGTCATTCTTATGGCAGCGAAATTCATTGTGCGTAGATTCCAACTTCCGCCTCACATGATTTACAGACTAGGAGCCGGCGTGATCGCATTTGCATTAGGCATTGTGTTTGAGTTCGGTCTTGTTTTGAAGGTCACGGGCGTTACGCTCACAGAATACTTCCACACGCGCGATCCAGTTGCGACGGCGGCTTATTACATCAGTTTAGTTCTACTTGCTTTAATGCCTTTAATGGTTGGACGAAACGTGATCGGTTCCGTTCAAAAACGCAAGACGCGGCATCACGCTGAGTCAAATTCTTCGCATGGACTTTGGCCTGAGGATGCTCCAGCCAAGATAAACGCCCAAAACTAACGCGCACAGAAAACCGAAAGCGAACACGACCCAACCCCAGCGTTCCCAACCCGGAGGCTTGTACACCGAGACGAGCACCGCCAACCCATTGATGAACGCAGCAGCAATCACACCGAGGACAATTCTGTTCGCGATTCTCTCCAGCCGGTTAATGACTGAATCAAATCCTTCCGGCCGCATGCCGATTTGCAGGTTTCCATCTTCAGCCTCGGTAACAATCCTGCGGAGATGTTGCGGCAGTTCAGCCGCCAGTTTCGCCAAATCCAAACTGGCGCGGCCAAAACCGCGAACCCATCTCAATGGAGAATACTGCCTGAGCACGAGACGTTCGGTGTAAGGTGTTAGTGAGTTCGTCAACTGAAACTCCGGATCAAGGTTAACGCCAAGTCCCTCAATCATGATCACGGTTTTGAGCAGCAGCGCCAGGTTTGGCGGCAGATGTAGGTGGTGCCGGCGCATAACCGAGTAGACGTCATTGAGTAGCGCGGTGACCTTCAGGGCACCTAATGGCAACCCCCAATAGGTCGATAGTAAGTGGTCAATATCCCGACGGACTGACGCCCGATCTATTCGCTTTCGAGTGACTCCAAGATCGAGAAATACGTCTACCAGCCGATCGGCATCCTCACGATTGATGCCAATCAATAACTCGGCGAGCAGTTCCTGGGTGCGTTCATCAAGAACACCAACCATGCCGAAGTCGATCAGACCAATTGTCCCATTCTTCTCAATAAAGAAGTTTCCGGGATGTGGATCGGCATGGAAAAAGCCGTCCTCGCAGACCATTTTCAAAACGATATTTGTTGCGTAGTACGCAAGCCAACGCCGGTCCGTGCCTTGCTGGTCAAGTGCGGCAAGATCATTGATTTTTACGCCGCTGATCCTTTCCAGGGTGAGCACGCGTGCGGTTGTCGCCTCCCAGAAAACGCGCGGAACGTGAACATGGGGATCTGAGACAAAATTAGTTGCGAACCGTTCAGCGCTGTGTCCCTCACGAATGTAGTCGAGCTCTGATCGCAATGTTTGCGAGAACTCTTCAACCAATCCAATTAGGTCGTACTGATCTGCAAAATCCCAATGCCGGCTTGCAGTAACTGCGAGTTCCCTGAGAATCTCGAGATCCTCGTTCACCTGTTCTACTACTCCGGGCCTGCGGACCTTCACAACAACTTGGGTCCCATCCCATAAAGTAGCCGCGTGCGCCTGCCCAATCGACGCAGCCGCAAGTGGTGTAGGGTCAAACTCTGCAAAGAGTTTTTCAATTGGTTGGCCCAACTCCGACACTATGGCTGGTTGGATTTCTTCAAAAGCCACGGGTGATGCAGAGTCCTGCAGCTTTCTTAGTTCGACGAGATATTTGGGAGGCAGGAGATCGGCGCGCGTGGAAAGAATTTGACCCAACTTGATGAACGTGGTGCCGAGCTCTTCCAAAGCCAAACGCAGATGTAACGGACGAGCGTGAGTCGCCATCACACTTGCGGGATCGCGTTCATCGTTGTTTCTCAGAAAATCCCAACGTGAGAAAGAAGCACACGAGCGATTTGCCGCGAACGATTCAGGTGAAAGCTCTTTCGCCAATTAATGAGATTCATAATTGACTCTCAGCCCCACCAACGGCTGCCCGACGTGATAAAACACGCCGGACAGCGCGGTGGAAAACGCTTCTAAGCGGTGGCTTTGGCAGCTTTCTCTTTTAGTGGCTCTTTGATCTCGAGTTTGCGTGTCGGCATTTCAACTTTCTCTGCCGGCATTGTTATTTCGAGGACACCGTTGTGAAAAGTCGCTGCTGCATTCTCAGTTTTCGCGCCTTCGGGAAGAGGAATCTGTCGATAGAAGCTTCCGTAGTTTCGCTCGGTGCGATAGAAGCCCTCGCGCTTCTCTTCCTTCTCTTCTTTGCGCTCGCCGGAGATGGTCAGCACGTCGTCAGTCAACTCGACCTTCACATCATTCTTCGTGAGGCCAGGAAGATCTGCTCGCACCATGAATTGCCCATTGTTTTGAAGCACCTCGATTTGAGGTACCCATTCGACATTGTCAAACTCCATGCGGAACGGCGCAAAATCAGTTTTGAAGAAGGTCGGGAAGGTAAACCCTCCAAAGTCTTCAAACAGCCGTTCCATGTTCTTGCTGAACCGGCGCATCATCTGAAACGGATTTGCCGTCTCAGGAGTCCTCCGCTCCAATTCCATTTTTTCTGTCTGCTTGTCTTTCATTGCTCTTTCCTTTCGCTAGATGAGTACAGGGTCATTAGAAGTAGGGATCTATCCGAATATGGTCTTTCAAATGAGTTATGCCTGGGGCATGAGCGATCGAGCCGATAACGGCGCGCTTTTCCTGCCAGGAGTGAACTCGTCCCCACAAATCGACTGCACCATCATGAACTTCGATCCGTAAACGCTCAGCCTCGCGATTGGCGCGACGCTCAAGCGCAAATTCAATCTCTTCACGCAATTGCTTCTCGTTAACTGCCTGTTTGCGGATCGTGACCTTGTTGATTACGCCAACTACTCCCGCAAGGCGCCTGATCGCTCGTTCTGCGTCGGTGCGCTCGCGCCAATAGTCAACTTGTCCTTCGAGCGTTACCCAGCCGTCTGAGACCGTTGATTGAATTAACTCATTCGGCACTAATGCGTCCCATTCGAGCGCGTTGCGGACGGCGCCTGCGATCTCCGAATCGGTGCGCACGAAACTATCGATGGGTGTAACCTCGATGTCATTCGCTACATCAAGCACGCCTTGTACACGATGGGCCGCTTCCTGAGCTGCGATCTTCTGGACGTAAGTCGGGACAGTGCCGATTAAAGTTACGACTCCATCGGTGACTTCAACGTTGATGCTCGCCCAGGAAATGCGCGAATCCCATTTCAGTTCACGCATTATCCGTTGTTTCAGATCTCTATCACTTCGTCGTTCCAACATGACGAACCTCCATTGTCGGATGGAACTTTAATGTGGCTACACAGCGGCCGTCGCACTTGCTGCGCTAGGTAGAGGATGTTGGCAAATCGCCTGATACGTCTTGACGACATCGCCGTAGCCGATACCGCTCGCTGGTGCGCCATCGGAAGTTTTTGCCTTAAGCACAACATCGTTCATCGACAAGATGCCTTCCAGCTCTCCTTCAGCATTTACCACGGGTAAGCGCCGGATCTTGTGCTCCTGCATTGCCTCCAATGCATGGTCAACCTCGTCTTCGGGATCGAGGGAATAAACCTGACCAGTCATGACCTCTTCGACCGAAACGCTCGAAGGATTACTGTCTCTCATGGCGACAGCCATGCAAATGTCGCGATCTGTGATCATGCCGATGACCTTCCGGCCATCCTTGATGATCGGCAATACTCCACAGTCGTTTTCCCACATCAATTGCGCCGCATCAGCCAAACTCTCTGTAAGCCAGATTGCTTTGGCATTCGGCGTCATTATTTCCTTTACTTTCATAAACCAATCTCCTTCCACACCAGGACCGCTGAACCCGCAGCACCGCCTGCCTTCTGCATTCAACATTTATCAGGAGCAACGAACATGCCGAACAAACAGGCCAGGAATCCCGCGCAGATTAAATGCCGTGGCCCAGGTTCATGCGGAAACTTCCGCAAGAAGTGGGTGGGAAATCGCGCAAGCCTTCGTAAGAACTCACCATTGGTGGCTGTTTGTTTTGCTTTTCAGCAGGCACAGACCTTGCGAATTTCCAGAACTGGATAGGAGCGTCATTAAATTATGAGAGGCAAAAGACTCGTTTACACACTTGGTTTTTCAGAGATCGGTTTGAAGGATATTGCTCGAGTCGGCGGCAAAAACGCTTCGCTCGGTGAACTCTTTAACTCCTTGAAACCGAAGGGAGTCGGTGTGGTCGATGGCTTCACTACCACGGCGGATGCCTATCGCGCTCTATTGGCTCAGGGTAAGCTTGAATACGAACTTCGTTCGCTGCTTTCGGATTTCGACTACGAAGATGTTGAGGAACTGAGACGACGTGGTCATGCGGCACGAGTTGCAGTCCTCGACATGCCACTGCCGCACGAACTGCGCGACGCTATCATTAGTGCTTACGAGCAACTCTGTAAGCGACTCGGACGTGAGCCGGAACTTGCAGTGAGATCGTCCGCGACCGCGGAAGATCTGCCGGAAGCTTCATTTGCCGGCGCTGCTGAAACGTTTCTCAACGTTCGCGGCCGCGAAGCCTTGCTGCGGGCCGTACATCAGTGTTTTGCGTCACTCTTTACTGATCGTGCCATTAGTTACCGTGCGCGCCTTGGTTACGACCATTTGAAGGTGGCAATCTCAGTGGGCGTGCAACCGATGGTGCGTTCCGACAAAGCCAGTTCGGGCGTGATCTTCACGCTGGATACTGAGTCCGGATTTCGAGATGTTGTCTTGATCAGCAGCTCGTATGGGTTGGGCGAATACGTGGTCCAGGGAGTAGTCACACCTGATGAGTGGCTGGTCTTCAAACCGACGCTGAAAGCCGGTCACCGTCCTATCGTTGGGCGAAGACTCGGCAGCAAGGAAGTGCGCCTGGTCTATGGTGACGGCAGTCGCACTACACGCAGCGAGCCAACTCCACTGTCAGAACGCGGAAAGTTCTCACTCTCCGACAACGAAGTACTCAAACTCGCACGATGGGCCTGTGACATTGAGGATCATTATTCGAACAAGGCCGGCCATCCTCAGCCGATGGATATCGAATGGGCCAAGGACGGAGTAACCGGCGAACTGTTCATCGTTCAAGCGCGGCCCGAAACTGTTCACTCGTCGAAAACACGAGATGTCTGTGCGGACATTTATCGGCTGACGGGCAAACATGGGCCACCGGTTGTAACTGGACAAGCTGTCGGTGAAAAGATTGGCGCTGGACGCGTGCGGATTGTACGTGAAGCCGCGGACCTCCAGACAGTCGAATCCGGTGACGTTCTCGTCGCCCGGCTTACGGATCCAGATTGGGAGCCGGTGATGCGGCGAGTTGCAGCGATAGTTACCGATCAGGGCGGGCGTACGGCCCATGCCGCCATTGTGTCTCGTGAGTTTGGGATTCCGTGTATTGTCGGCAGTGGAAACGCTACCGAAGTACTCAGGAACGGCAACGAGATCACAGTCGCTTGTTCGGAAGGACCTGAAGGTCATGTTTATGCCGGGCGTGTTGCTTTCGCCGTTGAAAAGATCGCGACTACTGCAATTCCACGAACGCATACGCAAGTAATGCTGACGATCGGCGATCCCGCTCGTGCATTTCAAACCTCATTCATCCCAAACGATGGTGTCGGACTGGCGCGCAGGGAATTTATCGTTACCAACCACATCGGCATTCATCCGATGGCCCTCGCTCGCTATCCAAATCTTAAAGACGCACAGGCGATACACGAAATAGCTGCGCGCATCGGCGACGAAGAGCCGCGTGAGTTTTTCATTCGCCGCTTCAGCGAAGGTGTCGCCCGGATAGCGGCGGCGTTTTATCCCAAACCGGTGATTGTCCGGACCAGTGATTTCAAGACAAACGAGTATGCACGTCTCTTGGGAGGTAGTGAGTTCGAGCCGCAGGAAGAGAATCCGATGCTTGGGTTCAGAGGGGCTTCTCGCTACTACGATCCACGTTACGCCGATGGCTTCGCACTTGAATGTGCGGCGTTGTGGCGCGCGCGCAAAGTGATGGGTTTGACGAACATCAAGATCATGATTCCGTTTGTACGCACTGTAGCAGAAGCAAGGCGTGTGATCGAAGTAATGGCCCAGCACGGATTGAAACAGGCGGACGACGGCCTGGAGATTTACGCGATGTGCGAGCTGCCGGCAAATGTCGCAAGAGCCGAGGAGTTTCTGAGAGTCTTTGACGGCTACTCGATCGGTTCCAACGATCTTACACAACTCGTCCTCGGAATCGATCGCGACTCCGGCACTGTCTCTCATTTATTCGACGAAAACGATCGCGCTGTTCTACGTCTGATCGCAGATGTGATCGACGAAGCGCAGCGAGTGAAGAAGCCGATTGGTATTTGTGGTCAAGCGCCTTCGGACTTCCCAGAGTTCGCTCGCTGGCTGGTTGAACAGGGAATCACGTCGATTTCCCTCAACCCAGATACGGCGATTCGGACGACACTCGTGATTGCCGACGAAGAGGCGAAGCAGTCAATGGCTCAGGCGTCCGCAGCGTGAAGCAGAACACCCGCGGCGAAAGGAGTGAAATGAAAATAAAACCAGTGGCAGGAGCGCTGATTGGTCTAACTGCGGCAGGCGCAGCTTACGTTCTGGTCCAAAAAAGAAAAGAGGCGGCGTCGATTGAAACGGCGAGACCAATCGAGATTCATGGGTTTGTAAGTCCCGGCTATGAGGCAGTGCGCCAGGCGTTTGCTGAGAATTTTTCGCTGCGACGGGAGATCGGAGCAGCGTGTTGCGTCTATCACGAGGGCGAAAAGGTGGTTGACCTGTGGGGTGGCACAAGAAACAAAGCCACCGGCGAGCCCTGGGAAGAAAACACGATGGCTTTGGTCTACTCAGCAACGAAAGGTCTCGCGGCGATGACTCTCGCTGTCGCACATTCTCGTGGCTGGCTCGACTACGACGAATTCGTGTGCACATACTGGCCGGAGTTTGCCCAGAACGGAAAAGAAAAGATTACAGTCCGGCAACTTCTAGCCCACCAGGCTGCGCTGTTCGCTCTCGATGAGCCGCTTGATAAAACTTTGCTTGGCGACCTCGATCGTCTGGCAGAGGTTCTCGCGCGGCAAAAGCCTGCGTGGGAACCAGGAGCACGTCAGGCTTATCACGCCGTGACGCTTGGATTTTATGAAGGCGAGTTGCTGCGCCGGATTGATCCGCTCCACCGAAGTTTGGGGCGGTTCTTTCAGGATGAAATTGCCACGCCATTAGGGCTCGAGTTCTACATCCGTTTGCCAGAATCGATACCTGAGTCAAGGCTGGCGCCACTCGTGGATCCCAGTCTCTTCGAGATGCTTTTCGGTTTTCCGTTCCGCATGACGCCGGAGGTTTGGAATCCACGATCTAACTTACGCCGGGCGCTCCTTGGATCTGAGCTGGCCCATGATGAGCAACGCATCTACCCGCGCAACCTCGAGATTCCGGCCGGAGGTGGTGTTGGCACGGCGCGCGCCCTCGCACGCGCCTACGGCGTTTTTGCAACAGGCGGCAAGGAACTTGGATTACATCCCGAGACGTTGCAGGAATTGACAGCGCCCGCTGTTCCCGCAACGCATGGATTTTATGATGAGTGCCTTAAAGCTGAAGCAGAGTTTTCGCTCGGTTTCATGAAACCAAATCGTGGCTTCCCATTCGGGAGTTCAGCTGCGTTTGGTGGACCAGGCGCCGGCGGCTCTCTCGGCTTCGCCGATCCGGAGACTCAGATCGGCTACGGTTACATACCGAACCGAAAAAGTGTAGTCATCGGTGGCGACCCGCGAGACGTGGCGTTACGGCGCGCATTGTATTCTGCAACGCCAGCTGCGCAGAGTCATAAACAGTGATGAAGGCCTGGAGCTTACCAAGACCCGCAAGTGTTGATGACCGGCCTCTCGTCTTAACCGAGCGGCCGACATCGATTGCGCGCGAAGATGAACTACTCGTTCGTGTGTCGGCGTGCGGTATCTGCCGGACTGACTTGCACGTCGTCGAGGGTGAGCTACCAGTGCGGCTGTCTTCAGTTATCCCTGGACATCAGATCGTCGGGCGAGTGGCGGCCATGGGTTCCCATGTTGAAGATTTTGCTGTGAATGATCGCGTCGGCGTCGCATGGCTCAATCGCACGTGTGGTAAGTGCAAGTATTGTCTGACCGGTCGCGAAAACCTGTGCGAGCACGCTTCCTTTACCGGCTGGAGTGTGAATGGCGGATATGCGGAATACGCGGTTGTGCCGGCGTCTTTCGCATACCGAATACCTGATGATTTCGCAGACGTCCAAGCTGCACCGCTTCTGTGCGCAGGCATAATCGGTTATCGCTGTCTCCGCTTAACGGGTCTGATCGGAAATGAATGGGCGGGAGCACGCCTCGGTATCTACGGTTTCGGCGCAGCCGGTCATATTTGTATTCAGCTCGCGCGCGCTCGCGGTTCAGAAGTGTACGTCTGCACGCGGGATCGGGAGCGGCACCAGGCGCTGGCCCACGAGCTTGGCGCTACGTGGGTAGGTGATACGGTTGAAGAACCTCCAGTCAAACTCGACACGGCAATCATCTTTGCACCTGCCGGTGAACTCGTGCCTGCGGCACTGAAGGTACTTGCGAAAGGCGGCACTCTCGTTCTCGGTGGTATTCACATGACTCCCATTCCATCGTTTGACTACTCACTAATCTACGGCGAACGCTCGATCAGAAGTGTGGCAAACAACACGCGGGCTGACGGGCGAGAGTTTTTGCTTGAAGCAGCGCGCATTCCTGTGCGGACGCATGTGCAAACGTTTGCCTTCGAGGAGGTGAACGAGGCACTGATTGCATTGAAGCACGATGCGATACGCGGCGCTGGTGTGGTCACACTGGGATAGGAATGCGGTTTACTTCGGGACTGCTGCCAGGGCAACTTAAACAAGAGCCATCCACAGATTACACAGACGAAATCTGCGTAATCTGCGGATGGTTGATCGCCGGATCTATGCCAATATCATCAAGTTTGTGCATAGAAGAGGGAGTTTAGTGAAAGATCATATCGATCAGGCTCGCTGGCTCGCGGTAATCATAGCGACCGGAGTCGCTCTGTACTTATGTTGGCTAATGCTCAGACCCTTCGTCGGTGTTCTCGCATGGGCCATCGTATTGGTGATAATTCTTTATCCCATTCACAAACGCCTGGCGCGCAGAATCAAACATCGCAGTCTCAGTGCCCTCATATCCTGCTTACTTGTCGTATTCGTCGTCGTTTTGCCTCTCACTTTACTAAGTTTGGCCGTCGCCGAAGAACTGGCAAAGGTGATCCCGAAATTGCCGGCAGAGATTTCCCAAGTAATGAGTAGCCAAACGCCACTCTTCGGACGAGTTTCGGAATGGCTTCAAACTCGTTTGGGTATGGAGACATCCCGCTCACAGGAATTCCTGGTAGAACAACTAAAGCGCTCAAGCGAGTTCCTACTTGGCTTTTCGTGGAATTTGTTGGGCAACATAGTGGGCAGCATTGTGAAAGCATTCTTTGTGCTTTTTACTATGTATTACCTATTCAGAGACGGCGAAGACATCGTCAAGCGGTTGCCGGCGGTACTCCCGCTGGGCAGACAACAGGGCGAGCGACTGATCGCACGTATTCAGGAAGTGGTCAGTGCGAGTGTGTACGGCGTCGTGAGTATCGCCGCCCTTCAGGGCCTGCTTGGTGGTTTTGCGTTCTGGTTACTGGGCATTCCTTCACCAATTTTATGGGCCGTGTTGATGATGTTCATCTGCATGATTCCGATTGCGGGATCTTTCCTCATTTGGCTGCCCTTGTCGATTTACCTCATGGCAACCGGACACTGGACCAAAGCGGTGCTGCTGATAGTTTGGGGGGCGCTGATAGTCAGCACGATCGACAATTTCCTGCGGCCGAAACTGATCAGGAATCAGACTAAATTACACGAGCTTTTTGTATTCTTTTCAGTGCTCGGCGGGATCAGTGTCTTTGGACTGCTTGGAATCGTGCTTGGACCTGTCGTATTGGCGATTACCCTCGGACTGTTACAGACCTTCCAGCCTCCCAGCACCGCTGACTCTGCTTCCAGTTGAGAAAAACTTCGCAGCAAACAAGCTGTTTTCCGCACTTCCCTGACAGAACAGGCTTCCGATCCGCGATTTTTGACAGGCACGAGCATTGCGCTTGCAAAACCAGCGAGGTCCCAGAATGATTAAGGTAAGTCGGATTCTTTGTCCTACGGACCTGTCGAGTGAGTCAGATGAGGCATTGCGTTATGCAGTCGCGTTAACCCGAGCCTATGGTGCTCGACTCTTTCTACTACATTGCAGTCAAGCGGAGGCTCTACCGGAGGAAAAAGACGGCCGAAAGTTGGAATCTCAAATGGATCGGTTGTTCGCAGCCTCTCTAGCTCCGCACCTCGGGCTCGCGACTATGAATGAGGTGGATTGGCACGGGCTCCTCCGGACCAGCGTTCACAATGTTGGCGAAGCGATAGTTCGAGAGGCAGTAGTGCAACATGTTGACCTCATCGTGATGCGTTCACGTCGCCGGCCTCGCGCGGCAGTGTTACTTGGTTCGACTGCTGAGACAGTTTGTCGTAATGCGCCTTGTCCCATACTGGTTACGCACCCACGCGAGCGAGAATGGGTAGGCATGTCTAGCGGTGAGATCGATCTCAATCGTGTCCTTATCGCTCATGATTTCTCGCCGGACTCCGAAACTGCGTTGAGCTATGGACTATCGTTCGCGCAGGAATACCAGGCGGAAGTGCATTTGTTGCACGTTCTGGCAGAGGCAGGACGTGACGAGCCTGAACTCGCCTGGTCGTGGTCCAGCAAAGGCACGGCATATACATTTACTGCTGAGAAACTACAGCGCGCAATTCCCAAAGAAGTTCATTTGTGGTGCAGATTTGTGAACATCGTCCGTTGCGGCAAGGCTTACGAAGAAATCCTGACTTACGCCAAAGAGCATGAGATTGATTTGATCTGCATGGGGATCAGTGGAGCTGATTCGACCATCGGCAAGCTGCTTGGCTCGAATGTAGATCGCGTTCTTCGTGCGGCGCCATGTCCTGTTCTGATTGCGGGATCGAGGATGATCATTACTGAAGAAATCTAGTGGAGGAATATTTCAATGCTGCGTTCTTATATCAATCACAATCAAGAAACACCCATCGCTCCTGTTTCTTCAACCATGAGTGATGACGATCAGCATGAGGTTCGCTGTGGCATGTGTGCCAGGGAGCTGTATGTGGATGATGAAGGTTATCGCCTTTACAGCGAAGCGATAAACTCAGGGCTGGACAATCCGTTTCGATGTGAGGCGTGCAACGAGGAGTATGATGATCTCGCTTACGAAGGTTGATTAAGGGCCTGTCCTGCCGGCGCGTGGAGCAATATCCGGTAGCAACGGTCTTATCCTTCTGACACTGCTGTTAGCCGCTCAACCTTGATCTTAAAAACGATCACTTGCGGTGAATATCCGTCGGTCGTGATAGCAGATTCGACGGGCGTTAACATGGGAAACTTGCGAAGAAGCTTTGTAAGCACCTCAGCGCGTTCGTTTGACTTCGTAATCTCTTCATATCGGCCGAAAGCAATTACGCTGCGCCAATGCAAGTCGTCCTGGATTTCATCGAGTTGAAGGCAAGCTCGAGGATCTTCGCGCAAACCGAAGATCTTTAGACCTGGTAGAGAATGGCTGTACAGGTAATCGCCCTCCCAGAAGTAGTTAACCGGCACCACGTAAGGTTCACCGTTCACAACGCAACCGAGTCGGGCAACGCGCGCCGCTTGTAATAGCTGGCGACCTTCTTCATTACTCAGCATCTTCATCATGTTGCGTCTCCAGTTTTGGCAGGCAATAACGCTGCTTACGTTTTTAGACTTTTGCGAACAACCTCGACCGAGCAGTGTGCGCGTGCAGCGACAGCTCCTGAAATGCTTCCGAGCACAAATCTTTCGAAGCGATTGCTGAAACCGGCGGAACCGACAAAGATGCAATCGGCCCCCCACTCTTCAGCAGCCTTGCAGAGTTCATGCTTGGGATCGCCTTCTCTTACGACACAAGTGACTTTGATATCCGCAGCACGCAAAATATCGAGAGACCGTTTTGAGATTTTCTCAACCCAGGCTCGTTCCATTTGACGATCCTCTTCAATCATCTTCTCTAATGGCGGAATGATCTTTCCCAGAAACTCCGGGGCTAGCGGATCATCCACCATTACAACTTTAACTTCGCTTCCAGCAGGCCACGTGCGTGTGGAGACTGATCGCAACGCCTCCTCACTTGCATCCGAACCATCGGTTCCTACAATGATTCTGACTGGAGAATCCGGTTCTTCCACACGACCCCGAGCGATCCTTACTGAGCAACGAGCTTCGGTTAAGACCCGTTGCGAAACGCTACCCAAAACAAAACGACCAAGTGCAGTACGTCCGTGTGAGCCGACTAGAATTAGATCGGGTTTCCACTCATCTGCCTTAGCGATGAGCTCCCAGGCCGCCGAACCACACGAGGAGTCAGCAGTCACTTTCCAATTCGGAAACTTAGTTTGCACTCGTTCGCAGGCGCGCTTCGCCAAAGTGAGCGCCTTCTTGGCGGCCGGACACAGCTTTGCAAAATCGCGCTGCAATTCCGCAGGTGACTGTGCTTTGCGCGCTTCCTCGACGATCTCGTAACTAGACGGGGGCGGGGGTGGAAGCCAAACTTCAGCGATTGACATGATGTGAGCTTCGGCAGTTTCGGGCAGGCCGGCACGCATCAGATCATCAAGCGCCGCTTCTGCGCAATCCGAACCGTCATATCCAATCAGTATTTTCATCATATCTCCCTCAACACCATCATGGCTGGTTCTTCTTTTGCAGCCGGATCTGCGAGACTGATCCGCGGTTTCTTACTTTCCAGATGGCTGCGGATCGCGGCGATCACCGCGCTCTCCGAGTCTGAGGCGCGGTCCAACTGAAACAGTTGGTCTATCCAGCCGGCAGCTTGCGCCACGTCTGCGCACGCCTTGATCATGGTCGCGATCCGTTGTTCCGATTCGTCGGGCGGAAGGACAGAGAGGCCGATTCGGATCGCTTCCAACGCCGTCCGGAAGAGTTCGTCGGCTGGGCGGTGGGCTAGCCAATCGAGAAGCTGATGATAATCGGCAGACCCCGGCGCCACGCCGCGTTGCTTTGCGATGTGCAGAATGGTGTCGCGCTCCGCATGACTAACGTCGCCATCCACCCAGGCGACTTCGACCAACGGCGCCAGGATGAAGGCCGATCCTGTGTCGAGCGTCACGCCGAGCTTCTGGATGCGCTCGAGAAGCTCCGGTTCGTCCGCGTGAAGTTTCTCCGCCAGCGCGTGAGCAATCTCGCTGAACTGGGCTTTCTGACGTAGCTTCGCGATCAGCTTGGCATCCTGCTGACGGAAATAGGCGTCTTCCTCGCCCCGCTCACGGTCACGGAATATGTCCTTTGTCATACTACCTCCAATCAATCAGTAGGCCCTGAGGCCAACCGGCCGCTACGTTCACAATCGCCGAAACATCGAGGACCAGCTGATCCAATTCGATGACAAATGCCATCCTCGTTTGATACTTCCAGTTGTTCAGAGCGTTCCACTTCCCGCCCACATCAACTGGTTCGCCGTGCCGCGTATCGAACGACGCAACGTCAATGGCTCTTCAAGCATTTGAGCAAGTCCCCGCAGTGTTGCGTATTGGGGTTCTTCGGCGGTCCTCACGGGAATACCAGTAAGATTCATTAGACAGGATTCCACCCCGCTTAACAGGGCTCCACCGCCAGTTACGATTATGCCCCGGTCATAGATATCGGCATCTACATCAGGTGACAACTCAGATAGTGCCTGGCGAACGATATCGAAGATTCTTTCAACTACCACCCTCACGACGGGGTAGATTTCGCCTGCCGTTACCTTAATTGCTCGGGGTTGACCCGTTTGCACATCGCGCCCCTCGACCGACGTTTCTGCTGCGGAATCTGAAGGTGGTGTGGCTGACGCAAGTGTCAGTTTCAGGCGTTCTGTCGAAAGAGGACCTATGGAAAGGCTCCGGTTTCGACGGATATAATCATTTAACGCTAGATTGATGTCGGAGCTGCCAATTCGCCCTCCCCGCGAATGAATAATCGCACCCCGCAAGACCACTGCGACATTGGTTACCCCGCCACCTATATCAACAATTGCCGCAACTCCGGAATCAGTTAGTTTTATGCCGGCCCCCAACGCTGATGCCAAACCCTCTTCAATCATCCATACTCGGCCAATCCGCGCATGCTCGGCAACATCAAGTAACGCGCGTTGCTCAACCTGCGACATCCCGGAAGGCACGCTTATTAATGCGCGGCGGCTGAAATGCGAATGGCCTCTGCGTGCCTTCCGTATCAGTTGAGTCAACATTTCACTGGTTCTCTCAAAATCCTCGACAACGCCTTTTTTCATCGGAGCCGTGACTGTGATGTTTCGAGCCTCACGCCCCAGCATGTTCTGAGCTTCGAGTCCAACTGCCAGGACCTCACCCGTTGTAGTCTCGACCGCGATGGCGGAAGGTTCATCGACCACTATGCCGTGTCCGCTGACCCAGATTCTCGTCGATGACGAACCCATATCGATTGCAATCTGATCCGATACGATGTCGCGAAGTGCGGTCAAACCGATGTCCGCAGCTGTCTTGCTTATTAATGACGTGATTTGAAGCTTGCGTTTCATGAAACTTCTAACAAGACAGATGCGGCAACGTCTCTCATCGTCTCCTTATCAACGTCTTCGCTGCAACGGACATGCCGATAATTTTGTCCGATTGCCTGTGGATTCAATCCAGTAAATGCGCAAACTTTCCCACGGATTGCGCCAAAGCCCCCACAAAGAAGCTAAAGCTGAATGCACAGATGCTCTGAAACCAGGGTGAAGCGCTCGCGAAGGTTTCGCGGTCGCCAACTGCGTATATTCGTTCCTCTAGATAAATGCGCGCCTAAGGTGTTTTCTTACCTGGGACATCGGGGTGGAAGACAAGCAGCAGCGTGTCGCAATCATATAGACGCAGGCTGTTAT
>Ga0207676_10000997_pt1 | contig 21791 bp, 42 predicted proteins | sample KBSSwiS72_FD_184307 | JGI IMG/M metagenome (GOLD analysis project Ga0207676, IMG submission 184307) | Switchgrass rhizosphere microbial communities from Kellogg Biological Station, Michigan, USA - KBS Switchgrass S7-2 (SPAdes) (version 2) | ecosystem: Host-associated > Plants > Roots >...
CGGATGCCAAGAGGTGGCATTGTTCCTAAGGCACTCATGCCGCTCTCGCAAAGAGCAGCACTTACATGGAACATCGAAGGTTTCTTGTCTGTGACTGATGATGTCATCGTTGTTGTGTCTGAGGATAATGAGCCAACCATTCGTGCATACGTTGACGCGGCTCATCCTGATCTTCGTGTACGCGTTGTTATCGATGATGACCCATCCGGCCCAGGTGGATCACTGCTGCGTGGCATGTACGAGGTGAAGGCCGAGAATAACGTCATCCTGACATCTTGTGACACGTTATGGCACGACTACAAGCATCCACGTGCGGCTGTGCTTGAGTTCTCATCAATGTCATGGATGGCGACGGCACCGATACCACTCGACGACGATGGCCACATCGACTTGCTCCGCTGGTGCCGTGTTGATGAACAAGGCATGATCATCGAGAAGAGTGCGCGCTTTCAAGACGTGACGAGCGCGTACACCGGTCTTGGCTACGTATGCGCAGCGGATCGCGCTGCATTCGAAGATGGCATCGAAGGCGAGCTGCGCAACGGCAACGATGACGTACAAGTCACAGCTGGCTTTCTCAATGTGATGAACTTCAATCGTCCTGTCGTCGGTTGGTTGGACATCGGCGACGCCGCAACGTACAAGCGTGCAGTGAAGATCATCGACGGTTACGACTGGGCGAAGCCTGACGAGGTCACGTACGTTCTCAAGGACAGCGTCATCGTGAAGTTGTGGCGTGACATCTCAACTGCTGGTCGACGTTGCGCTGCAGCGAACGAGCGCGGTCTCGTATCACGTGGCATTACGCCGCAACCCCGCGCGCACGGTGAACTGCTGACGTATCCATACGCTGAGGGGCAATCGGTGTACGCGGCACAAGATCGCGGCACATTCATGGACTTGATGTCGTGGTATCGCAACGTCGTGCAAGCGCCCGTCGAAGTTGACGATGTCACACGCATCGGTGCTGTGAATGAGTTCTACATCAACAAGACGCACAAGCGTGTTGCGATGCTGAACAGTCGTGTTGCGACAGCTCTCATGGATCGCATCTTCAAATCATCAGGTTTCACTGATGTGTATGAAGGCATCCAGCCAGGGAAGTTTCATGGTGACTTTGCATTCGGTAATGTGCTCTTTCACTTCGCACATGACGGAGCAAGTTCACATCGTGTGTTTACCGCGATTGACTGGCGTGAAGACTTCGCTGGTCACATCGAATGGGGCGACATGCGATATGATGTCGCTAAGATGTTGACGTCGTGCCGCGTCCACTGGGAGCGTGCACGATATGGTGACATGCGCCCATGGGAGCGCGGAGAGAGCATCGCGGAGATTGTTCGTCGTCAGCCGTTCTGGACACCAGCGTGTGAGTACATTGGAGCGTTGTCGCTGTTGAACTCAGCGCCGCTTCATGAGCCACCACTCAATGAAATCCTCATCGCTCGCGCCTGTGAGTGGGTTGAATACATCGAAGGAGAATGGGATTCATGGACTTCAAAGCCAATGGATTGACATCCGCGTCACACCAGACGTTCGCTGGCGCGTTTGATCTTGGCGTGAGTCAAGCGGGTTTCACGATGGTGCACAAGAGCGAACTCAAGGGCGCGTTCGGCATGCAGAACGTCGTCGCCAACAAAGACCTCATCAGCAATGGCGATTGGTCTTGGGACAGCACAGGCGCTGATAACGACGTGTCCAAGCTGCATGCGCCACAGGTTGATGCCGTGTTTGGCAACCCGCCGTGCTCAGGCTTCTCAGTGATGACTACCTCGCACTTCCGAGGTGTCGACTCGCCTGTGAACGCGTGCATGAAGTCACTGATGACGTATGCGGCGCGATGCTCACCAAGTGTTGTTGTGATGGAGAGCGTGCAAGCTGCGTTCTCTGAGGGGTATCCACTCATGCGCATCTTGCGTGACATCTTCGAACGTGAGGCTGGTCTTGAAGGCCGGGTGTGGATCAATCACGTGCTACACAACGCAGGCCTTGTCGGCAACACAGCTGAGCGTCGGCGGTATTTCCTCGTGCTCACGGTCGACCGACCCTTCATCGTTCATGACTCACCTGCGGTGCTTGGCGCAGCTGATCGCTGCCTTGCACACGCCATCGCAGATCTCGAACAGCAGCCCATCGCTGTTGAGAGTCGCAACTACGTTGCGCCTAGCGCGTCACACCCGTATGCTGTGCGGGCACGCGGTGACATGCAGACCGTTGATGGTCACTTCACCAAGGGCAGCCAGAACGTGCAAGACATCGCAAACTTGCTTGCGCTGTTCGGCGACTCGTGGCCGCAGGGCGATCACCTGTCACACGTGCTCACTGAGTACTACGATCGCACAGGCGAGCTGCCGTCACAGTTCGATCGCGTCCGTGAGAAGCTCATCGACCGCCGTGATCCCAAGCATGGGTTCCAGATGGGCTTTCATCAGCCAACGCGCTGGGAGTACGATCGACCGTCACGTGTCATCACCGGCGGTGGACCCGACTCGGCGTGTCACCCGACGCTCAATCGCACGCTGACGTTTCGTGAGCTCGCACGTATCATGGGGTATCCTGACAACTGGATGATCGCGCCGAATGCAGGCATCTCGGCGATGCCAATGTGGTGGGGCAAGCAACCGTGTGTTGAGTGCGGCAAGTGGGTTGCTGACGATGTTCGTCGGTGGTTCAATGAAGAGGTGCATGAGAATCTCGACCCAGACTTCGGCACGTCATTCCCCGACAACCGATACGAGTTCGTGCGTGGTGTTGAACGTGAGCTCGTGTTCGATCACACCAAGTGGCCACGTGACCTCGATGGTCCGAAGTTCCGTGGTCGTACTGACGAGACCATGTTCAAGGAGTTTCTTGACGCTCGTGCCGCTCATCGTGCAGCGGCGGCACAAGAAGTGCTTGCACCAACAACCGTGTGAAAGGCATGACGTGAACACTGATCAAGAGATCCTCAAAGACATCGTCATGTTGCTGCCTGACAATATGACAGCCGCCGAGTGGGATCTTGCACGCAACACCGCGATCACAATGAAGTATGCAACGCCTGGACGCGGCGGTGATCGTGTCAAGATGCTGCGCGATCTCGGGTGGGAGCACGGCGTGTGCTACAAGCTTGACATGCAGTATGTCATTGCGATATGGTGCGTGCTTGAGAAGGCAGATGAACTGTGGGCGCGCATGCCGCGTCGCGGTCGACCGAAGACACTGACAACGACAGGAGCAGTAGCATGATGGAGCAAGGTAACACAGGTCACCCGGCAACGTGGCCGGCAGCAGGCACACCAGTTGGATCACAGATCGCACACAGAGTCGTTCTCGAAGGTGGCGAAGAGTCACCACGCGTTCTCGCTGACACAGCAACGCCTCCGGACATGTTCGTCGAGATGCTGCTTGCGCAGCATCGTCTTCAAGTATTGAGCATGAAGGATGGCGACCCCATGCTGCTCACAGGCGAAGCGCTCATGCATTTCGTTACGTGGAACGTCTTCGCTGTCGAAGATGAGCTTCACGAAGCGATCGCGGAGACTGACTGGAAGCCGTGGTCGTCAGGCAGCAATGCAGTGAACAACCCGACAGCTTACACGAAAGAGCTCGTCGACGCGTGGCACTTCTTCATGAACCTGATGATGATTGGCGCCGCCGCGAACAATGTCACACTCGTCGAGTACGCTGGCGACTTTCATCGCGCGTATATGGCGAAGAATGCCATCAACGCTGAGCGCATGGAGCGCGGGTACGATGGCAGCAAGGTGGGTGGCGAGAAGTGTCCAGAGTGTGGTCGCGCATTTGAAGACACCGTCAAGGCGCAACACTGCGTGTGCAAGGATGGGACGACCGTTTGCAGTCCAACTTGTGTGCACACGCACATGCAAAGGATTGCCGCTGCACGTAACGCATGATGTGAAGAATGCGTTTACACTGATCACGCACTGTGATATGATTATCTCATGGAACACCAACACCACAACTGCAGGAACGCGCCATGATGCGCTCGTCCTCCGTACAACCTCGCGCTGGTCGTAAGCGCGTAGCTGCAGCGCCAGTAAAACCTGTACGTCTTGTCTCTCGCTGCTGGTGCGACAGCCGTGACGTGAAGGTCACACCTGAGCAGGTTCGCAACGGCGAGACGCTTTCATGCGGCAAAGAACGGTGCGTGAAGCGATGAGTGACACGTCTACACGGACAGTCGAAGGCCTCTGTGTTGAACTCGTTCAGCAAGGCTTTGGCTGGGAAAGCCCACTTGATGAAGGTGGGCTCAAGGTCACAACGACATGGAGCGATCATACTGTCAGCAACGACATGTTGACATATCCACCGAAGTACAGCGAGACCGGTACTCATCGTGACGGTTCGCCGCGTCAGGTCTGGAATTCACAGAGCGAGCGGACGACGTATATCGCTGGCTGGCTCGATGACTTAGTGAAGCAGCACGGCATCCTCGGTTGGGTTGTCGGGAACGGCACGCTTTGTCACATGACGAACGTCATGGCGGCGAAGCTCGACATCAACAACATCAAACACCGCCGCAAGCAGGTGTATTCCATCTGCCTTGAGACCGTGAACCCACACGACCCCAAGCCATGCGGCAAGCCGATCTACGAGCACGGCATGGAGGTGTGCAGCGTTCATCAACGCCGTGCTGCGGCGCTTGAGGCAGAGCGGGCAGCGACACGAGCAGCAGCCGCTGAGCGCAATCGCATTGAGAAAGAGCGTGATGATGAGATCGAGCGCGTGCGCGAAGTCATCTCACAGTCAGCGGTTGATCTCTCACACGTCATTGGAACGCCGTACAAGCGTACGCGTGAAAGGTGGGGTAAGCGTAAGGGTCAGTTCGAGCATGTTCCAGTCGTTCGGAGCGGTTACTCAGACACGACACCTATCGTCGGCGTGACGATCCCAATCGAGATGTACCTTGCCATGTATACGAAACTCACCGGCAATGAGATCACGCTTGATCCACCCAAGCCAGTTGAACCAGAGCGTCCCACTGAGCCAGTGGTGGCGATGGAAGGTGTGGTGAACCCCTTTGCCTGATGACACGAACGAACAAGCTGACGACATTGAACGTAGAGCGTCGATGTCGATGCATCCGACGATGTCGGTTGCAGCGATGGCTGCGGCTGAACGGCTGCGTGAAGCTGGCGACGCTGTGACGCAGATGCACACGCCACTCTTCATGAACCTCTCCATCCCTGATCGTCTTCGCGATCTCGCTGGTGAGATCAACCGCACACGAATCAACGACAGCCCAACGCGCTTGCGTGAGAGTGATGTTGCATTACTACAGCAAGCAGCCAAGGATCTCGAGGTGCTCGTCAATGCGGTTGACTCTTGGCCTGACCACCCGTGGATTCCTGGTGTACTCTTCCGTGATGTCGTTTGGGACAACGGCCGTGTCATCAAGAATGAACTCGGCGGGCCGCTGTACGAGACTGTGAAACGATACCGTGGGTAAGGCAGCGAAGCTCAAGAACCACGAGAGACGCGAGGCGCGCCAGACGCACACGACTGGCGTCCAGACGTTCATGGAGCGACGTGAGGAATACCCAATGGTCATGGTATCGCTGTTTGTCAAGAATGGTGTTGATGAGATCGCTAAGATCGCAAAGGACATCGCCGGTGGCGGCAATTGCATGGCAGCCGCCGATGCTGCTGCGCACTGGCTTGATGCCGAGAACCGTGACAGACCAGAAGGCGCGCCAGACCTTGGTGAGGTCGTAATCGTTCACGGCTATCCAGTGGGCACTGGCGGCCAGGTGAAGAACATACGGTATGCGCATGCGTGGGTAGAGTGCGATGACATGAATGGCAGACGAATTGTCGTCGATGCGTCAAACGGCAAAGCGAAGATCATGGTCCGTGAAGCGTACTACGATCTCGCTCAACTCACCGAAGACCACGTGCGCCGCTATACGTTACCTATCTTCATCGCCACTGCTGAGGTCTATGACAGCCTTGGCCCGTTCTGGGAGTACGAGACATGACCGCATTGCGCATCACCGATTCAGACGTCAAACGACAGCCAGAGCTCATTCGCCTCGCGCTATCGTTGCTTGATCACTATCACGGCAACTGGGATGCGCTCAACGCGATGGTTGGTGTCGACTTTGATGACGTGAAGACTGCGCGGCAGGTACTCAACATGTTTCTCTCATCAACTGAGTGCCAAGCCGATCACAATCGTATTCGTGCTGCACTCATGCGACCATTTCGAGATGATGATGATGAAGTAAAGGAAGAACGACGTACTCGCCTTCGTATCGTCAAGGAACCGAAGGAGAAGCCTCGCAAGGTGCAGCTCACCGTGCCAACGAAGATCAAGCGGCGGTACGGTCGATCCACTGTCAAGACGGCTGTGTGCCACATCATCGACCACAATCGTACAACCGGTCGATGGAACGATGAAGGATACTACGGTTGGCGAGGTGACGACTACAGCCGCGTTGCGCCACGCTGGAAGTTCAGCATCTTCGCGAAGTGGCAGTGCGGTACGACAATCCACGTCCAAACGAGTCGCACTGGCAAGACTAACGGTGTATTTATGGACGAGCCGGATCGCAAGGTTTGCGCCAAGTGTCTCGAGATGGATGCGCTTCTCTCATGACACGTAAAGCGTTCGTTGATCTACCACCTGAAGAGGCAAAGGAGTATGACTGCATACACAAAGGCGCGTTGCCATTCGGCGGCACGTGTTTCTCGAGAAGTTCAACACGCGTGCACCTCGATTGTTGGCTTGCGCTCAATGAGCGCCGTATTCACCTCATCCCAATGCAACCAGTCGATGAAATGATTCGTCACTGGTACTCGATTGGATTGCTATGAGTAGCATCATCGAAGGTACGCGGTGGATCAGTCGTGATGGCACCATGTGGCTGAACTGCGGATTCGCTGCGTATGCAATGCCAACACGTGAACGTCTTTGTATCTATGAGGTGTTACACGCTGGCAAGCGCACTGGCCGCCGTGTTGGTGAGAGCGGTGTGTTCGGCGATCGCTTCGTTCGTATGGACTGGACACCAGTACGAAGGTTGCATCATGCTTGAGGGCGTCATCATTGTCGTACGACTCATGCTCAATGACATGTGCGAGAATGGCAGACATCCCGTGAGTGAAAACTTGCGTACACGTCGCCGTGATAAGCATGGCTTGATGTGGATTGATGCTGTCGTTCCCGGTTGGTGGGTGTGTAAGAACTGCGGCAAAGAATTTCCCGGACCGAACTACTAAGGAGAAGAAAGACATATGACGAAAGCATTCTGGGCCTTCATCACGCTTGCGATGATTGGCATCACAGGCGGCGTTGTCACCGCGTGCGGCTCACAGGGTACGCACAACGACAACAAGAACGTAACGCCGGGCGTGAACCCGAAGTTGCATACGTTCAACAACGCCGACGACTATCCGAACATCACCGCGTTCTGCATCGGCAAGAATGGCGTGTACACGACCACACGCGACGCTGATGCGTTCCAGATCGTGCCCAACGACGTCGAGTGCCTCGAGGGCGGCAAGCTCTACGTCGCGCCATGAACGTTCGCGAGCTCATCAATGCGTTGCTGGACATGCCACCAGATGCGGAAGTGACATACAGCGTTGGCGGTGACCGCGACCCATTCGCTAACCTCGTGGTGGAGAGCGTTGAGATGGCGGCGTCGTACAATCATCACGACGCGAAAGGTCGTTCACGCCTGCGCAAGACGGTGGTGATTCGATGATCGACCCACAATGGAATGAAGGCATGATCACGACGACTGTCGAGTTCGATCTTGCCTTCACCAAAGCAAGCAAGACAAACACGCTCGAACCTGGCGCATTGGCCGTGTGGATCAAGCGCGTGATCGAGAAAGCTGTCAACGACGCAGCCGTAGCCGCAGATGACGGTGATCCATCAGGTGACGAATTCCTCATTCGGATCGTGCCAGGTTCGAAGTTCACGGCGGACGCGAGGCAACGATGAGCGACGTCACGATCAGTCGAGGACTCTTTGACAAGATGACTGAGATGATGCACGTACAGATGCCGCAACTCGTCATCAATTCACATGAGGACTTACCGAATCGCAGGCCACTCACCGCAAGTGAATTCGATGAACTACGAAAGCTGGGTGTGGTGACATGAGCAACCTCGACCTCAAGCATCTCGAGAAAGCTCTGTATCTCGTCCGTATGGCGGCCGGTCGCCGGCGCGGTAACAACAGCTTCTATTCGCAAGCCGTCATCGACAAACGAGATCAGGATCTACTCCGCGCAGCGTACGACCTCGTAAAGGACAGTATCGGCGAGGACGGCGAGTTGCTGCTCGAGGTCGATGGCAAGATCGTCCCATTCTACGGATACGCGAAGAAGGTGCTGCTGCCGTGAGTGAGCATGATCCATTAGCGAACGAGTTGCTGCGTGCTCTTTTTGAGCCACAGCAGCGTGGGCGTAAGCCATCCATCCTCGATGAGTACGCGATGGCAACGAGTGATATCGGTTTACACGGCTCTCGTACTGTGGTACGATCTGATCAAAGACAACGACAGGAGACACCAATGGACAACGTGAGTTCGCTTCGCGAACGCCTCGGCAGCATCGATGAACAGGTTGCGAGAGCACATGCTCGAAAGATGCGGGAAGCTGAGGCAGAAGAGCAGCGCCTGCTTCGTGAGCGCGATCGTCTCGAGCGTCGTATCGGCTTGCTCGAGACGTACGGCGATGACGACGTTTGGGAGAATGGCACAATCTTCCAGTTCACCAAGAACTTTGCGTCGCTGCCAAGCGGTGGTACGCCGCGCAACTCACGCACTGGCTCGTACAACTACGTGGCCATCAAGGTCGAAGATGACTGCTGGTTCATGACTGGCTCCGCGCACAAGGACTCCTTGACGTGGGAGGCACTCGTCACGTTCTTCACGAACACGCCAGCCATTCACCCAGACGACGTGTACGTCGTCACGCAGCTCGTGCCATTCACGTCGCCAGAGCTCGACGGCATTGAGGAGGCGGACGTCGCCGTACTCGATGCGCGCAAGGTGCGGGTCGTCAGCGCGAACGGGAACACACGCAACGTCTCTGTCGTGTGGCCAGCTGACTGGGCGATCCCGCTCCCGTCCAAGACCGCAGCCGGCGGCGTGCGGATCGCGTTGCTCTGATGGATGCCACTGACACGCAGAGCGGTGGCAACTACGCCGCCGCTCCGCACGCCAAGCTCGATGAGACGCAACGCTTGCAGAAGGCGCTGCACGACGAGAACCAGATCGCTGCTGGCTGGAAAGAAGTGCTGCAAGGTCTTCGTCGCGCTAGCGAGGATGCCAATGGCAACGCAATCGAGACAGAGCATCCTGATCAGTGGCATGCCATCATCGACTATGTTGGTGAACAGCGTGCAGCTGCGAAGCGCAACGTCAGTCGCATCGAAGACATGCTTGCGCTCCGCGAGGCGCACAAGCACAATAACAAGATCGCTCGCGGGCTGCGGCCAACACACACCAGCGAGGACACGATTCTCAGTGTGGCATCGTCGCCGCCAGACGCAGACGAACCATACCCAGATCCACTCAACGTTCCATCTTGGATGGAGTGATGATCGCATCGGTGATGGAGTGGCAGATGTGGCCAGGCGGCGTTGCGATCATCGCTGCTGTGTTGATCATCATCTTTGGTCTCGATCACTTGATCGTCTGGCATGCAAAGCGTCAGACGCAACGCAACTACACGCCATGTGTTGAGGTCGAATGCCCACCAGTTGAAGAGAGTCCCGTTACGCTTCGTCCCATTACATATGCAACGACATGTTGGGATAATGACGATGATGGTCAGTGTCCACAATGCGTGTCGCCGCCTGGTGATAGATTCGCCATCTGTCCTCGTCGAGGTGTCTTCGGGTGATGTGGCAGACTCTCCGACCCGATGCGGCGCTAGGCTGCATTACATGTGGCGCGCCTGCAACGCATACACAGGGTGAGAATCCAATCTGCTGTCTTCACGCTGTAATGTGCGTTCGCGTTGCACAACAGGCGAAGATGCGTCGTCGCCAGCACACTCGTATCAATCGTGCAATTCCGTGTGAATGCTTGAGTATCCATGCCTGAAGAAACCAATGCCAAGATGTATGACTTTGGCGCGCGCCTACGCGAGAAGATTCAGAAGCCAAGAGGCTTCTGGGCAGATCTCGTTGAAGAGCTTGACGCACAAGGCATTGCATTCACGACAACGTTCACCGACGATCAAGTTATCATCTCATGGCAAGAAGAGGGCGGACGTGCGTCAACACCATTCTGGCGTGAAACAGGTGATGAGGTACATCCTCGTGCATGACATTGCGCCGCACTGGCATCCGCCAGAAGCAGAGGACAGAGATGAAGAACCCTGTCCCGATGCAGCGTGCCGGCATATTGGCATGCGCTTTCGCCATCCTCGGCCGTGTCCGCCAGATGACATCGAACATGAAGACGTGCCATGCGATTATCAAGTCTTGCACGCGTCTAACTGTCGTTGTGCTCGATGCGATCCTGAGTACGCTGCCAGCGTTCCCAAGTGGAATGAACTCACCGATGCGTACACGTATGAGAAAGCGCGTGAACGTGCAAACGTCAATCGTAGCGGTGAAGCGCTCTCAGCACGTGAGCGGTTTGCACAGATGCAAGAGCAAAAGCGTGCGGCAGCGGCGACGTGATGAATGAGTTTACACTTCTCAAGATGTGTGATAGATTGTTACTCATGGACATCAACACAACACCAAAGGTTCCGACCCGCGAGGTCGTGGAGCAGTTCCTCGCTGCGCTCAAAGAGCAGCGCTGCTTGAGTGAAGAGAAATGGAAAGAGACGTTCGCTGGCACGCTGTTCGAGAATGGACCGCAGTACTTGCCTGAGATCCGCATGGACTTCGACTGGCTCGGCCACGGCGGACATCCCAGCATCATCTGGGAAGACGGTGGTCCATACGAATGGGCGTACCTGTTTCCGTTCGGCGGTCGCGACGAAGAGTTCGGCGGCGTCGTCAAGGACGTCAGCGACATGTTGCCTAAGGGCTGGTATGCCGAGGCCATCACCTCTTGGGCGATTGGAATCTACGAGGTATGAGCATTCTCGAGCATCTCGTTGGGCAGACCATCAACGTCCAGGTGCCAGTGGGCACACATGTGCACTATGCGGATCACCCAGAGCGGAACTTCGTCGTGCGCGACGAGATGTCGCCGCCATACACACCTATCGAGTTCAACTTCGTTGAGGTTGAGGTCAGCTGGCATCGTCACGACGGCGTCGAGGTTTACACGCCTGATGATCCACGCCTCGAGTTCGAGAACACGAACTGCGAGCAATGCGGGAAGGTCATCGGCGGCTTCCTTAACGGCGAGGATGATGAGCGCGGTCGGCCAACCGCCGGCTATCGTGCCGTGTACATCTGCACAGTCACAGGCGCCATGCTCTGTGAAGACTGCTCGTGTGAGTGGGATTGGTGGTCGCCCAGCGAACTTGAGCTTGTTGCGAAGGTGCGCTCTATGTATCCAGCGACACACGTACTCACCGACTGGGAGATCCTTCGTTCGATGGATGAGAGGTTCGCATGAACGTTGGCGAGCTCAAGGCTGCACTTGCAGCGTTTCCTGATGACCTTGAAGTGATTCGTCCTGAGACGTGGAACTACGAGCCAGGCGACGATGGCAAGATGGATGACACAATCACGCGAGTCACGCGCGGCAAGCGTGACTTTGACGGTGATGACTGGGTGGTCTTGCTTTCGTGACTGAGATTGAGAAGTTGCGACGCGAGATGCAAGCCGCGCAACGACGCATTGGCATTCATAAGATGGGTACGTCACAACGCGCTGCAGCGCAACGTAACTGGCAGCGTGCACGTGATCGTTGGGTCGAAGCCGTGCGTGCAAACGTTGCAGCCAATAAGAAGGCGAAAGATGCATGATGCCAAAGCGTGTCGCTGAGCTTAAGCCACCGCCACACGTCTCATCCGAGTTGCGCGTGCGTGATGGCATTCGCAAGCGCAACGATGCGCAAACCATCGTTGAGTGTCGTACTCTCGTCTGGGCAGAGCAGGACTTTGGCTGGGAGTTCGACCTTGACACAGTCGTCAACGTCACGACCGCCTCGACTGGCACTTGGGTCACCGTGCAATACAAGTCAGATGCTGAGTGGACACGATTGAGAGACTTACTACAATGAGCGATGAGCACGAACCACCACGCAACCCAGATGGATCTATCCACACCGACGATATGCCTGTTGTTGCAATTGCGCCACAAGGTGCAGTCGTGTTTCTCAACGAGCGTTGGGTGCATCTTGTGCCACGTGAGATCGTTGTGGTTGTGGATCAAGATCACGGATTCACACTCGAGCGATCACAAGTAGTGACATCTGCAGATGGCAGTATGGACATAGCGATACCTGCGACTGAGGTTGTCCACTACGCGTGGACGTTGTGGCATATGTCACAGTGTCACGGTGTGTTTGCTACGTTGCGTGATGCACAGAACGGTGTACATGACTCGCCGCATCCACCACGTCCACCTCTATTGTGGGGACCACTTGGCGGTGAGATCGCGGCTCGCGCCATCGTATACGTCTTGGCTGGAACAGATTGGCGAGTCGTCAGATATACACTTGGCGAGTTCGTCTAACGGTCGATTGACACATCGCAAGAAATCTTGTCATTTGTTGTCCTTGCCTATTTACAAGTAGGGCAACGTGAGATACAGTATTACTCATGACAAGGACACTGACAACGTACCGAGGCGCTGACGCATCGAGAAACGATGTGATCGAGGCTGCGGAGATCGCGCAGATGGAGTATGGTGATATCCTCACGGAGATCGCCATTCGCGAGTCTGCGGACCCAGCCTTCCTCACGCAGGACAGCAACGCACGGAACATCACGCGTCTCGACGCTCTCCGCTTCGAACTGGGGAAGCGTCTGTGAGCAGCAGCTGGGAGGATCGCCGTAAGGCGTTGGGATTGTCGCGTGCAGACGCGGCAAACCTCAGCGGCATGAAGAACAGCTCGATCTGGGCGATCGAGATGGGCAAACTTGTGACGAACTCGCAAGATGCCACGAACAAGGCGATGAAGGTGCTCGAGGCGTTCCTCGAGCAGGAAGAGCTCAAGCGTGACTCTGGGTGGACGGTTCCACCATACAAGGCGCCGCCCGGCGGCACGGTGACCAATGAGTACCGTGGTCTCAAGTTGGGCGCACGGTTTGCATGTCGTACCGAAACTGGTCTCTTCACGTTTCTCGGTCTCGTTCGCGAAGCGAGAGGTACCGAGTACATCGCTGCATACGGCGGACCTCCTGGGTACGGCATGCATCGTGCCTTTCCGATCTGGAAAGTCGCCTTCCCAGCTGACCCACTTGCACATGATGATGACGCAGACGCAGACAAGGATCTCATGAGCGAGGCAGACGATCTCGTCGCCAGCTCGTAACACATCGCCTGGGCAACGTGTCCAGTGCACAACCGAGGCGAAGCCTCAGAGAGAAGACATGACAATGACTGACACCGCAACCACGGAACCGGCAAAGCCGGCAAAGGCAAAGAAGGAAGTCGCTGCAACTGCCGCAACCGTCGAGACCGCCATCGACACCCGGGCTGCCGCCCAGGCCGTCCGCGAGGCCGCGAAGGCCGAGCGAGTCGCCGCGATGGCCAAGCGCAAGGAAGAGCGCGAGGCCGCCAACGCCGCACGCAAGGCCGAGCGCGAGGCTGCTGCCGCAGAGCGCAAGAACGGCGTCGTTGCACGTCGCGAAGAGCGTGCTGCCGCCGTCGCACAGCGCAAGGAAGAGCGGGCTGCAGCTGCGGCTGCGCGCAAGGCAGAGCGCGAAGCTGCTCGTGCCGAGCGCATCGCCAACGGCACCGGCCGCAGCGAGCGCACGCGTCAGGTGATCCTCGGTGAGCTCACCGGTCTCGGCTACGTCGGCCCGGTCTCGTTCGGCAAGGAGAAGCTCGAAGCGATGCTCACGGAGTTCAAGGAGACCGGCAAGGTCGCTGGTGCTGAGCGCAATCTCCGCACCCGGGACGTCATCCTCGTCGAGCTCCACAACGCCGGCTACCGCGGTCCCGTCTCCTTCGGCAAGGAGCGTCTCGAGGAGATGCTCGCCGAGTACAAGGCGACCGGCGAGGTCAAGCCCAAGGAGCGCAAGAACGCGGCCACGGCCGCAGCCCCAAACGGCTGACCGCCGGCGGTCTCGGCGGGAAGCCGCAGTACACCGACGCCGAGATCGACCGGCTGTTCATCAACGCAGCGTGTCGGGGTCAGGGCAAAGTTCAATACCCTGATCCCGATGACACGATCGCTGTAGCGAGGGCAATGGCGAATTGCGAGCGATGTCCAACGGCGACATTTGATGCGTGCCAATGGTACGCGAGATCCAACCGCGAGGAACACGGCGTTTGGGCAGGTAAGCTTTACCGGCCACGACGCCGTAGGTCGGCCTAACCGCCCGGTAGCATCGCTGCCGGGCGGTGTGGTATGTAAGTGAGGAACTTGTTTACATCTAGGCGGATGTGGGTTACGATTGTTTCATGGACAACAACACCAACGCAGAGAGTCCGTTCGCGGGTGTGGCAACTGCATCACCAGCTCCGGCTGGGCCGCAAGGTGCCACTGATAAGCAGAAAGCGTTTCTCAGGCGGTTGCTCGATGAGCGGCCGACGTTCCGCGATGCGAAAGCGTATCGTGTCGAGCTGCTCACGAAGCGTTCCGCTTCGGAGATCATCGACTGGATCATCGCGAATGTCGAGAAAGAGAAGGTGAACAATGCACCTGCGTCTGACATCGCGTTCGGCATCTACTTCAAGCACGGCGAGTTCTACCGGGTGTATCTCACCCGAGAGAGCAAGCAGAAGGTCGCTGCCAAACTGCTCGTCGTTCGAGATGGAAAGCGTGATGAACACGGCGATCTGATTCGTGATGAGAACGGGTACGCGGTCGAACCAGCTGAGTGCGATTGGGAATACCTCGGCAAGGCAGGCTTGACGCGTCTCACGCCCGATGACAAGTGCTCGCATGAGGAGGCATCGAAGTTCGGCGCCATGTACGGTGTCTGCTGCGCTTGTGCCGCCGATCTCAACAATCCCATCAGCGTGTATCACGGATACGGTCCCGTTTGCGCTGGACACAATGGCTGGCCTCGCCTCACGCCCAGGCAACTGGCGAAGGTCTACGAGAATCGCGGGGTGAAGCTGTGAGTCCAGAGATGAAAGAAGCGTTCGAGGCATTTGCGCGTAATGACCGATTCGGCACTTGCGCTGAATGCCCACACGATGGTGCTGGTCGACCACTGCCAGAGCTTTGCGTGAACACTGCACGGTATGATCATCAGATCAAGATCGGCGAACTCGTTCGCTCGTATCACATCGAGGCAGAGAATGCGCTTGCGCAGCAGATCTACATGGACGATGCAACAATTGGTCGTGAGGAAGCGCGACACCTCGCGTTCATCAGGTACCACAGCGGTTGGGGTGCTGATCTGACGTCATCACAGCTGCTCGAGTACATGCTTGATGATGATGGCAAGTTGCCCAACACACCAGCGCAATCACTTGAGAACGTGCGCGATCAACTGGAGGACAAGTGATGCAAGAGATCGTCCTCTCGCCAACGCAGCAACGCATTTATGATGCGCTCAAGGCAAAGCTCATCACCGACCTCGACATCGAAGAAGCATTCCCGAACTACACGCGCTTTCGTAAACGCTACATCACTGGAGAAGCCATGCACGACTTGCCCGAGCCAGATCCATCTCCCAAAGAGATGGACCGTATCGTTCCGCAGATACCGCCTGCGCAGCGCAGCCGCGCTGAGTGGCGGCATGCGGCTGAGATGGCTGGTGTTGATCGCGATGACTGACGCGCATAGCAGTCTCAAGCCTCTCGAGCAAGAAGAGATTCTCGAGACAATCATGGCGTTCTACGACATGATGAACGAAGGATCGCCGTGGGAGACGCTGCAGAAGCGGGTGGACTACAGGTACCAAGCAGGTGTCACCGTCAACGCGCTCGCTGCGCTAGGCTTCCGCGTAAGCAAGAGTCCCAAGCTCGATGAAGACGGTCGGCCCAAGACTGAGTACGTGTATGGCATCTGCTACAACGATCGCAACATCGACAACTACAGTCGCTCACGCTTTAGCGAAGAGTATGGCGTCTGGCTCTCAAAGGACGAGAGAGACGCGAAGATTCGTGAGTTGAATCAACACGACTTGGATCGCTGTAACGAACCTGGACGTTTCGCACATGCGGCAGCTGTTGCTCAAGCAGAGCAGCGAACGGCTCGCGGCATCCTCTTTCAAGAACCTGTTCCAGCTTACGTGCCGAGATACACGCACGATTCACCTCGCCCCTGGATCGATGGCAACGGCCGCGCGATCTATGAGTACTATGGCGCTGAGGACATCGAGGTGAACTTCCCATGAGTCTCAAAGGCGTACCTGCACACACGCTCAATAACAAGGGTGAGGTGATGATTCCTGTCATGCTCACGCGTGATGAACTCGAACTCATCATTCGCACCCTTGACGATGCGAGCGGCGAAATTCCAAACACACCACTCGGCGATGATCTCTGCGGCGTGTCAACGAAACTCGTTGATCGGCGGAAGCGATTCAACAAGGTCCAGCGAGCGGTCGACTACGCGAATGGCGTGATGCGAGACGACTGACGTGTAGATGTAGTTTACATCTCTCTGGATGTGTGATAGGATTAATTCATGGACAACAACACAACACCACAACCTCGGCCTTGGCCCGGTCCTTGCCCATGCGCTTGCAACAGCGGCGGCTTCTGCGGCGGCTGCGGCCACGCTGGATGCGGTGGACGGAGGTCGCGATGAGCGCCGCAGTCTTCACTGAGCACACGCGCAATCGCAAGTTCAAGCAGATTGCTTGGACGCAAGCGATGCCACCATGTCAAGCACACCTCATCATCGCTGGACAGACGGTCTGCACTGCACCTGGCGAATACGACACGCCACTGCGCGCCGCCGGTGGAACATGGGGTGATCTCTGCGAGACTCACATGCTTGAGCTCGTTGGAGAAGGTACGCAAGTTGGATTCCACAGGATCGCGTCGTGATGACCGTCACAATGCCAGCGGCACGACCGCTCGGCGACATCCGCTTCCTTCACATCAACCCGTTCAGGCCGGTTACATGGCGGCCATCGCACGATGGTGTTGTCGTGAACAACGCGAAGGTGGTCGCCGACGCGCTACCATCTGATGTTGATCCTGCGATGGTCATCAGCTTCGGCGACATCGACGAGATCGGCGGTGGAGGCCGTGACTACCCGGAGTATCGCTCTGATGAGTGGTACACGCTGATGCTCGATGGCGTGCAGCGGCTTCGCTGGGCTCGACCTGAGTTACCGCCTGTGTACAGCGTACCAGCTGTTGTGCGATCGTTCGACATGACCGAGATGGAGTTCTTCCCAAGCACAGGCTTCATCACGTTGGACTTGATCGCGCCTGGTCGCATTCAATGCAAGTGCGATGGCAAGCATGAACTGCCGAAGCTCATCAAGAGCGATTCGCGATTCACATCCAGCGAACGCTCAAAGCTTGAGCAGCGCTTTGGTGCGATGAGCAAGACGTATGCGATTCGCGATCGTCGGCACTTGATCACATGGTGCGCAATGCATCGGTGCGTGGCGTTGTGAGAGATCTCATTGGTGCATTGCGAGGCGGGCTGCACTGCGGGTGGTGTCACGAGCAGAAGACCACGATGTACGAGAAGTTCATGCGATACGATCAACTGCTGTGTAAAGCTGAACGTCGCTGGTACGAACGGGTGATGATGAAGATCGGCGATAAAGCTGGGCCGATCAACTGCATCTGGCGCCTCGGTCGGCGACTGCACTTTCGCTTTCACGTTTCACGTGAAGTTGCTGACATCTACTATGGGCGGAACGGATGCCAGTAAGATCGACAGTTGCACGGAATCAAGCACTCAAGCGCAAGGCGAACAAGGCGATCCTTTCATACGTGAAAGCAGTTGAACGCGTGTATCGCGAGTGCGCGCAAGAGTTCACGCAGCCGCTAACGTCGCACATGACGTATCTGTACAGCGAGATGCTTCGTGCTCGCAACGGCGTGTACAGGAAGCCACCGCAGCGGCATGTGCGTCTCGTACGCGCTGAAGCTGACGGTCTCATTCACATCTTCGATCTGCCACTCTTGTACATCACGTGTGAATGCTTCTTGCCGGGTGAAGATGCGGTCTGGCTCTTTCTTGCTGTGGTCTGGTCACGCGCTCAAGTCATGCGTAACGTGAAGAAAGAGTACGCGGACAGTCTTGCACTCGGTGATGAAGTCGACGAGCACATCATGGATCAAGACGATCCTCGTGTTCTCATGCGCGCATGTCACCTCTTCTGGGAACAGATCACAAGCGAGACAGGTGAAGATGGCAACGCTGTTGATCCGTGGCGCATCCCGTTCATTCGCGCGCGTGCGGCTGGTCGCGCTGTCGCACTTCGTAACGAGAGGAAGGAAGCGTAATGCAGCACGGCAGCGTTAGCTTTCCTCCATCGCCAATGCAGATGATCAAGCAGTGCTGGGTGACATTCAAGTGTTGGCGCTGTGGAAAGATCGGTCAACAGCTTCTCAAACCTCAAGATGTCATCGATGATCATTACATCGCGATCTGCGTCAATTGCGCATTCAAGTTGACGCCGACGAACATGGTCGTATGGTTCCGTGAAGAGTGGACACGCATCACGTTGTCTGGATGCGACCCAGTGTGGTCATATCAAAAGGAAGATGGTTAGTGATGAAAGAAGGACAAGAAAGTGTCGTCACGAATGAAGTCCAATGCTTGCAGCGACGAAGCGGTGGTCCGTGCTACAACAGCTGGCCGTCACGCGCGCACCCTGAGTGTCGCGCTGCGCACGAAGCTGCAAAACCTGCACAGCTTGGTGAGCGCAAGGTCGTAGACAATAGCGACCGCATGGCTGAGCGCCTCAAGCGGCGCGAAGAACGTCTTCGTAGCGACGACAATGCGAACGCACTACGTGAGAGTCGCAAGCCCAAGACGCCAATGCAAGCGAAAGCAATGCATGATGTCAAGGTGTTGTACGACGCATGGGCGTATGCTGAAGACACGGATGGCCCACCGGTACCACTGCCGTAAGTCGCCGGGTTCGTAGTGTGGTACGGTAGTACGGCGAACCAATAAGACATAGACAAGGACGTGACGTGATCGAAGACATGAATAGCGCTGAGCGTTGGAAGCCGGAGCACGCGTGTGGCGCGCCGCTATACACCGACGAAGAACTGGCTGTCTTCTTGAAGAAGCCAGAGAACGCGCTCGCTGCGGCGAACGAGCAACCGGGATACCGCGTGCAGCCAGTGGGTGGTTGGCCTGGGAATCCATCGCCGCTGGACAAGCACTTGCACGCAAGCGGGCAAGTTGAGTTCTGGGGGATTGGGAAGCTTGGCCGTGCCGTGTCGCTTGTGCCAGCCAAGTGGGGCTCAGTCGGCGGCGACAATGAGTTCGTCGAGCTCATGATGGACTTGCACGAGGAGCTCGAACGTCAAGGACGCAACGTCGTCTTCGTGCTTGTGTCGCGTTGCAGTGATGGTCCGGAGTTCATTCCGTCTTGGGTGCGTAATGCATGGCAGTCTTACGTCATTCCGCGCTTTGGCCGGCAACCACTTGGCGATGAAGGCTACTCGCCTGCCGCCTGCGCCGTTGCACAGCACATCGGTACGCAGGGCGCGTACACCGACGTGCTCGCGCCGTGGTTACCGCTTCTCTCCAATGTTGTGATGCTCCTCGGTCAGCATGGCACGACGAACATGCGCGTGCCCATGGCGAATGGCAATGGTGAGCTCACATCACCGCTGGATATGTCTGGTGCGTACAGCGGTCCACTCGTTATGCTTGCGAATGCGTGGGAGGATGGCGATTACGGCGAGCCCGCCGCTGCAGCGTTTGCACGTGGCGGGAAGCGTGTCACATGGATCTGTCATGACTCACGCAACTACCTCAAGGCACGCGATGTCCTCCGAGGTCCGAGTCCTGTTCTCGGGCAGTACAACTGGTCGCGCAACTTCCGTGACATGATGGACAATCTTCACGTGCACGAGTATCAGTACGCAGCTGCAGAGCTGGGTGGTGTGACGATGCCTGATGCGCCGCCCGCTGCAGGCAGCGAGCGGAGCGTCAAGTTCGGCCTCATTGTCAACGAGACTGCGAAGATGACTGCGCAAGATGGTGCTGGTGTCGGTCGACTGCAGTGCGTGCTTGAGTGGGCAGTACCTGTGATGAAGACAGTGCCGGTCATGATCGAAGAAACACCAGTGTCTGACATGCAAGCTGACGCGCCTGCATGGAGTGAGTTTCACGATGACGAGCCTCGACATGAACCTTTGCGTGAGTACAAGCCAGAGACGTATATGTTCGGAACATGGACACCTGAGTCGCAAGCGGAGATCGCTACAGCGCTTGGTGAGCAATTCGCCTCGCTGTTCCCAGTGAAAGGCGTCGTACGTGAACACGTCTTGACGCTGCTTGGTGACACGCGGTACAGCGTGACGTTCCCAGGCAACGGCCAGCCGTGGGTAACGGCCAAGCTCTGGGAGGGCTGGTCGTGTGGCGTGATCATGTTCATGCATCCGATGTATGACGGTCAGAACAACGTCTTCAAGCATGCACGTCTTTGCGGTGCTGACGAGCGCGATGTCATGTTGCTTGAACAGTGGCTCCGACCGCCGAATCCTGAGGCGATGTTGAAGGGAATCGACTATCTCGAGCAGCACGGTGAGATCGCCGATGACATCCGCCGTGCGCAATGGAACGTGTTCGTCGCGTGTAAGAAGTACGCAATGCATATTCGTCGCATCTTCGAACTTGCCCCGGAGCGGTTGTGACAGAACAGTTGCAAGGAGACCGGCAGCCGGCGTATCTCCTTCTACGGCCGGTTGTTTGTCCAGTCGGTTGTTCGACTGTCGGGATAGCAATCGGGCTTAGAACCGGCCGTAGAGCCGGTGTCAGGATGGGCGAATGAGTGAGAACAACGGCGACATCGCCGTTTGGTCTGAAGCGAATCGCGGCGGTGATGGTTGGGCGCCTGGCGGCTCGTATGTCATTCCTCTCTTCGAATGGAACAAGACGCCATCATACGAGGCGTGGCAGCGTGGTGAATCGACAGCTTGGGCGTCTGTGAAGACGTGGATGGAGAAGCGTCGCGAGCAGACCGGTAGACTACCGACAGTCACGGGTCGATTCGTCGTAATGAACGGGTGGGGTGTTGTCATTGACTGTGAGGGTAGGAAGTGGGCTGGGAGCCGTGATCCGCTTCCTAGCTGGCTCGAGGCGGTGCTCGGTGTCGCGCGTAGTGGCGCACTCGCGTCATGGGTCTCATCTGGTGGCGATGGTGGCAAGGACGTACGCAACATTCTCATCCCGTATCCTGTGGACGCAGTCGCATTGGCGCTTGGATTGCCGACGCACGACACAGCCGCAGGCGGCATTGCAGGTGCAGCATTCAGACGACAATCCATCATGCTTGGGTCTGAGATGAAGGCAGAGTTGCTGCTGCGGTCAGGCGTATGCGTTCCTGCGTCTGAGGTCATACCTGAGTCAGGTGACAACGCGGGGACAAAGTGCCTCGTTCAGTGGCGTGGTGATTGGATGGGCGCAAGTGTACAATCGCTGCAAGAACTCGCGCGTCCCATCATGTCAGACTTACTTGATGTCTTACGTGGTGCGATTCTCAGTGCAGCTGAATCTGCATCTGCATCAGGTGACTTCGTTGCTGGTGCTGGTAGCGACGGCGCACCTCTTGTGAAAGAGCTCGAGGTTGTGCTTTGGC
>Ga0207676_10000999_pt1 | contig 21775 bp, 19 predicted proteins | sample KBSSwiS72_FD_184307 | JGI IMG/M metagenome (GOLD analysis project Ga0207676, IMG submission 184307) | Switchgrass rhizosphere microbial communities from Kellogg Biological Station, Michigan, USA - KBS Switchgrass S7-2 (SPAdes) (version 2) | ecosystem: Host-associated > Plants > Roots >...
ACCCGTGGAATGGAGCCTCGGATGGGGTAGTCCGAACGCTCTCGGACGCGATGGGTACAGGCCGACTACATTTCCAGTCGGCGCCAAGGTGACGGTTCGAATTAATCCAATGAAGAACGGTTCTCCGGCGGGCGCTTTTATCGGTGCCAAACTCGAGGGCGGCAAGACCATCGGCACCTGGAACTGAGCGTCCTCACTTCACAGAACAGGTCGGTCAAATGCATGGGTTGTTGAGACGAATTGGATTCACAGCATCGCTTGTAGTTGGGTTGACGTTGTTTACCGGCGAGCTCTGTGCACAGATTATTCAACTTGGTTCGAGCGGACAGGTTGGAGAACGATTTGCGAATCTCCCAGCCCGACCCGTTCCGCGCTCGCCGGACGGAAGAGTGAGTCTTGGAGCATATCCGGGAGAGATCGGAATGTGGCTCCCTTTCAGCGGAGCCACCGAACGCGTTGTCAATCCGGACAACCTGGATGCGGCGGCGGCCGCGCAATATCCAGATCGTCCATCGATGAGCGATGTTCCATTCCAACCCTGGGCAAAGGAGTTGTACCTCTACCGGCGTGGCAATCAGTTCGAACCGCACACGCGATGCAAACCATCCGGCGGACCGAGGCAATTTCTGACACCTTATGGAGTTGAGTTTGTGGATCTGCCGGAGCTTCATCGCATCTTCATCATGGACCAGGGCGGACCGCACACCTACCGCACCATTTATATGGATGTGAATTCCCACCCCAAAGATCTCGTTCCGAGCTATTACGGGCATTCGATTGGCCACTGGGAAGGAGACACGCTGGTTGTCGATACACGCGGATACAATGAGGCGTTCTGGTTCGACAGGACAGGATTGCCGCATACCGATCAGCTTCACACGATCGAACGCTTCACGCGTAAAGACTCCAAGACGATGAAGTATGAGATCACTATCGACGACCGTGGCGCCTATACTGCCGTTTGGTCCAGCAGCTTTACTCTCGGATGGGATCCCGAACAGGAGCTATTCGAATATGTCTGCCAGGACAACAATCTGGCGTCGAGCCTTTTGGTTGGGAGTCAGGAGGCAGTCGATCGCACCAGCCCCATTGTCCCGTAGTGTTAATTCCTCTCTAGACGAAGACGGGCATCAGGAAAAGGCGGGCAGGGTGAAGCGCACTACAAATATTTCTGCAATGTTCTTCCCCTATCTATCCCTCACGCCGCGGCTTCGCGTCACTCCCTCCCTTACGGACTCATCCTAAAGCTTTCCCTCATTGCGGCCGATACGGCAGATTATGAGTGAGAGTACTTGTCTGCTTAGCCGGCAACCCATATTTGGCCCCGCCATGGAAGTTGCAGCGTACGAACTCCGGACGCACTACGGCGCTTTGGAACAACGCAGTGAATCGTCCGATGATCAGCTGCGAACGATATACAAAATGTTTACCGATACCGGATTGGACGAGGTAGTGGGCGAACACCCGGGGCTCGTGACGCTGACGAGCGAAGCGCTGACCGAAGGACTCTGGAAGACGATTCCAAAATCGCGCGTGATGCTGGGCTATCTGGATTCCTTTGAAGCTTCGGATAAGACCTCGAAGCTTTTGTCGGACGTTGCCGCGGAAGGCTATCGTCTGGCCGTTTCCGGCAATCTGTCCGAAGACTGTCTGGGACTGCTCAACAACAAGACGCATACTGTCATTTTGGATGTCACCCGCTACACGCCGGACGAACTCCGCAAGCGCGTCGACTATCTCCGAGGATACAAATCCCGTATCGCTGCGGCCGGCGTCGACACTTATGACGACCTTGAATACTGCAAGGATCTGAAATTCGACTTCTATCAAGGACACTTTCTCTTCAGGCCAGCGGCCCAGGTGCAGAATATTCCGGTGAACCGGATGAACATGCTGCGTCTTCTTTCGAAGCTGCATGATTCGAAGATGGAGATGGCGGAAATCGAGAAACTCATTTCCCAGGATGTGGCTCTGACATACAGGATTCTTCAGTACGCAAATTCGGCTGGCATGGCGCTCCGGAGCAAGGTCAATTCAGCCGGCCATGCCGTGCGGCTGATCGGGTTGAACACCATCCGAAACTGGTCAAGTGCGCTGCTGCTCTCCTCGGTGGACAACAAGCCCCGCGAGTTGATGACGAGTGCGCTTGTTCGGGCGCGTATGTGCGAATTGCTGAGTGAATCCGTTCAAGGCGCCGAGAAAGAATCGTTCCTGTCGGCGGGACTCCTGTCCGTTCTCGACGCACTTCTCGATTGCCCCATGGAGAAAGCGCTGTCCGAGTTGCCGCTTGCCGACGATATCAAGGCAGCGCTCATCGACGGAACCGGGCCGATCGGAAAAGCGCTGACCTGCACTATTGCTTATGAGCGGGCCGATTGGAATAACGTCCGATTCAACGGATTGGCGCCTGCCGCGGTGCGCTCGAAATACATGACTGCAATTGGATGGGCCCGCAAGCTGACCGACGACCTGCTGAACTAGCCGCAGTCGCTGGTCATTGACGAATGGCTGCACCCGCGGAAAGCTCTAAGGGCGAGGACCCTGTTGCGAATCCTTTCGAATGCAGCGTATTCTCCACGCGTCATGAAGCGAATCCTCCTGACAGCAGTTCTGGTTCTATTGCAGGTTCCCCGAACACCTGCCGATCAGTTGCGCCAGACCACCGCCGCCATTGCAGCGGGCGACACGACAGCAGCCCGCCGCACCGCGATTACAGACCGACTGAAGGCTGCTGGTGTGGATTTCCATGTTGAGGATTTCGTTTCCGGGACACGCACCGGCGTCAATATCGTCGCAACTCTTCCGGGAAAGACTGGTAATAGAACCATTCTGCTGGGGGCGCACTATGACCGCGTTGCCAAAGGACATGGGGCCATCGACAATGCGGCAAGCTGCGCAGTTCTTTTGGAATTGATGGAGAGGTTGAAATCGAACCTGGCCAACTCGGTGACGGTCGTATTCTTTGACCTCGAAGAACTCGGACTTCTCGGATCGCGTTCATACTTCCAGACTCACACGGGATCCGCACTTCCGGCTCGGGCCATGAATTTCGATATTTTCGGCTACGGTGAAACTTTTTTCGTCACGCCATCGAAAGCGGATATTCCGCTATTGGCTTCATTGCAGCAAGCGGCATCGGAGCTTGGGTTCCCGGTGCGTTCGATTCCCATGACGCAATATCCTTCAAGCGATCATCGTTCGATGGCGCTTGCGGGAATTGAAACTCTCGGCGTTACGCTCATTGACGGATCCGAAATTGATTCGGTGATCACTCCGGGACTTGTCCGCCCGAAAATTCTTTCGATGATTCACACGGACGCCGACACCATGGATCAAATTCGTGAGCAGGATATGGCGAAGGCTCTACCCGTTCTGGAAAGAACGATCCATCTGATCGATTCGCGTCCTTAAGATCAATCAGCGGCGAGCGCTTGCGCAGGTCACCGAGCCTCCAACGACAAGCAGCGTTCCGAGCATGCTGAGAGCATTGAGGCGTTCCGCCACGACAAGGTTTGGCGCAAACCTGCCGATAGTCCACATGCCTGCGACCGTGAACAGAGGAGCTGTCGCCAGCACGGCGCTGAAGCGAGACACCTCCCAGTGTTTCAATCCTTCTGCAAAGGCGCCATATGCAATCAGAGTGTTCAGGCAACAGAACCCAAGCATTGAAAGCTCCAATGCATTGGCATGACGAATTGATCCCGGGGCCGTGGTGGGAATCAGGGCGAGGGCGGCACCGACATAGAGGATCAGAAGAATCTGCTGTGGGCCAAGCGTCCGCTGCAATCGCTTCTGCGCCAGGCCGTACACCGCCCATATAAAAGCAGCCAGAGTTAGAAAGAGAACGCCTATCCCCAGATCGCCCGTGAGATTGCTCAGTTCCAGAAGCCTGTCATGGAAAAAAAGGATAAGGCCCGTTATCAGGACTGCGAAGCCCAGCCACTGCATGCCGGAGAACCTCTCCTTGAAGACAACGAGTCCGCCGAAGAGAAGGATCATCGGACCCAGTTGAGCGACCGTCTGCGTAATGGTGGGAGACGTGTGGACGAGAGCCACGATATACAAAACATAGTTGCCCGTGAGCCCGACAAACGCAACCGTCAGCAGAGTCCAAGTGCGACGGTCGAACTTCCGGATGGCAGGCAAGCCGCCGGTCATACCCAGAACGATACCGAGAACGACGCCAGAGCTGGCAAATCGATACCAGGTGACAGTGTACGGATCGACAGATTTCAGCGCGATCTTGAGAGCAATGGGCAGAACACCCCAGAGCATTGCTGTGGAAAGTGCGAGAGCAAAGCCGAGTTTCCAGCGTCCGGAGGTTTTGTGCATCAGTTGACGATGTAGCTGTCGCGAGACTGGTGCACGTGGTAGTTGTCTTCACCGCGGACTCGGATTTCAATTTTCCGGGGAATGCCGTCTTTGGATTTCGTGGGAGCGAAATCCAGGCTGTAAGCAATCCCGAGGTCTTGACGGATATCTCGGAAGAGTTCGCCCGTGTCTCCCGGCATCTCCGGGAATACAATGCGGCCTCCCGTACTTTTGGCCAGCAACTCCATCCTGGCTCGGATCTGCTGGAGGTCCGCGACGGGACCGCCGTATTCCGACCCGGGGTTGAGGTCGGTGTCGACCGCCACAAAGTAGAACTGCGCGCCGCTGTCTCGTGCGGATTTCAAAACCTTCTGGAATTCGCGGTCGTCCTCAGGCGGTACAACACGACGCACTTTGAGGCCGTTTACGGTGACCTCCTTGCGGGCGACATCGGAATCTCTACCATCGCTGAAGACAACAACCCCGTGACGGCCGGGCATTCCTCGCAGTTTTTTTTCCGCCCAATCCAGGGCAGCGTAGAAATTGGTTCCATGACAGATCAGGGAGTCTGGAATGCTGAATGGTCTTTTTTCATCATTCCAGTCCAGGAAAGTCTGAACCTCCGTTCCGAATGCCGCGAAAACGTATTTGTCTTCAGGACGCAGATGATCGCCGAAACGCGCGGTCGTCGCCACCAGCAGATTCGCTCGAGGCCGCGTGCTGTCGCTGCAATCGAGCAGAACCACGACGCTGTAAGGCGTCTTCACGCGAGCAAAGTGCTCGATGCGGCGCGGCTCGCCATTATCGAGTACTTCGAAGTCATATTGGAATAGGTCGGTCACCGACATTCCCTTTTCATCGGTAACCGTGAATGAAACGATGGGCTCAATCGCTCCTACATCCAGGCGAATGCTATCGGGCACGTTCTGGGAAAGCAGCCAGCCGGAGCTGAAAATGACACTGAGGATGACCAATGACAGGAATGCGGTACGCATGTTCAGGTGGATGCATTGTATGGCGCCAGGAGTCGGAATTCCACTTTTGTGCATTTCCTCCACCGAAGATCATGACCTTGATCGGAAGTGAAGTTTTCCCGGAATTTCGTTACAGACTGACGCCGGCTTTTTGAAGCATCTGGTGGAATTCCTGTCGCCGCCGGAAGTAGAGAATGAACAGAAGGATGGCCAGCGCAGTCAGCAGGCCGGCGAACAGGCTCACGCCAACACCGATATTCCGGCCAGCTGTCGCTTGCGAACCGCTGACAAGTCCGATGGAAGGGCCGATCTTTATCTTCGGGAAATGAGTCTCAGCCGTTTCCGACGCGGCTTGCACTGTATAACGTCCGGTCTCTGGAACCCGGAAGGACGCTGTTGGAGAGAGTATGCGATCGTTGCGATGCATGGAAGCTCGACCCGGGGAGCGCGTCAAAGGCACGGGTACCCCGGTTTCCGCGTCCGCGATGAGAATGTGGATAACGCTGTTGTTGTTCGTCTGGTCCGAGGCGCTTCGCTCGACGTAGGCATTGTAGGGTTCGGCACGTTTAAGGCTCAGCGTCTGCTGGCCGGGAACGGATATTCCTTCGGACTGCCAGAGTCTCTCGATTTCTGCGACGTATTGAGGTTTCATGGCGGCCTCGTCCGACGAGATCTTGAAAAACAGGAGAGCAATCAGCAGCAGTACCAGCGCTCCCAGCGTAGAGACGATTCCAAGAACAACTGGGATGAGAGATGGTGAAACAAGCGGTAAACGCTCATTCGCGCCAGGCGTTTCCCATATCGCATCGACCGCTGCTGTGGCGAACCAGTTGGAGAATGGACCTTGCACACGGCATTCGGTGCAGGTTGTCTTTGGAAATGTGGTGTAGCACTTTGGACATTTTGCATTCTCTGCAAAAATGTCGAATGCCGACTTGCAAATGCCGCAGGTCCAGAAAGCGCCAAGGGGCGGACTCGTCTTGCAGGAGGGGCAATGGACGCCTTCGCGACGAGGCGTGTCTTCCAGTCGCTTCAATGCCTGCGCCAGCTTATAGCCATTGAAGCATTGCATTGCGGCAAATGCCGTCACAATTCCAAGCCAGCCAGACTTGATGGAAAAGGCGAGCAATCCCAGACCGGCGACTCCAACGAAGCCAACAATGACGGTAGCCATCAAACTGCGCGCCCGACCCACGAAATACCACAAGAGCGCGCGGAGGATTTTTCCTCCATCCAGGGGATAAATCGGAAGAACGTTGAAGAGAAAAAGAGTGATGTTGATCACATTCAAGGAAGTGGCAAACCCCATGAGGTCCGGATCCAACGATCCTGAACCTGCACGCAGGGCGAAATACGCCAATCCAAATACGGGCATTAGCGCCAGATTCACCAGTGGTCCGGCGGCGATGCTCCACAGGTTGGCGCCCGGCCGTGCGGGCGGGTCCACATATGCGACGCCGCCAAGAGGCCAAAGGACGATTCTTTCCGCGCGTCCACCGACCTGCCGGCAGGCCAGCGCATGACCGAACTCATGCAGGGTGACGATCGCGAATATCGTCACGTATTCCAGGACGCCCCAGCTTACCGACGAATATCTGCCCTTCTGTTGAATCTCGTAAACGGCTACGAGAAACCAGGACCAGTGCAGAAATACGGTGATTCCCGCAATCTGGAAGAGCCGAATCGTTCCTGCGGTATTTGGCATAGCCGCGCTTCTTATCACACGCGGCAAAACGAGACAAGCTGGCGCAGGTCTTTAACGGTTCCGGAGTGGTAAAGTCCCGAAGAAATCCGGCGAGAGACAAGATTTCCCGAATGCCCCAGTACGTATTGAAGCGTGAGTCGATTCAGGTTGGCGGCTCCATCCATTGAAGTCAAAGAAGACGATGACCTAAGCGTGTATTGGAGTTCTGTCCATCGCTCGGCTGGCGACTGCGATCGGGATCTCCACACAGGAACAGTTACGAATGAGCGTGACTATTTCGCTGCTTCCTCTGGATGTGATCGTAAGGGTTCCAGCGGACGGCTCGGAGAACCGCGGGGATGTCGTTTCTGGCCGAACACCGTTATCGGGAGCAATCTTAAGGGAACGGCGGATCAGGCGCGTTTACACGTAAACGCGATGTTGATTGACCGACGTTCGGTCTCGCGATATACCTTTCACACTTGGAGAAAAGTCATGCCGAAGAGAATGCTGGCCGCATTCGCGCTGATTCTTGCAATGACCGCCGCCGCCGAAGCGCAGTACACCACGCTCCAGGGCTGGATTATTGTGCCGGGCAGGGATCATCCAGACAATTTTGAGGTGCGGATCACCGTCCGGGATGCCATCCAGGCCTATGCCTCCACAACGGTCAGCGATACGGGTAGATATATGTTCACCAACCTGGACCTGTCCGTTGGCACATTTGACGTTCTCATCAATGTCGATGGATATCGAGAATCCCGCACTCCTATTGGAAATGCATTCGGATTTGGGTTGTTGAATGATCGGAACATCAGCGGGAACATCATCCTGATTCCGGATCCCGAAAGCCGACACCACGCGCAAAAACAGGACGCCTATAACGCCGAACTCCTGGAAGAGTATTCACACGGGCTCGAACAAATCACCAATAAACATCCCGAGCTTGCCGTGACTCATCTGGAGAAGGTCGTCAATGCGGTCCCGGACTTTTACGACGCTCATATCAATCTCGGCCTCGTGTACCAGGCGCTTTCCCGAAGACGAGATGCAGAAATGGAATTTCATAAAGCGCATGATCTGAATGCGGAATCGGCACGTCCGCTCCTTGCACTTGGCCGCCTGCACGTCGAGGAAGTTGAACTTGGGCTTCAGGCAAGTGCAAAGCAGGATGCCCTCCGCCCCCTGCTTGACCAGGCCCGTGAAGAACTCACTGAAGCCGTCAGGCTCGATCCCAAACTTGCTACCGCGTTTTACTTTCTCGGCGCTGTCGACTTTCGCTCCAGCTCCTACGCCGATGCCGATAGCGAATCGAAGCATGCACTGGAACTGGATCCCCGGTTATTTGAAGCAAGAATCCTGCGGATCAATCTGTTTATTAAACAAAAACTATGGCAGGCCGCGCTCGATAATGTGGATGCGTTCTTGCTGGACTATCCGAATTCCTCCCACCGCGCGGAAGTCGCCGACAGGCGGTTGCACATCGTCGCCCATCTGGACAGGAAGTAATGTCAGTCCCCGCATTTCGTTGCGATGGCCGGCTTCCAACGTCTTGATGTCCCTGCAGCAGTGCTACACATTTCGAGGAATGATCCTCATTCCATCGAACTATTACAACGAGACTTGTGAAGTGATGATTACCGCGAACGACGGACACACATCATAAGAATCAGTTGGCCGTGTAGCCCTTGCGCGAAGGATGTACGAGGTAGTTCTCGTCACGAACCCGCACATTGATCGTATGATAGTTGCTGTCCTGCGTGTGTTGCGGAGTGAATGACAGGCTGTAGGAGGCTCCCAGGTCGCGGCCGATCTGGAGAAACAGCGGCACGACTTCCGACGATTCCCGCGGAAAGACAATGCGTCCGCCCGATACCTCAGCCAGCTGTTCCACACGTGCACGCAGCTGCTGAAGATCCTGAACCGAACCGGCGGACCGGCTACCGGGATTGAAATCCGTGTCGACCGCAATAAAGTAAAATGGCGTACCGCTCTCACGCGCGTTTTTCAGAATTCTCTGGAATGGAGTGTCTTTTATTGGAGGGACGATCCTCTGGACTTTGACTCCGTTCACCTGAATTTCCTGACGATGGATTTCCGTCTGGTATCCATTGCTGAATACGATGACACTTCGACGTCCGGATACTTTGAGGACTTCTTTGATGCTCCAGTCCAAGGCACCGTATAAATCGCTATTCGCGCAGATCGGATTATCGCCGATATGGATTTCTGCGCCTGGCTCTGAATTCCAATCGAGTACGACATGAACCTTGCTGCCGAAGACTGCGATTTCCATCCGTTCGCCTGGTCGCAGCTCATTTCTAAATCGCGCGAGGGCTCCAGTAAGAAGATTCAGGCGATCCCGCGTGTCGTCTCTGCAGTCGAATAGCAACAAGACGTTGTACGGCGTGTCGACCGGGGTGAAACTGTTGATATTCCGAGATACGCCATCCTCCAGAACCTCGAAATCCGATCGATTCAGATTCGTGACCGCCATTCCATGAGGATCAAAGACGGCGACATCGAGTGAAAGCTGAGGATGGTCTTTTCCAACCGGGTCCGGAGCACCGATCCGGCCGTTCTGGGAAAGCATCCCAGCACTGCTGAGGAGGACTATCAGAAACACTATCCGAATGCGCATGTGGAATAGTCGAATTGTATGGCGCGTTCTCGGCGAATTCCAGCGTATTCAAATGCGTTTAATCGAAGCGCTTAATCGATTGACCACACGGGGTACTCACGCTATAAGCTCGGAATTCCTGGAACTCCCATGGTTAAGCGGAATCACATCGCCATGATTTGCGCGCTTCAAGGCATCTTCCTGGCTTTCATTGTCATGAGCAGCGGCGTCCTGCAGGCGCAATCACGAACTTTCGGCTTTGACGGAAGGGTCATCGTCCCGGATCCGCATTTCGACTACCCTCCCATTGAAATTCGTCTTCTCAATGACGACTTCGATGGGCGCACCATCGCTTTTACCTATACCGAAGGGACCGGCAGCTACGCGTTCAAAGGACTGGCTGAGGGAACCTATTACGTCGCTGTTCATCTCGACGGATACCAGAACGTAATACAGCGGGTTGATCTGACGTCAAGGGTTGGATTCAACCTGCGAGGAGTCAACATCCCACTCAGGCCCAATGTTCCGGAATCAGACGTCAACTCCGCTTTGATTCGCGAGAATAAGCAGGCCATTGATGCATATGGAAAGGCGATCACTGAACGTGCCAGGGGACATTTCGATGCCGCGGTGAAGTTGCTGGAAACCGCACTGATATTGGTTCCGCAATATCCCGAAGCCCATCTGGAACTGGGAGAGGTATACCTGGAACTGCATCGTCGCGTCGATGCGGAGAAGGAATTCCGGACGGCGCACGATTTAAGTCCGGAAAGCCTGCGCGCGCTTCTGGATCTTGGACGGCTCTATCTGGAGGAAGCCGATGTGCAACTTGCTACAGGTGCCAGCCAAAACATCATCCGCCCTCTGCTCGCACGTGCTCAAGACCTGTTGAGCGAGGCCGTCATCCGAAATCCAAATTCCGCAACAGCCGGATATCTTTTGGGTACGGTGTATTTCCGTTCCGCGTCTTACGACAATTCCGAGTCGGAATTGAAGCGCGCGTTATCACTCGACAAGGCGATGTTTCCGGCAAGGATCATGCTGGTTAACGTTTATGTCGTGCAGCAGAAGTGGCAGAACGCGCTGGATGTTCTGGATAAGTTCATCGTCGAAAATCCATCATCGCCTTATATTCAGGAAGCCCGTACTGTACGGACCACTGTGGCGCGGCGGTTGTCACCCAACCCCTGAATTTGACGTTCATGATATATAGATATATGTCGATATATCGGAGGACCCAAAATGAGCCGACTTGTGCGTGAAGTCAACGAAAGCGAATTTGAAGACATCGTGTTCCAGTCCGAACAGCCAGTGCTGATCGATTTCTGGGCGCCCTGGTGTGGTCCGTGCCGTGCCATGGCTCCCGTGCTGGACGCTGTCGCCGAAGACTACGGCCAGAATGCAAAGGTACTGAAGTTCAATGTGGACGACGATCCCAATGTCGCCGTGAAATATGGTGTACGCGGGATCCCCACACTGATTCTTTTCCGGAATGGCAAGGAAGCCGGGCGCCTGGTGGGATCACATGACAAGTACCAGATTGCGGACCTGTTAGGCCCCGTTCCTGCTTGAGGCTGGAGACGGGATTTGTCATTAACCATTTGTGATTTTTCATATTTGGGGGAAGGAAAGGCGTTGGTTTCCTTATATGAAAGACCACAAGTGATTAATGACAAATGATAAATCCCCTGCGTTCTTTCCCCGGACCTGAACTGTCCGTGAATTCACATACAAGTGATGCATGGATTCCATGCGATTTATCCATGCGGCGGATCTGCACCTGGACAGTCCCTTTCGCGGTCTTGCGAATGCCGATCCCGTCCTGCGCGAGAGTCTGCAGTCCGCGACGCTGGGCGCGTTCGATGCGATCGTCGATCACACCATACAGTCGAAATCCGATTTCCTGGTCATTGCGGGAGATCTTTACGATTCCAGGGATCGCAGTCTGCGAGCGCTTGTTGCGTTTCGTCGCCAGATGGAACGTCTGGCAGAGCGGGATATTTCGGTTTATGTCGTTCATGGAAACCACGATCCGCTAAACGGGTGGGGAAGCGAGTTTCTTCTGCCTCCAAACGTCACCACCTTCACGGGAAAGCCGAATACCGAACCCGTCATTCGACGAGGTAAGGAAATTGCCCGCGTGACCGGAGTCAGTTACGCGCGGGAGCGGGTGACGGAGAACCTTGCCGCGATGATGAAGCCCGATGAGGATTCTCCCTATTCGGTCGGAGTGCTTCATGCCAATGTCAGAGGGCAGACCGGCCATGCGGATTATGCGCCGGTGACGCTGGATGAGTTGAAATCCTCCAAATTTGACTACTGGGCGCTCGGCCATGTCCACACGCGATCGACTCTCTCACTTGAACCCACGGCCGTTGCGTATCCGGGAAATCCTCAGGGCCGCAACGCCCGTGAACCCGGCCCGCGTGGTTGTCTGCAGGTGGATGTCGACCGAAATGGCCAGGCCCATCTGGAATTCATCGAAACCAACAAAGTCCGATGGGCCCATCTGGAATTGTCCATTCGTAACCTCACTCGCATCGACAGCCTGGTTTCGGCATTGCACGAACAGGGACGCGAAGCCGCACTGTCGTTTGCCGGGCCCACCGTGGTGCGATGCACCCTTCGAGGTAATGGTCCGCTCCATCGGGATCTGCAGCGCGATGGCATGGCCGAGGAACTGCGTGAGCAGCTGCAATCGGTCATATCAACCGAATCGGTGCGCATTTCAACCGGGCCCGAGCTGGATTTCGAATCGCTGTCCCATACCGAAACCCTCGTGAGTGATTTTTTGAAGCTTGCCGACAACGCTTTGAACGATCCGGACCTTCGTCAGAAACTCACCGACAGTCTGGGTCCGCTCTTCCGCAGAAAGGAACTCCTTCCACCGGATGATGCGCGGATGCGCGAATGGATCGAACGCGCCACATCCCTGGGAGTGGATTTGCTGCTGGATCCGTAGCGAACTCCAGGACATTCCTTATGAAGATCGAGAACATCCACATCGATGGTTTTGGTGTCTGGAATGAAAAGGACTGGGGCCGGCTTGGTCCTGGCCTCAATGTATTCCACGGGCCGAACGAGACAGGCAAGAGCACGCTGATGGCTTTTGTCCGTTCCATCCTCTTTGGATTCGACCGAAGGGGAAGCCCCCGCCGGTACGATCCGTTGAATGGTGGAATCCATGGCGGATGGCTCGACGTCCATGTAAACGATCGTCCGATTCGCATTGAACGCAAAGCGGGGCGCCACGTCCGCGGCACCACCATCATTTATGACGGAGATGCCACGGGCAGCGAATCCGAACTTGAAGCGCTTCTTGGGGGAACCACGCGGACGCTGTATCACAACGTTTTCGCGTTTGGCCTGGAGGAACTCGAACAGTTCCATACATTGCAGGACAACGAGGTGGCTCAGCATATCACCGGCGCAGGCCTGGGCATTGGAGCATCGAAGTGGACCGGTATTCAGCGCGACATCGACGCCCGGCAGAGTGCGATGTTTCTTCCTCGCGGGCAGAACGGTTCGATTAATGTCGCGCTGAAGGAGATCGAAGCGGTCCGTGAAGATCTCGATCGCACTGAACATCAACCTGAGGAGTACTGGGCGGCGCACGAAGCCAGGATTCGCCTCGCAGCGGAAATCCGCGGGTTGGAAGAAATCGTTATCGACCTGAAGCAGCGCGCTGTCCAGTACGAAAAGCGATTGAATTCGCGACCTCTTGCGGAGCGTCGCAAATTTCTTGAGAAGACGCTGGCCTCGCTTCCCGTGGTTGTGCAATTTCCGGACGGTGGAGTCGAACGTCTCGGCCTGCTGAACAAACATATTCAGGCGCTCCACGCAGAATACGCGGCCAGCCGCCGGGAAGCGGAACAGCGCCGCATGCGTAGACTGGACCTGCGGGCGCAGGCGGACCCTTCGGAATACGACCGTCGCGTCCGGGTTATCGAAGCCTTGCGAAGCCTGATCCCTCGCGTCGATGCGACGCGTCGTATTTATTCGGCATCCCTCGAAAAGCTTCATGCGACCACGCAGGAAAACGCCGCCCATGAATCCGCGCTCGCGGGAGTTCGTCCCCCGTCGCAGTTTTCGGTCTTCATGTTTATTGGTTTGATCTGGTGCGGTGCCGTGGGCATTGCACTGTCCGGAAACCTTTATCCGGCGATTGCACTGATTGCCGTGTCGCTCACTCCCTACCTGTGGTACGGGCGGCGTCAGAAGGGATATGCCGCTCTTCGCACGAAACTTGCTGATTGCGTCGAACGCCTGCGAACGTGCCGTGAAGAAGTCCGCAAGGTGGAGAACGAAGGACGAGGCATCGAAGCAGAAATCCGGAAGCTGATCGGAAAGCCGGAAATTTCTCCGCAAGACATTGCAATGCGTGTCGCGGATCTGGACCAGTTGTCGAAACTGGCCGAAGAGTTGCGCCGCGTTGAGGATTCCGTTGCGCGTTCCAATGATGATCTCCAGCGCATTGAGAATCAGATCAAGGAACAAAATGCCGCTGTCGCCGCACTTCTTTCGGAAGCGTCTGCAGAAAGTGAAGCAGAGTTCCTGGAACGCGCGGATGCCTATAAGCAGCGGCTCCTGCTGTCATCGGAACTCGATCGGATTCCCCCGGACCTGGGAGAACCCGCCATGCTTTTCGATGTTCATGACAATGTTCAGGAGGCGTTCGATGCGACCAAAGCGGAGCTGGCCGAAACGGAACAGCGGCTCGTCGATGTCCGTCATGAAGCCGGACGCGTTGCCGAGCGAATCGCGATTATGGAGCGCAGCGAAGAGCGTTCACGCCTGCTGACGCGCCAGGAACTCATTCTCGCGAAGCTCGATGCGAACGCGGAGACATGGGCTGTTCTGACGTTGTGCAAGACCCTGCTCGATGAAACCCGAAAAATTTACGAAACGGAACGCCAGCCCGGCGTTCTCCGCCAGGCCTCGCTTTTCTTCAAGGTGATGACCGAAGGCCGCTACATCCGTGTCATCGCCCCACTCGATGGAGCCGAAATCCAGGTGGAACGTGCAGACGGTGTCCGCCTGCCTCCACAGTTGCTCAGCCGTGGAACCGCCGAGCAACTGTATCTCGCTATGCGTCTGGCTCTGGTTCGCGAATATGCTTCAACCACGGATGCGCTTCCCGTTGTATTCGACGATGTCTTTGTCAACTTCGATCCCGTGCGTACGCGGAATACGCTGCTGGCAGTTCGCGATCTCGCCGAGACCCATCAGGTTCTTCTATTCACCTGCCACCCGCACTTCGTGAAAATCGCCGAGGAAATAGTCCCTTCTGCCCGGATCTTTCCCTTACAATAAGCGCGGCCCCGGATAATCTCCCATGCAAGCCTTGAACTTTGAGTCTCTCGCTCATTTTTCGGATGAGAAAATGCAAAAGATTTCGTTGTTCGATTCGACGAAGTACTTTTGTGACTTATACTGCCTGAAACCCGGACAGGATCAGCGGATTCACACGCATGCGGAGTCCGACAAGATCTACTTTGTGCTTCGGGGCAGGGGAGTGTTTCAGATCGGTGGTGAAGAGCGCGAACTGGGTTCGGGGGAGGCCGTGGTCGCACGGCCGGGAGAACCGCACGGAGTCCGAAACGGATCGGCGGACGACCTGGTGCTGCTGGTATTCATGACACCAAAACCGTGATTCGGACCGTTTATTCCACCAGGAAAGGCAGGAAAATCTGAATGGGGCGCAATGCGCAGCTCATACGACAGTGGGCGATTCTGAAACAGATTGAAAGCAATCGCTGGACGACGATAACCGATCTTGCCGACAGTCATGTCGTGTCGACCAAGACGATACGCCGCGATCTGGCTGCGCTCATGGAAGCCGGATTTCCACTATACGACGAACGGTACGACGGAAAAGTCTACTGGCGGCTGAACGAGGAATATAAAGGACTCCCGCTCGCCAATCTTTCATTGTCGGAAACCGCTGCGCTCTACTTCAGCAAGAAACTCGTCGTGAATCTCGCGGCTCCTCCGTTTTCCAGCGACATCGCGTCCGCGTTCAAGAAAATTGAAGGCGCGCTCCCCGAACGCAATATCGCGTTTCTCGACAATCTGGATTCCATGATCAGCGTCCGCGCCGATGCGCCGAAAGATCTCGACGAACACAAGGAGATTATCCGGACGCTGATGGAGGCCATCGGTGAGGAGATGCAAATCCGGATGCGGTATTACTCCGTTCACAGCCAGAAGCGAAAAGACTACAAAGTGCATCCTTACCGGCTGATGTATTTCCGCGGCGGCATGTACCTGTTTGGTTACGTTGAAGAATACCAGCAGATACGGACCTTCGCGATTGAGCGCATCGAATCTATAGAAAAACTTCGCGAGAGTTTCGATCGGCCGGCAGATTTCTCTGTCGAGAGCTATCTGGAGTCCTCGTTCGGAGTCATCCGTGAAGATCCAGTCGACGTGGAAATTATTTTCGGGGCCGACATTTCGGAATATGTCCGGAGCCGGGTCTGGCATCCATCGCAGAAATGTCGAGAGTTGGATGGGGGCCGGATTCGCATGAATCTTCATGTGGGAGGAGAGTTCGAGCTGGTCTCGTGGATACTCAGCTTCGGACCTTCCGCGAAAGTTGTTGCTCCTGAAAAACTCCGCCGTCGCGTAGAAGCCGAACTGGCGCGCGCTCTGGATAATTATCGTGCCGAAGTCACGGTGGTTCCTCCCAAGAAATTGAAGAAAGTGGAACTTCGTAAGGCCACCGCGTCGGTTGCGAGGAAGAGTTGATGGGTCGGGATTTGACGGATGCCTGGGTGATGGAAAACTGCCCTCCGGAGTCAGGTGGGCAGCGTGGTCGCTTCGCGACCACGCGAGGGGTGGTTCCACAAGCGGTAACCTTGACAATTGGCGACTTGGCAACCACCCCGGAGCTTCGAGCCTCCCCTCCTTTTTCTTTATGGCTGCGCTCTGTCGGGCTTGCGTTCGCCCCCGCTCACGACTCACGAGTGGAGTCTTCGCGGGTTCCTATCCCCGGACTGATCCACCATGTGGCATGACAACATTCTGCAGGTCATCGGCAACACCCCGATGGTCCGCCTCCAGCGCATGGGACGGGGATTGCGGCCCACACTTCTGGCCAAGCTCGAATATCTGAACCCGGGCGGCAGCGTGAAAGACCGCATCGGTACCGCCATGCTCGAAGCGGCAGAGAAAAACGGACTGCTCAAACCGGGCGGCACGGTTATCGAAGGAACGTCCGGCAATACCGGGATGGGACTCGCGCTGGCCGCGGCCATCAAGGGCTATCAATGCATCTTCACCATGCCGGACAAGATGAGCCAGGAGAAGATCAACGCTTTGCGTGCGCTCGGCGCCGAAGTCATCGTGACGCCGACTCAGGTCGAACATCATGATCCACGCAGCTATCATTCGGTGGCTCTTCGGTTGAGCAAGGAGATTCCGAACAGTTATTTCCCGAACCAATACGAAAACCCGGCGAACGCCTTCGCGCACTATTCGACGACTGGTCCGGAAATCTGGGAACAAACCGACGGCAAAGTCACGCATGTCGTTATCGGTGTGGGAACCGGAGGAACGATCACGGGAGTCGCCCGGTACCTGAAGGAAAAAAAACCGTCCATTCGAATTATCGGCGCGGATCCGTTGGGTTCTATTTTTGCGGAGATGTTCCGGACGGGACGTCGGCCGCAACCGGAACCGTATAAGGTCGAAGGAATCGGTCAGGATGAGAAGCCGGCGAATGTGGATTTTTCCGTCATTGACGAAATCCACGCCGTCGGTGACAAGGATTCCTTTCTGAAAACTCGTCTGCTTGCGCGTACCGAAGGCATATTCGCCGGCGGTTCTTCCGGAACGGCAGTGCACGTCGCGATGAAAATTTCAGAAGAACTCGACGAGAACAATATCGTCGTCACGATCATTCCGGATTCCGGCACCCGCTACCTGAGCAAGATCTACAACGACAATTGGATGAAGGAAAACCAGTTCGTCGAAGCGCCGGTTTATGTGCGTGCCAGCGAAGTGGTACGCGACAAGGTTCGCCGGACCGATCAGCTGGTTGCAATACCGCTTGGCATTACAGTGGGAGACGCCGTGAACCTGATGCGCGAGCACGATATTTCTCAGGTGCCGGTGATCGAAGGCGGCGAGGTGGTCGGCAGTATGAGTGAGACCCGCATTCTCGATATTCTTGTCGCGAATCCCCAGGCGCGAATGAAGCCCGTGGCCGAGTACATGGAGCGTCCGTTCCCGGTGGTTTCCGATGACTCGTCTCTGGCCGATGTGGCCAAACGGATGGACCGGGAAACCTCGGCGATACTCGTCCGTCAGCCTGGCGGTTTCGACATCATTACAAAATCGGACCTGATTTCGTTTCTTACAAAGCAAAAGACTTGAGCCCGCATGTTATATTGACGTGTTAATGGCAGCGACAGCATTGAATGCCCTGAAAAACGACCGACCTGTCTGTAAGTCTTCCGATCATCTGTTTGTCCCTATTCTGGAAGTCACCGTTCCTTTGCTGCGCTGCATCCACTGTAACGTTTTTGCCTACCAGGACACGGTCAAGCAACTGGCCAGAAACCGAGGCTATCGCGAAGTGGAAATAATGCCACGCCAGCAGGCAGAACCCCTTCCTTACTGGCGCCGGGTGTGGGTAAACCTGCGGAGGAACCTGGGCTTCGCATGAATCCTTTCGCCGCTATTCCCCTCGACGAACGCTTTCGTGAATTTCATGAACGCTATCCCGCCTTGAATCTGATTGGCAATACAAGAATGGTGGAGATCCTTTGCTTCAAGGAGGAATTGCCGGAAGTATCGATCTATGCCAAGGCGGAATATGCGAATCCCGGCGGGAGTCTGAAAGACCGGCCTGTTCGGCGCATGCTTTTGGAAGCCACGATTGCCGGGAAAATAGGCAAAGGTCAGATTGTTCTCGATTCCAGTTCGGGCAACGCAGGGATTGCGTATGCCATGCTTGGCGCGATGATGAAGATTCCCGTTCAAATCGTGGTTCCCGGTAACGCAAGCCGGGAACGCAAAATGCGAATTGCCGCTCATGGCGCAACGCTGGTGCAGACCGATCCGATGGAAGGCTATGACGAGGCGCTGCGCGAAGGCCACCGCATCGCGGAACGAGAGCCCGAGCGCTTCTTTCATTGCAATCAATACTCGAACGACAACAACTGGATTTCTCATTACCACGAGACAGCGGCTGAAATTTTGCTGCAAACCGACGGTAAGCTGACGCATTTCGTATCCGGGATTGGTACGGGTGGAACGATTACTGGTATCGGACGGCGCCTCAAGAAGGATCTTCCTGGCGTGGAGATCGTGCAGATAGTCCCCGAGGATTTTCCCGGAATTGAAGGATTGAAACCGCTCGAGTCGCCCGGAGATATCATTCCGAAAATTCTCGATCAATCGGTCGTCGATAGAAAAGTTCGTGTCTCCAGTTCGGACGCCGCGCGCATGTGCGCGCTTCTGGCGCGCTATGGGTTGTTTGCCGGCCAGTCTTCCGGAGCATATCTGCAGGGCGTGTACGAAACCGCAAAGCGTATCCGCAAAGGAACCATCGTCACGCTGCTCAACGATATCGGCGAACGATACATGAGCACTCGACTGTGGGAACCGCTTTAACAATTCGCTCCTGCATTCAACGATGAAAGTCCGAGCGGCTATCGGCGTGCCAGGTCAGCTTCCGGTCCGTGAGTGCATCTCTCTTTAATCTCGGGTGTCCGCCGATAGCTTTGCCTTCGTGAAAACCCGCAGCGTAATATTCGCGTCCCTGATCGGGATGGTCGTCACCAACAGCTTCGGGGCTTTGGCAAGTGTGGCTGAGTGGAGCGTCCCGGCACCCGTATCTGTCTCGCAGTACCTGCAAAAGCTGCGCCACGAAATGGGCCGCAGATCGTGCTTCGTTATGAACCCTGGGGACAGCCGTCCCCATTAACAAGTTTTTACAGGCACTTCGGAGGGCTATGCCTATAATCCACCCCAGCACAGTCTATGATTTCCCGCGTATCCATCGTTCTGCTGGTGATTGCGTTGCTAACGCTGGCCGGTCTCCAGTATCACTGGATTGGCCAGATCAGTGAAGCGGAGCGGCAACGATTGGAAGCCAGTGTGAAGGATTCTTCCACCCGGTTTGCCGGAGATTTTACCGGCGAGATACGCTCTATGAGCACGTCTCTGGACTTCCGCGGCTACGAACCGGCACCGGCCGCGATTGCGGCGCGTTATCGCAGCTGGGCAGAAACCTCCGGATATCCGGATCTGGTGCGAACTTTGTATGTTGTTCGTTCCGCGCAGGCGGGCGACGTCCGGCTCTTTCAAATCAATCTCCAGGAAGAGAGCCTGCAACTGGTCGAGTGGCCGTCCCGGTTGGCACCGCTTCAAGGATATTTTCAAAGGGAATCGGCAGGACCGGAACGACGGAATATCAGCAACGCTCCCCGCCAGCTGCCATGGCTTGATGGAATTTCTGCAGTTCTGATCCCGCTTTCGCGGCCGCCGGAGCCACAGCGCGGTCGTGGAGGTCCCGGCGGAGGACCTGGACCTGGCCGCAGTCCCGGATCGCAATACCAGCAGCAACCGCCACCTTCTCCGCCGCCCGACCAAATGGAATCCTGGCTGATTGCGGAACTGGATGAGACCTCACTCAGGAAGCAGATGTTTCCTGCACTGGTCGCACGCGATTTCCCAATGACAGGGGATCAGAATTATCGCGTCGCCGTCGTGACGATTCCTTCGTCTGTCGCCGTCTTCAGCTCGGGCGATACCTGGACTGCTCAGGATCTTGCAACGTTCGATTACGCAGTCGATCTCATTGGAGGTCCGGGACAGTTTGGTCAAATTGGAGGTATTGGCCGCGGTTCTCCACGGTCCGGCGGCCGCGGCGGCGGCCCACAGGCGGGGATATTCGTTGGCCAGGGATTGAGATTGCTTGTGAAGCATGAAGCCGGTTCCCTGGAGACCGCCGTGTCGAACCTTCGACGGCGAAATCTTGCAATCAGCTTTGGCATTCTCCTGGTATTGGGTTTCGGCGCCGGCGTCGGCATCGTGTCGGGACATCGCGCGAGAACTCTGGGCAGGCTACAGATGGAATTTGCCGCGGGCGTTTCCCATGAATTGCGCACTCCGCTTGCCGTCATTCAATCCGCCGCCCACAACCTGCGCGCCGGCGTGGTCCAGGACCGCGAAGGCATTGAAGAATACGCGACGATTGTCCAAAAGGAAGCCCGGCGTCTGTCCAACATGGTGGAACAGGTAATGACCTATGCGGAAACGCAGTCGGGCCGAAAACGGTACGACATCGCCCCGGTGGATCTGAATGCCGTTGTCGATCGCGCTCTTCAGAATATGGCCCTGCCTCTGGGTGACGCCAATGCCTCCGTCGAGAATCGAATCGATCCGCAACTGCCCCCCGCGATGGGAGACGAAGTTGCCTTGACTCAGTGTGTTCAGAATCTGATCAGCAACGCCTTGAAATATGGCAGCGGCACCGACTCCGTACAGATCGAGATTGAGAGCGAAGTGGAGGGTTCATCAGGGACCATCCGATTGAGTGTGATCGATCACGGTCCGGGAGTGCCGCCCGTGGACGAACGTTATCTTTTCGATCCGTTTCATCGCGGCGCAAATGCCGCGACCAACACACCAGGTAACGGACTGGGCCTGCATCTGGTCCAGCGGATGATGGAAGCTCAGGACGGATCCGTGACCTATCGACGCGCGGCAGGCGGAGGCGCATCTTTTATGCTGACACTGCCTGTTGCGAAAGAAAACGTATGATTCGTAAACGTATTCTGCTTGTCGAAGACGAGGCGGGATTGCGCCGCACACTGTCTGACTTGCTTGCCTCAGAGGGTTATTCGGTGGAAAGCGCCGCCGATGGCCTCGCTGCGCAGGAACGAGCGATGCGCGAAGCCTTTGATCTGATCGTCCTCGACGTCATGCTTCCATCGCGAAGCGGGTTTGAAGTGTGCCGATATCTCCGCAGGAACGGCGTTCAGACGCCAGTTCTGATGTTGACGGCACGCAGCGAACTCAACAATAAGGTGCAGGGCTTCAAGGCCGGCGCCGACGACTACCTGACGAAGCCATTCGAATCGGCGGAATTACAAGTCCGGGTCCAGGCATTGCTTCGCCGCACGGCTTCCGATGGCCGAAAAAAAATGAAGGCCGCCGATTTCGGAAACGTTC
>Ga0207676_10001001_pt1 | contig 21758 bp, 18 predicted proteins | sample KBSSwiS72_FD_184307 | JGI IMG/M metagenome (GOLD analysis project Ga0207676, IMG submission 184307) | Switchgrass rhizosphere microbial communities from Kellogg Biological Station, Michigan, USA - KBS Switchgrass S7-2 (SPAdes) (version 2) | ecosystem: Host-associated > Plants > Roots >...
TATCGGTGTTTGCGCCGACCAGTCCGACCACTTCGCCGCCGGTGCGGCGCATCACCGCCTTGCGGACGATCACCCACTGCGGCTTGCCGTCGGGTCCGGTGCGCAACGACTCCACCTCGCTCGCGCCCTCGGCCAGCGCAAGGAGGCGCATGTCCTCGGCGTAATAGCGCTCCGACTCCTTCTCCGGGAACAGCTCGAGCACGTTGCGCCCGATGGCGCGCTCGCGCGTCACGCCGACCATCGTGAGCCAGGCGTCGTTGACCTGGACATAGCGTCCCTGCCTGTCCTTCAGATACATGGCGCTAGGACTCTCGTCGATCACCTGGCGCGTCAGCTCGATCTGGTCGCGCAGGCGCTCCCGCTCCTGCGCCAGCGCCTGCTCGGCCTCGTGTTTCTCGGTGACATCCAGGCTCGCGATCAGCACGCCCCGCGTCGTGCCCTGCGAGTCGACCATCACGGTACGCGTCTGAAGGTAGTGCCTGCCGCGCAGCGAGAACTCGCTCAGGTCGAGCGCTGCCCCCGCGCCACGCTCGAGGGCGGCGCGGTCCCGCGCGAGCACGGTGTCGGCCTCCTCCTTCGTCAGCCGCTGGTGAAGGGTCGTGCCGACCACGTCCTCGCGCGCGGCGCCGAAGCATTTCTCCCAGGTACGGTTGACGAACAGGTACTTCCCGTCACCGTCGCGCATGGACAGCGCCAGCGGCAGCGAGTCGAAGACCTCGTCGGTGAATTTCGCGTGATGGGCGATCTCGGCTTCCGCGCGCTTCAGCTCCGAGATGTCGGTGCTCGTGCATACCAGGCCTCGCACGCTGCCATCGTCGCCGCTCAGCACCGCCTTGCGGACGATGCGCCATTGCGACATGTCGCGTGGCCCCTGGTGCATCGCCTCGACCGGCGCGGCGGTCGGCCCTTTCGCGAGCAGCTTCGCGTCCTCGCTGGCGAAGCGCTCCGCGATCGCCGCGGGATAGATGTCGTGCACGGTATGCCCGACGGCGCGCTCGGCGGAAACGCCGCTCATTTGAGTCCAGCTGCGGTTGACCAGCGTGAAGCGCCCCTCCCGGTCCTTGACAAAGATCGCGTTCGGGATCTGCTCCACGATCGTCCGCGTCAGCGTGCTCTGATTGCGCAGCGCCTCCTCCTGCCTGCGCCGCTCGGTAACGTCGGTATAGGTCGACACGAAACCGGCGCGGCCGGGCAAGGGCCGGCCGCGAATCGCGATCACGGTGCCGTCGGGACGCGTGCGCTCGAAGTCATGCGGCTCGAACCGGCGCGCAAGCTCAAGGCGGTGGCGCACGTGCTCGTCGGCATCGCCCGGACCGTACTCGCCGCGCTCGGCGTTGAAGCGGAACGCCTCTTCCAGGTAAAAGTCTTGGGCGAACTTTTCGGCCGGGAAGTCGAGAAGCTCCAGGAACCTGCGGTTGTGCGCGATGATCCGCAGGTTGCCGTCCATGAGCGTGATGCCCTGGTCCATGTTCTCGAGCGTGGTCTCGAGGATGGCCTTCTGCTCGGCAAGCTCGCGCTCGCGCTCCTTCAATTCGGTGATGTCGCCCGTGGCGCCGACCATGCGCACGGCGCGGCCCTGCTTGTCGCGCGAGGCGAGACCGTGCGTGCGCGCCCATCGCCACGAACCATCCTCGGCGCGGTAGCGGTAATCGCACTCGAAGCGCCCGGCGTCGCCCTTCAGGTGCGCGATCGTCGTGTCACGAAAGCGGGGGAAGTCCTCGGGATGGATGCGGGCATGCCAGTCCTCGAAGGTCTTGAGCGTGCCGGACGGCAGGCCGAGCGCCCGATGTACGCTTTCGAAGAATTCGACGCGGCCCTCGGCGATGTTCCAGTCGTAGGCGCCTTCGTTGATCGCCCCCATGACGATCTCGTAGCGTCGCTCCACTTCGCGCAGCCTCCGCTCGGTTTGACGAAGCTGCTTGCGCAACGCGGCCGCGTCGGAGCCGGGTGCCGCGCCGCCATTACTCGTTTTACGTGCCTTCACATGCCCTCCGTCCAGCGTGTCGGCGGTAGCAGCATGCGCAGTCGCTGCTATTCGTCAGGTGCCGAAAGGGTCGCGATGCAAGCTTCATGCCGGACGCGCGCGGCCGCGCTCAAGGGTGGGGAGGTCTTCGGACACGACGCAATGCGGCGTATATCGAAACGTCAACGAGATGACGCGCGGCGAGCGCTCGTGCAGCAAATGCTGCGGGCCAAGGCCCGAACGCGCGCTCGCTGGATCGTCGGCGTGCCTGGAAGGCTCGTCGCGTTGCTGGGTCTGCTGTGGCCGAACCGACGGTTGTGGATCGAATCAGTGAACTTCGCCCGATCGCGGCTCCTCGGCCGAGTGATCCGCGGATGATCCGAAGTATCGTTCCTCGAGTTGCCGCCGCAGCCGTTGCGCGAGGGCGATATCGGCATCGGACGCGTACTGGGGCACCGGTTCGAGACCGGCATCGGGGCTATGCAGTTCGATTTTGAGCATGGCACTGTGCTAAGCGCATATCGCGTGCCAGTAGTGAATTGTCCTGTCAAAACAGAATGCTAAGGCCTCGCCACCACGTGGATCCGGCCGGTCGTGTCAAGCGCGTCGTCACTTTTGACCCGGGGTCGGCAATGCCCGCCCGTTGGCGGTGATCCGCTATCCGTCTTACGCACGGGCCCGTCCCTTCTCGCTGTCCATGTGCAGGAGTTGCGCGGCCGGGTAGCGATCGCCCGCCACGGCATTGGCGGGTACCGCGCGCGTCAACGCTGCCAGGTCCTCGGGCGACAACCGAACGTCCAGCGCGCCCAGCGCCTCCGTCAGCCGTTCGCGGCGGCGAGCGCCGACCAGCGGCACGACATCCGCGCCCTGTGCGGAAACCCATGCGATCGCCACTTGCGCGATCGTCGCGCCGATGCGCTCCGCTACCGCGCGCAGTTGCTCGACCAACGCGAGGTTATGGTCGAGGTTCGCGCCCTGGAAGCGGGGGCTGATCGCGCGGAAGTCGCGCTCGGCTGCGCGCGCCTTCGACCAATGGCCGCTGATCAAGCCGCGGGAGAGGACGCCGTAGGCGGTGATGCCGATGCCCAGCTCGCGCGCCACCGGCAGAATCTCGTCCTCGATCCCGCGCGAGACCAGCGAGTACTCGATCTGCAGGTCGCCGATCGGGTGCACGGCCTGGGCGCGGCGCAGCGTGTCGGCGCTGACTTCCGAGAGCCCGACGTGACGCACGCAACCGTCCTTGATCAAGTCGGCGATCGCACCGACGGTGTCTTCGATCGGTACGCCGGGATCGAGCCGCGCGGGTCGGTAGATGTCGATGTAGTCGACCCGCAACCGCTGCAGCGTGTACGCGACGAAGTTCTTCACGGCGGCCGGGCGTGCGTCGTAGCCGTGCCATCCTTTCGCCGGATCGCGCAGCGCGCCGAACTTGACGCTCAGCAGATAATCATCGCGGCGGCGACCGGCGACCGCTTCGCCGATCAGCAATTCGTTGTGCCCCATTCCGTAGAAATCGCCGGTGTCGAGCAGCGTGATCCCCGACTCCATCGCCGCGTGAATCGTGGCGATGCTCTCGCCGCGGTCGGCGGGTCCATAGAAGTCGGACATGCCCATGCAGCCGAGCCCGATGGCCGAGACCGTCGGACCGCCGGTCCCGAGTTTGCGCTGTTTCATCGCCGTCTCCTGTCGTTGCCGCGCAGTCGATGGCTGCGCCCATGACGACACGATAGGACGTGCCACGCGATCCGATAAGATGGATAATCGTGAACGGACTGTTCACTGGAGCGCACAATGCAGGATGTCGATCTGCGCGATCTCGGCGCGTTCGTCGCGGTGGCGCGCCTGCGCAACTTCCGGCGTGCCGCCGTCGAGCAACGAATGTCGGCATCGAGCTTGAGTCAACGCATGCGCGACCTCGAGGAGCAGCTGGGGGTGCGCCTGCTCAATCGCACGACACGCAGCGTCGCTCCGACCGAGGCAGGCGAGCGGCTGCTGCGGCGCCTTGCGCCGGCGCTGGAGGACGTCGCGGCGGCGGCGCTCGATGTCCGCAGCATGCGCGACGTGCCCTCGGGCCGGTTGCGCATCAATGGGCCCGAGCCGGCGCTGCGGCTGGTGCTGGCCCCGATGGTGGGCCCGTTTCTCAAGCGCTACCCGGAAATCACGATGGAGATCGTCACCGAGTCTTCGCTGATCGATATCGTCAGCGAAGGATTCGATGCGGGGATCCGCTACGAAGAAACGCTTGCGCAGGACATGATCGCGGTGTCGCTGGGTCCGCCCGAGCGTTCCGTATTGGTGGCGGCCCCTGGTTTCCTCAAAGGCCGCGGACGCCTCGAGGACCCCAGGGCGCTGCTGGGTCAGCCCTGCATCGTGACGCGCTTCCGCAGCGGCGTGCAGCTGCCGTGGGAGTTCAGGAAAGGCAAGCGCGCGATCAAGATCATGCCGACGGGGCCGCTCACGGCGGCTCACCCGGAACTTCAGTTGAAGGCCGCGATCGACGGGCTCGGCTTCCTGATGACGCTGGAGGGTTACGCAGAAACCGCGCTTGCCTCAGGAGACCTGGTGGCCGTGCTCGACGACTGGTGTCCGACCTTTGCGGGCCCGTTCCTGTATTACCCGGGTCGCCGACAGCGGCCGCCAAGCCTCACGGCGTTCATCGCGTTCGTCAAGGAGTGGCGCAACCGATAAGGAGCACCTGCCGAATGACCCGGCGGTTCTGCATCATTCCCGCGAGGGCACGCCCGTCCCGGGAAACAGCCGGGAAGCGACGATGGCCACGACGAAGATGACGACGACGGCGGCGAGAGAGGCGACCGGCGGGATTTCGACGATGTCCGCCAACAGCATCTTCGCCGCGACGAACAGCAGCATGATGCCGAGGCCGGTCCGCAGGAAGCGCAGATCGCGGATGGCGCCCGCCAGCACGAAGTAGAGCGAGCGCAGACCGAGCAGCGCAAACACGTTCGACGTGTAGACGAGGAATGGATCGCGCGTCACAGCGAAGACGGCGGGGATCGAATCCAGAGCGAAGATGATGTCGGTCGTCTCGATCACGACCAGCGCCACGAGCAGGGGCGTGGCCATCAGCCGCCCGCCCTGGCGCACGACGAACATCGGCCCCTCGGTGACCGGCCTGATCGGAATGAAGCGTCCGACCCAGCTCGTGCACAGCGCGCAGCTCGCCTTGACCAGCTTCGTTTCCTCGGCCTTGCCCCACAGCATTCGCGCGGCGGCGAACACGAGGAAGCCCGCGAACACATAGATCACCCAGTGGAATCGCTCGAGCAGGTACACGCCCAGGCCGATCAGTACCGCGCGCATGATCAGCGCGCTCACGATCCCCCAGAACAACGCGCGGTGCTGGAGCGCGGGCGGGACGCCGGTCTGCTCGAAAATCAGGACGAAGAGGAAGAGGTTGTCGACCGACAGCGATTTTTCCAGCACGTACGCGGTCAGATAGGTGATTCCCGCATCGCGCCCAAGCCGCATCGCCACCCAGACGCCGAAGAGGACGCCAAGGCCGATCCAGACGCCGCTCCATAGCGCCGCGTTGCGCACCGCGGGCGTGCGTCCGCCGAACCGTGACACCACGACGTCCGCCACGAGCGCGGCGGCGACGACGGTCCAGAAAACAGTCCACTCGATGAATCCGGCGCCGGTCATGATCGGCTTTCTACCACGGGCCCGCGCGTACCCGCTGCCAAAACTTGCACGCAGGCACCCAAACCAGCGCCACCGCAGCCGCGTATTAGAATCCGAGACCGGCTCGACTTCCGGTCGCGCTCCCACCAATCCGAAGGCATTCGATGATCAAGTTCTATTACAATCTCGCGCCCAATCCCACGAAGGTGGCGCTGTTTCTCGAAGAAGCGGGCCTGCCCTACGAACCGATCCCGATCGACACGCGCAAGGGCGATCAGCACACGCCGGCGTTTCGCGCCATCAACCCGAATGGCAAGGTGCCCGCGATCGTCGATGGCGATGCCACGGTGTTCGACAGCAACGCGATCCTGCTGTACCTGGCCGAGAAGACGGGGAAGTTTCTGCCGGAGAACACGCCGGCGGCGCGCGGCCAGCTGTATTCGTGGCTGATGTTCGTGGGCACCGGCGTCGGTCCGTTCTCCGGCCAGGCGGTTCACTTCAGCCATCACGCGCCGGAGAAGCTTCCCTATGCCGTCAATCGCTACCGGTTCGAGGCCAAGCGGCACTATGGCATTCTCGACGCGCAGCTCGCGAAGCACCGCTACATGCTGGGCGACACCTACACGATCGTCGACATGGACGTGTGGGGGTGGGCGCGCATCGTCCCCTTCGTCCTGGGTGAAGACGCGTTGACGCATTTTCCCAACGTCAAGCGGCTGGTCGAGGAAATCAATGCGCGGCCTGCAACGGCCAGGGCGCTGGCGCTCAAGGACAGGCACACGTTCAAGGCCGAGATGGACGACGACGCGCGGCGGCATCTTTTTCCGCAGAACGTGCAGTCCGCGACATAGCTGCCTTAAGGCCCCGCTCAGCGAGCGCAGCCCATAATCGACGAACACAGGAGGCCAACCCAATCATGAAGCCAGGACGCCTGCTCGCCTACGGTTTGCTGTCGAGCTTGATCGGGCTTGCCGCGTGCAGCAAATCCACGCCACCGCCACCACCCGCACCACCGCCCCCGCCGAAGGTCGAAGCGCCGAAAGCGGAAGCGCCGGACGTCAACGCCGAAACCAAGCGGCTCGCCTCCGAGATGTACGTCTACGCGTATCCACTCGTGCTGATGGACGTCACGCGGCAGGTGAATACGGCAGGCACGCCGCTCAACACGTTTGCGCACAAGCGCACCGTTCCCGATGCCACGTCGGTCGACGCGATCAATCCCAACGCCGACTTTCTCTATTCGCAGGCATGGCTCGATCTGTCGAAAGAGCCGGTCATTCTTTCGGTCCCCGACACCAAAGGTCGCTACTACCTGATCGCGCTGCTCGACGCGTGGACCAACGTCGCGACGTCGATCGGCACACGTACCACGGGCTCGGAAAAGCGCGCGTTCGCGATCGTCGGCCCGCGCTGGAAAGGGACGTTGCCGCCCGAGGTGACCGAGGTGAAATCGCCGACGGATCTGGCGTGGCTGTTCGCGCGCACCCAGATCAACGGCAAGGCGGATCGCGCGGCTGCATCGAAAATGCAGGAGCAGCTCAAGGTGGCGCCGCTTGCGACCAAGGGCGCTGCGAAGGGCGGCGCCGCCACGGCCGCGCCGACACGGGCGGCCGTCGATGCGAAAACCGATCCGCGCGAGCAGGTCGCGAGAATGGACGCGTCCACGTTCTTCACGCGCTTCGCCGCGCTTCTCCCCGGCAACCCGCCCACGCGCGACGATCAGCCGATGGTCGCCAAGATCCAGAAGCTCGGGATCGTTGCCGGACAGCCGTTCGACGTGGCGAAGCTCGACCCGGTGGCGGCCAAGAGCGTCGAACAGGGCGTGCAGGTTGCCCGCGACGCGCTGGCGACCGGTGCGAAAGGCACCGGCGGCGCGGACATCCGCAATGGGTGGGTCGTCGATCGCGCGCTGGGGCGCTGGGGTAACGACTACGGACGACGCGCCGTCGCGGCCATGAATGCACTCGGCGTCAACGCGCCCGAGGATGCGATCTTCATGGCGGCGCGCTTCGATGCCGGCGGGCGCCGCTTGGATGGCGCAAACGCCTACGTACTTCACTTCGACAAGGGTGCGGCGCCGCCGACGGACGCGTTCTGGTCGCTCAGCCTTTACGACGACAACCGGCATTTTGTCGCCAATCCACTCAACCGTACCAACATCGGCAGCACGGATGGCCTCCAGAGCAATCCGGATGGGTCGCTCGACATCTATATCCAGAATGCGAGTCCAGGCAAGGACAAGGAAGCGAATTGGCTCCCCGCGCCCAAAGCTCCGTTCAACCTGACCTTGCGCATTTACTGGCCCAAGCAGGACGTCGTCGACGGCCGGTGGAATGCGCCGGGAGTTCGTCGCGCTGGAGGGTAAGTTTCCGTGCGGCGTCTTCCCCTATAGGGGGCACCCGCCTTGGGACGGCCCGGCGGCGGGTAGTTCCCCCGGACGCCTGCGGTGTGTTGCCTCTAGCGGGACGGCTCGGCGGCCGGCAGGGCGGGTAGCTCTCCCGACTCAGGCGCTCGCGTGGTCGAGCGCCTGGACCGCTTCGGCATCGAGCGCGAGGCGCGCAGCCGCGGTCAACTCGTCCATTTGCGCGACGGAGGTCGCGCTGGCGATCGGGGCGGTGACGCTGGGACGATGGATCAGCCACGCCAGCGCCACCTGTGCCGGCGTCGCGGCGTAACGGCGCGCAACGTCATCGAGCGCCGCCAGGATGCGCCGCCCGCGCGGATTCAGGAACTTCGCCATGCCGTCTCCGCGCGGACTCTTGGCAAAATCCGCTTCGGTGCGGTATTTCCCTGTCAAGAAACCGGACGCGAGCGAGAAGTACGTGATGACGCCCAGCTGCTCACGCACGCACAATTCTTCCAACGGACCTTCGAAGCTCGCCCGCTCGTACAAATTGTAGTGCGGCTGCAAGGTTTCGTAGCGCGGATAGCCGTGCCGCTTGCTGGCCTCCAGCGCCTTGGCCAGGCGCGGCGCGGTGAGATTGGACGCGCCGATCGCCTTCACCTTGCCTTGCTTCATCAGCCGCGCGTACGCCTCGAGCGTTTCGTCGAACGGCGTCTTCTCGTCGTCCCAATGCGACTGGTACAGATCGATGGCATCGACCTGCAAACGCTGCAGCGACCGCTCGACCGCCTGCACGATGTAGTCGGCGCGCAGATTCTTGTGACCGAAGCCCATGTCGGAACCGACCTTGGTCGCAATGACGACGTCGTCGTGCCGGCCGCGCCGCGCGATCCAGCGGCCGATGACCGTCTCCGATTCGCCGCCCCGGTGGCCCGGCACCCAGGTCGAATACGCGTCGGCGGTATCGATCAGGTTGAATCCGGCTCCGACGAACGCGTCGAGGACCTGAAACGATGTGGGCTCATCGGCGGTCCAACCGAAGACGTTGCCGCCCAAAGCGAGCGGCGCCACCTCGAAACCCGTGTTCCCAAGCCTGCGCTTTTGCATTCGCCAAGTGTAACTGTCCGCCCAGCGCTCATTATCTTGACGCCCGCCACCGTGGCTGTATTCTGGCTGGACAAGAACGTGCACGACGAGACGAGGAGGCCCCATGCGACTCACGCCGGAACAATTGGATCGCTTCGATCGCGACGGCTACCTGTTTTTCCCCAGCCTGTTCGCGCCGGAGGAGATCCGCACGCTGATGGACGAAGTACCGGGGCTGTATGCCCAGCACCGGCCGGAGAACGTGCGCGAGAAAGGCAGTGACGCGGTGCGCACGAATTTCGCCGCCCATTTGTACAGCGCGCCCTTCGCGCGGCTGGCGCGCCATCCCCGCATGGTCGAGCCGGTGACGCAGATGTTCGGCGAAGATGTCTACATGCATCAGTTCAAGATCAACGGCAAGATGGCGTTCGACGGCGACGTCTGGCAATGGCACCAGGATTATGGAACGTGGAAGAACGACGACCTGATGCCCGAGCCGCGCGCGATGAACGTCGCGATATTCCTGAGCGACGTCAACGAGTTCAACGGACCGCTGATGTTCATTCCGGGCAGTCACAAGCTCGGCGTGCTCGACGCGCAGCACGACACGGCGACCACCAGCTATCCGCTGTGGACGATCAATCACGACACCATCCGCAAGCTTGTCACGCGTGGCGGCATCGTCGCGCCGAAGGGGCCCGCGGGCTCGATGATCCTGTTCCACTCCTGTCTGGTGCATGCGTCGACGTCGAACCTGTCGCCGTGGGATCGGATCAGCGTCTACTTGAGCCTGTGCGCGGTGTCGAATCACATTCGCCGGTTCAAGCGTCCGGAATACATCGCGCATCGCGACTTCTCTCCGATCGCGTGCCTGCCCGACGACTGCCTGCTGCGCGACTACGAGGTGGCGCTCCCGTGGAAAGATGGAACGCCGGAGGCAGCGCTCCACCCGAGCCTGGCCGCATGAGCCCGCAGGGCCGCCCCAAGGGCGAATACCGGAGCGCGCAGCGCGCAGGTTTTTCTATCCGCCGGCCGGGCCGTCCCAAGGGCGAATACCGGAGCGCGCAGCGCGAAGGCACTCCAATCATCGGTACCGCGTCATGAATCTCCATGCGAAGCTCGAGCAGCGCGCGGCCGAGGGCAAGCCGTTGCGCGTCGGCTTGATCGGCGCCGGCAAATTCGGCGCCATGTACCTGGCCCAGGTGCCGAAGATCGCCGGCGTCCATCTGGTCGCCATCGCAGATCTCTCGCCGGCCAATGCGCGGGCCAACCTTGCGCGCGTAGGCTGGACGCCCGAGCGATTCGCCGCTGCCTCGTTCGAGGATGCGCTCGCCAAGGGCACCACCTTCGTCGGCGATGATTGGGAGCGGCTCGTCGCGCATCCGGGCATCGACATCGTCATCGAGTGCACAGGACATCCGCCGGCGGCGGTCGAGCATTGTCTCGCGGCATTCCGCAACGGCAAGCATGTCGTCAACGTCACCGTCGAGGCCGATGCATTCTGCGGGCCGCTGCTGGCGCGCAAGGCCGCGGAAGCGGCCGTGATTTACAGCCTGGCCTATGGCGATCAGCCCGCGCTGATTTGCGATCTGGTGGATTGGGCGCGGGCCGCGGGCTTCAGCGTCGTCGCCGCCGGCCGCGGTCACAAGTGGCTGCCGCATTTCGCGCAATCGACGCCGGAGACGGTATGGGGCTATTACGGGCTGACGGCGGAGCAGGCCCGCATCGGCGGGCTGAATCCGAAAATGTTCAACTCGTTCCTCGACGGATCGAAGCCGGCGATCGAAAGCGCCGCCGTGTGCAATGCAACGGGCCTCAAGGCGCCGCCGAACGGCCTGACCTTTCCCCCCGCCTCCGTCGACGACCTGCCGTTCGTCTGCCGGCCAATCGGCGAGGGCGGCGTGCTGCATCAGAAAGGCCAGGTCGAAGTCGTCTCCTCGCTCGAGCGGGACGGGCGCGCCATTCCTTACGACATCCGGTTCGGCGTGTTCGTCGTGTTCGAGGGCGAGACCGAATACATTCGCAACTGCTTCAAGGAATACATGGTGCGCACCGACCCGAGCGGCCGCTACGCGTGCCTGTACAAGCGCTGGCACCTGATCGGTCTCGAAGCAGGGATATCGGTGGCATCGGTGGGATTGCGCGCGGAGTCCACCGGCTGCGCCACCGGCTTTCGCGCCGACGTGGTGGCGACCGCAAAGCGCGGCCTGAAGGCCGGCGAGACGCTGGACGGCGAAGGCGGCTACACCGTCTACGGCAAGCTCTATCCCGCCGCCGATTCGCTTGCGCTCGGCGGACTCCCGCTCGGACTGGCGCACGATGTGAAGCTGCTCCATCCCATCGCTGCCGATGCGCCCGTACGGTGGAGCGACGTGCAGATCGACGCCTCCGCGACCGCGGTGAAGTTTCGGCGGGAGATGGAGCGTGTGTTCGCGCCGGCACACAAAGCGGCCGCGTAGCGATTGCCGCGGCACTGGCACGCGATCGAGTGGAACACCGAGCTAATGCCCCGGGAATAGCGCAGATACTGGCGCTGTTTGTCGTCTGTCGTGCGCGCAGTTGCACGCGTAATCGGCCGGCGTAGAATGGGTCGCAAGGAAATGAGATGGCTCGCGCAATGAAAGTCCGAAGGAACGCCAGTATTGCTTGCCTGCTGCTCGCGGCATCCGTAATCGCGCTCGCGAGCGGACCGGCGCGGGCGGCCGCGACCACCGTCTACAAGTGCTTCGACAAGAACCTGGGCGTCCTCTATACGGATGAGCCGTGCAAGGGCGAGCAAATGAACATTCGCGCCGGCGAAGCCGATCCGACCGCCGTCGCCGAATTGCAGCGCGAACGCGAGGCGCTGTCGCGCAGTGCCGCGCAACGCATTGCCGACAACCGGCGCGCATCGCTGGAACGGGAGTACATGGCGCCAGGCACCTATGGCCCGCCGGCAGTACTGCCCGCATATTCCGATGCCGATGGGTATTTCCCCGGTTACGGTGCCTACCCGTACTCGACTGCGAAGCGCGGTCGCCATCCGGTGCGCGACGCGCGGCGGCTGGATCGAGATCGCGAACGCGAACGCGTCATCATCAATCCGCCGCGCAATCTCCCGCGGAGGTGAATCCGGTGGGACGTGGGACGTCCGGGGGCTTGTCGACGGGCTGACAGGTTTCTCGCGCGTCAGGAACTCGCGATCTCCAGAGCCTTGGTGGTCGTGAAGTACTTGGCTAGCATGTTCGGCACTTCCCACTCCGGCAACGATCCCGCCTTCACATAGGCGAGGAACTGCTCGGTGACCTGGCCGAAATGCGCTTCGTGGCCGACGTGGTAGGACGTCGGAACCGTCACCTGCCACGTGGTCCCCGTACGCCTCAGGCCGACACCGGGATATTTTTCCTGCACCTGCGGCAACGCGCTCGCAAGCCTGGCGGCGAACACTTCGATCTCCATGTCGGCTGCCGGCTCGATCGAAAGAACCGGCTGGTAACCCTCCGCCTTCCCCTGCCGGATCATGAGATTCGACCCGGAGCCGCGCAAGACCGAGAAGTGCGTATCCGCGCCGCCTTCCGGTGCTTCGAAATTCCAGAGCACCGACACCCTGGCGTGCACGCCTTTGATCGTGTAGTCGATTTCGCCGTTCGCGTAGACATGCAGCATGCCGTCGCTCTGCACGTCTTTCTCGAGAAATGCGGGGAAGCTTTCGAGCTGCGTCACCTTCGCGAATTGCGCGGCGCTGATCTGCGTGGGCCAGCGCCTGGCGCGGATGATCTCGATATCGTTGCGATAATCGAGAATCCGTTCCGGGAAACACTCCCATTGCACGAGATCGACCAGGTGCGTCGTGATGTCGACCAGGCCTTCGCCCTGCTGCGCGGTGTCGAAGAACCATGCGGGCCGCCTGATCGGCATTCCCGACACCAGCTTGGAGAAATGATGGACGCTTTCCTTGGTGACGGCTGGCAGCTCCGTCGTGCCGTTGCGCAATTCGCCGAATACCGGCGCAATGGTCGAGAACTCCTTTTGCAGCATCGTCGTGATCTCATGCCGCTCGGTCATGATGTCGTAGAGCAGGACGCCCTGCTCCCGCGCCACGGCAAACGCGCGGCCCAGCGCCTCGAACCCGCTCGCGTCGATCGCCATCGGCTTGTCGGCGAGCGTATGGACGCGCGCGGCAACGGTGCGTGACAGGTATTCCGTCTTGCGCTGGTTATTGCCCGAGATGACAACCACGTCACCGTTCTTGTCCGCGACCAAGCGCTCCAGGAAATCCGCGCCCGGATGGACCTTCAGTTGCCACGCCGTCGGGTTTTCCTTGCGCGCGTTGTAGCTTTCGACCGTGCGCACGTAGTCGTCGAGGTCCGTCCCTGCCGGCGCGTAGACGTGCACGTCAGGCTCGATATCGGCGTACATCTTCTTCTGCACGAGCGCCGCGTGGAAGTGGCCCGGCGCCAGGATGGTCAGCTTCATCGGTTCAAGTCCCTGGTAGTTGGGCTTCAGGTCACCGCGGCGCGCTGACTGAAGCGAGCGTCGCGCCATTCTCCGCCATCCAGCACCTGTGCCAGATGCTCGACGGCATCCCACGCATCGACAAAGCGTGTGTACAGCGGCGTGAAACCGAAACGAAGAATATCCGGCGCGCGAAAGTCGCCAATCACGCCGCGCGCGATCAATGCCTGCATGATCGCGTAACCGCCATCGGCGTGCGCAAAGCTGACCTGGCTGCCGCGCACACGCGCATCACGCGGCGTCTGCAACGAAAGGCCGTGGTGGCGGCACCGTTCTTCGACCAGCGCGATGAAGAGGTCGGTGAGCGCCAGCGACTTGCGGCGTAGCGCAGCAACGCCGCCCTGCGCTTCGGCAGCGAGCACGGTGTCGACACCGCATTCCAGCGCCGCGAGCGACAGTACGGGCGGCGTCCCGCAGAGGAAGCGCGCGATACCGGTTGCGGGCCGGTAATCGGGCGTGAATGCGAAAGGCGCGGCGTGCCCCAGCCAGCCGGACAACGGCTGTTGGAGTTGCTGCGCATCCATGCGCGCCGTGTGCCGCGGATGAACCCACGCATATGCGGGCGCACCCGGGCCGCCGTTCAGGTACTTGTAGCCGCAGCCCACGGCGAAGTCGGCGGCGGCGTCCGGCGACGCGCCACCCGAAAGCCGGACCGGTACCGCGCCGGCGGAGTGCGACAGATCCCACACCACCAGTGCGCCGGCGGCGTGTGCCGCGCGGTTGACGGCGTCCATGTCGTGCATGCGGCCGGTGCGATAGTTCACATGGGTAAGCATCAGCACCGCGACGGTGCCGTCGAGCTGCGCCGGAATCGCTTCGGCCTCCACCCGCCGCAGTTCATAGCCGCGTTCGCGCGCGACGCTTTCCGCGATGTACAGGTCGGTCGGAAAATTATGGCGCTCGGAGACGATGACCGTGCGCCCGGGCGCGCCCGGGCGCACCAGATCGAGTGCAGCGCTCAACACCTTGAAGAGATTGACCGACGTCGAGTCGGCCACCACCAGCTCGCCGTTCCCGGCGCCGACCAGGCGCGCGATCTTGTCGCCGACGCGCCGCGACAGGTCGATCCAGCCGGCGTCATTCCAGCTGCGCACGAGGCCGCGGCCCCACTCCGCCGTGACGACCTGCTGCACGCGCGCGGACGTCGCCTTCGGCAGCGCGCCGAGCGAATTGCCGTCGAGGTAGATCACCCCGGCGGGCAGGTCGAACAGCTCGCGCAGCGGCACGAGTGCGTCTGCGGCATCAAGGCGCACGCAATCTTCGCGCGTCGTCATCCTGTCCAATGGGTGGTCCGAAGTGGCAGTCCTGAGTCGCGTCATTCGGTCGCGCGCGGCGCATCGTTTGCGTCGCTATTGGTCGCTGGACCTGAAACCGGGCGCAGCATTTCGAGCGCGGTCGTCACGGTCTCGTCGCGAATTACCGTCTGCATGGTGGACGACGATTGGCCGCACAGTACCCGGCACATGTTATTGGTGGGATCCTCGAAATCGCAATGCGACGCGCCGTCGACGAACGTCGTGCGCAACAAGTGCGGGACGGCGCGGGCAATCGACCGCCCGCTGGCGAAGAGGTTGCATGCGGAGGGATCGGCGAGCATCACGACCGCCGGCGCGGTCAATTGCGATGCGGCGCCGCTTCCGCTGCCGGTCCGATCGACCGGGTCGAGGCCGATCCATCCGGCAACGCCGGGCAGCTTCGCGGCCGCCAGCACCGTCGCCAGTCCGCCGGCGGATGTGCCGATCAAGACGAGCCGCGAACGCGCAACGGGCGTCAATCCGAGCGCCCCCGCTTCGAGCTTTTGCGCGAGCTCCGCGATCGCATCACCGTTACTCCAGAGATCCATGACGCTCGGCAGGTCCGGAACCACCGCGATCACGCCCGCGGACGCCAAAGCGCGGCCCAGGTCGCGGTGCCGGACGCGCGAGCGCGTGAAGCCGTGCGCGATGATCGCAACGCCCGCCGGCGACTCGACATCGGGCCGGTAGACGTCCACCGCCTGTGCCTCGCCCGCGATATCGACCGAATCGGTGTACGACGTGAAAGGCGCGGGCTGCGCGGCCGCCACGCCGGCGCATAGTGCGAAAGGCAGGAGCCGCCCGAGGTGGATCAACATCGGCGTGCAAACATCGGTCATGCTGCGCATCGCATCGCCCTGCGCTTGGCTACCTACTGCTTCACCGAGTCGACCGTCACGCTGCCGCTGTAGAGCGGCGTCCCCTCGTATACCGACAGCACGAACGACCCCTGGACGGCGCGGCGCGCGCCCGTCTGCGTCATCTCCACCGCCGGCGACGTAGCGCCCGGTGCGAGGTCAAGGGATTTCGCGGCCGCATTGTCAAGACGAAGCTTGTCGAGCGGCGTGCCGACGTCGAGCGTCGTCGGACCGGCCGGGATCGTCAGGCGCAGCGGCCGTTCGCCCTTGTTCTTGAACGTGATGCGCAAATTCTTGCCGTTGCTGGCATCGGAAGCAATCGAGACCGCCAGCTCGACCTGTCCTTTCCTGAACGCATCGGCGAGCAGCACGGGCCCGGTCGCCACGGTATTGGCCGGCTTCCGAGCCGCCGTGTCCTGACCGGCTGCGGCACTGGCGCCGCTGTCGACGAGCAGCAGGTCGAACTGCGAGACGAGCTTGCCCGATTCCTCCTTGGTCATGGCCTTTTGCTTGACGAGGCCGAAGGGAACGGTCTCGTTGAGCCATATTTCGCCGGTTTCGATCTGCGCCGGGTTGCCGGGATGTCGCTGCGTGTACCGGTAACGGTCGCTGACTTTGCCGCCGATGTTTTCCGTGCCCACGAACTGCGCGGTGGCCGCGTAGTCGGGCATCGTCTTGCGCGCGTTGTCGAGCGCCGCGGCCGGCATCGCGTACGGCTTCGTTCCGGGCGTGCGCGAGATCATCGAGACCAGCGCCTTCCCGAAGCCGAGCGCGTCGTTCTCGAGCGAATACCCGGCCTTCAGCCCGTAGTCGGTGTAGGCCGAGGTCAGCCTGCCCTCCGACATGTATTCGACCCGTACCTGGACCCGCTGCTGACCCGCCTCGTCGGGGAGGCGGGTGCTGAGATAGCCCATGTCGGGCTGCCCCTCGACGCGCATCGTGTACTGCGCCCAGCTCCCGGGCTTGGTGGCGCCGAAGTAGGCCTTCTGATAACCGGTCGCGGCGGCGGAGGCGCCGTTCAGCGAAACGATCGATGCGAGTATTACGATTGCTGCCTTGGTCATGTCCCGGCCATCCCCGTGCCCCAAATGAGCACAGGATAGCAAGGTGGCCCGTGCGGACGGCTCACTTCGACGCGAGTTGCTCTTCCCGCGCGATTTTGGCGAGCTCGGCGCTGCGGCTCACGGCCACGGTCACCGACGGCAGCCGATAAACCGGGACGCCGTTTTGCATCTCGCCGGTTGGCACGCCGACCATCGGCGCCTGCACGTGGGCGATGGGCATGTTCGACGGCGTCGACGGGGCCTTGGCGGGGGACAACATGGTCGTGGCGACCACGACACCGGCTGCCAGCGAGGTCAAAAACGTAACGGCGGCGATACGGGTAAGGTTCCTGGCTTGCATGGCGTTCTCCTGGTTGGGGTGGCTGCTACGACGATGCCAATGTCCGCCTGAAGCCCGTCTTCAGTCCTTAAGTCCCCCTTAAACGTGCCTGAAACGTGCGAAGCCTCGTCGCGTGAGGCGTCCGGACGCTAGACTGCGGCCTGCGATCCTCCGAGTGCCGCCCCACCCATCACCCCCGAGCGCGCTCATTCCTGCCATGACAGCCACCAGGACCCTCGCTCCGCTGCGGTTCGGCCGCTTTGAATTGCAGCCGAAGGAACGGCGCTTCCTCGTCGACGGTCAGCCAATCGCGGTTGGCGCGCGCGCGTTCGATCTACTGGTCGCGCTGGTCGAACGCGCCGGACGGCTCGTCGCCAAGAACGAGTTGCTCGAGCTGGTCTGGCCGGGCCTCGTTGTCGAGGAAAACAACCTGCAGGTGCAGGTCTCGACGCTGCGCAAGCTGCTGGGACCGACTGCCGTCGCCACGATCCCGGGGCGGGGTTACCGCTTCGAGCTGCCGATCGACGGCGCCCGGGTTTCGCCGACGGCGACCGCGCCGGACACGACCACTCCGCAGCCGCCCGCAAGGCATGCGAGCGACCCGGTACGGGCACGCACCAACCTTCCGACGCACCTTCCGCTGCTCTATGGCCGCGATCAGGATTTGCAGCAAGTGAAGGCGCTGCTGCGCAAGCACGTCGTCGTCACCATTGCGGGTGCCGGTGGTATCGGCAAGACGCGCCTTGCGCAGGCGGTCGCGGCGGACGTTGCCGTCGAGCATGCGTCCGATTACCCGGATGGCGTGTGGTGGGTCGAGCTGGCCGCACTCAGCGATGGCACGCTCGTGCCGGCAAACGTGGCGCGCGCCCTCGACGTGCAGCTCACCGGCGATCGCGCGGCGTCGGACACCTTGGTGACGGTGCTCGCCTCGCAACAGCTGATGCTGGTCCTCGACAACTGCGAGCACCTGACGGATGCCGTCGCAGACTTGATCGAAGCGATCTGCGCGTCCGCACCGAAGGTGCGCATGCTAGTCACCAGTCAGGAAACGCTCAAGACGACGGAAGAGCACGTCTTCCGCGTGGGTGCGCTGGCGTTGCCGGTCGACGATGGCCGTTCGACGGATCCATCGCAGGCCGGCGCCGTCGAGCTCTTCGTCGCACGCGCGCAAGGGGTCGATCCAAACTTCGCGTTGACGCCCGCCCATGCGCCGGCGGTCATCGAAATCTGCCGCCGGCTCGACGGCATTCCCCTGGCCATCGAGCTCGCGGCGGCCCGGCTGCCGTTGCTCGGGGTCGAAGGATTGCGTGCGCGGCTGGGCGAGCGCTTCAACGTGCTGACCGCGGGCGCGCGCGTCGTGCTGCGCCGGCATCAGACCTTGCGCGCAACGCTTGAATGGAGCCACGCCTTGTTGACCCAGGATGAGCAGACCGTGTTCCGGCGCCTCGGCGTCTTCGCCGGGAGTTTCACGCTGGAGGCTGCGCAGCACGTCGCGAGCGACGAGCGCATCGACGCGTGGGTGGCGCTCGACCATCTCGGCGCGCTTGTCGATAAATCGCTCGTGCTCGCAGAAGGCGATCCTGTGCCGCGCTATCGGCTGTTGGAGACGACGCGCGCCTACGCACTCGAACGGCTCGCGGAAGCCCGCGAGACCGACCAGACGCTGCGCCGGCATGCCGAGTCGCTGGTCGCGGTGTTGTCGGAATTCGAGCGCAACGATCGGCGCTGGCGGGGCACGCTAGATCAATTCGCCGCCGCGGCGGCGGAGCTCGACAACCTCCGTGCCGCGATCGCGTGGGTGGACACCGCCACCGCGGGAGGCGACTTGGCCGTGCGGCTCGCGAGCGTGTCGTATCGCGTCTGGATGGCAACCTCCCAGCTTGCCGAGGGGCTCGACCGGTGCGTGGCGTTGCGTCGGCACCTGCGCGACGACACGCCCGCCCGCGACGCCGCGCGATTCTGGGACGCTATCGCGAGACTCGGCCAATACTCGACGAATCGCGAATGCTACGCGGCGGCGCAGCGCGCCGCCGATCTCTATCGCAAGCTCGGTGACGACAAACGTCTGTACGACGCGCTCGCGAGTCGCGCCTCACAAGGCATACGGTACGGCGAAGTCGAGCAGGTGCAGCAGGCGATCGATGAGGCGACTGCCCTCGAGCGTCCCGAGTGGCCACCGCGCCAACGGGCGAGTCTCGAGTTTTCTCGGTACCGCTGGAACACGATGATCGACCGCAACGAGGCGGCGCTCGCCTGCGCGCTGCGCCAGGTCGCGCTCTATCGCGAGGACGGCATCGTTTTCGGCGAGTTGGTTGCGATGTCCAACGTCGCCGCCGCGGAAATCGCGCTCGGGTATGCGGAGGCCGCGCTGGAACACGCGCGCACCGCCATTGAACGGCTCAGGACAATCGGATCGGAAAGCGCCGCGGGGCACCTGCACTTGGTCGCAGCGACTGCGTTGACGCTGCTGGGCCGCTCGGACGAGGCCATTGCGGAGGGGCGAATGGCCTATGCCTTGTTGATGCGGGAAGCGGACGAATTCCGGTTGCTTTCGCCGCTCGCGCTGAACGCCGCGCTGCAAGGACGGCTGGCCGACGCGGCGCGCATCACCGGCCTCGTCGATGTCGTCCATGAGCGCACCGGTGAAGTCCCGGTGCCTGCCGTGGCGGGTCGTCGGGCCCGCCTCGATGCGCTGCTGAAAGCAGGATTGACCGCAGAAGCGTTGGCGCAACTCAAAGCCGCCGGGGCCATGATGCGCGAGGCCGACGCGTTCAAGCTGGCATTCGGCGACGTTGGCTAGCCCAGGCCGAACATCGCCTGGATCGCCGCGCGGAAACTACGGCCCGACGTCAACTCGGTGCCGTCAGCCAGAACGATCTGATATTCACCATGCAACAGCGGGCGCAGCTCGCGCACGAACCGTACGTTGACGGCATGGGAGCGATGGATGCGCAGGAACTCGAGCGGATCGAGCCGCGCCAGAAGGCCGGTCAACGTTTCCTTGTGCAGATAGGGACGCTCCGCCCACAGCCGCACGTAGTTGTCTTCGGCTTCGAGGCGGATGATGGTCGTGACCTGGACGATTGCGATGCGATTGACGGACTTGACCGCGATCCTGCTGAGGGGATACGTGTCGCCGGCCACAACGGGCATCGGCGGCTCGGCTGGATACCGCGGGTCCTTCGCTTCCTGCAAACCTTCGACTGGGTGACTCTCGGATCGCGTCCGCATAGCGCGTGACCCCATCGTGGCGCACACGACCGTCACGGCCCCGTGCCGCGCGGCACTTTCCTGGCGACACCCCCAGCATCGCCGGCAAAAGAATGCATATGCATGTAAATTAGCGCGAATCGGCTCCGCGCGCAAGCGGCGCACGACGAAGCGCCGCTGGCTGGGTCGAACCGCCCCGATTACGGAGCGAAGCGGCTCAAGGCTGGATTGCGCCCTGCGCCGCGCGGCGGACCTTTCGCGCCAGCGTACGCACTTCGTCGAGAGGAAAGAGCGCACCGGCGCGCCGTTGCGCCTCTTCCCAGTACGGCATCGCCGCCTGGAAGCGTTGGCGGCCGGTCGCCGTCAGCGAGACGAATTTTACCCGCCGGTCATCTCCTGCCCGGAGGGTGACCAGCCGCGCTTTTTTCAGCTTCGCAATGGTCCTGCTCAGCGTGGTCTGGTCGGTGACGGTGATGACGCCGAGACGCCCGATCTCCACCGGGCCGGCGGCGAGGATCGCCCACATCAGCGCGAGCTGGCCGGCCCGCAGATCGACCGGCCTCAGCGCGTCGTCGTAGACCGTGCCGGCGACTCGCGCCAGCATTCTGAGATTGGCATAGGCGCACTCGCTTCCCCGGCGGGCGTAGCGGGCAAGAAGAGCGTCGTCACAGAGGTTTGCCGCATGGAAGGCAGGTCGTGCCATCGGAATCTCCTGATCGACCGTTGCGGGGTGGCCGCCGCGACCGACGCGCTAGCGTTGGAATGTGCATTTGTATGCACATACAACAATAGCGCCAATACTTCCGCGCGGCAAGCGCGGGATCTAACCGCCGATTCGCCACCTGCGCGGCACCGTTGGCACCGTTCCACGTCCAGCCGGCCAATCGGCACACCGCATCGCGTTTGGCAGCGGTATCGTGCGTCGGTGCCGAAGCCGCGCGGCACACCTCCGGCGGGGACCCCCAGTCGCCTCGGAGCGCGCGCTTCGGCATGACTATTGGGCGTGACCAAAACACGGGGGCGCTTCGCGCCGCGTGTTTTGGCCCCGCGTGCCAAAATCACTCCGCGCTGCGCGCTCCGTGATTTTGTCCCGAAGGCAGTCAGCACGAAAAGCTTCGGGCGGCCGCGCGCTTTTCGTGTAGAAAAAGGACGAAGCGCGCCGATCGCGGTCGGCTTTGCCGATGCTCAGTAGCGCGCGCCTGCGCACTGAAAGCCCCAATGAATGCGTGCGCTCGTCGGAGGCTGTCAGCGCGCATGCGCATTGAAAGCCACAATGAACGCGTGCGCTCGTCGAAGCCTGTCAGCGCGCACGCGCGTTACTGAACGGCGCGCGTAGCGCGCTTATGATCGACGCGCTTCCTGCCGTTTCCGGGAAGGCGCGCGGCCGCCCGAAGCTTTGCCCTCTGACTGCCTTCGGGCAGGAATCGCGAGAACGCTTTTACCTCGCGATTCCTGCCCGACCGCGCAAATTGCGCGGGCGACGG
>Ga0207676_10001011_pt1 | contig 21577 bp, 18 predicted proteins | sample KBSSwiS72_FD_184307 | JGI IMG/M metagenome (GOLD analysis project Ga0207676, IMG submission 184307) | Switchgrass rhizosphere microbial communities from Kellogg Biological Station, Michigan, USA - KBS Switchgrass S7-2 (SPAdes) (version 2) | ecosystem: Host-associated > Plants > Roots >...
TGTTGCGCGCGGATTCGAGAAGATCCTTTGGCGGCGCCTTGTTCATGAAGAAGGCCTGGACATGGTTGCCGGGGTATTGCGCGAAGGGGTTTGCGTCGACGATGGCTTCCATCTCGTGGGAGGTCCTCAGCATGACACTGACGTCCTTGGCCATACTCGCCCTCAAGTCATCCTCCAGCATGCGCCGCAGTTCTTCCTCGGGTTTGTCGCTGGTGAAAAGGAGGTTGCCGCTAGCGATGTACGTGCGGGGGTTTTTCAGCCCGAGACCCTCGGCAAGGGCCTTGAGATCGGCCATCTTGAGCGTGCTGTTGCCGACGAGGTTGACGCCGCGGAGCAGCGCTACATAAGCGGTCACGCGACGTCGAGCAGACGGGAGGCCTGCGCCCTCGCTTCCTCGGTGACCGACGCGCCGGACAGCATTCGCGCAATCTCCTCGCGTCTTTCCTCGTCGTTGAGCCGACGGACGCTGGTGCGCGTCCCATCGGGCCCTTGGCTCTTCTCGATCCGGTAATGTTGAGATGCCCGTGCTGCAACTTGCGGCGAATGGGTCACCACGAGCACCTGCGAGCGCTGCGCAAGACGGGCAAGCCGCTCGCCGATCGCACTGGCGACCGCGCCTCCGACGCCGCGGTCGATCTCATCGAAAATCATCGTTGCGGCGCTGCCCGCTTCAGCCAGCGCGACCTTGAGGGCAAGAACGAAGCGCGACAGCTCGCCGCCCGAGGCAATGCGCGTCAGTGCGCCGAACGGCGATCCCGGATTCGTGCACACTTCAAATTCGACACGATCAGTACCGGATGGTCCCGGCTCGGCTGGGGCGATGGCAGTACGGAATTGGGCAGCATCCAGTTTGAGCGGAGGAAGTTCGGATGCGACAGCAGCATCGAGCCGAACGGCAGCCTCGTGCCGCCGTTTGCTCAGATCCTCGGCAGCCGCCCAATAGGCTTCCCGGGCAGTCACGAGCTTTTGATCAAGCTCGGCAATGCGTTCACCCCCCGCTTGGATCGCCGAGAGCTGCTCGCGCATCTGAAGTCCCAGCGCGGCAAGCTGGTCCGGCTCGACGCGATGTTTGCGGGCGAGGCCGCGAATGTCGAACAGCCGCGCTTCAGCCTGCTCAAGCCGTGCGGGATCGAACGACATGGCCTCGGCTGCACGTGCAATCCGGTCCTCGGCCTCGCCTGCTTCGATCAGGGCCCGGTCGAGGGCCGATAACGCCTCCGCAAGGAGCGGGTGATCTGCGGCGCCGCGCTCGATCCGGCGTGCCGCCTGCCGAAGCTGCGCGAGCGCGCCATCCGCGCCGCCGAGCAGCTCATCGAGGCCGGTCAGCGATTCACCGGCCTTCAATCCCGCCTGCATCGCTGCACGCTCTTCGGCCAGGTGCGTCTCCTCGCCCTCCTCGGGCGCCAGCGCCTCGATCTCGAGCGAGGCGTGTTCGAGCCACTCGCGGTCGCGCTCAGCCGCAGCAGCAGAGCTGCGCGCTTCCAGTAGCTCGTCTTCGAGTTTCGTGACCTCGGCCCAGGCGCCCTCGACTGTAGCGCCGTCGAGCTTGCCAAAGGCGTCGAGCAATGCCCGGTGCCCCTTCGGATTGAGAAGGCCCCGATCGTCTTGCTGACCATGAATTTCCACTGCGAGCGTGCCGACATCGCGAAGGAGGCCGGCCGGGACGCTGGCACCGGCAATGAACGCACGGCTGCCGCCGTCGCTCTTCAGGGTCCGGCGCACGATCAGCGGGTCGCCGGGCTCCGTCGCAATCCCGTGTTCATCGAGCAGCGCCGCGACTGGATGCCTCGCGGGCAGCTCGATCTCGGCGGAAACGGACGCAACATCCTGTCCAGCCCGGACGAGCCCCGTATCGGCGCGCGAACCGAGAGCAAGTCCGAGTGCATCGAGCAGGATTGACTTTCCGGCGCCGGTCTCGCCGGTGAGCACGCCGAGACCCGGCTCGAATTCGAGTTCGAGCCGCTCGACGAGCACAACATTATGGATCGCGAGCTGCCTCAGCATGCGAGGAGCGCTCGCTTGGCCCTCACTTCCGGGAGGCCGTCCGCCGCTGGGCCTGCCGGTTTTCCTGACCCAGCAGTTTCAGCGATTGCTTGTACCAATAAGATTCCGGATAGTTGCGACCGAGCACCGCACCGGCCTTCTGGGCTTCTTCTGGCACGCCGAGCGCAAGATAGCATTCGACCAGCCGCTCGAGGGCTTCGGGCGTGTGGCTAGTCGTCTGGTACTGATCAACGACGGTGCGGAATCGATAGGTGGCGGCGAGCCACTGCCCGGAGCGCTGATAGAAACGGCCGACTTCCATCTCCTTGCCCGCGAGATGGTCCTTGATAAGGTCCAGCTTGATGCGGGCGTCGGAGGCGTAGCGCGTGTCCGGGTAACGGCGGATCAGCTCGCCGAACGCGTCCGAGGCTTGCTGCGTCGTGGTCTGGTCGCGCGTGACGTCGTCGATCTGCTGATAATAGCTCATGGCGATCAGGTACTGGGCGTAGGGTGCTTCCGCGTTCCCCGGGTGGATCGTCACGAAGCGCTGCGCCGAGTTGATGGCGTCCGTATATTTCTTCGCGAGGTAGTAATTGAACGCGCTCATGAGCTGCGCGCGGCGCGCCCATACCGAATAGGGGTGCTGGCGCTCGACCTCGTCGAAGAGCTTGGCTGCCCGCTCGTAATCGCCCTGGTCCATGGTCCTCTTGGCGGCGGTGTAGAGCGAGCTCACATCGCGAGCGACATAGGCCGTGTCCGCCTTCTTGCCGCCATGAGCACAGGCCGCAAGCGGGAGCACCGCGGCCGCGGCGAGGAGAAGTGAAACAGGACGCGTAAGCTTCAGCATGGGGACCTCATTAGCGTGGGCTCCGAAGGAGGCCAAGCAGGGCATGGACATCGAAAGCTTGGCCTTCGCTGAACAGGTATTCAGGCGGGCTGTGCCTCGGCTTCTTCCTTATCGTCGGCCTTGAGAAAGCTGTCGGGCTGGACGCCCAACCAGACCAGGACCGGCGCCGAGATGTAGATCGACGAATAGGTGCCGATTACCACCCCGAGGAAGATCGCAATTGCGAGCCCGAAGATGACCGCCGGACCGATCAGCATCAGCACGCCCAAGGCGATGAGCACGGTCAACGAGGTCACGACCGTGCGGGCCAGAGTCTCATTGAGCGACAGGTTGAGCAGCGGCAGGACGGCCATCTTGCGATACTTCCTAAGGTTCTCGCGGATGCGGTCGTAGATTACAACGGTGTCGTTCAGCGAATAGCCGATGATCGTCAGGAAGGCGGCAACAACGTTGAGGTCGACCTGCAGTCGGGTGAAGGCGAAAAAACCGAGGGTCATCGCAATGTCGTGAGCGAGCGTTAGCAGGGCTCCAACGCCGAACTGCCACTCGAAGCGGACCCAGATGTAGACGGCGATTCCAAGCATCGCGAATGCGATCGCAAGAGCGCTGCCATCGGCGAGCTCCTCGCTGACCTTCCCGGAGACCGTATCGACGGAATCAACCTTTGCGCCCGGATAATCGGTGGCGATCAGCTGCTTCACGCGCGTCGCAGCGACGTTGGCAGCAGCATCGCCGCCTGGCGGTTTGGGGAGGCGGATCTGGACTGTCCGAGGACTCCCGAATTCCTGGATGCTCGCTTCACCGAGCTGAAGCCCGTCGACCTGGGTGCGGAGCTTTTCGACATTCACCGGCTGCGCGAAGGTCACTCGCACCAGTTGCCCGCCGACGAAATCGACGCCGAGATTGAGGCCCCGATAGATGGTGAAGGTGATCGAGGCGATGGTAACCAACAGCGACAGGACCAGCGCGACATTGCGCCAGCGCATGAAGTCGATGTTCGTATGATCGGGGACGAGCTTCAGCAGCTTCATGGACGAGCAGCCCTAAATGTGGAGTTCGCGCGGACGCGAGCGGCGAATCCACAGCGCGACCAGCATGCGAGTGAAATAGACGGCGGTGAACACCGAAGTAACAACGCCGATCAGGAGCACGATCGCGAAGCCGCGAACCGGGCCCGACCCGAAATAAGCCATGATAGCTGCCGAGATGACGTGGGTCACATTGGCATCGAAAATTGCCCGGAATGCCTCATGGTAACCCGTCTCGACGGCATCGAACAAACGCCGGCCCCGCCTGATCTCCTCTCGGATGCGCTCGTTGATCAGCACGTTGGCATCGACCGCAGCGCCGATCGTCAACACGAATCCGGCGATGCCGGGGAGCGTCAGCGACGCGTTGAACATCGCCATGACGCCGAGAATAAGGAAGGCGTTCACTACCAGCGCGACCGTCGCGTAGACACCGAAGCGGCCGTAGGTGACGAGCATGAACAGAATGACGCCGAACGTCCCAATCACGCTGGCGATAACACCCTTGTGGATCGAATCCTTGCCGAGGTCCGGTCCGATGCTTCGCTCTTCGATGACATTGAGCTTCACCGGAAGCTTGCCCGAGGCGAGACTGACCGCAAGGTCGTGAGCGCTCTGGACTGTGAAGTTGCCGCTGATCTGGGCACGCCCGCCGAGGATCGGCTCGTTGATATTCGGCGCCGACAGGACCTTGTCGTCGAGGATGATCGCGAACGGCTTGTTCACGTTCTCCTGCGTGACGCGTCCGAAACGCCGCGCACCTGCAGTGTTGAACGTGATGTCGATGTCGGGCCGGCCGTCCTGATCGAAGCTCTGCTTGGCGTCGGTCAGCTGATCGCCGGAGACCATTACGCGGCGCTTGACCGCAATGAAGCCGCTGCCGTCGGCCATGGGCAGCGCTTGGCTCCCTGCCGGAGCGCGTCCTGCCTGGACCTCGGCCGGGTTGGCTGACTGATCGACAAGCTTGAACTCGAGCCGCGCCGTCTGGCCGATGAGCTTCTTGAGCTCGTCAGGATTTTCGACGCCGGGGACTTCGACGAGAACGCGGTTGGCGCCTTCCGTCACGACCGTGATTTCTTTCGTTCCGCCCGGATCGATGCGGCGACGGACGACGTCTCGAGCAACGCTCATCGCATCCTTGAGCGCCGCGGCCGATCCACTCGGCGTCGGCGTCAGGACAACGCGCGTTGAATCAACCACCTGGACGTCCCAGTCGCGGTTCCCGGTGAGAGCGATCGGACGCGTCAGCGTTCGCATCCGCTCCACGGCGGCGTCGACCTGCGAGGGATTGCGAACCAGGAATGACAGGCGCCCGCCAGCCGTCGAAATGTCGCCGATGTCGATCCGTGGATCGCGGCGAAGCTCCGTCGCTACTGAATCTTCCATTGCCTGGAGCCGCTGCTTCTGGGCGTCCTGGGCATCCGCCTCCAGCAGCAGGTGGCTACCGCCGGCAAGGTCCAGACCGAGACTGATCTTGTATTGCGGGAGCCACTTCGGCCACGTGCCAGCCAGGGGTGTGCCGGCAATCAGGCTCGGGATGGATAGCAGCACGCCGAGCGCGACGACGAGCGAAACGAGCCACACCTTCCACTTGGGAAATTCGAGCATCAGTCGTTCGCCGGCTTCGTGTTCGCCCCGACGACGTGCGTGATGGTCGACTTGATCACGCGGACCTTGACGCCCTGCGCGATCTCGACCTCGGCCTCGTCGTCGCTGACTTTCGTGACTCGGCCCCGTATCCCGCCGCCGGTGATCACGTCATCGCCCTTCTTGACCGCCGCAATCGCTGCCTGATGCTCTTTGACCCGCCGCTGCTGCGGTCGAATCATCAAAAGATAAAAAATGGCGAAAATCAGCAGCCAAGGCAGGATGCCCATCACCAGCTGCGTGGTGCCGCCGGTGCCGCCCGCAGCCGTTGCCTGCATCATCATCAACAAGGTTTCGCTGGACATGGAAGGCTGACGACTTTCGATGGATTGTGAAATTGATGGTCGGGGCGACTGGATTCGAACCAGCGACCTCCACACCCCCAGTGTGATGCGCTACCAGGCTGCGCTACGCCCCGACTTGGCCGCGGCATCTAGGCAGGGCTACCCGACAAGGCAAGCGTGAGAGGGCAGCCGAGTGGTGCGTCGCAGGCGGAAAAGCAAATTCGGCAACTTGGTCGGGCGATCGCTGACGGCGCTGCTCGCTCTACCGGCTTTCTACCTGGTCGCAGCGCTGGTCGGATCGGTTGTGCCGTCCAACCGTGGCTGGAGCGAGCCCGCGCAGGGCACGACCATCTACATCGCGGACAACGGCATCCATGCCGACATCATCATGCCGGTGAAGGCACAGGGCCTCGACTGGGCGCCGCTGATCCGGAAGCGTGACTTCGCCGCCGTACCCGCCGGTGCGCAGTGGATAGCGTTCGGCTCGGGCGAGCAGCGCGTCTACCTCGATACTCCTCGATGGCGCGACATCCGTTTGCGCACGATCTGGTCGGCGCTCGCCGGCGGAAAGAGAGTGATGCATGTCGAATATGTGCCAAGCACCGATTACGCGGTTCGGCAAATCCGGCTTCGCCCCGAGGAATATCGTCGCTTGTGGGCCGCGATCCGCTCGGACTTCCTGCTCGACGAGCACGGCCGGCCGCAGCGGATCGATCATCCGGGCTACGGGCCGGCCGATGCTTTCTACCGCGGCGCCGGGAAGGCGAATGCCTTCCGGACATGCAACTCGCTTGCGGCGAGATGGCTGAGGCTCGCAGGCGTGCAAACGAGCCTTTGGCCGCCGTTCGTCAGCGGCCTCACTTGGCGTTACCGCAGAGTGGAAGCCTGAGTTATTTGGGCTTCTTGGTCGTTTTTGTCGTCTGTTTTGCCTGCGCGTCGAGCTCGGCCTTGCTCATGCTGATGACCAGGCCCTGATCGCTTTTGGCGAAACTCGAAATCGGAATCGAGGCCTTCGTCTTGCCGGTGCTGACCACCGCACCGTCCGAAGTCACCGACTCGATCTTCCCGACGACTTTCCCTTTCTGGTCGTAGACGGACACGCCCGCCTTCACGTCAGCGGCAGTTGCAGCCGTGAGCTCGGGCGCCGCATTTCCGGTGGTCTGGCCGGACGGGGTCTGACCGGTCTGCGCTGGCGCCAGTTCGCTGGCTTCGCCAGGAGTCGTTTGCATCTGTCCCGGAGTGGTGCCGGTCTGGCCTGGGGCGGTGTCGCTTGCCGCGTCCGGCATGGACTGCGTCTGGCCGGGAACAGACTGGCTCGCCGTACCCGGCGCGGTCTGCGTCTGACCTGGCGCTGTAGTCTTGCCGGTCGGCGGCGTCGGAGTTGTCGTCGTCGTGACTGGCTGTGTACTGTTCGTGGTCGGCGTCGCGCTGGGCGCTGTCGTCTGGCCTGCGGCTGCCGTCGAAATGGCCAGCACCGCAGCGCCAGCAAGCATCGTGATCTTCGTGTTCATTGGCCAACTCCTCTTTGGCGGAAAAGTCCAAGAACAACGAAGCGCTGCCGACGGGGGTGCAGCCTAATCGGCAGGGCGTGTTGCTCTGCCGACCAGCTGTGGAACAGCAGCGGCTTACAGGACGTAGCGCGAGAGGTCGGCGTTCTTTGCGATGCCGCTGAGCTGCTTCTCGACAAAAGCGCCATCAACAACCAGCGTTTCACCGCGACGGTTTTCCGCCTCGAAGCTGACATCCTCGAGCAGCTTCTCCATCACAGTCTGAAGCCGGCGCGCGCCGATATTTTCGACCGCTTCGTTCACCTCGGCCGCGATGCGGGCGAGCGCTTCGATGCCGGTGCCGGTGAATTCGACGGTGACGCCTTCAGTGCCGAGCAGAGCCTGATATTGCTCGGTCAGGCTGGCGCGGGTTGCTGACAGGATCCGAACGAAGTCCTCCTGTGTCAGAGCCTTCAGTTCGACTCGGATCGGGAGACGTCCCTGGAGCTCGGGCAACAGGTCCGCAGGCTTGGCGATGTGGAACGCGCCGCTTGCGATGAAGAGGATATGGTCCGTCTTCAGCGGTCCGTACTTGGTCGCGACGGTCGTTCCCTCGATCAGCGGCAAGAGATCGCGCTGAACGCCCTCGCGGCTGACCGAGCCGCCGCGAACGTCACTCACCGCGATCTTGTCGATCTCGTCTAGGAAAACGATCCCGTTGGCTTCCGCATCGGCAAGGGCCGAGCGATTGATGTCGTCGGGATCGAGGCGCTTGTCGGCCTCCTCGTCGGTCAGGCGAGCGAATGCTTCGGGCACCTTGAGCTTGCGCCGCTTCCGGGGTTGCTGACCCCCGAGCTTGCCCATCATCGAGCGCAGGTCGAAAACCTGCGCTCCCATGCCTGGTATATCGAACGGCATGGACGGAGCCTCGTCGACCTCTATCTCCACTTCGGCCTTATCGAGGCTGCCATCCGAAAAGCGCTGGCGGAAGCTCTGACGCGTAGCTTCACTCGAACCCTTTCCGGTGAGGGCATCGAGAAGTTTCTCCATTGCCGCGTCCTCTGCGGCGGAACGAACCTTGGCCCGGCGGCGGTCGCGTTCCAGTCGGACGGCTTCTTCGACGAGATCGCGAGCGATCTGTTCGACGTCACGGCCAACATAGCCGACCTCAGTGAACTTGGTCGCTTCAACCTTCACGAACGGCGCGTCGGCAAGCTTGGCGAGACGCCTGCTGATCTCGGTTTTGCCGCAGCCGGTCGGGCCGATCATCAGGATGTTCTTGGGCGTCACCTCGTCACGCAGCTCCGGACTGAGCTGCTGGCGTCGCCAGCGGTTACGGAGGGCAACGGCGACGGCACGCTTCGCGTCGTCCTGCCCGACGATATGATCGTCAAGGGCAGCGACGATCGCCTTGGGTGTGAGCTTGTCTTTCAACACTTCGGCTTGCTCCCCGCCGCTCTGGGGAAAGGTGGTTTGATAGTTCATCTTGCCGGCAATGTCGGAACCGACCGCAGGCACTTCAAGCGGTACAGCGGAAGGACGAGAAGAAGCGCTTCTGGCCGGCGATGATCCTGTCGATGGTTGCCGGGTTTGGCCTTGGGTCCCATTCGTCCATTTCAAACGTGCCGCCGAGCAGAATGCCGTCGGGCCGTGGAAACATGTATCCCGGGCCCCCCGTGAGAGCATAGCGGACGTCCGGCTGCGGCTCGAGTATCGCGAGTTGCCCGCGCGCCGGATGGAGGTCCTCATCACCAAAAAGCTCGCGGCTGCCAAGACCGGTGCAGTTGAACACCAATGCCTCGGGAAGTGCGGCAATATCCGTGGGCGAAGCGAACTTCCGGACATCGATCCTGCCGCCCGCTATCTGCACGTCGCGGATCATCTGGCGCAGATAACGCCCGGTTTCGATGTACAAGGTGTCGTAGAGTATGATGTTGTCGAGCGGGAACGGATGCTCGGCTCTTGAAAGCGACCGGTTGATTGGCGGGAAATTGGCGATTGGCTGTGCTTCGGGCGAACCGGCCTCGGCGTAGGTGGGCAGCCAACGGATGCCGTAATCGTCGCCAACCATGATTTGGAAGCGCCGCCAGCTGTAATCCAAGGCGCGAGTGAACTGCGCCATGAATTCCGGCGTGGCCACGTCAGCATCGAAGACGCGGTAGGGGTGGAACTGCCCCCCTGCGATGTTCGAAGTCGTGTCAGGGGGCAGTGCAGCGGTATAGATGGTGACCGGGAAGCCCGCCTCCTGGACTAGCCGCGCGGTCGAAAGACCGACAATTCCCGAGCCCATCACCGCGACCGGTCCGCTGTGCCCCGGGAGGCCGAGTTCGACGGCGAGATTCGATGTACCCCAGCTCAGCGTGATTCCGCCGCCCCCGTGACCATAATTATGGACCAGGCGCTTCGATGCGAATTGTTGCTGGCGAACCACGAAACCCTGGCGGCGGTAAGGGCGCAGGCCCGCCATGGTTCGGATCACCCGGCTTGGGTCGACCTGGACCGGAACGAGCGGCGCGCAATCGCGGGAAGTCCCCTGGCGCGCTCCGACAGTTGCGCAGCCTGACAATAAGGCGGCCGAACCGGCAGCAGCGAATCCGCGTCGATCGATCAGCATAAAGCGACGCTAGCCGCGCTTTGCCTTATGCTTCAATCGTCTCCAGGGTCAGCCGGTCGTTGGTATACACGCACACTTCCGCGGCAATCTGCATCGCGCGGCGGGCAAGCACCTCGGGGTCCTGCTCGTATTCTGCGAGCGCGCGGGCGGCGGCTAGCGCATAGTTGCCGCCGGACCCGATCGCGGCGATGCCCCCTTCTGGCTCCAGCACGTCGCCGTTGCCTGTGAGAATCAGCATCACATCCTTGTCCGCGACGATCATCAGCGCCTCGAGGTTGCGGAGGTACTTGTCGGTTCGCCAGTCTTTGGCGAGCTCGACGGCGGCGCGCATCAGCTGCCCGTTGTACTGCTCGAGCTTGCGCTCCAGACGCTCGAACAGGGTGAAAGCATCGGCTGTCGCGCCTGCAAAGCCGCCGATGACGTCTCCTTTTTCGCCAATCCGGCGGACTTTCTTCGCATTGGGCTTCATCACCGTATTGCCCATTGACACCTGGCCGTCGCCGGCAATTACGGTCTTCCCGCCCTTGCGCACTCCCAGGATCGTCGTTCCGTGCCAACTTTCCAAAGTGATCTCCTTTGGATTTGAGGTGGGAAGCGCTCCTGGTTGCTGCAAGCAGCACTATTCGAGGAACTGCTCGAACCTCCGGTCCGGGATGAGCCAGATAAGCGCGACAACGACATAGATAGCGACGGCTGCCATTGGCCAGCGAAGGGCCAGTGCGATTGCGAGCGCATACGCGATCACCGTGACCACGCCCTTGTGTCCACGCTTCACTGCTTTCGCGAGCGGCGCATCGGCATCGTTCGCTTGCAGCAAGGTGAAAAGGAGGAGGGCAAAGGAGAAGAAGCAGAGAAGCATCAGAACGCCGAACGCGATGACGGTATCGCGCGTAATTCCCGCTTCGCCGACCCAGCGCACGACGAACGGGATTAGGCTGAGCCAGAATAGGAAAAAGAGGTTGGCGAGCAACACTCTTCCGTCCACGCGCGTCGTTGCCTGAAGAACGTTGTGATGATGCGACCAGTAGACGCCGACCTTCACGAACGACAGCGCATAGGCCGCGAATAACACTGAGAGCGGTTGCAGGGCAGCCAGGCCGGGTGCTCTCGGCACCGGCAGCTCCAGCACCATGATCGTGATGATGATGGCGATCACGCCGTCCGTGAAGGACGTGAGACGCGCAGTGGTCATCCTGCTTCTCCTGTGCCCTTCCTTGGCGCGAACCGGCGATCGGGTACCAACCAGAGAAACGCTACAGCAACGTAGATGCCGATCGAAACGAAGGGCGAAACGAACGCGAGCGGCAGCGCGGCGAGGTACCCGGCGAAGCTCCCCCACTCCTTCACTCCGCGCCCGACGGCACTCTTCACTCCCGAGCTGGCGCCTTCGGCGGCGACCAGCGCTCGCTCCAGCAGGACATAGCAAATCGAGGCGGCCACCAGCACCGCCCCGAAGGAGGCTACGGGCCACGGCGTAGGCCCCGCTTCGTCGATCCAGCGGATCATCAGCGGGAACAAGGTGAGGCAGAAGAGCAACGAATGGTTCGCCCACAGCACGGCACCGGTCACCAGGCGCGTGGACTGCATCATGTGGTGATGGTTGTTCCAGTAGATTGCGACATAAATGAAGGCGAGCAGGTAGGCTGCCAGCAGAGGCAGCACGGCGAGAACGGCGGCGAGCGTCGGCTCTTCGGGAATCTTTAGCTCCAGAACCATGATCGTAAGGACGATTGCGACGACGCCGTCGGTCAACGCATTCAGTCGATCCGGCTTCATTCTGTCCCCATGCCTAGTCGAGCGAAGCAAATCGCACCTGCGGCAGGGCGATTGTCAACAGCTGCCCGTAACCGCCCTCTTTCGCTCGTGCAGGCCGATGGCTTTGCACCCGGTTGCCCGGGTCGACAAAGGTTGTTCGGCTTGCGTCGGAAAAGTGCGGGTCAAGGGTTACCCTTTGGTTCCCCAACAGATAATTTGATAACCAAATAGGTACACAGGACGATTGAAGGTATCGTCATCTAAAGTTAGTGACGGGTCTCAGCAGCGGAGCTAACCTTGGTTACATGAGGTACCGATTCCAACTGGCATTGGGCGCAATTGCTTTCACTCTGTCCGCACCTTCGGCAGCGACATTGTCGCCGGCAGAGCAGGTGATTGTCCGCACCGTCGATGCCGAACAGGCACGAACGCTGGCGATGCTCGAAAAGTGGGTCAACCAGAACAGCGGGAGCCTGAACATCGCCGGAGTGACGGCGGTCGGGCAAATGCTTCGGTCCGAACTTGAGCCGCTCGGCTTCAAGGTCGATTGGATCGACATGAAGGGGGCCGGCCGGGCCGGCCATATCGTTGCTCGTCACGTGGGCAGCCGAACCGGCAAGCGGCTGTTGCTGATCGGCCATCTCGACACGGTGTTCGAGCCGGACTCGCCGTTCCAGCGGTGGACCCTTGAAGGCGACAAGGCGCATGGCCCCGGGGCGGGGGACGACAAGGGGGGTATGGCGGTGATGGTGGCAGCACTCCGCTCGATGCAGGCGGCCGGCGCGCTCAAGCAGGCAAACATCACGGTCTTCCTGACGGGCGACGAAGAAGATGCCGGAAGCCCGCTGTCAATTTCGCGCCGGGACCTCATCGCCGAGGGGAAAAAGGCCGACGCCGCGCTCGACTTTGAGGGGTTGGCGGTTGCCGACGGAAAGGACATGGGCTCGATCGCCCGGCGAAGCGCCGGAAGCTGGACCGTCACCGTGACGGGGAAGAGCGCGCATTCGAGCGGCGTCGGGCGGGCTGGCACCGGCTATGGCGCGATCTACGAGCTCGCGCGGATCATCGACCAGTTCCGGCGCGAGCTTCCCGAGGACAAGCTGACGTTCAACGTTGGGCTGATCGGCGGCGGCCAAACGGCTGTGCTCGACTCAGGCAAAATCCGCCTGACGGCAGCAGGCAAGACCAACATTGTTGCTTCGACCGCCGTCGCGCGCGGCGACCTGCGCGCGATCAGTCAGGACCAGATTGACCGTGTCCGCGCCAAGATGAGGGCGATCGTCGCGCAGCCCCTGGAAGGCGCCAAGGCCGAGATCAGCTTCGATGAAAAGGGCTATCCGCCGATGCCGCCGACCGGCGGCAACCGCGCTCTGCTAGGGGAGCTCAACTCGGTTAACAGCGACCTTGGGCTGCCACAGATGGGCGAGCTTGATCCGCTGGACCGCGGTGCGGGCGATATCAGCTTCGTTGCGGCGGACGTCGACGGCCTCGTCGGTCTTGGGCCTGCAAGTTACGGCGATCATACGCCGAACGAGACGCTCGAATTGCCATCCTTAACGAAGCAGGCGAAGCGGGCCGCAATCCTGATGACCCGCATGGCGAAGGAGCGGCGCTGATCAGGCATGGCGACAACGCAACAGTAGTGAATTGCGACACTGCTGGTGCAACCCGCGGATGAGTTGTGGGTTGACGCGTCACGCGCCTGTAAACCGTTGCGGCTGTGTAAGGAGCCAGGGCGTGTGGCGGGGGTTCTTGATTACGTGAACGACGAGCTGTCAAAAGACCCCTTCAAGCTGCTCGTGCAGTCGATCGTCGACTATGCGATCTACCTGCTCGACCCTCAGGGCAATGTGACGAGCTGGAATTCCGGTGCGGAGCGCATCAAGGGGTTTCAGACCGAAGAGATCGTCGGCAGGCACTTTTCGCTCTTCTACACCGAGGAAGATCGCGAGGCGGGATTGCCCGCGACGGTGCTCGAAACGGCGAGGCGAGAAGGGAAGTTCGAAGGCGAGGGCTGGCGCGTCCGGAAAGACGGCACCCGATTCTGGGCGAGCGTCGTCGTAGACCGCATCAACGACAAAAATGGCAAGCTGATCGGCTTCGCCAAGATCACACGCGACATGACAGAGAAGCGCGAGGCGGAGCACGCGCTGCTCCAGGCCGAACAGCGCTTTCGAATCCTTGTCCAAGGCGTAACCGATTACGCGATCTACATGCTCGATTCGGAAGGGAAGGTCACCAACTGGAACGCCGGCGCTGAGCGGATCAAGGGCTATTCGCCCGACGAGATCATTGGCGAGCATTTCAGCCGCTTCTATACGCCGGAGGACTTCGATGCCGGCGTTCCGAAGAGGGCGCTGGAAACGGCACGGTCGACCGGCCGTTACGAAGCCGAGGGCTGGCGCGTCCGGAAAGACGGCACGCGCTTCTGGGCGAGCGTGGTGATCGACGCAATTCGCGACGAACACGGTGTGCTGATCGGCTTCGCCAAGATCACGCGCGACATGACCGAGAAGCGAGAATCACAGCTAAAGATCGAGGAATCGCGCGAACAGCTATTTCGCTCCCAGAAGATGGAAGCGCTGGGGCAACTCACCGGCGGGCTCGCGCACGACTTCAACAACCTGCTGACGGCGATCCTCGGCGCATGCGAATTGGCGCTGCGCAACATCGACAACCCCGAGAAGCTGCGGCGAATGCTCGATGGTGTGCGTAACTCCGCCCAGCGCGGCGCCGGTCTCACCAAGCAGCTGCTGGCCTTCGCCCGCGCGCAGCCGCTGCAGATCAAACAGGTCGACCTCCAGGACTTCTTCGCGGACGTGACGACCTTGATTCGGCCGTCCCTCCGCAGCGACATCGAGCTTGTGACGGAGACTTCCGACCAGTTGTGGCCGATCGATGCGGATCCAGGCGCGCTTGAGCTTGCTATTCTCAACCTCGCCTTCAATGCGCGCGACGCGATGAAGGAGGGCGGCAAGCTCAGGCTCAGCGCGACCAACGTGGTGCTCGACGGAAAGCCGGACGGCCTCAGGGGCGAGCATGTAGCCCTGAGCGTAGCAGATACGGGCGAGGGCATGAGCCCCGAGATCATGGAGCGGGTTTTCGAGCCATTCTTCACGACAAAGAGCTTCGGTGAAGGCACGGGCCTCGGCCTTAGTCAGGTGTTCGGCCTCGCCAAGCAGATCGGCGGCGCGGTGACCGTCGACTCAAAGCGTGGTCAAGGCGCGACCTTCACGCTCTTTTTACCGGCGAGCCGCGGCGCGACGGCGGCTGAAACGTGCCTCAACGGTGGTAACGCGCTTGGCCGGGTGCTGATCGTCGAGGACGACACGTTCGTGGCGGAGCTCGCGGCAGGAATGCTCCAGGAGCTAGGGTTCGAGAGCACGATCACGCATAGTGCCAAGGAGGCGCTCGAGCGCCTGGCGGTCGGCGAAACGCCCAAGATCATTTTCTCGGACATCGTGATGCCGGGCGGGATCAGCGGCATCGAGCTCGCGCGCAAGGTACGTGAGCGCTTTCCCGAGCTGCCGATCCTCCTGACAACCGGTTACAGCGAGCAGGTGGGTGGATCGCACGGCTTTCCAGTGCTTCAGAAGCCCTACGAGATGGGCGCCCTTGCGAATGCGCTCGGAAACATCCTCAAACGCGAAATCAGCGTGAACTGAGCTGCTTGCGCCACAGCTGTTGACAGCCGCAGCGATTGAGCGCCTCCTTTCGCTGCCGCGCGATGCGGCGCGGCCGTGGAGGGGGATTCCAATGGCAACGACTGCAACACCGCAATCGAGGACGCCGGTTCACGTTTGGATCGTCGGCATCCTGGCGCTCTTGTGGAATTGTTTCGGCGCGTATGACTATCTCATGACCCGCCTGCACAATATGGACTACATCGCGGCATCGATGCCCGGCATCGATCCGAAGCTGGTTCTCGCGTGGGTCGAGGGCATGCCGATGTACTCCCAGATCGGATGGGGGCTTGGCGTCTGGGGCGGACTGCTCGGCGCGATCCTGCTGCTGGCGCGCAGCGGCTGGTCGGTGTGGTCGTACGCCGTCTCAATGATCGGCATGGTGCTCAGCCTTGGCTACCAGCTCGCAGCCGCCCCACCACTCCCTGGCGCGGACAGCGAAATGTACAAGATCATGCCCTACGTGATCATCGTGCTAGGCGTTGCGCAGCTCGCATATTCCTACGCGATGAACAAACGCGGCGTGCTGCGGTAAGTCTTGTGCGGGGGACCGTGAATTGCGGTCCCGCGTCACTAACGACTGTTGCTGATTTGCTGCAGTCTCGGCGGCTCGGGCTGCGAAGACCCCGGCCCTACTTGCACGATTGTCCATAATAGCGACGATGTCGCCCCGGAAGTCTCGAGCCGCGAGTATGCGGCTCCGGAGGGGAGAAAATCATGAACCGTCGCCGCATTTCGCGCGCCCTGGCCTGCACATCACTGCTTTCGCTTTCGGCGCTTGCGACGCCAGCTGCAGGGCAACAGATCGATCGGATCGTCGTCTTCGGCGACTCCTACGCCGACATCGGCAATGCACTTCGGCTCGGGAACGTCAGCCCGATCAGCACTCAGATCTACACGACGGGACGCTTTTCCGGCGGCAGCAATTATATCGACACGCTTAGCAGCACCTTTCAGGTTCCTCAGTACAACTTCGCCATCGGCGGCGCCCGTACCAACAATGGCAACCAGACAGCCGGCCTGCCGGGCCTGACTTTCGAGGTCCAGCAATTCCTTGCCGGTGGCGGGACTCTCGGTTTCCCCACCGTCGACACCGCATTAGACCGGACCGACCTCGTCGCGGTGTCGATCGGCGGCAACGATGCCCGCAATTATCAGCAGACCGGTGGCACGCTGGCCGGCGCGTCGGCCGCCGCGGCGACTGCCGTCACGAGCTTCCAGCAGAATCTCAACCTGGTGATGGCTCGCGGCACGCCGACTATCAGCTTCCTTGCCGGCGACACGGGCTTGCTGCCCGAAATCGCGAACAACCCGACCGGCGCGGCGGTTCGGACTGCCTTCTCGACGTCGTTCAACACGGGGGTCCAGCAGGTCCTTGCCGGTTACGCAGCGCAAGGATCGATCGTCCACTATCTCGACCTGACGACCATGCTTGGACAAGTGAACGCGAACCTCAGCGCCTACGGCCTGCAGGGCATCACCTGTCCGGCTCTCCCGAACACAACCTGCGTGACCAATAACGCCGCGCCTTTTCTATTCTACGTCGACAACCTCCACCCGACTTCGGTCGGCATGCAGATCATCGGCCGCTACGTTGCAGCACAGCTACGTGCGCCGCTCACGCTGCAGGCGCCGTCCGACCTCGGCTTCGACACTGCGCGGGAATGGAGCCGGACATTGTCCAGCCGGGGCGATCTCTATCGTGGGGACAAGGCGCCAGGGTTCCGGGCTTTTCTCGTCGGTGATGGCTTTTCGCACCATGCGGACAGCAACGAGTTCGTGAGTGCCTACGATGCACGCGGGCTGGGTGTCACAATCGGCGCCGAATATGGCATGGATGCCGGTCTCGTCGGCGTTGCCGGAAACTACAGCAAGCCCAAGCTTACCTTCGGTAACGATGCTGCGCGCCTGCGCAGTCATAGCTGGCAGATCGGCGCCTACGGCAGCTTCGACATGGGCGGGTTTTTCGGTCAGGGCTACCTTGGATACGGCAAGGACAATAATCAGCTCGATCGCGTCGGCGTTGTCAGCAACCTCGAATCCAGCCCCGACGGAAATCACACGGTCGCCGGCATCAAGGGGGGTTACCTGATGCCCTTCGCTGGAATGGGCGCCGGGCCGATCGTCGCGTTCGACTATGCCCGGGCAAAGGCCGACGGCTACACCGAGTCCGGCGATGCCGCACTTGCGCTGAACGTCGGCTCGCAGAGCCTGAAGTCGGTTACGGGGCAATTGGGTATCGAAGTCCGTGGAGAACTCGCGGGACTGCATCCGTTCGCCGACCTGACGGCTGAGCGCGACTTCACGGGCGACGACCGGTTCATCACCTTCTCGCAAACGACTGCGCCCACGATCGTCAACACCTGGGCTGTGCCGCGCGGCAAGGAAACCTACGGGCGTTTCACGGCCGGCGGCAGCGCAAGCATCATGGGCGGTGTCAGTATCGATGCCTCGGTGTCGACGACATTCGGACGCGATTACGGCGAGGAAGTCGGCGGCAACGTCGGAGTCAAGGCGCGCTTCTAGGAAGGAAACTAGGCAGGGCCGCGGCGGCCGCCAAAGCGCGTCCGCTGCTGCTTGCCGAACCGGCCCTTGCGGGTGCCAGGCTTGCCTTCGGTCGAATGGCCGAGCGCCCTCGGCGCGACGCGGTCAGGCTGAGGAATGCCAAGATCGTCTTCCTCGAGGCGACGGATTTCGTCGCGTAGCCGTGCGGCCTCCTCGAATTCGAGGTCGGCTGCGGCCTTGCGCATCCGCTCCTCGAGGTCGGCGATGTAAGCCTTGAGATTGTGACCGACGAGGTGCGTACGTTCGTCGTCGCCGGTGTCCACCAGCACATGGTCACGTTCCGAGACGTCGGCGAGCAGATCGGCAATGCCCCGCTTCACGCTTTCCGGCGTGATCCCATGCAGCGCATTATATTCCAGCTGTTTCTCGCGCCGGCGGCCAGTCTCCGCCAGCGCCCGCTCCATCGAGCCGGTGACGGTATCGGCGTAGAGGATCACGCGGCCCTCGACGTTTCGGGCGGCACGGCCGATCGTCTGTATCAGTGAGGTTTCAGATCTCAGGAACCCTTCCTTGTCGGCGTCGAGTATCGCGACGAGGCCGCATTCCGGGATGTCGAGCCCTTCGCGCAGCAGATTGATCCCGACGAGCACATCATAGACGCCGAGCCGCAGCTCGCGGATCAACTCGATGCGCTCTAAGGTCTCGACGTCCGAGTGCATGTAGCGAACGCGAAGCCCCGCCTCGTGCAAATACTCGGTAAGGTCCTCGGCCATGCGCTTGGTCAGCGTGGTGACGAGCGTCCGATAGCCCTTCTTCGCGGTGATCTTCGCTTCGTTCACGAGGTCGTCGACCTGGTCCTCGACCGGCTTGATCTCGACCGGCGGGTCAATGAGCCCGGTCGGGCGAATTACCTGTTCAGAGAAGACGCCGCCGGTTTCATTCATCTCCCACGGGCCCGGCGTCGCCGAGACGAAGACGGACTGCGGGCGCATCGCGTTCCACTCGTTGAATCGGAGTGGGCGGTTGTCGATGCAGCTCGGCAGGCGAAATCCATATTCGGCGAGCGTGATCTTCCGCCGGTGGTCGCCGCGCGCCATTGCTCCGATCTGCGGCACTGTCTGGTGGCTTTCGTCGATGAACAGCAGAGCGTTATCGGGCAGATATTCAAACAAGGTCGGCGGTGGCTCGCCCGGGAGGCGACCGGTGAGGAAGCGCGAGTAATTCTCGATGCCGGCGCAGGAGCCGGTAGCCGCAATCATTTCAAGATCGAAGTTCGTGCGCTGCTCGAGCCTTTGCGCTTCCAGCAGACGCCCTTCCGCCGTCAGCTCCTTAAGCCGCTCGGCAAGCTCGTGGCGAATCGCCTCCATTGCCTGCTTCAGCGTTGGCCCGGGCGTCACATAGTGCGAGTTTGCATAGACCTTGATGCTGTCGAGGCCGGCGATTGTCTTGCCGGTCAGCGGGTCGAATTCGGTGATGTCTTCGATCTCGTCACCGAAGAAACTGACCCGCCATGCAGTGTCCTCATAGTGCGACGGGAAGATCTCCAGGCTATCGCCGCGCACCCGGAAATTGCCGCGCGCGAAGGCCTGGTCGTTGCGCTTGTACTGAAGCGCGACGAGCTTGCGGATGACTTCGCGCTGATCCTCAGAGGACCCTTTTTTGAGGCTGAAGGTCATCGCCGAGTAGGTCTCGACCGAGCCGATGCCGTACAGGCAGGAGACGGAAGCGACGATGATCACGTCGTCGCGCTCCAGCAGCGATCGCGTGGCCGAATGGCGCATGCGGTCAATCGCCTCGTTCACGCTCGACTCCTTTTCGATATAGGTGTCGGTGCGCGGGACGTAGGCCTCGGGCTGATAGTAATCGTAGTAGCTGACGAAATATTCGACCGAGTTGTCGGGGAAGAAGCTCTTGAATTCTCCGTAGAGCTGGGCGGCCAGGATCTTGTTCGGCGCGATAACGAGCGCTGGCCGTTGCAGCGTTTCGATTACCTTGGCCATGGTGAAGGTCTTGCCCGAGCCGGTGACGCCGAGGAGGACCTGGCTGGTCTCTCCATTTTCGCCGATGCCTTCGACCAGTTCTCGAATCGCGGTCGGCTGGTCACCCGCCGGCTCGTAATCCGCAACCAGCTTAAAGTGTTTTCCTCCTTCGGCCTTGTCCGGTCGTGGAGGCTTGTGCGGCACAAATGCTTCGCCGGTATCGGGTTCGGCCAGCGACGTGCGGATTTGAATCGCCATTGCCACGATATAGGTGTGCTGTCGCAGCGGGCAATTCACGACGGGCGGATGTCAGACCCTCAGCCGTCCGTCAGGCCGCAACATAGCCTCCGTCGATCATGTAAATCGAACCGCTGCAGTAGGACGCCGCGTCGCTGGCGAGAAAAGCCAGCAGGTGCGCAACCTCTTCATTATTGCCATAGCGCCGCATCGGAATGCTGGCTTCAATCCCGGCCCGTAGGGCCGCCGGATCATCCGGCGCCAACTGAAGCTCAATCGACTGGATCATGCGGTTGTCGATCGGGCCCGGCCCGACAGCATTGACGCGGATGTTGAATGGCCCAAGCTCCAATGCCGCAGTTTTCACCAGGCCGTACACCGCGTGCTTACTGGCAATGTAAGGCGCAAGGCCCGGAAATCCGATGCATCCCGCAATCGATGACAGGGCAATGATCGAGCCGCGCCCACGATCCTTAAGCGGCCCCACGCAATGCTTCATCGCGAGCCACACCCCCGTGACGTTGGTGCGCATCGTGCTTTCGAACTGCTCGACGCTAAGTGCTTCGAGGGGCTTTGCCACCCCCTCCGTTCCGGCATTGGCAACCAGAATGTCGAGCCCGCCAAACTGACGGAGCGTCGCGTTGACTGCGGCAGCAATGCCCGCCTCGTCCGCGGCCTCGGAAACGCTTTCCCGCACCTCGCCGAGGGATTCTAGCCTGCCTCTGGTCCCTGCCAGCTTGTCCGCGGACCTAGCGACCAGCATCACCTTCGCTCCGAGATTGAGAAAGAGCCTCGCGGTTGCCTCGCCTATCCCTCCGGTGGCACCGGTGATGATCGCCACCTTGCCATCCAGCCGCTGTCTTTGCGTATCGCTGTTCATAGCCTCTCCCGCCTAGGAAGCCGGCGTTCCGGTGGGCGACTGGGGACAGCGCCAGCTCTTATCATTGTCGCAAGCCGGAGTAACGCGGAGCTGGTCAGGCTTGGGTCGAACCACACCAATGCAGTAACCGAAGCGACAATGCCTGACGCGGACCACCAAGATTGCTGGCTGTGCTCGCGCCCGCTTAGGCGAACCGTCGAACATCATCACCCAATACCCAAAAGCCGTGGCGGCCGCGAGACGGTGCCAATCCACCCGATCTGTCATCGCACACTGCACCGGACCTTCTCCAACGCGGAGCTGGCCTTGTTCGGCGCCAGCATCGCGGCGATCAGGGGCGATCCGCGCATTGGGCGCTTTCTCGCGTGGATCGCCAACAAGGATCCGGACTTCCATGCGCCGACGCGCCGGCCCCGATAGTGCTCTTCAGCGGAGCCGCTAACTGGGAGGGGTCATTTTTGCCAAGGGCAGCTGCAACGAGCAGAGCGGCATCACAATGAAATGCGCGTCGAATTCCAAGCTGATCGGCGAATGCAGCGCAAAGCAGGGATGACGCGTTAGGACCAGGAATGACGCCCATCATCGTTCTCCTCAACCGCGACGGCGGTGCAGTCGCGGCCGATCCTGATATCGCGGAGAAGGTGACCG
>Ga0207676_10001015_pt1 | contig 21515 bp, 12 predicted proteins | sample KBSSwiS72_FD_184307 | JGI IMG/M metagenome (GOLD analysis project Ga0207676, IMG submission 184307) | Switchgrass rhizosphere microbial communities from Kellogg Biological Station, Michigan, USA - KBS Switchgrass S7-2 (SPAdes) (version 2) | ecosystem: Host-associated > Plants > Roots >...
GGTCTGACTTGCCGCAGCATGTCTGAGCGCAGTGAACGCTAGTGAACGAAGCGAGTTCTGCGGCGGGCCACGCGACCGAGCAGCGCAGGGGAGTCAGGCCGCAGCGCGGCCTGACCGCCGAGGTCGCACGCCGACGGGTGCCCGACCCCGGCTTTGCCAACCCGTTCCGGCGCAACCCCCGCACACCCGACTGCCTCGCCCGGTCTTCCTCACCGACACGGCGACAACACGGCCCCGCGGGTAAACTGCTCTGCTCCCCCGGAGCCCCCCATGCAAGTCATCGAATCCATCCTGGCCGATGCGGCGCAGATCGCCGCGTTGCGTCGCGACATCCACGCCCATCCGGAGCTCTGCTTCCAGGAAAAGCGCACCTCGGACCTGATCGCCAAGCAGCTCACCGAGTGGGGTATCCCGATCCACCGCGGCATGGGCACCACCGGCATCGTCGCCATCCTGAAGAACGGCACCAGCAACCGCGCCGTCGGCCTGCGCGCCGACATCGACGCCCTGCCGATCACCGAGCACAACCAGTTCGCGCACAAGAGCACCGAGCCCGGGAAGATGCATGCCTGCGGCCACGACGGCCACACCGCGATGCTGCTCGCTGCCGCCAAGCACCTTTCCAAGCATCGCAACTACGACGGCACCGTCTACCTCATCTTCCAGCCTGCCGAAGAAGGCGGCGGCGGGGCGCGCGAGATGATCAAGGACGGGATCTTCGACACGTTCCCGATGGAAGCGGTGTTCGGCGCCCACAACTGGCCGGGCATGAAGGCCGGCCAGTTCGCGCTCAAGTCCGGCCCGGCGTTCGCCTCGAGCAACGAGTTCCGGATCGTCATCCGCGGCAAGGGCTCGCACGCGGCGATGCCGCACAACGGCATCGATCCGGTACCCGCGGCCTGCGCCATGGTGCAGGCCTTCCAGACCATCGTCAGCCGCAACAAGCGGCCGATCGACCCGGGCGTGATCTCGGTCACCATGATCCACGCCGGCGAGGCCACCAACGTCGTGCCCGACAGCTGCGAGATCCAGGGCACGGTGCGCACCTTCACCCTCGAGCTGCTCGACCTGATCGAGCGGCGGATGAAGGTCGTGGCCGAGAGCACCTGCGCCGCCTTCGAGACCGAGTGCGAGTTCGAGTTCATCCGCAACTACCCGCCGACGATCAACCATCCGGCCGAGACCGAGTTCGCGCGCAAGGTGATGACCGAGATGGTCGGCGCCGAGAACGTCCACGAGTTCGAGCCGACCATGGGCTCCGAGGACTTCAGCTACTTCCTGCTCGAGAAGCCCGGCTGCTACTTCCTGATCGGCAACGGCGACGGCACTCATCGCGAAGGCGGCCACGGCCTCGGGCCCTGCATGCTGCACAACCCGAGCTACGACTTCAACGACGAGCTGATCCCGCTCGGCGGCTCGCTCTGGGTGCGCCTGGCCGAAGCCTGGCTGGCGCCAAAACGCTGAGCGCTCGATGAGCGCGGCCCGGTTCTTCTCGCAGAGCTACGCCGAAGCGCGCGACAAGTTCTTCGCCGCCACTCGGGTGCGCGGCCTCGGGGTCGAGACCCACGTCCATCCGTTGACCGGCCGCGACGGCGAGATGCTGGCGATGGACGTCGCCCGCGACGGCCCGCGCAACGCCAAGTCGCTGCTCGTCGTCAGCAGCGCCTGCCACGGCGTCGAGGGGTTCTGCGGCTCGGGGGTGCAGGTCGCCCTGCTCGAAGACGCCGACTGGCACCAGGCCGCCACCGACGCCGGCGTGGCCGTGCTCTACGTCCACGGCCTCAATCCCTGGGGCTTCTCCTGGTGGCGGCGCACGACCCACGAGAACGTCGACCTGAACCGCAACTTCCGCGACTTTTCGGTCGAGGCGCCGCGCAATACCGCCTACGACGAGATCGCCTCGCTGATCGTGCCGGCGGTCTGGCCGCCTGACGCGGCGACGGTGGACGCGACCGCGCGCTTCGTCGCCGAGCGCGGCGCCAAGGCCTGGCAACAGGCGATCTCGGGCGGCCAGTACCACCATCCGGACGGCCTCTTCTACGGCGGCGACGCGCCGACCTGGAGCCAGGCGACGATCCGCCAGGTGCTGCGCGACCACGGCACGCGCTGCAGCCGGCTCGCCTGGATCGACCTGCACACCGGCCTCGGACCGAGCGGCCATGGCGAGCGCATCTTCGCCGGGCGCGACGATGCCGCCGCCTATGCCCGGGCCAAGGCCTGGTGGGGCGACGTGACCTCGATCTACGACGGCTCGTCGACCTCGGCCCTGCTCACCGGAATGATGTGGCTCGCCGCCTACGAGGAATGCGCCCAGGCCGAGTACACCGGCATGGCGCTCGAGTACGGCACCCTGCCGAACATGCAGGTGATGGACGCGCTGCGCGCCGACCAGTGGCTCGAACTCCATCCCCAGGCCGACGAGGCCACCCGCCGGGCGATCAAGCAGCAGATGCGCGACGCCTTCTACACCGACACCGACGCGTGGAAGCAGCAGATCGTCGAGCAGGCGGTCGACGCGTCGTACGGCGCGGTCCGGGGCCTCGCCGCCGAGAACGACTGAGGCGACGATGAGCACGGCCACCGCGGGGCCGTGCGACCGCGGCGTCGCCCACGCCGTCGCCGCGCGAGCCGCCGGCACGAAGCCGGCCGCGCACCCGAACGGCACCCTCGCCGCAACCATCCTCGGCTCGAGCCTGGCCTTCATCGACGGCTCGGTCGTCAACGTCGCCCTGCCGGCGATCGGCCGCGACCTGGGTATCGGCGGCGGCGACGTGTCGTGGCTGATCAACGCCTACCTCCTGCCGGTCGGCTCGCTGGTGCTGCTCGGCGGCGTCGCCGGCGATCGCTGGGGCAGAAAGCGCGTGTTCCTCGCCGGCATGACGCTGTTCACCCTCGCCTCGCTCGCCTGCGCCCTGGCGCCCGGCTTCGGCCTGCTGCTGGCGGCGCGGGCCGCGCAGGGCCTCGGCGCCGCCTTCATGATCCCGGCGAGCCTCGCCCTGATCGGCGCCGCGTTCAGCGGCGAGGCCCGCGGTCGCGCCGTCGGCACCTGGGCCGCCGCCGGCTCGATCACTGCTGCGCTCGGCCCGCTCGCCGGCGGCTGGCTGGTCGATGTCGTCGGCTGGCGGCCGATCTTCCTCGTCAACCTGCCGATCGCGTTCGCCGCCGGCGTGCTCGCCTGGCGCTATGTCGAAGAGAGCCAGAGCCGGGACGCCCAGGCGCTGGACGGCGGCGGCGCACTGCTCGCGACCGCCGGCCTGGCCGTGCTGACGTTCGGCCTCACGGTCCTCGCCGGGCAGCACGGCGGCAGCGGCGCCGATTCGACCTCTTCCACCTCCGGCGCGCTGTCGCCGACGCTGGCGATCGCCGCCCTCGCCGTCGGCGCGACGCTGCTGGTCGCCTTCGTCCTGCTCGAGGCCCGGCTCGGCGACCGGGCGATGATGCCGCTGCACCTGTTCGGCACGCGCAGCTTCGTCGGCGTCACCTTGCTGACGCTCTTCCTGTATGCCGCCTTGAGCGGGCTGTTCGTGCTCCTGCCCTTTCTTCTCATCGGTGTCGCCGGCTACTCGACCACCGCCGCCGGTGCGGCGCTGTTGCCGCTGCCGGTGGCGATGGGCCTCGGCTCGCGCGCCGCCGGGCGGCTGGCCGAGCGCGCCGGCGCGCGCCTGCTGCTGACCCTCGGCCCGTGCATTGCTGCCGCCGGCTTCGCGCTCTTCCTGCGCGTCGAGGTCGGGGCGCTGGACTACGCGAGCGTGCTGCTGCCGGCGCTCGCGGTCGTCGCCGTCGGCCTCACCCTCAGCGTCGCGCCGCTCACGGCGGCGGTGATGGGCGCCGTCGACGCGGCGCACGTCGGCTCGGCGTCCGGCGTCAACAACGCGGTGGCAAGGGTGGCGGGGCTGCTGGCGACGGCGCTGCTCGGCTTCGTGCTCGCCGGCGATGCGAAGGGCGAAGCCTTCGTCGCCGGCTTCCATGCCGCGGCGATCGCGGCCTGCGGCCTGGCGCTGCTCGCCGGCCTCTCGGCGTTCGCGCTCGTCAGCCCGCCGCCGCGGCAACCCTGAACGCGGGCACCGGGCGCTGGAAGCCCTTGAGGACGAGCTCGCCGCGCGGCTCGACGGCGATCTGGCCGTCGAGGAGACCGCAGACCCGTTGCGACACCAGGATCTCGCCGCCGTGCGCCTCGCCGCACAGGCGCGCCGCGAGGTTGGTGACGTTGCCGATCGCGCCGTAGTCGATCCGCCCGGGGAAGCCGATGCCGCCGATCGTCGCGAAGCCCTGGGCGATGCCGACGCCCATCTGCAGCTCGTAGCCGCGCTTGCGCCACCCGACCGACAGACGCTCGACCTCGCACTGCATGGCCTGCGCCATGCGCACCGCGCGCGGCGCCGGATCGGCGACCAGCACCGGGTCGTTGAAGAAGATCATGATGCCGTCGCCGGCGAAGCGCTCGAGCGTGCCTTCGTGCTCCATCACCAGGCGGCCGACCGCCGCGTGGTATTCGCCGAGCACCGCCATCACCTCCTCGGGATCGGCGGTTTCGGTGAAGGCCGTGAAGCCGCGCAGGTCGAGGAACACGACCGTGATCTCGCGGCGATGGCTCTTCAGCGGATCCTCGGCGCCGCCGGCGACGATCAGCTCGGCGAGCTGCGGCGAGAAGAAGCGCTTCAGCCGGCCGACCCGCTCGAGTTGGCTCACGCCGTCGGCCACGCGCTGCTCGAGGCTCCGGTTCAGCTCGACGAGCTCGCGCTTCTGGCGCAGCACCTCCTCGTAGAGCGACTTGATGCGCAGCAGCGAGCGCACCCGCGCCAGCAGCTCGCTCTGGCTCACGGGCTTGCTGAGGAAGTCGTCGGCGCCGGCGTCCAGGCCCTTGGCGCGCTCCTGGGCCGGATCGAGCGCGGTCACGAGAACGACCGGCAGCATCGCCTGCGCCGGGTCGGCGCGGATCGCGCGGCAGACGTCGTAGCCGCTCATCCCCGGCATCATCACGTCGAGCAGGACGAGGTCCGGCGGCTCGGCGGCAATCGACGCCAGTGCTTCGGCGCCCGAGAACGCGGTGGACGTGCGGTAGCCCTTCACCGTCAGCAGGTCGGCGAGCAGCTTGACGTTCAGCGCCACGTCGTCGACGACGAGGATCCTGGCTGCGCTCATGCGGCGTCGGCTCCGCTACGAAGGCCGAGACCGGCCGCCGGCAAGGAACTGCTGCACCGTGTCCTGGAACTGCTTGAGGTTGATCGGCTTGGTGACGAAGGCATCGAATCCCGAACTGACGATCTTCTGCTGATCGTCGGGCATGACCGAGGCGGACACGGCGACGACCGGCGTCGCGTCGAGGGCGGCGTGCTCGCGGATGCGCCGCAGCGCCTCGATCCCGTCGATATCGGGAAGCTGGATGTCCATCAGGATCAGCGCCGGAACGTGCTGGACGGCGAGGCGAACGCCCTCCTCGCCCGTGGGGGCCTCGAGCGTCGCGTGGCCCTTGTGCCGCAGGATGTCGCGCACGAGCTTCATGTTCTTCTCGTTGTCCTCGACGATCAGGATCGTGCTCATACCGCCTCCACGACGCGTTCGGGAAGAATAAAGGCAAAGGTCGAGCCCTGGCCGAGCCGGCTCTCGACCCGCATGGTGCCGCCGTGAAGCTCGACGAAGCGCTTGGCGAGCGACAGGCCGAGCCCGGTGCCCTCCGCCTTGCGCAGGTAGTCGCCCCCCGCCTGGCGGAACTCCTCGAACACCAGCGCCTGCTGGTCCTCGGCAATGCCGACGCCGGTGTCGACGACGGCGATCTCGACCGCGTGCTCGAGCCGGCGCGCGCGCAGCGTCACCCGGCCGCCGGCGGGCGTGAACTTGACGGCGTTCGAGAGCAGGTTGATCACCACCTGCTTGAGCTTCCTGACGTCGGCGACCCAGTCGTCCACCCCGGGCTCGACCTCGAGGGCCAGGATCAGGCCCTGGCGGCTGGCGCGCTCGCGGACCAGCGTCGTGCAGTTGTCGAGCAGCATCGGCAGGCTGGTCGACGCCAGGTCGAGCTCCATCCGCCCGGCCTCGATCTTCGACAGGTCGAGGATGTCGTTGATGAGCGAGAGCAGGTGCTGGCCCGAGGTGTGGATGTCGAGCAGGTACTCGAGCTGCTTCTCGTTGACCTCGCCGAACATCTTCTCCGAGAGCACCTCGGAGAAGCCGATGATCGCGTTGAGCGGCGTGCGCAGCTCGTGCGACATGTTGGCGAGGAACTCCGACTTGTGCTTGTTCGCCAGCTCGAGCTCGCGGCTCTTGGCCTGGATCTCGTTGAAGAGGCGTGCGTTCTGAATCGCGATCACGGCCTGATCGGCGAAGGTCTTGAGGAGGGCCTGCTCCTTGTCGGTGAAAGCCTGCGGCGGGTCGCGCGAGACCTGGATCGCGCCGACGCCGCGGCCTTCCCAGAGCATGGGCGCGAAGGCGACCGAAAAGTTGCCGCTGACTGCGGCGATGCGCGTCAGCGCCGCCGGCACGTTGACATCGGTGAGCACGTCGGCGAAGTGGACGACGCGCCGTTCACGGATCGCGATCTCGGTCGTGGAGCCCGCAAGCGGACGCGGGAACTCGCCGGCGACCGAGCGCACGATCGGAACCGAGTCTGCGTACTTTGCGCGGAAGCCGCCACGCTGCAGCATGCCGGCGTCGTCGATCAGGTAGATGCCCAGCCCGGTCGCCGCGAACAGCCGCTCGCAGCTGTCGAGGATCTTGTCGAACACCGGCTGGGTGTCGGCGACCGAGCTGCTGATGACCTGCAGGACCTCGGAGGTCGCCGTCTGTTGCTCGAGCGCCTCCTTGGTCTCGTTGAAGAGGCGCGCGTTCTGGATCGCGATCACCGCCTGGTCGGCGAAGGTCCGCAGCAGGGTGACCTCCTTGGCGGAGAACGGCCTTGGCGGCTGCCGGAGCACGCCGATCGAGCCGACGCCGGTTCCTTCCCAGAGCATCGGCGCGAACACGGCGGAGAAGTTGCCGGCGAGGTCGGCGACCGCGCGGGTCGCCTGAGCCGTCTCGGGGGCAGCGAGGGCGTCGCCGATGTACACCGGCTCCCGGCGCCGGATGGCCAGACCCGTGGACGTCTGGTCGAGGGGCCGGGGGAATGTCTGCTTCGTTCCCTCGATCAGCGAGCCGCGGAACGCGCCGGTGTGCAGCTGGCCGTCGTCGCCGACGAGGAAGATGCCGAGCTGGGCGGTGGCGAAGAGGCGCTGGCAGCTGTCGAGGATCTTCTCGAACACCGGGGCGGTGTCGGCGACCGAGCTGCTGATGACCTGCAGCACGTCGGACGTCGCCGTCTGCTGCTCGAGCGCCTCCCGGGTCTCGTTGAAGAGGTGCGCGTTCTGGATCGCGATCACGGCCTGGTCGGCGAAGGTGCGCAGCAGCCGCTGCTCCTTGTCGTCGAACGCGCGCAGCTCGGCTCGGCCGACCAGGATCGAGCCGATCGCCCTTCCCTCCCAGAGCATCGGCGCGATCGCCACCGAGTAGCTCTCTCCGAACTGGGTCGCGATCCGGCGAAGTCCCTCAGGAACGCCGGGATCCCCCAGCACGTCGGCGAAAGTCACGAGCCGGCGCTCGCGGATCGCCTGCTCGGTGGCGGTGCCGGCCAGCGGCACCGGGAAGATGCCGCGCGCGCGCTCGATCCGCTCGGGATCGGGTCCGCGGATCGCTCCCAGGGTGAGCTGCTCCTGGTCGTCGACCAGGAAGACGATCAGCTGGTTGCCGGCGAACAGGCGCTCGCAGCCGGCGAGGATCTTGTCGAACACCGGCGCCGTGTCGGCCACCGAGTTGCTGATCGCCTGCAGGACCTCGGAAGTGGCGATCTGGTGCTCGAGCGCTTCCTTGGTCTCGTTGAACAGGCGCGCGTTCTCGATCGCGATCACCGCCTGGCTCGCGAACGTCTTCAGCAGATCGACCTCGCGCTCGGCGAACACGCCCGGCTCGGCGCGCGTCACGGCGATCGCGCCGACGATTTCCTGCTCGCGCAGCATCGGCACGGCCAGCACGGCGCGGTAACCGGCGAGCCGGGCGATGTCCAGGGTCTTGTAGCCGACGCCGACGTCCGTCAGCACGTCGCCGATGTTGACCACCACGCCGTCGCGCACGGCACGCGCGGTGGCCGACCCGTCGCCCGGCTGCATCGGGAATGCCTTGCGTGCGGCGTCCAGGCCCTCCTGGGTCACGCCGTGGGCGCTCGCGATGTGGATCCAGTCGCCGTCGAAGCGGAAGACGAAGCCGAGGCCCGCTCCGGTCAGGCGCACCGCGCGCTCGGCGATGACGTCGAAGACCGGCTGCGCCTCGGTCATCGAGGCGCTGATGACGCGCAGGATCTCGGCCGTCGCGGTCTGGCGCTCGAGCGCTTCCCTGGTCTCGTTGAACAGGCGCGTGTTCTCGATCGCGATCACCGCCTGGTCGGCGAAGGTCTGGACCAGGCTGACGTCGGCCTCGGGGAAGGGCTGGACCCAGCGCCGCAGCAGGGTGATCACGCCGATCGGCTGGCCCTCGCGCATCATCGGCACCGCCAGCACCGTGCGAAAGCCGTACCGCGCCTGCATGTCGCGCACTTCAGGGTACTCGGTGTCGATCAGGGGGACGACGTCCTCGACGTGCAGCAGGCTGCGCTCGAGGAACGCACGGCCGACGATCGACGTGCGGCGAAGCGGCAGCTCGTCGTCGCCGGCGAACGCTGGCCCGTAGCTGGCCGCCGCGCGCAGCTTGTCGCCGCCGGCCAGCAGCCAGACCCGGCTGCCTTCGGACTTGCACAGCAGCCCGGCGCGCTCGGCAACGGCATTCAGCACCGGCTGCACGTCGGTCGGCGAGGCGCTGATCACCTTCAGCACCTCGGCCGTTGCGGTCTGTCGCTCGAGCGCCTCATTCGTCTCGTTGAAGAGCCGCACGTTCTCGATCGCGATCGCCGCCTGGTCGGCGAAGGTGGTCAGCAGCTCGATCTGCTTGTCGGTGAAGGCGCGCACCTCCTGGCGCCAGACGACGATCACGCCGACGACTGTGCTGCCGCTCAGCATCGGCAAGCCGAGCATGGTCCGGTAGCCGCCGAGCCGTTGCGACTGTGCCTGCCGGTAGTCCGGATCGTCCAGTGCGTCGAGGATCTGCACCGGGTGCCGCTCGAGCACCACGCGGCCGATCAGGAAGCCGCGCTCCGGCCGCACCGGGATTCCCGCGATGTGCTCGACGAACTCCGGCGACGCCCCGTGCGACACCGCCAGGCGGAACACGTCGCCCTGCGGGCGGAAGACAAAGCCGTGGCTCGCCTCGCAGAGCTGGGTCGCGTTGTCGATCAGCGTCGCCAGCACGCGCTCGAGATCGAAGGTCGACTGGCTGATGACCTTGAGGACGCCGGCGACGGCCGTCTGCTGCCGCAGACCCTCCTTGGTCTCGTTGAACAGCCGCACGTTCTCGATCGCGATCACCGCCTGGTCGGCGAAGGTCTGGGCGAGCGCGATCTCCTGGTCGTCGAACGCGCCGGTGGTCTCGCGCAGGATGGTGATCGAGCCGAGCGCCTTGCCGTCCTTCAGCAGCGGAACGAACAGGCACGAGCGGTAGCCGAGGGCGATCGCCAGGTCGGGCATGCGCCAGAACTGCTTCGCCCCCTCGACGGTGTCGGCGACGGCAATCACGCGCGCATCGAGGATGCAGGTGCCGGCGCCGCTGCCGCGGTCGAGCGGCCAGGGCTTGAGGAAGCCGATGCCCTTCGGCGACGGCGCGGCGGTGGCGAAGGCGACGTCCTCGATCATGTCGCCGCGCGGCATCGCCAGGTGCACCGACTTGCCGCCGAACAGGCGCCGGCAGCTCTGGACGATCGCGTCGAACACGGGCTGCGTGTCGGTGATCGAGCCGCTGATGACGCGCAGGATCTCGGCGGTCGCGGTCTGCCGCTCGAGCGCCTCCTTGGTCTCGTTGAACAGGCGAACGTTCTCGATCGCGATCACCGCCTGGTCGGCAAACGTCTGCAGCAGCTCGACGTGATGTGGCGCAAAGGGTCCCGGTTCGACACGGGTGACGCTGATCACGCCGACGGCAACGCCTTCTCGCATGAGCGGGCTCCACAGCACGCTGCGGAAGCCGCGCATGCGCGCCGTAGCGATCAAGCGGGGATGGGCCGCCCAATCGACCTCGACATCGGTCATCTGGGCGACGGCGCCCTGGCGGATCAACGCGCCGGCGGGATAGGCACCCAGCGGCATCGGGAAGGCGGCCTTCAGCGCCGCGTCGGCCTCCTCGCTGATCCGCGTGAACGCCTTGAGGTGCATGGTGTCGTCGATGATCAGGAAGACGCCCGTGGAGAGACCGGCCATCAGCCGGTTGGAGCTGGCCGCGATCGCATCGAAGACCGGCTGTACGTCGGCTGGAGAACTGGCGATCACCCTCAGGATCTCGGCTGTCGCGGTCTGCCGCTCGAGCGCCTCCTTGGTCTCGTTCATCAGGCGAACGTTCTCGATCGCGATCACGGCCTGGTCGGCGAAGGTCTTGAAGAGATCGATCTGGCGTTGAGGCGTCTCTCCGGGCTCTGGCCAGGCCACCAGGATCGCGCCGATCGGCGCACCGTCCTTCAGCATCGGCGCGCCGGCCATGCGACGCCATGACCCTGCCTGCGCGAACGCCTGGTTGTACGAGGGGTCGATCAGCGCGTCGTCGACGCTGTGCGCCTGCGCCGACAGGATGACGCGCCCGGCCAGGAGCCCCTTGCTCGGGGGCGCCGGATAGACCGAGCGCGCGACCTCCACCGCCTCGTCCGGCCAGTTGCGGGTGGCGACCAGCTCGACCAGGCCGTCCCGGTACCGGTAGACGGCCGCGACCGCGCTGCCGAACAGGCGCGTCGCGCAGTCGAGGATCGCCTCGAACACCGGCGCGACGTCGGTCGGCGACTGGCTGATGACGCGCAGCACGTCGCTGATCGCCACCTGGTAGTCGAGCGCCTCGCTCAGCTCGCGCGTGCGCTGCTCGACCTTGCGCAGGGCGTCGCGCGTCTCGTTGAAGAGGCGCACGTTCTCGATCGCGATCACCGCCTGGTCGGCGAAGATCTGCAGCAGCCGGACGTGCTTCTCGGGAAACACGCTCGGCTCCTCGCGACTGACGCCGATCGAGCCCACGACCTCGCCGTCGCGGATCATCGGCACACCCAGGCTGCTGCGATAGCCGAGCTGGACGGTGGCGTCCTTCAACGCGTAGTCGGGATCCTCGACGACATCGTAGATCTGCACCGGCTCGCGCCGCGCGACGGCGCGCGCCAGGAGCGAGCCAGCGCCAGGCTTCATCGGAAATGCGCCCCGCATCATCGCGGCGCCTTCGGCCGACGGGCCGTGGAACGCGGCCAGATGGACGAGCTCGCCGTCGAAGCGCGCGACACCGCCCATGCGCGCGCCGCACAGGGCGAGCGCACTCTCGACGATGGCGTCGAACACCGGCTGCACGTCGGTGGGAGACTGCGACAGCACGTTCAGCACGTTGGCGGTCGCTGTCTGCTGCTCGAGTGCCTCGCTGAGCTCGGCAGTCCGCGCCTCGACCTTGCCTTCGAGGCCCGCGTACGATTCCTTGAGCGCCGCGCCCATCTTGTTGAACTGCTCGGCAACGCCCTCGAGCTCGTCGCCGGTCCGCACGTCGATGCGCCGGTCGAGCTCGCCGGCGCCGATCCGTGCCGCGCCCTCCTGCAGCGCCTGCAGCGGCCGCACCAGGGCGCGGGCGACGAAGAAGCTCGCCACCATCGAGACCAGCAGGCCGGCGCCGAGCAGCAGCGCGGCGCGCAGGATCGACGCATAGAGCGGAGCGAACGCCTCCGCCTCGGGCGATTCGACGAACACGGTCCAGTGCAAGGTCGGAATCGCGGCGTTGGCCGACAGCACCGGGTCGCCGGCGATGCCCTTCGCCAGCGGCCGGGCCTTGGCATCGGGCTGGCGCAGCGCGACGACCTGCGGCAGCAGGCTGAGGTCGGTCTTGCGCAGCACCAGGCTGATGTCGGGATGGGCGATCAGGCTGCCCTCGGCGTCGATCACGTAGGCCCGGCCGGCCTCGCCGATCCGGATGCGCGAGACCACGTCCCAGACGAACTTGAGGTTGACCTCGGCCGCGGTCACGCCGCCGCCGGCCGACCGGGCGATCGTCATGTAGGGCTCGGTGCCCTTGCGGAAATAGACCGGGCCATAGTAGATGCGGCCGGCCGCGGCCTCGCGGAACTTGGGCTCCTGGGAGAAGTCGACGCCGCTCCGGATCGTGTTCATGGCCAGGCGCGAGATCCGGAGTTGCTCGTGGCCGCTCGAATCGATCCAGGCGACCTCCGTGACCGCCTGCACCTGCTTGAAGAGCTTCAGGTACTCGAACCGACGTTCCTCGAGCGCATCGCCGTCGACGCTGGCCGGGGGCAGCCCGGTCCAGCTGATCTGGTGGGCGATGTCGACGATGTATTGCTCGATCCGGGTCGCGGCGCTCTCCGCCTTCTCGACCTGAAGGGCGACGAGGTTCGCCTCGGTGTCGCGCCAGGAGAAGTAGACGCCGATCACGCCGCTGGCGATCAGCATGCCGCCGACCACCGAGACGATCAGCAGCGCGTACTTCGGGAACAGCCGCCAGCGCCTCCTCATTTACCGGATCACCTCGTTGGCGCTGAGCAGCAGGGCCGGTCGCGGCTCCAGGCCGAGCGCGGCGGCGGTCTTGAGATTGACGACGAGCTCGAAGCCCGTCGGCTGCACCACCGGCAGCTCGGCGGTCTTCGCGCCCTTGAGGATGGCGCCGATGTACACGCCCGCCTGACGGTACATCCAGGTGATGCTCGGGCCGTAGCTCATCAGCGCGCCGCTGGTGGCGAACTGGCGCACGAAGCCGATGCCGGGAAGGCCGTGCGCCTGGCCCCAGGCGACGATCTCGCCGCGGCGGTCCAGGATGAGCGGGTCGCTCGCGGCCGAGTAGGAGTCGGCCTTGAGACGCAGCGCCTCGGCGAGAGCGCCGGCGATCTCGTCGGGCTTCCTGGCGTTGACGATGAAGGCTTCGCGGTTGAGCGTTCGGGCGGCGGCGATGCCTTCCTGCTGCTCGGCCTTGGCCGCAAAGTTGTCGGGATTCATCACCAGGGCAATGCGGCGGGAATTGGGTGCGAACTCAGTCAGCAGCTCGACCCGCTTGCCGCTGAGGATCGACGAAAAGAGATGGATGCCGGTGACGTTGCCTCCCGGCCGGTTGAGACTCGCGACCAGGCCGTGGCCCACCGGATCGGCGCCGACGGTGAAGACGATCGGGATGGTGCTCGTCGCTGCCTTCGCGGCCCGCGCCGACGCGATGTCGCCCGTGGCCGCGATCGCGGCCACCTTCAACGCCGCGAGCTCAGCCGCGAGCGCCGGCAACTGCGCGTAGTCGCCCTTGGCCCACCGGTACTCGATGCGCACGGTGCGGCCTTCGACGAAGCCGGCCTCGGCAAGGCCTTCCCTGAAGGCTGCGGCGTTGAAGGCGTAGGTGTCCGGCGACACCGGGTTCAGGAAGCCGACGACGGGCATCTCCCGTTGCGCGCGCGCCGGACCGCTCACGAGAGGGGCAGTGCCGAAGAACGCCAACAAGCTGCGCCGTTTCATCGTTCAGAGCCCTCGATCCAAGCCGAACCCGAGCCGGATTGCCGCGCTGCGTCCCCATGCCATGGAATCCCAGGGCGGTGCGGCGAGGCATTGTAGGTTCCGGTGACACGAGGAAACGGGAAGGCCGATCAACGGTTCGGATGGCAGAGAATCGAGCGCGCCGCCCAGGGCGGCAGGAGGTGCCCATGTCTGGCAGCACATCACCGAGTCGTTGCAGGCGTGGCCTGCTCCTCGGATGGATGCTGCCCGCCTCGTTGTCGGTCCGTGCGCAGTCAGCCGCGAAGGTGTACCGGATCGGCTATCTCTCCACCGGCTCGAGCGCGACCTCCTACGTCCGTCCCCTCGAGGCCTTCCGGCAGACGCTGCGCGAGCGCGGCTGGGTGGAAGGCCAGAACATCGTGATCGAGCAGCGCTATGCGGAAGGCCAGGTCGAGCGGCTTCCCGCGCTCGCGGAGGAGTTGGTCCGGCTGAAGATGGATGTCATCGCGGCATCCCCGGTGCCCGCCACCTTGGCGGCCCGCAACGCCACGCGCACGATCCCGATCGTCGGCATGGGCTTGAGCGAGCCGGTGGCCGCCGGGCTCGTCGCCAGCCTGACGCGGCCCGGCGGCAATGTCACCGGTGTCACCTACAGCCACGACACGGACATCTTCGGCAAGCAACTCGAGCTGCTCAAGGAAGTCCTGCCCAGGGCCCGGCTCGTGGCCGTCCTGTCGAACCCGGGCGCGTCGCCGACCCTGCCGCTCACGATGAGCAAGATCGAGACCGCGGCACGCTCGCTCGATTTGCGGCTCCAGTTGCTGGAAGCGCGCGCGCCGCAGGAATTCGATGCCGCCTTCGCGGCGATGGCACGGGCACGCGCGGACGCGTTGCTCCTCACGGGGGATTCGATCTTCTTCGTCCACCGGCTTCGCCTGGCCGAGCTCGCCGCGAAGAACCGCCTGCCGGCGATGTCCACGCAGACCCAGTGGGTGGAAGGCGGAGGACTGATCGCCTACGGCCCGAGCATGCCGGATCTCTGGCGGAGCGGCGCTCTTCAGGTCGACAAGATCCTGAGGGGTGCCAAGCCGGCTGATCTGCCCCTCGTGGGGCCGACCACGTTCGAGCTGGTCATCAACCTCAAGACGGCCAAGGCGATCGGCGTCGTCATTCCGAAGTCGCTGCTGGCCCGGGCCGATGCGGTGATCGAGTGAGCCGCTTCAGGCAGCGGCACCACTCAAGTCACCGGATCACCCGGTCCGCGAGCGCCAGGGCACTGGGAGGAATCGTCAGGCCCATGGCCTGAGCCAAGCGGAGATCGACCACGAACTCGAACTTCGTCGGTTCCTCCATGGGCAGCTCGCCCGGGGCCGTCCCACTGAGGATCTTCGCGACATATTCGGCGGCCCTGCGCATGATGGCCGCGAATTCGGGTCCATAGGACAGCATGGCGCCGAAGCCTTTGTAGGGCGCGAGCATCGGCAGCCGCTGCTCGGCGGCGAAGGCGAGCCAGCGCGGGCGCAGGGCGACGTTGATCTGGGTGGCGCTGATCAGGAGCGCGTCGGGACGCTCGCGACGCAAGGTGGCGCTCGCGGCATCGAAATCGTCGGCGGAATCGACGTCCAGAGGCAGCCAACCCACGCCGAGCGCGCGCGCCGCCCTCTCGTGCTCGAGGTACATCGCGGCCACCGCCTCAGGGCTCTCCCCTGCCGTCAGCGAACAGCTCCTGCAGCGGGCGAAGGCGATCAGCCGGGCGGACGGCAGCACAAGCTTGAGCAGCTCGATCCGCTTCGGCGTCAGCTCCTCGGCGAGGTTCGACATCCCCGTCAGCTGGCCGCCGGGCCGGGCCATCGTGGCGACGAGGCCCGCCCGAACCGGATCGGGAATCGACAGCGTGACGATCGGCAGGCTGCGGCTCGCCGCCATCACCGCCCGCGCCGATGTGCCGCTGGTGACGACGACAAGGTCGACCTTCATCCGGACCAGCTCGACGGCAAGGTCCGTGTAGCGCTCGTTCCGCCCTTCGGCGAATCGCTGCTCGATGACCAGGTTGCGCCCCTCCGAAAAGCCAAGGTCGCGCAGGCGCTCCACGAACCCGTTCCAGTCGCGCAGATCGTCGGCGGTGTTGCTGGCTGTGAAGCCGAGATACCCGATCCGATAGGTACGGCCGGGGGCTTGCGGTCGGGCCGGCAATGCGGCAGCAAGGCCGGCCGAGCCGAAGAGAAGCGTGCGTCTTTCGATCATTCGATCACCTCGTCCGTGACAAGGCCGGCCGCTGACAACCCCCTAGCCGCGCACCCGCCGAAGCAGCCCGGCGGTCGAACCGTCCAGGCCCGCGGCACCGACGTCACCGCCCTCGAGCAGCGGCAGCAGGCGGTTGCCCAGCACCTTGCCGAGCTCGACGCCCCACTGGTCGAAGCTGTCGATCCCCCACACCGCGCCGGCGGTGAAGACGCGATGCTCGTACAGGGCGATCAGCGCGCCCAGCGAGCGCGGCGTCAGGCGTTCGAGAACGAAGGTCGTGCTCGGCCGGTTCCCCGGAAAGTCGCGGTGCGGCTCGGCCGACTTCTGCCCCTGCATCAGCGCCTGCGCTTGCGCCAGCCCGTTGGCGAGCAGCATCACCTGCTGGCGTGCCAGCGATTCGCTCACGGCCTGGCCGCCGCCGGCGTTCGCGTCCGCGTGCTTCACCAGGATGAATTCGACCGGGACCGTGTCCGTGCCCTGGTGCAGCATTTGGAAGTAGGCGTGCTGGCCGTTGGTGCCCGGCTCGCCCCAGACCACGGCGCTGGTCGCGAATGGCAGCACCCGGCCTTCGCGGTCGACGCGCTTGCCGTTGCTTTCCATCTCGAGCTGCTGCAGGTAGGCGGGCAGGCGCTTCAGGCCGTGGTGGTACGGGGCGACGCTGCGGCTGGTGAAGCCGTGGAAGTTGCGGTACCAGACGTCGACGAGGCCGAGCAGCATCGGCAGGTTCTTCTCGATCGGCGCCGCGGCGAAATGCTCGTCCATCGCCCGCGCGCCCGCGAGCAGCTCGCGAAAGCCCGCGGCGCCGACGGCGATCGCGATCGGCAGGCCGATCGCCGACCAGAGCGAGTAGCGGCCGCCGACCCAGTCGCGAAAGCCGAAGGTGCGGGTGATGCCGAAGCGTGCCGCCGCTTCGACGTTGGTCGTCGCGGCAACGAAGTGCTCGGCCACCTCGCCGCCGCCGCCGGCGAGGAACCAGGCCTTCGCGGTCGCCGCATTGGCCATGGTCTCCTGGGTGGTGAAGGTCTTGCTGGCGACGATGAAGAGCGTCTCGGCCGGGGCGACGCGGCCGAGCACCGAGGCGATGTCGTGGCCGTCGACGTTGGAGACGAAGTGCAGCTCGAGCCGCGGATGGGCGAACGGCGCCAGCGCCGCGACCGCCATCTGCGGCCCGAGGTCGCTGCCGCCGATGCCGATGTTGACGACGTGGCGGAGCGGCCGCGTGCCGTTCTCGGCCCGCGCCCGCACCGCCTCGGCGAAGACGAGCATCGCCTCGCGCGTGGCCTGCACCTCGTCGGAAAACGGCGCCGTGCCGGGCGGGGCGCGCAAGGCGGTGTGCAGCACCGCCCGTCCCTCGGTGGTGTTGATCGCCTCGCCCGCGAGCATCGCGTCGCGCCAGGCCTCGACCCCGCACTCGCGCGCCAGGTCGGCGAGGAAGTGCAGGGTCGCCGCGTCGATGCGGTTCTTCGACAGGTCGCAGAACACTTCCGGCGCCTCGACGCCGAAGCGCTCGAAGCGCGCCGGGTCGCGGTCGAAGGCCTCGCGCAGGTCGAGATCGCGGCCGTGGGCTTCGAAGTGGCCGCGCAGGGCGGCCCAGGCGGCGGTGGCGTCGCAGCGCGGAAACGGGATCATGGGGTTCGGGCCGGTGTCGTCAGGAAGCAGGCTTGCCATTGTCGGCCGGCACGATCGCCACGCCCTGCCGCGCGAGGCGGAGACCCGCGAGCTCGCCGGGTTGCAGGGTTCGCGACGCCTCGGCAGCGACGACGAAGATCGGCCCGAGCGCGGTTTCGAAGGTGTATTCGCGGGTGCTGCCGAGGTAGGCCGACTTCTGCACGATCGCCGCGAGCTCGCCCTCGCCCGCGGCGACGATGCGCCAGGCCTCGGGCCGGACCGCGACCTTGAGCGCCTGGCCGTCGCCTTTCGCCGAGGGCGGTGCGACGCTGGCCACGAGCAGCGGCCCGAGCTGCACCCCGCCGTCGGCGCGCAGGGTGGCGTCGAACAGCATCGCCTCGCCCATGAAGCCGGCGACGAACTCGCTCGCCGGCCGCTCGTAGAGCTCGTCGGGCGTGCCTGACTGGGCGATCTCGCCCTGGTCCATGACGATGATGCGGTCGCTCACCGCCAGCGCCTCGCCCTGGTCGTGGGTGACGTAGGCAACCGTCAGGCCGAGCCGCTGCTGCAGGGCGCGGATCTCCTCGCGCATCGAGCGGCGCAGGCGCGCGTCGAGGTTGGAGAGCGGCTCGTCGAACAGCAGCACCGCGGGCTCGAGCACGAGCGCGCGGGCGAGCGCGACGCGCTGCTGCTGGCCGCCGGAGAGCTCGCTCGGCAACCGCGCGGCCAGGCCGTCGAGGCCGACGCCCGCCATCGCCGATCGCGCCCGCTCGCGCGCCTCGCGCTTGGCCACGCCCGAGACCTCGAGGCCGTAGGCGACGTTGCCGAGCACGTCCATGTGCGGGAACAGCGCGTAGCTCTGGAACACCATGCTGACGTTGCGCTCGGCCGGCCCCAGCAGCGTCACGTCGCGGCCGCCGATCCAGATGCTGCCGGCGCTCGGCGCCTCGAGCCCGGCGATCATGCGCAAGGTGGTGGTCTTGCCGCAGCCGCTCGGGCCGAGCAGCGTGGTCAGCGTGCCGGGCGCGATCTCGAAGCTGACGTCGCGCACCGCCAGCGGCGCGGACGGCGAAAGGCCGTAGCGCTTGCTGACGCCGCGCAGGGCGACGCCGACCGCGGAAGCCGGGGCGGGCGTGCTCATCGGCTCACGGCATCGGCGGCATGGCGTCGGCCGAGGCGGCGCTCGCCGACTGCCCACTGGATCACCGCGACCGCCAGCGACATCAGCACGATCAGCACCGTGCAATAGGCCAGGGCGACGCCGTAGTCGCCGTTGCCGACGCGGCCGATGATGTAGGTCGTCGCCAGTTCGTTCTCCGCGGTCACGAGGAAGATCACGGCCGAGACGGTGGTCATCGAGCGCACGAAACTGTAGACCAGCGCCGCCACCAGGGCGGGCTTGAGCAAAGGCAGGACGATCCGACGCAGCGTCGTCGCGGTGCGCGCATGGAGCAGGGTCGAGGCCTCGTCGAGCGAGCGGTCGATCTGCTTGAAGGCCGCGGCGCCGGCGCGCACGCCGACCGGGAGGCTCCGAAAGACGAAGCAGAGGACGATGATCAGCGCCGTGCCGGTGAGCTCGAACGGCGGCACGTTGAAGACCAGCACGTAGCTGACGCCGAGCACCGTGCCGGGAATGGCGAACGCCAGCAGCGCCCCGAACTCGAAGGCCGACTGGCCGCGAAAACTCGTCCGCGCCAGCAGCCACGCGATCAGCAGCCCGAGACCGGCGCAGACCGGCGCGGCCAGCGCCGCGAGCTTCACGGTCGTGAACAGCGAGTTCCAGGCGGTGCCGGCCCAGACCAGGCCACCGCCGGCGGCCGCGTCGGCCCACTGCAGGTCGAAGGCGGTGACGAAGTGGCGCAAGGTCGGCGTGTAGTCGCGGCCCCAGGTGGCGACGAAGCCGCCGGCGAAGGCGAACAGGTAGACGACGATGGTGAACGCCAGCCAGGGCAGGACGATCGCCAGCATCCCTCGCGAGAGACCGGCGGGCAGGCGCATCGGCACGCCGGCGTCGCCCTTCCCGGAGACGGTGGTGTAGCCGACGCGGCCGACCGCCTTCTGCTGCAGCAGGAAGGCGACGAGCGCGAACACCGAGAGCACCAGCGCCAGCGAGGCCGCCCGGCCCTGGTCGAACTGGGCGCCGACGATGGCGAAGAACACCTCGGTCGAAAGAACGCTGTACTGGCCGCCGACGACGATCGGGTTGCCGAAGTCGGCGACGCTCTCGATGAAGCCGACCAGGAAGGCGTTGGCCAGCCCCGGCGTGAGCAGCGGCAATGTGACCGTGCGAAAGGTCGTCCAGCGGTCGGCGCGCAGCGTCTGCGCCGCCTCCTCGAGCGAGGGGCTGATGCCGGCGACGACGCCGCGCATGATCAGGCAGGCGATCGGCGTGAACGCGAACAGCTGCGCCAGCCAGAGGCCCGGCAGGCCGTAGAACCAGCGCGTCGGCGTCACGCCGAAGGCCGACTCGAGCACCTGGTTGACGATGCCGGCGCGGCCGAACAGCAGGATCAGGCCGAGACCGACGACGAACGGCGGGGTGATGATCGGCAGCACCGAGAGCAGGTGCACCGGCGTCTTCAGCCGCGGCGCGCCGCGCTCGGCCACCAGCGCCAGTAGGGTGCCGAGCACGGTCGTTCCGACCGCCGTCAGCAGCGCCAGGAAGAGCGTGTTCCAGGCAACGCCGCAGCGCACCCCGCCGGCCAGGCAGCCCAGCCCCCAGGTGCGCTCGTGGCCCAGCCGCTCGGCGACGGCGGCGAGCGAGAACCGGCCGGCATCGTCGACGAAGGCGCCGGCCAGCGCCACCGCGACCGGCAGGGCGACGAACAGCAGCAGCAGCGCCGCGCACAGCACCACTGCGCCGGCGACGAAGGCGTCGCCACGGAACTTGCCGGTGCCGGCCAGGCCGCAGCCGAGGAGCATCAGCAGCGCGAGCAGGGTCAGGGCGCCGCCGAGGCCGAACCCGGGCTGGCCCGCAGCCAGCGCGCCGAAGGCGGCACTCATCCAGGCGAACGACCAGCCGGTCGCGCCGATCGCGAAGCCGCTACCGAGCAGGCCCACGAGGCCGACGACCGCGCCGAGACCGACCAGCCGCCCGCGGCTTCGGCCCGCGGCGAAGGCGCCTGCCGCACAGAGTCCGAGGCCGAGCACCGCCACCCAGAGCCACGGCCGATGCAGGCTCGCGGCGGCGCGCAAGCCGCTCGCCGAATCGTCGGCGGCGAACACCGCCTGGATCGAATCGAGCAGGCCCTTGTCGGCCGCGAGATACCAAGGGAGAAGGGCAAAGGCCGCGAGGCCGAGGCCGGTCCAGGCGAACAGGGCCGCCCGCATCCGGTCGCGACCGGCGGCGCGGCTCACAGGCGATCGATGTAGCCGAAGCTGCCGGTGCTGCGGACCTCGGTCGCGGCTTCGCGCGCCGCCTTCATCGCCGCGCGGTAGAGCGAGGTCGCGAGGCTGATGCGCTTGACGCCCGCGGCTTCGAGCGCGGCGACGCTGAACGACTTGCCGGGAATGCCGGCCATGAAATTGAGCGGCTTCTTCAGCGCCGCGCAGACGGCGCGCACCGATTCGAGGTCGGGAAGCGCCGGCGCGAACAGCACGTCGGCCCCCGCCGCCTCGTAGGCCTGGAGGCGGGCGATGGTCGCGGCGAGGTCGGCGTGGCCGCGCAGGAAATGCTCGCAGCGCGCCGTCAGCGTGAAGGGAAACGGCAACGCCCGCGCGGCGGCGGCGGCCGCGGCGATACGCTGCACCGCGAGGTCGAGGGCGTAGAAAGGGCGCGCCTTGTCGCCGGTGAAGTCTTCGATCGAGCCGCCGACCAGCCCGGCCGCGGCCGCGAGGCGGATCGTCTCGGCGACCTGCGCCGGCGATTCGCCGAAGCCGTTCTCCAGGTCGCCGGCGACCGGCAGGTCGGTGGCGGCGACGATCTCGCGCGCATGCGCCAGCGCCTCGTCGCGGCTGAGCTGGCCGTCCTTCCTGCCGCGCACCGCGGCCGAGGCGCCGCTCGAGGTGGCGAGCGCCTCGTAGCCGAGGTCGAGCAGCATGCGCGCCGAGCCCGCGTCCCAGGGATTGGGAATGACGAACGCGCCGGCGCGCTCGTGCAGGGCGCGGAATTTCGCGGCC
>Ga0207676_10001017_pt1 | contig 21486 bp, 14 predicted proteins | sample KBSSwiS72_FD_184307 | JGI IMG/M metagenome (GOLD analysis project Ga0207676, IMG submission 184307) | Switchgrass rhizosphere microbial communities from Kellogg Biological Station, Michigan, USA - KBS Switchgrass S7-2 (SPAdes) (version 2) | ecosystem: Host-associated > Plants > Roots >...
TTTCACTCTCCATGGAGAGCAGCTTTAAAGTTTTCTTTTCCGGCTGATAAAGAAGGAAGGCAGCCCGGTCGAAGGAAACCACACTTCGAATCGCTTCGTAGGCTGAAGAGAAAAGCGCTTCTTGAGTGAGGTTGTTTATTATTGCATTGTTGATCTCGAGCAGGCTGTGTTGCCTTTGCTCGCTTTTCTGCAGTGCCTCTTCCGCTTTTTTTCGTTCAGTGATGTCGAAGAAGGTAATAACTGCGCCGGCTGTTTTGCCGTCGCGAATCAGGGGGTGAGACCAATACTCCACAGGGAAACTGGTGCCATCCTTTCTCCAAAAAACGTCATCGTCAATATGGACGCCTCGGTTTTCATGAAAGCCTATATAAATAGGACACTCGTCGATTGGAAACGGAGTTCCGTCTTTGCGAGTATGGTGTTCAAGCCTGTGCATGTTCTGGCCGAGCAATTCAACGGGTTCCTCGTACCCGAGCAAGCGAACTGCTGTGTGATTACAGAAGAGGCAGTTGCCAAGAGGATCGCAACCGAAAATTCCTTCCGCGGAGGAGTCGAGAATCAGACGAATTCGCTCCTCGCTTTGTTGTAGGGCGTCTTCTGCTCGTTTACGTTCGGTGATGTCCTCCGAGAGGGCCATAATAAATCGCGGTGTGCTCTCGGTGCCCGGAACCAGTGAGATGTTGTCCCTTACCCAGATAGGAGTGCCATCTTTACGCCGGTACTGCTTCTCGATTTGAAACTGATTTAGTTTCCCCTCGACAAGTTCCCGAGCTAGAGCTTCGCAACCCTCAACATAGTCTTCATGGGTAAAGTCGAGAAATGAAAGCGCTTGGAATTCCTTCTCGGTGTACCCAAGCATTTTTTGGTAGGTGGGATTTACGATTAGCAGGCGGCCAGTCAGATCGGCCAGCGCAACGCCAATCGCTGAATTCTCGAACACGGATCGCCACCGTTCCTCAATGTTACGCAGTGCCTGCTCCGTTCGCAGGCGCTTGGCGGCATCTTCCGCAGGAGAGTGTGGTTGGGGTTTTCTCCTTGATGACCCGGCACGCTGCATTGATTTCTTTCCGCCGCTGCTCGATAAGCTGAGTGAGCATTCCTTCAGTTAGAGCGGACAACAGCTGAGAAGCCTGGAGGCGAACCCAATCTTTAAGCGTAAACGGATCTTGTTTCACGTGAGTCACGAAGTCAAGGCAAAGAACGCTACGACCGGCAGTTCGAGGTTCTATCAAACTCAAAAACAAAGCGACAACTTGGGACAAAGATGAATTGAAAGCGTCACCATGTTAGCCCGACGTTCGCTGTTGGGGTCCGAGATTGTTCTTAAGGGAGACGTGAATAGGATTGATGGTGATGCCGAGGGCGAGAGTGGAACCCACGACCATTCGGCCAACAGATTTAAGTCCATCGAAGACATCGTACTACTCATAAGCGAGATGAAGGCGCTGAATGATGCCAATATGGGGCTTACGGTCAACCTTCCGTCAACGTTAATTGAAAAGGCCTCAGTTGTGAGCGTGAGCTCATTTACTGAGCCAAGATTCTTGCTTATAGGTTTGCTTGACCGTAACCGTTTCGGGAAGGGTGTTGGTCTGCGTGTCTTCGTTGAATGTGAACTCGCGTTGGATCACATATTCGACTGCGAACAAATGTTTGCAGCGAAGCTGGCGCAACTCAAAGTCAGGACAACTGCATTGAGGTTTTGCAGGGTCAGGCTTGACTGTGTAGTACGTTCCGCGATGGCCTGTCTGAGAGGGAACAAACCATCTATCCCCACTCTTTTGCAACTTCGATTTAGCCGTTATTTCAATGCCTCTTTGCTTTCTGGCGTCCATGCTGTTTCTCCATTCTTGGAAAAGACACAGCTAGAAGCATATAATCTTGGTTGCTTAGGCCACATAGCTTCGACTGTGTGGTTGAATGTCTCGGTGGGTGTTTCAGCACTCACCGAGACTGCAAAATTGGCGGAGAGGGTGGGATTCGAACCCACGGGGGGCACTTCCTTCGACCGGATACCCCGCTGGTTTGGGAAACCAGTGGCTTAAACCACTCGCCCACCTCTCCGTTAATTAACTTCAAAGAACCTTAATCCTTCTTTTTGTTTGCGTCTTCCATTGCCTGTCGAAACGGGCTTTTTCTTCTTGGCGTTCCAAAACGGTTGAGAACGTCATCGAGTGTCGTTTGCTCGTTTGTAGGTCGTCGTCTCGGCGGCGGCACCACGGTAACGTTATAGGTCGGCGCATTCCACTTGTACCACGTCCTGCCGTCTTCTCCGGTCTCGCTCACAACCTCGCTACTCTTTTTAAGTCGTTTCAAGACAGAGTGAATCGACGACAAGAGGTTCTTGGAATCGGTTTTGAATCCAATAGCAGTGAGGCCAGTTCGCACGCCTACTGGCGTCAGCTTTTTCGGATTAGCGTTCCCGAGAACTCGTCGAATGGCGTCCGTCAAACCCAAATCAGCACCGACTTCCGACTCATCAGGGAAAAGGTCAGGATGCGTCTCGGCGGGATTCTCTTTAACGAGTGGCGCAAAAGCGGCAATCCCATCTCGTACTTCGTCTATTCGGGTAATCACCGCATCTCGTTCAATATCAATTTCTTCCAGACGTTGAATCAGTTCTGCAAGCTCCGCAAGAGCTTTCTCGTAGGGTTCGCGATAGGCAGTTATATATTTGGTTAAGTCCATGCAAGGAGACTTATACATGACAGACAAGATAAAATCAAGCAAAAGACAAGGAAATGTAGACTCGGCGTCTAAGGCGCGTTGGGATGAGGCAATATCAAGAATGTCCTTACAGATACCTTTTGCAGCCAGGTTTCTGCTCGCTGTGAGCGAATGGATGCTGTTAGATTGATCATGACGATTGCCGATGACTGAATATTGTTAATAACGAAGACATTAGCGGGCCGAGCCACAAATCTGTGTGTTCATGGGGCAACGCTCACGGGACTAAATTAAATCAGGATGAAGGAGAATTTCCACGGTGTTTGCCGAAGATACCGATTGGCTAAAAGGCATTTTGAATCATAGACGGTTGCCAAGCATGCTCGAAAAAATGGGTACTGTCACGGTGGTGCCTGTAGATTCCGATCTAAATGGCGCGACTATGGGACAAGCTTGGCTGATTTTGAAGGGTGTTCCAGATTTGGCTCCATCAATGACAGATGCACTTTCGTTCAGAGCTAATTGTGTGGCAATGAAACTGCAGGCTTTGCGGTACCACCGCCGTCGATACGAGGAAATTCAGGCCAACCGCCTGCGCGAATTTTCGTCGAACCCCGATTTAAATGACGCCCTTTGTCGAGGAGTAAAAATCACAGAGATTGAAATGCTGTGCGAGGTTGAGGCGTTCTTTTCTCAATACAAGTCATGCTTGGACATGTTGGTGAAAGTGTTGTCTCCGATTACAGGTTTGCAACCCGGCACATTGTCAACCTACGGCGATTACGGGAACAGAATCATTGCACGTTTGAGGAACCTGAAGAAAACTGATCATAAATTGACTGTCGGAAGAATCGATTGGCTCATCGAAGAAATTGAGAAGACCAAACCATGGTTAGAGTCAGTTATCAGGATTCGCGATACCTACACTCACTATAGATCTGAAATTCATTTCGGCTTTCAATGGGATACGGCCGTCGGAAGAGCAAAGGTTCCACAGTCCGAACTGGACGGTACATCTCATCCGCTCAACTTTGTAATGGCGGAATTGACTGAACCGCTAATCACGTATTGCGCGAATTTCATTGCCATCTCGATTTCCTGCGCTGTCCCCCTTACGACTGGCTTGCAGGTTATGGCCGAAGACGAGAAGGCTTATATTGGTGCTAGATGGCAGTTCGATCTATCACGAGCGATCTGGAAAATAGCCTCAAACGTGATCAGAACATACACGGCGAAAGACATTGCAAACGCGAGGAAGGCAGCGAGTTAGGTTCTTTCACTATGTCGGCCTTATTCGAAATAGTTCCAACCTCGCGAAATTTCAGAGAATCAGTCCGCTAATTGCAATTACTACCTCTTTCGTCGAGGCGGGGCACACTGGCGCTCGATCGCGGAACACCATGTCCTGTTACAACTGCGGTATTCCTCGCGCTGAATGCCAAACCCGCGCAATCTCACAGAGCTTTGCATCATGATTGATTCGGTACACGATTCGGTACGGGCGAAAATGACCCGCGAATGCAATCATTCCTATATTCGGGCACGATGCGACCCAACTCTGGAAATTCATGTATGCGGTCCGTCTCCGTGATCAATTCATATCCGAAGGACATTGCGCGGTTGGGATTGTCGCGTGCGATGAAGACGACTATATCGTGAAGGTCGTCTCGTGCAGCGGGAGACCAGATTAGTTTGTGAGCCATGAGGCCAGTTGTCTTTTTACTTCGTCGTGAGGAATGCCTTCACCTCTGTCGAGTTGATCGAGACCTTTCTGTACCGCAGCCATAAACTCAATGCGCTCGGCTATCTCTTCCAGCGAGCAGTCATCCGGTAAAGCGCGAATTGTTTCAAGGACGATCTCTTTCTCTGTCATGGGCCGATTATGAGATTGAGTGGCAGATTGTGCAAGAGCGAATTATAGTCGATTCCACAAAGAAATCCGCGCAATCTTCTGCTTTTCCAAAGACTTACCCTTCTCGTCGGCTGTTCCCGGTGTTCCCGCAAAAAGGCGAAGAATAGGCCAACGCTTTCGATGCGTTGATGCCTGTTGCCTTTTCCCACACACTTATATAGATTCTAGCCCCTTTCGCCCAGACCACCTTTGTTCCTACGTACTTTGCAGTTGTTTTTTTGCTTGATGAAATATTTTATTGAGCGCTGCCATAGCCAGTGAAAAGGTTGCGATGAGATCGTAAGCCGCAACGATCTGACTCGCGCCTCCGGATTCCAATACGAGAAATCCCAAAGCAGCTTATTTGATAAGGAGTCTGCTCAAGATGCCTGAGGAGGGCTCACAAATGGAACAGCAACAAGAACAACAAGAATTGACAGTACTAATCTACTTTGCCAGCGATAACCCTCTGGCGCCCCTGGTTGTTTCGGAACTCAAGGCGATCAAGGATGCCGGATTCCAGAAAGATACGACTGTGCTGTGCCTTTACGACCCCATGGAGAAGGACGCCCCAACTCAACTGTTGGACGTTAACTTCAAACGTAGAAAGGCAAAAGGAACTTTCATTGGAGATGGTGCGGATCCCTACGTGCGCAACATGACCGAAGACGAAGTTCCCAAAGCGGAGTTGACGCACGCAATGCAAGTCATAGTGGGTGATCCGTCAGCTAATGTCACCGCCTTCGAGAGCCTTAGAAGTTTTATTGAGTTTGCGCTCCAAAAGCGTCCCGCGCAGAACTACATGCTGATCCTTCTCGGTCATGGGATGATCGTCGGAAACGATACTTTTCTGCCCGACGGCGATACGGATTCCGCCATCACTCTCAAGAAATTGAAAGAGCTTTGCGGGATGTTCACCAGTGACAACAAGACCAGTCTGAGATTATTGGGTCTGCACAGTTGCTCGATGAGCTCAATTGAAGTTGCTTACGAATTGAAGGGTAAAGCCGACTATATGTTGGCTACGCAGGGCACCATGTTCGTTAATGGTTGGCCCTATCGACAACTGCTAAAGAAGACATTCAATCAGGTCAAAGATGCCCCCGTGGACTACGATGAGCTGATAGGAAAGCTTTACTACCTGTGTCTTTACAATTTCACTGACTTCATGACCGCAGGCTACTCCTGCGATATCGCGCTTTGTCGTCTCCATCCAGAAAACTTCGAGAGACTTAAGAAGCCACTACAAGACCTGGTGACAGTCCTGAAAAAAGGACTAACTCCGGGGGTGAGTATTGTTAAGGACTTGATACTACTGGCGCACTGGGACGCGCAGAGTTTCTGGAGTGAAAACTACACGGACCTGTGGGACTTCTGTGCTTGCCTGGCAAAGAGATGTAACGACGCAAAGACAGGTCCCGAGATCATCGCGTTGTGTAAAGCGGTACAGGACGCTTTGGCTCCTGAAAATAAGAGAGGGAACCCCGGCGGAATCGTGCGCTACGCTGACAACTTTGGTACCGAGTATCAATTTGCGCGGGGACTGTCGATCTACTTTCCGTGGTGTAAGCCCCTCGACGATCGAAGAGCAACCGTTAACTCAGAACTGGATTTTAACGAAGCCACGCAACGCCAAGCTTCTCGCAAGACAATACTGAAGAATTATGAGGAGTACGACTTCACCAGTGAGTTCGGAGATGAGTCGTCATGGTTCAGTTTTCTCCGAACATATTGGGACGATACGAGACGGGTTCCACGTAACGAGCCGCGAGACGCGTTCTATAACACAATCAAACGCGACCTGGATCTCAGCGAAGACGCAGCGGAACACGTGTACAAAACAGCGGAAAGGACGTTCAACAACGGAGTCTTAAAACGTACGCCGGAACTAAAGAAAACTCCGGATGTAGGCACCGATTGTACCTGTCCAACTATCAAGAACTATCCAACAAGACGAGATTCGGATCGCAATGTCCGGCAGTTTTCGATAACGCCAGGAGCATTGGGAGCGTTCTTACCACCTAAAGAAGGAGAGAACGAAGAACAATAGTAAGACCCGCGATAGCGATAGCGAGAGCTAATATGTCAAAGGCCCGCTTTGCGGTTGGTTTGTTACTCTTAACATGCATACTGCCGGTGGTTTCGCTGGCCCAGGATGAATCTGTCTTAAATCGGCAAAGCGATGAAAGTGCTCGAACACACGAACAGCGTGAACAAGCACGAAACATCCTTCTTGATGCTGCACGACAGGTTAGCCATCCTGAGCCTGCGAAAGCCGCCGGCTTTTTGAATCGCGCCGCCCACTTGCAATTTCGCTTAAACTCTTCTCAAGAGGCGTTGGCGAGTTATCAATCCGCGCTGTCGATACTCAAGCCTTTCCCTGAATCCACAATCCGCGTCGAAAGCCTGAATGGAATAGCCTATGTGCTTATTCAGTTAGGGAAGTGTGACCAGGCAACGAAATACATCAAGCAAGCACTCGCCGTGAGCGACCAGCAGCACTTTGTTTCCGGTCGAGCCGAGGCATTACGGAATCTGAGCGAGTGTCAAAGCTTAAGCGACTTTCCTGAAGCCTCTCAAACCATTGCCGAATCACTGCGACTGTTTACCTCGTCCGGCGATAAGAAAGGGATGGCTCGAGCTTACATGCTTCAGGGCGATTTTCAGATTGTGCAGAGTGATCTTGTCGGAGCCACTAAGAGCAACGAAGCCGCCCTGCAGATTTGGCGCGAGCTCGGTATCCAGGATGAAGAAGCCAGTGCGCTAATAAATCTGGGATTCATTCACTACCGAAAAGGCGCCTGGGAAGAGTGCATGACGTTTCTTACGCAGGCGCAAGCCCTGCTTGATGAAAAATCTGAACCTTCCCGGATGGCGCAGATTTATGCCGGCATTGCCGAAGCCTTCATGGAGAGTGGGATCCCCGAAGCGGGTTTAAGGAACGCGCTCTCCGCCCTGAACAGTTATCAGCGCGCCGAAGATCCTGTAGGGGTCGCGGCTGCCAAGTGGGACATTGGAAAAGCCTATTACTTACAAGGCAATTACGACAACGCTATTAAATGGATGGACGAGGCTAGAAACGAGGTCCAGGCTCTCAAGGTCCCGCGGATTGTTGCCCTTTGTGATGATTTCCTGGGTCGAACATACCTTGCACGCGGCGAACCTGATCGCGCCCTTCAATACTTTAGATTGGCGCTCGCATCCTACATTCAGTTAGGGAACCTGAGAGAAGCAGCGCGAACCAGGGTTTTGATGGGCCGCATTTATGACGGTCAGGGAAAAACAGGCGAGGCTCGCCGTCTCCTGTTGGATGGCACTGCGGGACTCGAGCGGTTATCTGATCATCTCAATCTGGCGGTCGCCTATTTCGCCCTGGGACGACTTGAGTTGAGATTAAATAATCTGGATCGTGCGGAGGAGTATTTGCGCCGCTCGATCGAAATGACAGAGGCGATTCGAGGCGCCACGACGAGTGGAGAGTTAACTACAGCAATATCTGCAACTGTGAGTGATCGCTATGAAAGTTACGTCGATTGTCTGATGCGTAAACACGCAAAGCAACCTGAACTGGGGTTTGCGGCACGTGCTTTTGAAACGAACGAATTAGCAAGAGCGCGCACTCTGGCCACGTTGTTGCGCTCAAAGCAGACGGGGTTGGCCTCGCTCGATCCGGAGCTGGCGGCGCGAGAGAAGTCGCTCGTGCAGTCGCTTCGAGTTAAAGAGAATGCAAGGATCGCGTTGCTGCAAAAGTCTTACGACAAAAAAACTTTGAGCGCTCTTGAAACCGAACTGAGCGAGCTCGAAGCGCAATACCAGCAGGTTCAGAAGGTGATTCGCGAGCGCTATCCCGCCTATCAGCAGATGATGCAACCCGACGTCGTAACGCTGAGCGAAATCCAGCAGAAAGTACTTAGTGACAATCAGAGTTTGTTGCTGGAGTATGCGCTCGGCGATGAACGTAGTTATCTTTGGGTTATCTCCGGCGACGAGTTTTCAAGTTATGAGTTGCCTGGCAGGAATGAAATTGAGGATGCGGCCCGCAAGCTCTACGGTTTATTGACTGCACTTCAGCCGAAACCTGATGAGACTTTCGAGCTACGACAGGAACGGACGCGCCAGGCTGATGAAATGCTTCCGAGCGAAATTGCTCAGCTAAGCAAATTTGTGCTCGCTCCGGTTGCGGAGAAACTCGGTAAGAAACGTCTGATCATCGTTGCCGACGGAGCGCTACAGTACATACCATTTCAAGTGCTGACTCTGCCGAGTGCGGGACAAGAGACGCCCGTTCCACTGATCGTGGATCACGAAATAATCAACGAGCCTTCTGCTTCCACCCTCGCACTGCTGCTGAACGATTCAAGCGAACGAACGCGGCCCGTAGGGTCAGTGGCGATTCTTGCGGATCCGGTGTTCGAAACGGACGATGTTCGACTGGTTGGTCGTAATCCAACGGCACAGCCCAGACAACCTGAAAGGGAGGAGGTCGCAAGAGTTTTCCGTGATGCCGGACAATCAATTGACAAGCGCCGCATTCCTCGTTTGCTCGCTTCGCGGCAGGAAGCGGAGGCGATAATGGCTGTTGTTCCGTGGCGAACCGGCTTCAAGGCTCTCGATTTTGAAGCCAGCCGTGCCACTCTATCGACGCCCAACTTCGGGCAATATCGGATCCTGCATTTTGCTACGCATACGATGATCGACAGTGAACACCCTGAATCCTCGGGCATCGTCCTGTCGTTAGTCGATCCGCAGGGACGTCCTTTAGACGGGTTTCTCGGGATGTCCGACATCTACGATTTGAAGCTCACCTCGAACCTCGTGGTACTGAGCGCGTGCAGCACAGCGTTGGGGAAGGAAGTTAGAGGCGAAGGTCTGATCGGACTGACGCGAGGATTTCTTTATGCAGGCGCGAGCGGAGTGACGGCTTCCTTGTGGAAAGTTGATGATGAAGCCACGGCAGAATTGATGAGTCATTTTTATGGAGGAATATTTCAACGCGGACTTACGCCCGCCGCTGCATTGCGGGAAGCTCAACTGGCGATGTGGAACCAGAAGCGATGGCGCGCGCCTTATTACTGGGCCGCATTTGTAATTCAGGGTCAGTATAATCAAACAGAGACTTCGTATTCGCGCTGGACCTTGCTGCCGGCTCGAAAGGTCGCTTTTGGCGGTATAATGGCCTTCCTTTTGTTGACTGCGCTCATACTTGTTATCCGGCGAAAGAGAAATTCAGTAGTGAACTCACATCAAAGTTAGTGGTGAATTCTGGCTGGAGGTATCATCATCTCGGAAACCGATGAACAAAAACTGGGTTCTGACGCAAGAACTATTTGAAGATCTCCTTGCCTGGTTGGATCCCGACCGGGAGGTCGCCGGCCAAAAATATGAGAACATTCGTCGTGGGCTAATCAAGATCTTTGTAATCAATGGTCGCCACTCTGTCGAAGATTTGGCTGATGAAGCGATAAATCGAGTTGCGAATAAGCTGAATCAAATTAAGGACGATTACCAGGGCGATCCTGCTCTCTATTTTTACGGTGTGGCAAAGAAGCTTGTGCACGAAGATCGGAAGAGAACCCGCACACTAGTACCAGCGCTGACTTGGGACGCTGACGATGTCGACCCCGAATACGAGTGCCTGGAAAAATGCTTAGAGCAGTTGACCAACAAAAATCGGGATTTAGTTTTGCAGTATTACCAGGAAGAAAAGAAGGCGAAGATAGATAACAGACGCGTACTGGCCGATAAGATGGGAATTGCTCTCAACGCGTTGAGAATACGAGCTTATCGCATCAGAAATTCACTTGAAGAATGTGTTCGTACGTGTGTTATGGCCATTACGTCTGAAGTGAGCTAGACGGCGAGGAGTAATTGGAAGCATCACCCACCGATCACGAAAGAATCAAGGATTATCTGCTTGGGCGGATACCTGAAGAGGAGGATGCTGAAGTTGGAGCGCGTCTACTGACCGATCACCAATTCTACGAAGAATTGTCGATGGTTGAAGATGAGTTAATCGATCGATATCTTGGCGGCACACTGTCAGAATCAGACCGGGAAAGTTTTGAATCACACTTCGTTTCATCTTACGAACGTCAGCAAAAAGTCCGTTTTGCCAGGGCGCTGCGAAAAAAAGTCTCAGTCACTGGAACAGCGAGATTAGTTTCACCGCCGCGGTCTTCTTTCTTTCCTTTCAGGATCTCTTACGCGGTCGCCGCCGCCACCGTTCTGATCATCGTGGGTGGGAGTTTGTTGTTGCTTTACAGGAGGTCTTTGTTGCCGAGCGGAAGAGTTTTGGCAATCGAATTGACTCCGGCGCCGGCGACGCGAGACGTCAGTGAAGCGAAACAGTTTAGTCTTACGCCTGACATTGGCTCAGTTCATCTGCAACTGGACTTAGCAGAAAACGAGTATCAATCTTATGAAGCGGTTCTACGCGATTCCTCACTCCGCTCGATGCACACCGCTAAGAACCTCAAGCCTCAGATCGTTAATAACTTTGCTGTCGTGATTGTCGATCTCGACGCTGATCTGCTCTCTCCGGGTGAGTACCGCATTCAACTCAGCGGAACGACGCCGGACGGCCGTTCCGAGAGTGTTGCCACCTACTCATTTACGGTTCGCTCACTTTAGCAAGATTGAACAAGAAAAAGTTGCGTGTTTACGTTACACGGTATCTTGACCAAGTCGCGTATCCACTGAAACCCAGGTCGCTTTGTGTTTCTGATCACTCACCTGCTGAGATTTTCCGTCAGACACCCGCGTCTTGTTATCGCGCTCGTCTGCGCGGTCAGCGTTTTCGCCCTCGTCTTCATCCCACGCATTCAACTGCGGCTTGATGGACGGTCTTTAATTCCTTCCGGTCTTCCGCAGTTCGCCGAAGGCGACCAGGCCGCGGCGCGTTTCGAGCTGCGCGATCTTGTGTTGATAGGTGTCGGGAATGAAGAAAAAGGTGTGTACACACCCGAGACACTTCGACGCATCGCCCGCTTGAGTGATGGCCTTGCTCGCGTCAACGGAGTCCAAAAAGACTCCGTGATCAGCATCTCCACTGTGCCGCGTATCGAACTCGTCGATGACAAGGTTGACACGGAGCCGCTGTTACGACCAGAGGACCAATTAAACAAAGAGACCATCCAACAACTGCGCCGTGACGTGAGCAGGCGTGGTTATAACACCGGCTTGCTGGTCTCGCCCGACGGAAAGGGTGCAGCCATCATCGCGAAGGTGGAGCCGGGCGCCGACCGGTACCGTCTGCTCGAAGAGACGCGCTCACTGATCGCGAACGAGTCATCCGGTAATGACTCGATCTATCTGAGTGGGTCGGCCCTGGCGCAAGCCGTACTTGGCCTGGCGACAGCCCGCGACCTCGCCCGCTTGATTCCTGCCGTAGTCGCCGTCCTGGGCATAATGTTGTTTCTGTCGTTTCGCCATCCCGTGCCCGCGCTTTTGTCGCTCGCGGAAATTGGCGTGAGCCTCGTCTGGATGTCGGGGCTGATGGGACTGACCGGTCAACCGGTGTTCGTCACAACTTTGGTACTGCCCGTGGTTCTCATCTGCGTGGGCGTGTCCGATGACGTATACGCGCTTGGGCATTACTTCAACGAGCCGAGACACGCCACGGTTGAAGAGACGATAGTGGCGGCGTTCAGTAGTGCCGCTCGCCCCGTCGGCCTGACTGCTGTTTCAACTGTTGTCGGACTGTTGTCGATGGCGGCAGTGAGCCTCAACCCGTTGCGCGTCTTCGGCCTGTTCGGCTCTGCTGCGATCATCTTCTCGACGTTGTTCACGTTCACACTGCTTCCGGCACTGCTCGCGCTACTGAAACCACAGATCCGCTGGAAAAGAGATCTCGGCGGACGCCCCGCGACGTCGGCGCTGCGCTTGCTGACCGGATGGGCGAGTCCGCGGCGCGTGGCCGTCTGCGCCATCCTGATCGCGGCGTGCGCTATCCTCGCGACCACGCGTCTCCGCGTCGACGATAGTTGGATCCGAAACCTGCCAACGAATAGCGACATTGTGCGAGGCGACAGGTTCTTCAACGACAAGATGGTGGGGACGACCGCGCTCGAACTGATGGTGGACGCGAAACACGAAGGGTGGTTCAACAGCGTCGAAGGTCTCTCAGCGCTCGGCTCTCTCGAATGGGTCCTTGCGAGAGTTCCTCATGTTGGCGCTGTCAACAGTCTCTTCAACGACATGGTGAGAACCAACTCGACCCTCGTCGCCGGCTTAAACTACCCCGCGTACCGTGCGGCCCTGCGGAGTGGACGCGTTCCTCTCGAAAAGGAGCATGTGGAGGCGGCATTAAAAGCACTCTCTCACTCGACGTCGGCGCCGATCCGCGAGAGGGTTGACGAGGGGAACCGGTGGGCACGCGTTACGGTTTTCATTCGTGACGCTGATTACAGCCGCATCGACAACGTGCTGCGAGCTGCCGAGCGCGAAACGTTGGACCAGGGGCTGGGCCACAAAATCGTGCCTTTCGGCGACGGGTGGATCAGCTACCTGACGGTGCGCTTGCTTGTTGAAGGACAGGCGTCCTCGATCGCGTTGGCGCTTGTGACGGATCTGGTTCTCATCAGTCTACTGCTAGGGTCAGTGAGGATGGGGTTCATCGCTGTCCTGCCCGTCGCCTTTAGCCTGCTCCTGGTGCTCGCCGCGCTGGCAGTCGCAGGCACGCCGCTGGGAATTGCGAACTCGATGTTTGCAGGCATCGCGCTCGGCATCGGGTTGGATTTTGCGATCCATTTGACGACGGCCTACCGGCAGCGGCTTCGTCAAGGTATACCTGCGAGCGAAGCTTTGCGGAGTACGCTCGAACTTTCCGGGCCAGCGGTCTGCGTCAGTGCCGCTTCGATCACAGCGGGTTTTTCCGTGCTGATGCTGTCTGAAATCGCCCCCAACGTTCAGCTCGGCGTCATGATCTGTCTGTGCCTCCTGACCTGCGCAGTCACCACGTTGCTGCTCATTCCCAGCCTGCTTAGGCTCTGGAAAGTCGTCCGATAAAACGTGGGGTGGCCACGGAGGGCCACCCCTACAAACCTTCCGCAATATCTTTTGTAGGGGTGGCCCTCCGTGGCCACCCCACGCTTACTTCAGCGTTTCAGCAAGTAAAAAAGGTAGAGAGACGAGGAGTGGTGGGTCGGTTAAGGTCATTGGTCTTAGGGAGATGGTAAATGGACCACTGGCTTTGCCGTGTCGCACGATTACCGGGCCGTTCCATGCCCCCACTAAAAGGTTCGCGCTGTCAGGTAATAAATAGCCAAGCGTGTCAGCGAGGCGTGGCAGGGCTGCAGCGAGCAGATGATAAATGCCGTCGGGTACAGGCCCGATACGAAAGGCGCCGGGCGACGTAAGGAGTGCTCCACCGACAGGGCAACTCTGCGGTATGTGGGCTCGGAAGAGTCCGACGAAGATCGGTCCCTCACCAGGTTCAGGAAAGTCGACGAAACCCTCAACAGAAGGGCTGAGCGACGCGCGCCCTGTCAGCTCCGCGTAGTGCGCGCAAAGTGATTCGACGGAAGCCGGAGTGATACGTTCGGCGAGGTACCGGAACTCACGTGGTCCAAGTCCGACGCGTTGAGTGAAACGCCTGGTGAAAGTGCTGAGACTGTTGTAACCCACCTCGAAGCAGATGTCTGTGATACTCAGGTTAGTATTCAGCAGCAGCCGCTTCGCCTCATCCAGCCGCATCGCCGAGATGAACTTGTTGGGCGGAAGACCCGTGATCTGGTGAAACACGCGATTGAAGTGGAACTCGCTGAGATAAGCGACCCGCGACATATCTCGTAACGAGATTGGCTCACACAGCCGCTCACGCGCAGTCGTGATCACACGTTCAACCGCTTGGCGGTGTGATGCACGAGTGTCTTCACGTTCAGTTTCTCGCATATTCTTTCAACGCCTCGCGCAATTGAGAGGGCACAGGGACGGGAACCACCTGCTCGCCCTCGCGCTGCATGCAGGCGACCTGTTGCTCGCCGCGGGCCACGAGCTCTTCGCCGCGCCAGTACTCGAAGTTCATCGTGATGCGGTTCTGTCCTAATTCACCGAGACGCATGCGTAAGATGACCTCGTCGAAAGCAACAAGCTCCGACATAAACTCACACGAAACGCGCGTCGTCACCAGCACGAGGCCGTGCTTGAGCGCTTCGATAATCTCGGGCGCTCGATCACGCAGAAACATCTCGCGGCAGCGCCCCTGCCAGCGCACGTGATTGGCGTAGTAGACATTTCCGATCAGGTTCGTCTCCTCGAACCCGACGACGTGCCGGTATTCATACGCGCGCATCTCCGCCTCCTGTTAACACTGCTATTGCCAGCTCCTGTTTCTCACCGTTCCTCTTGATCACGCACGAAGCGATTTTCAACTCACCGGACGCGAGCAAAATCCAACCGTTAGGCGCCACGCCGTCGAAGACGAGAGGCGCAGATATACCAGCACCTGCTTTCTTCAGGCACTCAACTGACGTCCAGATCCGCGTCGCTGCAGAATCCAATATTTCTTGTGCTTCGCGGCTTATGACTTTGGCAAGTTTGAATCGCTCAACGCCAAGCATGTCCGACCAGATTGCGGGTGGTCGAGTCGAGACGAGTTCGATATCACAACCCACGGGCGAGCGGCCGGCGACAGCCATCGTGAGGTCGCCGGAGTGAGAGGCAGACACGTCGCGGCCGTCGCACGCTTCTGGTTTTCCATCTGCACGTCTGATAACGCAGCCTGCGCCTAGCGCACTCTCAATTGCGCGTGTGCTGCGCTCGCGACGGTCTGACGCTTGGTCGAGTTCGAATACGGCTGAAACCTCCGCACCCGGAATTAACTGCTGCACACATCGTTCGACGTATGGCGTCAGCAAACCCTCAGGCCATGGACCATTGAAGTCCGTGCCGTTGATGGCCCTAAGATGTAGTCGCTCCCAGCGCTCCAGCACGCGTCCTTCGGTATCGGTCAACTCCACGTCGTAGATGAATCCATTCGCTAAACGCTCTCTTTCCTCTGCGTGGATGAATAACTCGCCAACCTGCCCATTCAAGCTGCCCGTTATCTTCTCGACACCGACTGGCAGAAGCGCGATCTGTGGTACGCATGCCTGCACGGCGTGAATGGCAGCGTCGCGGGCGCCCGGATCTCCGAGCACCAGAGCACCTGGTAAGTATCGACCGAACCAGTTGGTCGTCCCGTCGGGCACGATCTCGGCTGAGCACTGCGTAGCCCTGAGCGCGCGATACTTGCGGAGACGCCGAAAGCGCCCACTGTGAAACAACACTCTGCCGTAGAGATCGTGTTCTGGATCGATAACTACGCGCGTGCCGGCATCGACCTTGCGCGCCGGCTCCGACAGGGCCCCTCCCACGCGACACACCGCACGGAAATGATCGACCTGAAAACCTGTCTCCGAGCTGCGCAAGACGACGTCCACGCAGCCGGGAGCGCGCACGAGTGCGGCGACGCGAATGGTGGTGGTTGCACCGTCGCCGACGACGACAGGCCGCTCGAACCTGACGTGCTCGAATGCGGGCGGCTCATTCGTCTCCGCGAGCGCCATAAAGACTTCGGCCATCGCCTCCATTCCCATCACGGCGGGCAGCAGTCGTTCCCCGCGGAAGACGTGATCGTCCAGATAAGGATCAGTCGCCGTCGACAACTCCGCATCGACGACCAACTCGATCCCTGGGTAGTAGACACGCGGCTTCTCCAGGAAGCGTAAGAAGGGGAGTTCGGGTTTTTCGAGTTTAAGCGTCGGCATCTCGCGTAAGCGCCCCATTACCACCGCGGCGACGTTCGCGGACTCCCGGCAGAGCAGTCTGCGCAAAGACTCCAGGCCCTTCTCAACAGGAATAGGGGTGATGCCTCTACGCGCCAACTCGTCTACGGTGCCGAGCCGCGCGCCCATGCCGACGCCCGACCAGACGGACCACTCGATGGCGAGGCAACGGCAGTGCGGATGTGCGGCCTGCCAATCCGCAGTCAGACGCGTGAGCCATTCGTTAGCGAGACCGTAGTGGGCTTCGCCCGGCAGCCCCGTCCGCGCGATGATGGAGGAGAAGGTGATAAAGAGACGCAGGCGCTCGGGGTTGAGGGCTATGAGCAAGTTCTGTGCGCCACGAATCTTTGGCGCTAATGTTTCGACGAACGCTTCCGCGTTGAGATTTTCAATCAGGCAGGGAACGTTTCGCGCCGCGCCGTGCAGGATGGCAGTGATTAGACCAAGATCCTTCTCCACCTGACGCACTACTTCACGTGTTGCTGCAGTGTCTGTGACGTCAACACTGTAGTAACGAACGTCGATGCCCGCGGCCTTCATTCTTTTGAGGTTCGAGACGATTTCGTCGTCCGCCGCTGGTTGGGAAAGGCCGAGGATAGCCAGGCGTGCGCCGGATTCGCGCGCAAGCCGAAGCGCGCATTCCGCCGTGATTCCGCGCGCGCCGCCGGTAACTACTAACACGTCGCTCTTTGTGAGTGGCAACTCGGACTCATCGGGTTCAAGTACGAGCGGGCGAAGGACCGGCTCCCATCGTCTGCCGTCCGAATCGTAGCGCGCTTCTGTGTAGCCGCGCGCCGCGAGCGCCTCTGCCAGTATCCATGACGCTGCGTCTGGATGTTCCGAAGGTATTTCAATCACACACGTGTTGAGATTCTTCGCCTCAAGGTGCAGCGTGCGCGCGAAGCTTGCCGCACCACCTACAAGCACGAAACGAAAATCATCGCCGCCTTTCAACGCCTCGCGCGCGCCGTCGAGCAGCAGGTCGACGTGATTCTCGTCGGGCTCGGGCGGGAGGAGAACGACGATGCCGCGGCCTGTGCCCGAGTGGGCGAAAGCTCTTTGCACCGCGACCTTGAGCGGATGGTCTGGCGGTGCGAGTATGCGCCAGTCTCCTGCCTCGGATGGACCATCTCGCTGAGGCAAAGCACGTTCGACGAATTCGATGGAAAACTCTCTGACCCACTCGTCTATGCCGGATGGATATGCATCCGAGTCGCCGTCCGCGCTTCCCGTGCGCGCCGTAGCCTCCAGGGCACTGGCGATTTCAGAGAGGGTTGCGTTTGCGTAGTGTGTCGGGGCTGATGGAGGTGGAAGATCGAGGTGGCGGGCTGCTTCGGCCACGAGTTGGGCGACCGTGATCGAGTTCAAGTGAAGATCGTCAAGCAGCTTGCTTTCGTCCTTAATAGTAGTGACAGGGAGCTCAAGTCGCTCTGCCACAAGTTGTCTAACGACTTCCAGCGGTGTGTCCGTAGCTGTAGGGGCGGCACTCTGTGGCCGCCCGTTTTGCGGACAATGCACGTCTCGAAGCACGGGCGGCAACGGAGTGCCGCCCCTACAGTTGGTACTAACTGGCTCCAACAGATCCGGCGGGGCTAGTTCGCATGGGTTGGCAAAGAAGCGCGGGCGCCAATCGAGATCGAACTGGCGAGCGAAGCGATCGGCGAACAACTCGTCGTGAGCGATGCGTGCGCCCAGACAGAAACATGCGCCAACGGCATTCAAGAGTCCTCGCATTGAGGTCCCTCCAGCGTCCAGCGCTATGGCTGGCTCGTTACGAAATTCTCTGATCAGTCCGCAAAGAGTCTGGCCGGGACCAACCTCGATCCACAGATCAACGCCTTCGCGAACTGCCTCGTCAATCGCCTCCATAAAGCGGACGGGCGAGGTCACCTGGTCGCGGAGCAGCACGCGCAGGTCGGTATCTCCGTTGAGGTGTTGTCCCGTGACGGTTGAAAAGACCTGACGCTGAAGCGGCCCAAACTCTTCACGCTCCAGGTGTGCATACAACTGAGACCCGGCAGGTGCGACCAGCGACGAGTGGAATGCGTGTGAGACGCGCAACAAGGTAGTGCGCAATCCGTTCGCCTCAGCACGGCGCGCAACTGTGCTGATTTCGAGCGCCCCACCTGAAAGAACTGTCTGCACTGGCGAGTTGAGGCCAGCGATCACAACCCGTTCGCCGTTTAAAATCTGCTCTACCGCTTGTCTATCTGCGGCAATGCTCAACATCGCGCCCGGTGGACCATCGACTTCTGCCATCGCGCGGCCACGCGCGCGAGCGATGCGCAGCAGTGAAGACTCGTCCAGAGATCCGGCCCAGTGGAGCGCAGTGAACTCGCCGAGACTGTGCCCCACAGCGACAGATGCTGCTATCCCTAACCTTGATAGAACGCGAACCGCCGCGACTGAAGACGCAATGATTGCGGGCTGGGCTACATCAGTAGAGACGCCGTCGCCGCGCCACGACTGCTTCGTGTAGGCATATAAGTCTTCGAGGAAATTGAAGCGACGCGCCCACAGCCCGCCGTCCTTGTATGATGGCGACCCCTGCCCCGGAAATAGAAAGCCGATGCGCGCTGACGATTGGTCTGCACCAAAAAAGATTCCGCCATGCGGATCGATCAGCCGCGCCTCACTGCTCCGCAGACGCGACTTCAGTGATACAAGCCGGCCCGACAATTCTGCCGCTGTTGACGCCACCACCGCGGCGCGGAAGGGAAGTGGACGAAGAGTCTCCGACAGACGGACGGCAAGATCCGTCAACTCACTACGCGAAAGACGAGCGGCGTACGCGAGCACTCGCTCAATTTGATTCTCCAGTTGATCAACGTCTCGGGCGCTGAAGAGAAACAACTCGGCATCCTGCGCGGAAGTGAGTAGGGCACGCTCCTTCGAGGTGAGAGACTGGCGGCGATCATCGTGTGTCGCCTCCAGAGTAATGTGCGTGTTGATGCCCCCGAATCCCATTGCGCTAACGCCAACCCGCAGGTTCGCGCTGGTGGAGAAGAGTTCGCCCTGTTTGAGAGCGCGGAGGGCAGACCCCTCTCCATTCAGCGCTTCGTGCGGCTCATCGCAGCCAACTGTTGGCGGCAGGATCTGCGAGTTGAGCGCCATCGTCGCTTTGATCAATCCGGCGACACCGGCGGCGGCCTTTGTATGACCGATGATGGCTTTGACTGAACTGATCACCGCGGGCGAAACTTTTGTTCCGCATGCGGCCGTCAGCGCCTGTAGTTCAGTCGCGTCGCCGACTGCTGTTCCCGTTCCGTGTCCCTCGAAGTATGCGACCGTGTCTGCACTGTAGCCCGCGCGTGCGTAAGCACGTCGCAGCGCGATGAGTTGTCCCTCGACCTCCGGGCGAGTGATGCCGCCGCTACCGTCCGAGGAGATTCCCCAACCGCGTATCACAGCGTAGACTCGCCGTCGCATGAAAAGGGCGTCCTCGTGACGCATGAGAACGATCAGGCCACAGCCCTCGCCGGGCCAGAAGCCAGCGGAGCGCGCGTCATAGACGCGCATCATGTCTGCCGCGAGCGCGCCAGTTTTAGCGAACCCGACGAGCTCGAATGGATCGGTGCTCAGATCAACTCCTCCGGCGACTGCCACCTCGAGATCACCGGCAGCGAGCGACGAGCACGCGTTTATGACTGCCAGAAGCGAGGAGGCGCATGCTCCATCGACCGTATAGCCGCCTCCCTTGAGATCGAAGTGATTACACACGCGCCCGGCGATGGTGTTGGAAAGGCCGCCCGCGAGCGTCTCCGCATCGACCGGCGGGAAAGGTTGTTTGTACAGAGCTTCCATCTGGGCGAGGAGTTCACGCTGGCGCTCCGGCGGACAAGAATCATCTTCAAGCACTTTCCTCACGACCCGCCGCACGTACGGCCAGCGCAGTCGCAGTGTGTTCGCGCGCGAGAACTCTCCAGTGAGTGTGTTACCGACAAAGACGCCGGTCGTTTCCCGCGGCAGCCCCTCACCTTCCGGGAAGCCCGCGTCTTCGAGCGCCGCGGCAGCGACGTCCAGCGTCAGCCAGTGTGCCGGGTCGGCCGCACGATAGGTCCCGCCAGGCACGCGGAAGCGCACGCGGTCAAACTCGTAACCTTCTATAAAGGCCCCTTCTGTCGAGTATGTTTGATCGGGGCTTTGGCGATCCGGCGACAGATAGTCGTTGAGATTGAGTCGCTCAGCCGGGATGCGTCTGAAAGCGCGGCGTTGTGCCAGCGCATTTTCCCAAAGCTCGCCGGGCGAACGTGCGTCGGGGTAGCGACACGCCATGCCGACGATGGCTATTGCCTGGCCCATCTCACGCCTCCCTCACAAGAGCAGGAGCCGCTGGTCCGGTAAGGGCATCAATCTCTTCACGCTCACGACGCCTGACCCACCGCATCGCATAAATCCCGAGTCCTCGCACAGCGCAGACGATTGACAGTGCAAAGAAGAGCCCGAAGACCACATGAGTCACCATCAGCAGCCCGTAAACAGCGGCAACACTGAGACCGAACGCGATTTGCTCCCGCCGTCCGCTCGGCGTTGTAGCCGGGTCGGTGACCATGTAAAACGTGTAGAGGATAAAAGCGACGCCGGTCATCGGGATTAAACCGGCGCCGAATGGAGTATCAAGAAACAAACTCCTCAACGCAGCTTGTGCGACAAAGCCACCGAGCCACGCAGCAATTAACGGCAGCCGGTGAGTGAAGCGCGCGTTTAAGAACGTCCCCGTACAAACAATCACTCCGGGCAAGATCCAGTCGCCAACGCCCGTCATGTTCTCCGTAAACTGATAGGGTGGTGCGATGCTGACCCACGCGAAGACGAGTAGCGTCACCGTGATGCCAAAGTTTGAAGGGTTGAAGAAGTGACGCGTGCCACGTTCGGCTGGAACGCGCAAGAGACACTTCGAGCAGATCGCCACCGTGGAAGCGAAGATGACTGGTCCAAGCCTCTCGTTTGCGTAAAGGAGCATGGCGCACGCGAGCCCGGTGATGTGTGCCGAGAGTAGAAACTCGATGAACTTGCGCGGACCGCCACCCAGGAATCGAAGCGGGCGGTGGTTGCAACGCGCATCGATGAACTCGAGCAACAGCTCAACGCTGTACGCGGAGATCAACGCGACGACGGGTTGGGCCAGCGACTGTTCGAAGCCAAAGAAAGCGTGCCCCAGGA
>Ga0207676_10001028_pt1 | contig 21341 bp, 20 predicted proteins | sample KBSSwiS72_FD_184307 | JGI IMG/M metagenome (GOLD analysis project Ga0207676, IMG submission 184307) | Switchgrass rhizosphere microbial communities from Kellogg Biological Station, Michigan, USA - KBS Switchgrass S7-2 (SPAdes) (version 2) | ecosystem: Host-associated > Plants > Roots >...
CGGGAGCTTCCCACAGCGGAGGTCACCGAATGGATCGCCACCAAGGCGCGACTCAAGCCGGCGCAGCTCACGATCGTCATCGCGCCCACGGCGAGCCTGGCGGGCGGGAGCCAGATCTCGGCCCGAGTGCTGGAGACGGGCCTGCACAAGATCGAAACCCTGGGCTTCGACGTGCAGCGGATCGTAAGCGGCTTTGGTACCGCGCCGCTTCCACCTCCAGCCAAGAATGACCTGAGGGCGATCGGCCGCACCAACGATTGCATCCTGTATGGCGGCGAGGCCCACTACCTGGTTCGCGCCGATGACAGGGAGCTCGCCGAACTCGTACTGAAGCTTCCCGCATCGGCGTCGCGGGACTATGGCAAGCCGTTCTACGAGATCTTCGAGCGCTATAACAAGGACTTCTACAAGATCGACCCGCTTCTCTTTAGTCCCGCCGAGGTGTGGCTGACCAGTGTGACATCGGGGAAGACCCATCACGCTGGCGTCCTGAATCCGGATGTACTCAAACACTCGCTGTATCCCTGACTCTCTCCTCAATCGCGGAAAGGATGTAACGCATGCGTCGTATCTCCCTCGTTAGCGCCTTCGCCATGTTGGCTGCCGCGGCTTGCAGCAAGCCGGCGGAGAAGCCGGCGGCCGACACCACCGCGGCAATGGCCCCGGCCGCGACCAAACCGGAGCCGATGGCGTTTGTCACGGTGATCTACAACCAGCCGAAGAGCGCCGCCGCCTTCGAGAAGTATTACTGGGCGACTCACATCCCGCTGGTTGGCGCGAAGCAGGCCGAAGTCGGCTTCGTGGGAGCTGAGCTGACCAAGTTCGACGCCACACTGGATGGCAAGAAGCCAACCTACTACCGGCAGGCGGTACTCTGGTTCAAGAACATGGCAGATCTGGAGAAGGGCATCGCCACTCCGGGCTTCAAGGCCATCGGAGACGACCTCGCCAACTTTGCGACCGGCGGGCTCATCGGGATGGTCGGTGAGGAAACCGGCGACCACTCCGATCCGTTGCAGGGAGACTCGACCGCCTTCGTCACCGTGATCTACAACAATCCCAAGGATGCCGCTGCGTTCGAGTCCTACTACTCGGCGACCCATCTTCCCCTCGTGGGACAGGGAGCGGCCGAGATCGGGTTCACCAGGGCCGAACTCACCAAATACAGCAAGAACCTCGATGGATCGGCCCCGTCGCTGTATCGGCAGGCCAAGCTGTACTTCCCGAACGCGGGCGCCCTCAAGAAGGGCACCGGAACCGCAGCATTCAAGGCGGTGGGAGACGATCTGCCTAAGTTCGCTGATGGGGGATTGGTGGCCTTGGTGGGGCATCTGACCAGTAAGTAATTGAAGATTGCAGATTTCAGATTGAAGATTGGAAGGCGGAAAAATCTTCAATCTGAAATCTGCAATCTGAAATCCTCTCCATGTCCGCCATCATCATCCTCGCCTCCAAGACCGGCTGGCACACCGACCAGTTGGAGCAAGCTATCCGGAAGCGAGGCATGGAGCCGGTCATTCTGCCGTGGGAAGCCCTGGTCGCACGGCTGGGGTCAGCCAGCGGCGTGATTGGCAACGGAATCGCGCTGCGCGACATCCACGGAATCCTTCCTCGCATCATTCCGAACGGCTCGCTGGAACAGATCATCTTCCGCGTGGACCTGTTGCATCGCCTCGAGGCCGAAGGGACCCGGGTAATGAACTCGGCTCGGGCCATCGAGCGCTCGGTAGACAAGGCGTGGACTTCGGCCCTGCTGGAGCAGGCCGGACTGCCGACTCCGGACACGGTCGTGTGTGAACGCAGCGAGGATGCATTCGTCGCGCTGCGCGAAATGGGGGACGTAGTGGTGAAGCCGCTGTTCGGATCCATGGGCCTGGGCATGATGCGAGTCAGTGAGGAGGACACTGCCTTCCGGGTCTTCCGGGCGATCGAAATGACCCGCGGTGTCTTCTACCTGCAGCGTTTCATTCCTCACCAGGGAGCAGACATTAGAGCGTTTGTGGTAGGGAATCAGGTCATCGGAGCCATCTACCGGAGCGCTCCGGGATGGAAGACCAACGTGTCCCGCGGCGGCACGGCGCGCCCCTGCTCGATCGACCCGGTGCTGGCGACTCTTGCTGTAAAGGCGACGAAGGCTGTCGGAGCCGAGTACGCCGGTGTGGATCTGCTTCCAGCGAACGACGGGATGGTCTATGTCCTCGAGGTGAACGGGATCCCTGGCTGGCAGGGGCTGCACGAAGCGACCGGCACCGACGTAGCAGGCGCAATCGTGGATCGGTTGTGACGGCTCAAATCGACATCGCCACCCTCGCGCAGCTCTCCTGCCTCCTCGAGGTAAGCGCGCCCAAGCCAGGCAACGTCTCTCCCGGAATGCGCTTCCGGGACATGAGCTACGAGGACTTTCTGGTCAGCGCACTCGCCATCGGTCCGGCCATCGGCGAGGCGGGGCAGGTCCCGCTCGGCATCACTGTTGAACGGGCACTGGCTGCGACGAGAGAGGTCACCCGTGCCAACACCAACCTCGGACTGGTTCTCCTGCTGGCTCCGCTGGCGGCCGCCTCAATTCTGACGGCGGGTACCCTCCGAGAGCGGGTGCAGCGGGTGCTTCGGGCTACCACGATCGATGATGCCCGCCTGGTGTACGACGCCATTCGAAGCGCCAACCCCGGCGGGATGGGCAAGGTTTCCGATGAAGATCTCGGAGAGCAGCCTAAGGTGACGCTGCTGAAGGCGATGGAGCTGGCCAAGGAATGGGATTCGGTCGCCCGGGAATACGCGACCGATTTCGCGATCACCTTCGATCACGGAGTGCCGGCGCTGAGAGCTGCGCGGCAGGCTGGGCTGGGATGGCTCGACGCGGTGACCGAAGCCGGCCTTAGGCTGTTGTCCGAAGTGCCAGACACGCTGATCGCCCGGAAGGCCGGGAAAGAGGTTGCGATTCAGATCTCTGCCAGGGCCCGGGGTGTTCTCGAGGCTGGAGGAGTTCGCAGCCAGGCCGGGCGTAAGGCACTCGCGGAGTTTGACGCCAGCCTCCGCAACCCCCAGAATTCACGCAATCCAGGCACGACTGCCGACCTGATCGCCGCGGCTACGTTCGTGACCCTGCTGGAGGATGGTTGGAACCCCACCTAGAGGTTGACACCGTGCGCAGTGATTTCAAGGTGTCGGTCAGCAAAGACTATCTGGTCTTCTCGTCCGCCCACTTCATCACGTTTCGCGGCCACCAGTGCGAGACGCTGCACGGGCACAACTATCGGCTCGGCGTCACTGTCGAGGGTGCGGTAGATGATGAGACCCTTTTTGTCGTGGATTTCTCCATCCTCAAGAAACTGGTCAGGAAGCTGGTGGATGAAATCGACCACAAGGTTCTGCTCCCGCTTCGCAACCCCAAACTGAGCTTCGCCGAAAACGGCGACAGCCTGACCGTGTCCTATTTCGGCACGCCAACCTACGTGTTTCCCAAGGTAGACTGTGCGATGATGCCGATTCAGAACACGACCGCCGAAGCGATCGCGGAATATTTCGCGGGCCGGGTGCGGAAGGACCTGGAAGCGATTGGAATGCGGAACCTGTCGGCGCTGGAGCTCGAGGTGGAGGAGTCCTTTGGCCAGGCGGCGACGTTCAGGTTGGTGATGGATTAGGGGATTCAAGTTGAAGATTTCAGATTTGAGATTGAACCACAGAGGACCGCTCTGAAATCTTCTATCTGAAATCTGAAATCTTAAATCTCAAATCCCTTGTGGACCGCCGTTCCCACCAAGACCCCGCTCGCTCCAGCATCCAACAACGCCCGCACATCCCGCCGATCGCGTACGCCACCTCCGGCATAAAGTGGCAACTCGCATTTGGCCTGGAGTTGTTGAATCAGAGGTCCGGTCGAGGGTCCTGCCCCCGAGCCCACGTCGGCCAGGTCGATCACGATGAGACCGGCGACTCCGATGGATACAACGCGATCGACCAGCTCCTCGGGCGAGATTCGCTCGAGACGAGGTCCGGTGTCGAGGTGATGGACGGGACGACCTTGGCAAAGATCGAGGCTGAACAGGACCCGATCGCTCCCCGCCAAACCGACCATTCTCTCGAGGTCGCTCCAGCCATCGAGGCTCTCCAGGCCGGCGATGACCTGCACCATCCCCAAATCGAGGAGAGCTTGCACACCGGCAATACCGGCGGGGCCGGCGTCCACCAGCAATCCGGGGCCGAATCCCTCTCCAGGATCTGCGAGTGTGCCGAGCAGCTTCGACTGCAGGCCTTTCTCCTGAATCGCATCGAGGTCCGCGACATAGCACTTCGTCGCACCCAGCCGCTCTCGATAGGCACGGGCCAACGCAATCGCGTTGCCACTCTGCCCCGGGGTCAGTACTGATTCGACCGGCCGATACTCTTCCCGCCGGCCGCCGATGGCGTGCACCGCCTGCCCGTGGGCGAGGTCGAGTACGGGGATGAGGGGGTTGGTGGGGTTGGTGGACATGGCTGGAAAAAAGAAACAGGTTGTAGGGAATAGGGGATAGGGAGTAGGGTCGGCTCGCAAAACCCCCAAGGCCACGACCTACTCCCTGCACCCTACTCCTAAGCACCGGACATGAGCCAGCACGACACCCCGACTATCGGCTGGGACATCGGTGGAGTTCACACCAAAGTGGTTCGCCGAACACCAGATGGCACGCTGGCGGTGAAATCCCGTGCGTTCGCCATTGAGCACGAGGTCGCTTCGCTGGCGGCCGTGCTGGAACAGATGAAGCAGGAAATCGGCGCCGGTGAGGGCGAGCGTCACGGGGTCACCATGACCGCCGAATTGTCCCAGGCCTTCCGGACCAAGCGGGCAGGAGTCGAGAAGATTCTCGACGCGGTTGAGAGCACGCTCGGCGAAAAACCCGGAATCTTCGCCACCGACGGTCGGTTCCTCTCCATCGACGAAGCGCGACAGAACCCGCTGGCGGTGGCCGCGTCGAATTGGGTCGCGACGGCGATGGTGGTCTCCCGGATCTGCCCCGATGCCATCGTTATCGACACCGGATCAACCACTACCGACATGATCCCCATCGTCTCCGGCCATGTCGCGGCGCTGGGGAAGACGGATCCCGAACGTCTCGCGTCCGGTGAACTGGTGTACACCGGTGTGGTTCGGACTCCGGTGGAAGCGATCTCCAGCACTCTGCCATGGCGCGGTGGCACGATCGGCGTCTCCGCCGAGGGATTCGCTCTGAGTGGCGACGTCTATCTCTGGCTGGGACAGATCGGGACTGAGGATTACACCGCGCCGACACCCGATCGCCGTCCGGCAACTCGACCCTTTGCAGGTGAGCGGCTGGCCCGTGTGATCTGCGCCGACCGGGAGATGCTCGAGGAGGACGAGATCACCGAGCTGGCTCGAAGCATCGCCGAGGCGCAGGTCGAGCGGGTGGCGGCCTCGCTGCACTCGGTCCTGGAGCGGCATCCCGCGATTCGCCAGGCCGTGGTGACCGGAATCGGCGATTTTCTTGGAGGTGCCGCAGCTCGTCGAGTCGGCCTCGAGATACGCTCCCTCGCGGAGCACCTCGGGCCCGATGCCTCCCGCGTCGCGCCGGCGGCGGCGATTGCCCTCTTGTTGAGTGAGTCAAACGGAATTGGTCCCTCCGCTCGCAGGGTCTCACGAGAGATCACACCCGCAGCGGCAGGCCTGACCGTCATCAAGATCGGCGGAGGGATTCTTGGAATCCCCGGTGCGCTCGAGAAGGTGACCCGCGCCGTCGCAAAGGCTTCGAAAACGGCTCGCCTCGTGGTGTTCCCCGGCGGAGGTCCGTTTGCGGACACCGTCCGAGATGTCGACGGGAAGCTCGGGCTTACTCCATCATCCGCTCACTGGATGGCGATCCTGGGCATGGATCAATACGCCCACGTCCTGGCAGAGCAGATCGCCGGTGCGGCAATCGTCGATGGGTCGGCCGGGATCGCCGAGGTGCACGAGCGCGGCGGGGTCCCGGTGCTGGCGCCGCATCGCTGGCTCAAGAGCGCCGACGAGTTGCCGCACACCTGGTCGGTAACCAGCGACAGCCTCGCCGCCTACATCGCTGCTCTGCTCGGCGCGCACCGTTTGGTGGTGATCAAACCTCAGGAAGGCGGAATGGAGCTGATGGATGCCCACTTCACGCGGGCCCTGCCCGACGGGATAGAGCTCAGGGTGCTCGGGCCGAAACAACTCGAGCAGCTGGAGGATGCGCTCGCCGGCTGAGCTCGGCTTGATCAAGCGTCTCGACCAAACGAGCAACCGCGGCGGAACTTATCCGTGAAGCGCGGCCGGACTCGCACGCGGCTCCTCGCACCCCCATCACGTCTGCATCGGTCTCAATCGCGGACGCGATGTCCTCGACCTTCAGACTGCCGGCCACCGCGAAGGTAAACGCCGCGGGCAGGTTCGAGTGGATGTCCCTTAGCTCTCCCGTCGTGCAGTAGTCGAACAGAGATCCCGACGTCTTCCTCGCCGTGTCAACCAGGAAGCCATCCGCTCCTTCCCTGACCGCCAACTCCGCAATCTGGGCCAGAGTCAGGCAGCCGGCTTTCTGAATGTCGGCAAAGCCAACGACCACCAACCTGGGTTCGCCGGGCAGTCGCAACGCACCGGCAACTCCAGCGGCAATGCTCCGAGCACAACTGGCAGCGTCGCAACCGTGAAGTCCGAGCTTGGCGAAGGAGAGCGGAACGTCGATCCCATCAAACTGAGCCGGTACTTCGTCCGGGAAGCGCACGTCGCCAAGGGCAGCGCTCAGTGGAACCGATGAAACAACTGTCTCACGAATGGCTTGCAGCACCGATAGGGAGACACGGCCCAAGGCACCAGTCGTAGGATCCTTGGCGTCGATGATGTCGGCGCCACCCTCGACGGCCGCCCGTGCCTCGGCCGCATTCGCAACACTCACCAGCAGCTTCACCTGGCCTCCCTTGTTCGGCCCGCAGTGCCCGGTATGTTACGACTCCCATGGCCCTAGACAACCCCCGCACCGGCCCCGACTTGCTGTTGCGCGACAAGATCGTCGTCGTGACTGGGGCCTCGAGCGGGATCGGAAGGGCAATCGCGCTGGCCTGTGCCGCGGCTGGTGCCAATATCGCGACGACCTACCACGCCAACCGGGATAGAGCCGACAAGGTCGTCGCGGAGATCAAAGCGTTGGGGCGAGATTGCATCACCCTACAGGTGGACGTCGCGGATGATGAAGACCTGGCGGAACTGGTGGGCGCGGTTCGTGACCGCTTCGGCCGGGTTGATGTCTGGATCAATAACGCCGGTGCCGACATTCTGACCGGCCAGGGAGCCGACCAGGATCGGTTCGAGAAGCTCGACGCGCTCCTGGAAGTTGACCTGAGAGGAACGATCGCCGCTTCATGGGTCGCGGCGGAACTGATGCGCGGGCAGCCCGGGGGCGGCACCATCATCAACATGTCCTGGGATGGGGCGGTTCGCGGCCTCGGTGGAGAGAATCCCGAGCTCTTCTCTGCCGCCAAGGGAGGAGTGCTCAGCTTCAGCCGCTCGCTCGCAAAGTCACTGGCCCCCAAGATCCGGGTCAACATTCTCGGGCCGGGCTGGATCGAGACGGCATTCGGCGAGATCGCACCGAGCGGATTCAAGGAAAAAGTGCGGCAAGCCATTCCGTTGGGACGCTGGGGGCGGCCGGAAGACGTGGCAGGTGCGGCGGTCTACCTCGCCTCAGACCTGGCTAACTACGTAACCGGGCAGATGATCATGGTGAATGGGGGGGATGTGATGTGAGGCGGACGGGCGGGAGGGCGGTAAGGTGGTCAGGGCGGACGAAAAAAGGAGATAGCGATGGCAACGAAAGAGCGCACTTACAACGACACTGAAATAGCTGAGAAGCTGAAGGATCTTCCCGGCTGGTATCTGGAAGAGGGCTGGATCCGGCGGCAGTACAAGACCGATGGCTGGCTCACCACGCTGGCGTTGGTCAACACGATAGGGTTTCTCGCCGAGGCGGCCTATCACCATCCGGATCTCACGGTGACGTGGGCCAAGGTGTGGGTGAAGCTGCAGAACCACGCGGCTGGCGGCATCACCGACAAGGATTTCGAGCTGGCGCGAAAGATCGAAGACGTGGTGCTGTGGAAGCCGACAGGTGGCGCGCTCGAGGGAACCCCAAACAAGTGGGTACGGGCGGGGGATCCGAAGTGAGGGCGGAATGGCGGAATGGCGGAATGGCGGAACCCCGACATCTACTCCGTTGACCGCCCAACCGCCGAGCCGCGTCCTCTTCGTCACCGGCAAGCTCGCCGAACCAGCCCTCCGGCGAGTGCTGGAGGAGATGCAGCCCGAGTTCGCCTGGCAGGTGGCTGTCCTTCGGATCACCGTCGCCGCGCTCATGACCACAGCCTGGATAGCGAGATTCCTCTCTGTGCCAGAGGGGACCGAGCTGGTGCTGATCCCGGGACTCTGTGAGGGCGACACCGCACTCATCAGCGAAAAGGTTGGAGTGGAAGTAGAGAAGGGACCCAAAGACCTGCGCGAAATTCCCCAGTACTTCGGCCGGGCCGCGCTCGCGGTGGAATACGGCAGCTACGACATCGAAATCCTGGCAGAGATCAACAACGCTCCGCGCCTGAGCCGTGAGGCTCTATTCAGGGAAGCCGATTACTACCACCGCTCAGGAGCGGACGTCATCGACATCGGCTGTACTCCGGGACTCGCATTCCCATCTCTTGAACAGGTAGTGCGGGATCTCAGATCTGCTGGCCGGCGGGTAAGCATCGATTCCTTCGACGCCGACGAAATTCGGAGGGCGGTAGGCGCCGGCGCCGAGCTGGTGCTGAGCGTCAACGGATCCAACCGGGAAGAAGTAGTGAACGACCTGCGCGGAACCGGCGCCAAGGTCGTCGCGATTCCCGACTTCGGAGCTGGATTGGAGACCCTCGAGCCGACACTCAACGCGCTGGAAAAGGCGGGTGTCTCCTTTCTCATCGATCCGGTCATCGAACCGATCGGCTTCAGCTTCATGGCCTCGATCGAACGCTATGCCGAGATTCACCGCCGGTATCCTGACGTCCCCCAGATGATGGGGATCGGCAATCTGACCGAGCTCACCAGCGCCGATACGACAGGGGTGAACGCTGTCCTCATCGCGATCTGTCAGGAGGTGGGTGTCAAGACAATTCTCACCACCGAGGTAATTCCGTGGGCCCGGGGAGTGGTGCGAGAGATCGACGTGGCCCGCCGGCTCATGTACCACGCGGTCACCCGTAAGACTCTTCCTAAAGGCGTGGACGACAGGCTCCTGACGGTAAAGGATCCGAAGATTCTCACCTACGATGAAGCCGAACTGCGCCAACTGCAGTCGCAGGTGACTGACCCCAACTTCCGCATTTTCGCCGACCGGGAGACCATCACCGTCTTCAACGACAAGTTGTTCATCCTCGGCACCGACATCCAGGAGATCTTCGATCAACTCGGCGTCGAGGATGCCAGTCACGCGTTCTACCTCGGCAAGGAGCTGATGAAGGCGAAGCTCGCCATTACGCTGGGGAAGACGTACCGGCAGGAGGGACAGCTCGAGTGGGGTTATCTGACACCGCCGGATGAGCCGAGGCGGGAGCATGTGAAGATCGCTAAGAGAAGCGGGAAGGCGGGAAGGCGGGAGGGCGGCAAGTGACCCTGCCACTCGTCGAGGAGCTGGTTCCCTGCCCCGATCCGGTCGCGACCTGCGCCCGGCTGCTGGGTCAGCCCCACCTGCTTTTCCTCGACAGCGCAGCAGACCCGGGACGCTTGGGGCGGCATTCCTACCTTACCGCCGCACCGGCGATGATGCTGCGAGGCATGGGTCGCGGGCCGGGCCCGAATGCGCTGGAGCAGGCGCGCGTGCTGCTCGCTCAGCATCAGGCGGAACCGGTTCCCGATCTTCCCCCCTTTCAGGGTGGACTGGCGGGCTACATCGGCTACGACTTCGGCGCGGTGCTGGAACGGCTCCCCGCTCCACGGTTCGACGACCTTGCCCTCCCCGATGCGGCACTTGGCCTCTACGACTGGGTCATCGCGTGGGATCACGGGCAGGGACGGGCATGGATCGTCTCGACCGGAATTCCGGGAGAAGGCGCAGCACGCCCGCGACGCGCGGCGGAACGGCTCGCCTGGGTGAAGCGCCAACTCGCGGGACCGGCAGCGGGAGCCGGAGGCAGAGCCCTCCACTCCCACCGCATCGCTGCTCCCGCGCCCTCCTATCCGGTCGCCGGATTCGAGCATGCCGAACAGATTGGACTCCGCTCCTCCTTCACTCACCGCGGATATCTCGACGCGGTGAGCAGGGTTCGGGACTACATCATTGCGGGCGACATCTTCCAGGCGAACCTTTCGCAGCGCCTCGAAGTGCCGCTGGAAGAAGACCCCTGGCACCTCTACCGACGACTTCGGGAAGTGAATCCCGCTCCCTTCGCCGCGTATCTGGAGTTCGAAGGTGTCGCGGTGGCCAGCGCGTCGCCCGAGAGATTTCTCCGATTGGACGAGGTCGGAAACGTGGAGACTCGTCCGATCAAGGGCACGCGGCCGAGGGGTCTCTCGCCGCTGCACGACGCCGCCCTGTCCCAATCGCTCGCCGACAGCGAAAAGGACAGGGCGGAGAACCTGATGATCGTGGACCTGCTGCGGAACGACCTCTCGCGTACCTGCCTGCCTGGTTCAGTCCGGGTCCCGGAGCTGTTCGCGCTGGAGCACTATCCCACCGTGCACCATCTGGTCTCGACGGTTACCGGCCAGATGCGGCCGGGCACCGGTGCCACCGACCTCCTCACAGCGGCATTTCCAGGCGGGTCCATCACCGGAGCGCCCAAGGTGCGGGCGATGGAGATCATTGCGGAGTTGGAGCCGTCCCGTCGAGGCGTCTACTGCGGCTCTATAGGATACATGAGCATCACCGGCGCCATGGATACCAGCATCGTGATCCGGACGCTGGTGGCGCTGGGTGGCCGAGCCTATTTCTCGGTAGGCGGAGGGGCCGTGGCCGATTCCGACCCGGAGCAGGAATACCGGGAAACGCTCGACAAGGGGCGTGCCCTGGTGAACGCGCTCGCCGGCGGAGTCACCACCCCATGATCCTGCTGATCGACAACTACGACAGCTTTGTGTACAACCTGGCCCGCTATGTGGCGGAGCTGGGGCAGGAGGCCGTCGTCCGTCGGAACGATTCGATCACCCTGGATGAGATTCCCGGCCTGCAGCCGAGCCACATCATCATCAGCCCGGGGCCCTGTTCACCTGCTGAAGCGGGAATCTCCACCGAGCTGATCCAGCGGTTCGGAGGCACGATTCCGATCCTCGGCGTGTGCCTGGGCCACCAGTGCATTGGTGCAGCGTACGGCGGAGAGATCGTACGAGCCAAAAGGCCAATGCACGGCAAGACCTCCCGAATCTATCACCAGGGTGAAGGGATTTTCGCCGGCCTGCCTAGCCCATTCCTCGCGACCCGTTACCACTCCCTGGTGATCGCTCCAGAGTCGGTGCCTCCGGAGCTTCGAGTCACGGCGACAGCGGAAGATGGGGAGATCATGGCCGTCGCACATGCCACTCACCCGGTTGTCGGTGTACAGTTCCATCCCGAGTCGGTACTCACCGAACATGGGTATCGCATGCTGGATCAGTTCCTGACCGGCGGCCGGGGGCTGAATGTCCCGGAACGGGCCGACCGGGCGTCAGTGCCCAAGGCAGCAGTGCCCGCCGATCTGGCCAGCGCGCCCCCGCCCGCCGACCTGGTTCGATAGTCCTTCCCTCAAGGAGTCGGAACGCATGTCGAAGTGTTTTGCCCTGGTCGCGGCGGTCTGCTGCGCCCGCCTGAACTCGTCAGCCCTCGCAGCGCAAACCACCGATACCCTGCGGTACCAGCTCACCTCGGTGATGGTCCCGATGCGGGACGGGGTACGTCTCAATACCCAGATCTATGCTCCGCAGAATCAGAAGGGCCCGCTCCCCTTCGTACTGTTCCGCACTCCCTACGGCATAGCTGGCGATTCGGTGGTGCTCAAAGGGCCGTGGAAAACCATGGCGGATCAGGGCTACATCTTCGTGTCTCAGGACATCCGAGGCCGCTACGCTTCGGAAGGCGAATTCCTGATGAACCGGCCCTTGCACGACCCAGCTGATTCCACCGGAGTGGATGAGAGTACCGATACCTACGACACCGTCGAGTGGCTATTGAAGAATGTGCCGAACAACAGCGGAGCCGTAGGAGTACTGGGAATCTCCTACCCCGGTTGGCTGGCCGCGATGGCAGGGATCAATCCCCATCCTGCCGTGAAGGCGGTCTCGCCTCAGGCACCGATGACCGACACCTGGATGGGAGACGATTTCTTTCACCAGGGCGCGTTCCGCCAATCCTACGGGTTCGAGTACGCTACAGATCTGGAGCTCTCGAAGGATGAGTCTGTTCCACTCCCGATCGACCGCTACGACACCTACGACTTCTATCTCGATCACAGCCCACTCTCAAGGCTGACCGACCTGCTTGCAGGGAAAGTCCCGACCTGGACCAACTTCGTCGCCCATCCCAACTACGACGCCTTCTGGAAGGCGCGTTCTCTGCCAACCTACTTGACCCGGCTGAGCGTACCTACGCTCACGGTCGGCGGGTGGTGGGACCAGGAAGACTTCTACGGCGCGATCAAGACTTACGCTACGCTCGAGCCACTCGACAGCGCTGGCAGAAACTCTGTGGTGCTCGGACCCTGGAATCACGGCAGCTGGAGTCGCGGCAAGGGAGATAAGCTGGGCAACATTTCGTTTGGGAGTAACACGAGCGAGTTCTACCGTGACTCAGTCGAGGCGCCCTGGTTTGCCTACTGGCTCAAGGGGCAAGGCCGAGCCCGTTTCCCCGAGGCGCTGGTCTTCGAGTCGGGATCCAACAAGTGGAGAGCCTTCGATACCTGGCCGCCCAAGTCGCAGACGCTGGCGAAGCGCCTCTACTTCCGGGAGAACGGTCTGCTGTCATTCGCGCCGCCGCCCCTCCCCGACGGCAAGCAGTCCGCCACAAGCCTGATGGATAGCTATGTCTCCGACCCGGCCCACCCGGTGCCTTACCGGCGGCGGCCAGTGCAGCAGACCTACGACCAACGGGGCTCAAATTGGCGCGTGTGGCTCACCGAGGACCAGCGCTTCGTGCAGGGACGGCCCGACGTGCTCACCTGGCAGACTCCTCCGCTGACTGAGGATGTAGCCATCGCCGGCAACATCGTGGGGAACCTCTTCGCTTCGACAACGGGGAGTGATGCCGACTGGGTGGTAAAGCTGATCGACGTCTATCCCGACAGCGTGCCAGGCGATTGGCCTATGGGGGGATACCAGTTCATGGTGGCGAGCGACATCCTCCGGGGTCGCTTCCGGCAGGGATTCGAGAGGCCGGTTGCTATCGCTCCGAACAAAGTGGCGGAGTACAGGGTGGATCTGCACCAGCAGAGCTATCGCTTCCTCAAGGGGCACCGCATCATGGTGCAGGTCCAGAGCACCTGGTTCCCGCTGTACGATCGGAACCCGCAGACCTTCGTACCCAACATCTTCCTCGCGAAGCCGGAGGATTTCAAGGCTCAGACGCACCGGATCTATCGGAGTGCGAAGTTTCCGTCGAGTGTGACCGTCTCGGTATTGAAGGAATAGGTGTCAGGTATCAGGCGCCAGGTGTCAGGGAACAGCAACTCAAGTTCGAATCCCTGACACCTGGCACCGGACACCTGTTCTCTTAATACCGATATCTAATCCCCGACACCCATGATCATCGAATCCATCCTCACATCCATGGACACCTCGGGCATCGTCAACTACGCGCCCATGGGCGTCGAGTGGGGGGAAGAGACGATCGTGATCAAGCCTTTCCTCGACACCACAACCTTTCGGAACCTGAAGGCAACCGGTGTTGCAGTTGTGAATCTCACCGATGACGTCATGCTCTTCGCCCGCGGGGCCACCGGGAACGTGACCTTGCCGTCGGGACCGGCGGCTGGAGTGAAGGGAGTAGTGATCGACGCCGCCTGTTCCTGGCGCGAGGTCGAGATCGTCTCCATCGACGACACCCCTCCCCGCTCCCGCATCGTGACCCGGGTCGTCCACCAGGGATTCCGGCGGGAGTTCCTCGGCTTCAACCGGGCCCGTCATGCAGTGCTGGAGGCGGCCATTCTCGCCACCCGGACCCACCTGATTCCACCGGAGGAAATTCGGCGGGAATACGAGCGGCTTCAGATCATCGTGGACAAGACCGCGGGTCCTCGCGAGCAAGAGGCGATGTCGTTCCTCAAGTCTTTCGTTGCCACCCGGCTTGGCGCCGTGGCATCAACCGGATGAGTGCGCTCGAGCAGCTCCCAAACCGCATCACGGTCGAGGCCCCGGCGCGCCTCCACTTCGGAGTTCTGGATCTGCGGGGTCACCTGGGCCGCAGATTCGGAGGGATCGGCGCCGCGATTCCGGTCCCTGCGGTGCGACTCGAGGTAACTCGGAACGAGTCCATTACCGCCGAGGGGCCCGACGCTGGACGGGCGCAGGAGTTCGCCCGCCGCTTTCTCGCCAGCTACCGGCTCAAGGGCGGAGCGCACCTTTGCGTCGCCCAAACCATTCCGTCTCACGTCGGACTCGGCTCCGGCACTCAGCTCGCGCTGGCTGTGGGCCGAGCCCTCGCCGAGTTGCACGGCATTCGGGTCGAACCACCGGCGCTGGCGCGTGCTGTAGGGAGAGGTGTCCGTTCGGCGATCGGCACCTGGGTCTTCGCGCTGGGTGGCTTCGTTCTCGAAGGAGGCCGGAGGCCGGGAAGTGATGGCGTCGCCCCACTCATCTCGAGGCTCCCGATGCCGTCCGCGTGGCAGGCGGTGATCGCTACCCCGCAAGGAACACCCGGTTTGAGCGGTGAGACCGAGGCAGAGGCCTTCGCGCAATTGCCGCCGCCCTCAGAACAGGCGGTCGAGCGAGTGGCGCATCTGGTCCTGATGCAGCTACTGCCAGCGCTCGCAGAAGCCGATCTGGCAGACTTCGGCGCGGCGCTCTCGGAGATCCAGCGAATCACCGGCGCCTGGTTCGCGGGGGCGCAGGGGGGAGCATTTGCTGCGGGGGCGAGTGCTGAGCTGGTCCGGATCCTGGCGGAATTCGGGGCCCAAGGCGTAGGGCAAAGCTCTTGGGGCCCAACGGTTTATGGTCTTACCCCAGACGCCGATTCGGCCCGCGATCTGGCCAGCCGTGTGCGGGCGAGACTGGGAGCTGCCGGGGTGGTCTATCAGACCGGATTCGCCCAGCGTGGTGCGCTGGTTCACACCGAGTGGACGGCCGTCGGACGTGATTGACAGGTTTCAAAATGACTGATAAAGTATTGCCTCCCTGACCGGGCAGGTTCCTTGGCCGGGAACCTTCCCCGGGGCTGCGGGTACCGAAGTCGTGGTACCCGGAGTCTCTACAGGGACAGCGGTAACCTCCCTGGCCTTGGTCTCACACCGACATTTTTCGCCTATGTCTCGACTCCTCGTTCTATTGGGAGATCGAAGCCATTCAGCGGCGCTCTGAGGCACTTCATGGGCGTTGGGTGTGCCATCTGCATTCCTGAGTATTCGCACCGCTCGGCCCGTCTGCACCGGACGGGGATGAGCGGCATCAATTACGCCGGTTGCCCTACGAATTGCGGGGACGGCGCCGAGAATAGTGGATGGTGGTGCGGAGTATCGGCGGCACACAACTCACGGTCGTTCGGCCATAGCAAGACAGGTCGGACGGCCGTTGGTGTTTAGGGAAGTTGTTTCCTGGTACTGAGGACGGACGGAGCGGGTGCGCTCACGCCGGAGCGGACCACCGAAAAGTCTTTGGTGCTGAAGTAGCGCAGCAGTAGGGCAGTCACCCTTCATCATGAGGTCTGATATGAACCGTATTACCCGCAGGATGTTGTCTGGCGGGCTGGTCGCGGGGTTGACGATCCTCGCGGCGTCGGCTCACGCCCAGGCACGTTCGGGGAAGTGGACCCTGAATGCGCCGGAGGGCGAGTGGTGGATGACCGGTCGCGATTACAGTCTCCAGCGGTTCAGCCCGCTGGCGCAGATCAACACCTCCAACGTGGCCAACCTGAAGGCCGCCTGGACGTTCTCGACCGGCACGCTGCGCGGACATGAGGGCAACCCCCTCGTCGTCGGCAACGTGATGTACGTTCACACGTCCTTCCCGAACAATGTGTACGCGCTCGACCTGTCCAAGGAAGGCGCGCCGCAGATCTGGAAGTACGCGCCCAGTCAGTCGCCGGATGCGATTCCAATCGCCTGCTGCGACCTCGTGAACCGCGGCACTGCCTATCACCCGAGCGGCAAGATCTACATTCAGCTGCTGCAGGGTGAACTCGCGGCGATCGATGCCAAGTCCGGCAAGGAGCTGTGGAAGGCGAAGCACCCGGATCACTCTGGCGCGGGCGTCGAGGCGAACGGCTACAAGCAGGGCGCCACGATGACCAACGCCCCGATCGTGATCGGCGACGTCGTCATCGCCGGCATCTCGGGTGGTGAATTCGGAGTCCGCGGCCGCGTCTCGGCGTTTGACGCGAACACGGGCAAGCACATCTGGACCGCGTACAGCACCGGTCCGGACAGCGAAGTCATGATCGAGGGAGATGCCAACGCGAACTACGCGTCCCACAAGGGGAAGGACCTCGGGGTCTCGACCTGGCAGGGCGACGAGTGGAAGCGGGGCGGCGGCACCACCTGGGGCTGGTACAGCTATGATCCCGAGCTGAATCTGTTCTACGTCAGCGTCGGCAACCCTGGGACTTGGAACCCCGATCAGCGGCCAGGCGACAACAAGTGGTCCATGACCATATTCGCCCGTAACCCGCAGACCGGTAAGGCGAAGTGGGCGTACCAGATGACGCCGCACGACGAGTGGGACTATGACGGCGTCAACGAGAACATCCTGTTCGAGAAGGGTGGCCAGAAGCTCCTGGCTCACTTCGACCGTAACGGCATCGCCTACACGATCGACCGGACCAACGGCAAAGTGGTCGTCGCCAATGCATTCGGCCCGATCAACTGGGCGAAGAACGCGGGCACCGGCACCCCGGTTGAGGGTGTGGTGACCACGGGCGTCCCGGTCAAGGATCCCAAGTTCGGGACCAGCTCCAAGAAGAACGGCGAAGGCATTTGCCCCGCCGCGATCGGGTTCAAGGATCAGCAGCCCGCGGCCTATTCGCCGATCACGGGTCTGATGTACGTCCCCGCGAACCACATCTGCATGGACTATGAAGGCGTGGAAGTGAAGTACACCGCCGGTCAGCCGTACGTCGGCGCGATCGTGCGGATGTTCCCGGGCCCCGGCGGCAATCGCGGCCGGTTCATCGCCTGGGATCCCATGACCGGCAAGCAGGTGTGGGAGATCAAAGAGAACCTCGCGGCGTACGGCGGCGTCCTCACGACTGCCGGCGGCGTGGTGTTCTACGGCACGATGGAAGGCTGGCTCAAGGCCGTTGATCAGAAGACGGGCAAGGTGCTGTGGAAGTTCAAGACCCCGTCGGGCATCATCGGCAATCCGATGACCTACAAGGCCCCGGATGGCAAGCAGTATGTCGCCGTTCTCTCGGGCATTGGCGGCTGGGCCGGTATCGGCGTGGCCGCGGGCATCGGCGCAGAAGATCCCACCGCCGGTCTCGGCGCGCTGGGCGCGTTTGGTGACGCGGGTCAGTTCTCCACCCAGGGTGGCGTGCTGACTGTCTTCGGGCTGTAATTCGCTGCACACGGCCGTCCGGGGGCTTGCTCCCGGGCGGCTGTCCCGCTTAGTCGTTCAGACGGCGCCGGACACCTCCGCGGGCAAGGCACTCCGCCCTGCAGTGTCCGGCGCCGTTTGTCCGGTGCGGTGGGGGGTACGGTCAGCCCAACTCACGGAAGTATGTGCCCAGATGGAAGATCCGATGCGCCTATCAGTGCTGCGCCATTTCGCTTTCGCTGTCGCGCTGGCCGGGGGAATCGCCTTGCCCGCCCAAGCGCAGCGACCGAGCCCCCTGACCGAGGGAGTGCTCCGGGTGTGCGCAGATCCCGACAACATGCCCTTCTCCAACCAGGCGGGAGACGGCTTCGAAAACAAGATTGCCGAATTGCTGGCTCAGACCTGGAACTCCAAGCTCGAATACATCTGGTGGCCGGTGCGCCGCGGCTTCTTCAGCCGGGGGCTGAACGGCCGCTACTGCGATGTGGCCATTACCGCCCCAGCCGGACTCGACATGGCCGGAGTCACCGAACCCTACTTCCGGTCGTCCTACGTCATCGTCTATCGCAAAGACAGCGGGCTCGACATCTCGAGCCTGGATGACCCGAAGCTCAAGCAGCTCAAGATTGGCGTGAACCTGCTCAATGCGGACGCCGAGAATACTCCGCCCGCGATGGCGCTGAGCTCGCACGGGGTGGTCGGCACCCTGATCGGATTCGGCACCTTTTACAGCGAAGGCGGGTTGCGTCCCGAAGACATCATCAATGCGGTGGTCGACAGTACCATCGATGTCGCCATCGTCTGGGGCCCGGTGGCGGGCTACTTCGCCAAGACCGCCCGCGTGCCGCTGGTGCTGCGCCCGCTGCCCGACGACTCCCTGAGCGGTATCCCCTTCTCCTTCAGCCTGGGCCTGGCAACCCGGCGGCGGGAGACAGTGATGCGGGACAGCCTGCAAAAGTTTGTCGAGGCCAAGCGTCCAGAGCTTCAGAAGATTCTGGAACAGTTCAACGTGCCGATGTTGCCGCTCACCCCCGATTCGGCGAAATCGGGCACAGCCGGTCAATGACTTCGACGCCAGGTGGTGGCATTCCCTCGCCTTCGAAAGGATCGCGCACCCGCATGAGCCGTTCGTTCGTCAACCCTCGCGCGCTGACCGTCGGCGCGCTGCTCGCCCTGCTGCTCGTCCTGACGGCACCTCTCGCCGCTCAGGTGCATGACGAATACCATCCAGCCCCGCGCGATACGGTCACCAATGATGTGTACCAGGGATGGAAGCAGTTCGAGCTGAACTGTTCCCGGTGTCACGGCGAGTATGGGGTCGGGACCTCTTTTGCTCCCGCGCTCATCGTGTCGCTCAAGGACGACGGAACCATCCCCACCAAGGAGCTGTTCATCACCACCGTCTGCGCCGGCCGGCCGGATAAGGGGATGCCGGCCTGGTGCGCGCTGGGCCTGGAAATGGACAAGATCCAGCGGATCTACCTCTATCTGAAGGGGCGAGCGGACGGAAAAATCGGGATAGGACGACCGGCCGTGAAGGAGAACAGCTAGCGGGCACCTCCCGCTTCCCACCATGTACCCGCGAATGAGCGGCCTTTCCGCCTGGGCATTCCTGGCGGTGACTTTCCCCCTCGCCGCGCAAAACCCGCCGGCAGCGACTCAGGGAGCGCTAACCCGCGAGGCCGTCGAGGAGCGCCTCTCCAGGACCACTGGATCGGCAATCCCCGATCTCTCGGGCCTCGACCTGAGACGGCTCAACCTGAGTGGCTTGGACTTCCGCCAGGCCAACCTGATGAAGGCCAGGCTGGACAGCGCAAACCTTTCCGGCGCCAAGCTCTTCGCCGTCGATCTCACCGACGCGACCGCCATCGGCGCCGACCTGAGTAAGGCCAACCTCGACGGCTCCACCCTTCGCCGCGCCAACCTCCAGCACGCCAACCTGCGAGGCGCAAGCCTTTTTGCGACGATCGTGGAGGCCGCCGACCTGAGTGAGGCGGATCTCCGGGATACACGAATTATCGGGTATCTGAAGGCAGCCAAGCTGCGGGGCACCAACCTGCAGAACGCCAACATCGGCGCCGATCCGGGCAATCAGTCCATGGGCGTCATGCGAGCTCAGTTCGGAAGCGCGGATCTCTCCGGAGCCGATTTCACCGGGGCCAACCTGTTCAAGGCCGACTTCGGCTACGCCAAGTTGATCGGGGCGAAGCTGGTGAACGCGGACCTGCGAAATGCGGACATGGTCCAGGCCGATCTGACGGAAGCCGACGTCACCGGGGCCAACGTCGCCTCGGCGGACCTCAACGGGACCATATTCACCAAAGCCAAGGGAGTTCCCACCCTCAAGGGACTCGACCAGGCACGCAATAAAGACAAGGCGGTTTTCGATGAACGGAATTGACGGGATGCGGGGGACTCTATTCCTGGGTGTGGTTGCTCTCTTGGCGGCCGGGTGCGGCCGGCGTGAGGCAGCACCGCCTCAGGCGGGGGATGCAGGGGGCGGAACGGAAGCGACGGGGGAATACGTGTATGTCAGCAATGAGGATTCCCGAAACATCACAGTGATAGACGCCGCGACCGATAGTGTCGTCAGCACGATCGAAGTAGGTACTCGCCCCCGCGGCGTGAAGGTGAGCCCCGATGGTCGCACAGTTTACGTGGCGCTGAGCGGATCACCCAAGTGCCCGCCTACTATGCCGGACGAGGAGTGCGAGAAGCTCAAGACCGATCCCTCGAAGGACGGAGTCGCCGTGGTCGACGTGGCGACGAGGAAGACGGTGAAGACTCTCCCCGCTGGGAAGGACCCCGAGACGTTCGATGTGAGCCCCGACGGAACCCGGCTCTACGTCTCCAACGAGGACGCCGACTCCGCATCCATTGTTGACCTCCAGAGCGACAAAGTCATCGCCAACGTGAAGACAGGCCGGGAGCCCGAAGGCGTCACGTTGTCGCCCGACGGCAAGACTGTATGGGTGACTGGGGAAACCGATCACAACATCACCGGTATCGACACCCAGTCCGGCAAGGTGATCGGAAGTATCGAGGTTGGCCAGCGGCCGCGTTCCATCCGATTTGTTCAGAATGGGGCCAAGGCGTACGTGACAAATGAAGTCGCCGGCACGGTCACCGTGGTCGACATGAACGCCAGGAAGACGGCGAAGACCATCACCATGCCGGAAGGCTCGAAGCCCATGGGGCTGGCGGTGGCGCCCGACGGCCAGAAGGTCTACGTGTCGAACGGTAGAGGCGGGACTCTGTCGGTTCTCGATGTCGCTACCGACTCGATCCTCTCTACAACAAAAGTGGGGACTCGTCCCTGGGGAGTGGGAGTTACCAAGGATGGGAAGAAGCTCTATACGGCGAACGGCCCCGGCAACGATGTCTCGGTGATCGACGTCTCGACGATGCAGGTGGTGAAGACGATTCCGGCGGGCAGCGTGCCGTGGGGTGTGGCGATCGGACCGGCGGTGAAGGGACAGCCGTAAGCGAAACTCCAACAGCCCTAAGCCATAAGCCTTAGGCCCTAAGCTAAGATTGTCTTGCTTAAGGCTTAAGGCTTATAGCTTATGGCTAACAGCTGCAGTTCATGCAAAAGGTCTTCGGGTAAACCACGCCCCCGGCCATCTCCACGCCAGCCACCCGTCCAATCCCCACGCCCGGCCCGAACGCGCCA
>Ga0207676_10001030_pt1 | contig 21326 bp, 18 predicted proteins | sample KBSSwiS72_FD_184307 | JGI IMG/M metagenome (GOLD analysis project Ga0207676, IMG submission 184307) | Switchgrass rhizosphere microbial communities from Kellogg Biological Station, Michigan, USA - KBS Switchgrass S7-2 (SPAdes) (version 2) | ecosystem: Host-associated > Plants > Roots >...
GGGGATGTATCCCGCCTTGCTCGCCAACCCGGATTACACCGCGATCATCAACGATCGGCACTATCAGCGCCTCAACGAATGGCTCGACGATGCCCGTGCCAAGGGCGCGACGATCGACACGGTCAACCCGGCCGGCGAGGATTTCTCCGTCTCCAATTCGCGCAAGATGCCGCTGCACATCATTCGCGACGCGACCGACGACATGATCGTCATGCAGGAGGAGATATTCGGACCGATCATGCCGATCCGGCGCTACGACGGGATCGATCAGGCGATCGGCGAGGTCAATCGCCGCGACCGCCCGCTCGGCCTTTATTATTTCGGCAGCGATGAGGGCGAGCGTCGCCGGGTGCTCGACAGGACGATCTCGGGCGGTGTGACGCTTGACGACGTGATCTTCCACGTTTCGATGGAGGAACTGCCGTTCGGCGGCATCGGGCCGTCGGGGATGGGTGCCTATCACGGTGCGGAGGGCTTTCGCACCTTCAGTCATGCCAAGGCGGTGTACAAACAGGCCAGGGTCGATGTGGCCAAGCTTGCCGGGCTCAAGCCGCCTTATGGCAAGGCGACATTGGCGAGCGTGAAACGGCAGATGAAATGATTCAGCGTGGCAGCGTCGCCTTGGGAAAGCCGGACCACACCTGATCATAATCCTCGTCGAGCGCACTGGTCTTCAGGGCGTGGTCGGTCGGGCGGAACACCCAGCGGCTCTCGACCATGAAGGCCATGGTGCCATCGATCTTGTGCGGTTTGAGGTCGGCCTCGCTCGCGCCCTTCCAGCTGGCGACGTCGGGGCCATGCCCGCTCATCTGATTGTGCAGCGACAGCGCGCCGGGCTGGAACCCTTCCGCCTTGGCATCATAGGCGCCGTAGAGCAGGCCCATGCATTCGCTCATCGTGTTGCGGTGGAACCAAGGCGGGCGGAACGTATCTTCGGCGACCATCCAGCGCGGCGGGAAGATCACGAAATCGGCATTGGCCGTGCCGGGCACGTCGCTGGGAGAGGTCAGCACGGTAAAGATCGAGGGATCGGGGTGATCGAAGCTGATGCTGCCGATCGTGTTGAAGCGCGCCAGGTCGTAACGGCACGGTGCATAATTGCCGTGCCACGCGACGACATCGAGCGGCGAGCGGCCAAGCTGTGTGGTCCACAGGCTGCCGAGGAATTTCTGGACGAGCTCATGGTCGCCCTCGACATCTTCGAACCACGCCGCCGGCGTCTCGAAGTCGCGTGGATTGGCCAGGCCATTCGACCCGATCGGGCCGAGATCGGGCAGGCGGAAATGCGCGCCATGGTTTTCGGCGACATAACCGCGTGCCTTGCCGTCGGGCAGTTCGACGCGGAAGCGCACCCCGCGCGGGATCAGCGCGACCTGGCCGGGGGCGATATCGATCCGACCCAGTTCGGTGAGCAGACGCAGCGCGCCCTGCTCGGGCAGGATCAGCATTTCACCATCGGCCGAGACGAAGGCCCGGTTCACCATGTCGCGGCGGGCGCGATAGACGTGCATCGCGACGCCCGCCTGGCTCGCCGGCCCGCCGTCGCCGGCGACGAGCATCGTGGTCAGGCTGTCGAGCCAGTCAGCGTCCTGGAGGTCGAGCCCACGCCAGCGCAGGCGGTTTGGGGCGAGGGGTTGTTGCGAGACGCCTGGGGCGAACAGCGGTGCGCCTTCATAGCGGGTGAAGGCGGGGTGTGTGGCTGACGGGCGCAGGCGGTAGAGCCAGGACCGCCGGTTTTCGTGGCGCGGCGCGGTGAAGGCGGTGCCCGACAGCTGCTCGGCATAGAGGCCATAGGGCGGCTTCTGCGGCGAGTTGCGGCCGACGGGCAAGGCGCCCGCTACCGCTTCGGTCGCGAAGTGGTTGCCGAAGCCGGTCATATAGTTGGGGTCGGTCACATTCCCTCCTCTCCCTCGCCCCTTCAGGGGAGAGGGTTGCGCAGACTTGGTCCGCGTTCTTCACGCGGGCCTAGTCGGAGCTGGGAGAGGGGTGTGCGGCGCCCTATAGACCGCTCAACCCCTCTCCCAAGCTTCGCTAGGCAGCAAGCTGCCAAGCTACGCTATCCCTCTCCCCTATCCAGGGGCGAGGGAGAAAAATTACGCCTCCACCCCAGGCACCACACCGCGCCGAATCTGGTCCAGCTCGATGCTTTCGAACAGCGCCTTGAAATTGCCCTCGCCAAAGCCGTCATTGCCCTTGCGCTGGATGATCTCGAAGAAGATCGGCCCGACCATATTCTCGGTGAAGATCTGCAGCAGCAGGCCGCCGCCGGTTTCGGGGGCGCCGTCGATCAGGATGTCGCGCTTGCGCATCTCCTCGATGTCGTGGCCGTGCCCGGGCAGGCGCTTGTCGATCAGGTCGAAATAGGACTGCGGTGTGGTCTGGAAACGGATGCCGTTGGCGCGCAGCTTGTCGACCGTCGCGAAGATATCGTCGGTCGCCAGCGCGAGATGCTGGATGCCCTCGCCGTGATAGTCCTTGATGAACTCCTCGATCTGGCTGTGTTCATCCTGGCTCTCGTTGAGCGGGATGCGGATCTTGTCGTCCGGCGCGGTCATCGCCTTGGAAAACAGGCCGGTCGCCTGTCCCTCGATATCGAAATAGCGGATCTGGCGGAAGTTGAAGATGCGCTCGTAATAATCAGCCCAGTAATCCATCCGCCCGCGCTGGAGATTGTGCGTCAGATGGTCGAGCGTGTGCAGGCCGACCGCGTGATCATCCTTGCCCGCGCCCGGCACGGGTTCGAAATCGATGTCGTAGATCGTCGCCGCGCCGCGCCGGTCGACGAGATAGAGATTGGCGCCGCCAATCCCTTCGATCGCCGGAATGTTGAGTTCGGCCGGCCCGACCTTGCCCTCGACCGGCACCGCACCGCGCTCGACCGCCAGCTTCAGCGCCTTGGCGGCGTCGGCGACGCGGAACGCCATCGCGTTGGCCGAGGGGCCATGCTCCTTGCGAAAGTCGGCAACCTGGCCGCTGGCATCCATGTTGAGCAGGAAGTTGATATCGCCCTGCGCATAGCGACGCACATTCTTGGAGCGGTGCGTGCCGACATGGCTGAAGCCCATCTTCACGAACAGGTCGGCCAGCGCATCGGGGTCGGGACCGGTGAATTCGACGAATTCGAACCCGTCCAGGCCCATCGGATTGTCATGCGGGTCGGTCATCGGGGCTGCTCCGAATTTAGTATCACGTGAAACTATTATCGCATTTCACCCGGATCGTCCACTATACATCGCCATGCCGAGCTTGTTTCGCGCGTGAGGCTCGCCCATCAGTCGTTTCGGAGGCGCAGCGATGAACCAACTGAAGCTCGAGAAATTTCTGCCCTACCGCCTGTCGATCGTGTCGAACCGCGTGTCGGAGGCGATCGCTACCGCCTATCACGCGCTGTTCGGTCTGCGCATTCCGGAATGGCGGCTGGTCGCGGTGATCGCGGAGTCGGATGGCATCACGCAGCAGGCGCTGGTCACGGCAACACGCATGGACAAGGTCAGCGTCAGCCGCGCGGCGATCGCGCTGGTCGATCGCGGTCTCGTCGATCGCAAGCCGAACCCGGGCGACCAGCGCTCGCACCTGTTGTCGCTGACGGAGGCGGGCAGGGTGCTCTACGAGAGCGTCGTTCCCAAGGCGCTGGAACTGGAAGCACGCGTCTTCGCCGGTTTCACGCCGGACGAACTCGCTTGTTTCCATGCGATGCTCGACCGCATCGAGAATGCCGCCGCGGCGCTTGATCCCGCCAGCGAATAATCATCTCAAATTTTGCGCCTGCCTTTGCGTCTCGAATGAAAACCGAATATCGGGTATCTTGGAGACGATGATGACAGCAGAACATTTCGACGTCGTGGTGGTGGGTGCCGGAATATCCGGTATCGGCGCGGGCTATTATCTGCAGGAGCGTTGCCCCGATCGCAGCTATGTCGTGCTCGAGGGACGGGCGGCGCTTGGCGGCACCTGGGACCTGTTTCGTTATCCCGGTATCCGTTCCGACTCGGACATGTACACGCTCGGCTATGCTTTCCGGCCGTGGACCGAGGCGAAGGCCATCGCCGATGGTCCATCGATCCTCAATTATGTCAGCGAGACGGCCGAAATGTACGGTATCGATCGCCACATCCGCTTCCGCCATCACGTCAGGCGCGCCAGCTGGTCGACCCCTGATGCCCGCTGGACGGTCGAGGTCGATGCACCCGACGGGCCGGTCAGCTTCACCTGCAATTTCCTCCACATGTGCTCCGGCTATTACAATTACGCGCAGGGGCATTCGCCCGAATTTTCCGGTGCCGCGGACTTTGCCGGGCGCATCGTTCACCCACAATTCTGGCCGCAGGATCTCGATTACACCGGCAAGCGGGTCGTCGTGATCGGCAGCGGCGCTACCGCCGTTACCCTGGTGCCGGCGATGGCCGACAAGGCGTCGCACGTCACCATGCTGCAACGTTCGCCAACCTATGTCGTGTCGCGCCCGGCCGAGGACAATTTCGCCAACATGCTCAAGCGCCATCTGCCGGCCAAGCTGGCTTACGCATTGGTGCGCTGGCGCAATGTGCTGTTCCAGATGTTCTTCTACAATCTTGCGCGCAGGCGGCCGGCACAGACAAAGGAACGGCTGCTGCAGATGGTGCGCGCCGAGATGGGGCCGGACTATGACGTCGGCACGCACTTCACGCCAAGCTACAATCCCTGGGATCAGCGGTTGTGCCTGGTGCCCGACGCCGATCTGTTTGAGGCATTGCGCCAGGGCAAGGCGTCGGTGGTGACCGATCGGATCGCGCGCTTCGTGCCCGAGGGGATCAAGCTCGAATCCGGGGATATCGTATCGGCCGACGTCATCGTCACGGCCACCGGCCTCGAGCTTCAGGTGCTGAGCGACGTCGCCTTCAGCGTCGATGGCGTGCCGGTCGATCTTTCGAAGACCTTCAACTACAAGGGCATGATGTTCAGCGACGTGCCCAATATGGCGTCGTCGTTCGGCTACACCAACGCCTCCTGGACGTTGAAGGCTGACCTGACCTGTGCCTATGTCTGCCGTCTGCTCAACACGATGAAGGCGCGTGCCATGCGCCAGGTGACGCCACGGGTCACCGGCGCGCCGCTCAAGCCCGAGCCATTCCTCACCTTCAGTTCGGGCTATGTCACGCGGGCGATGGAGAAATTCCCCAAGCAAGGCAGCCGCAAGCCGTGGAAGCTCCATCAAAACTACGCCAGGGATCTGCTGACGCTGAAGTTCGGTTCGATCGATGACGGGGTGGAATTCTCCAATCCGGTGCCGCGCGCGACGACCGGCGCGCCAGCAAAGGAATCTGTCGCCGCCTGATCGCTGATCGGAACGGGTTGGTAGATTGTCCGTTTGAAGAGCGACCTTCGTCATCACCGCGTGTTTGGGCTTGCCTTGTTCGTTCGAACGAATTAATCAGCCCCATGGTTCAGCGCCGACTCCTCGACGTCGCGGTTCGCGAGTTCAGCCTGAAGGGGCTGGAAGGCGCCAGCACGCGCGAGATCGCCGCGGCGGCGGGCACGGTGATGTCTTCGATCACATACCATTATGGCGGCAAGGAAGGCCTGTATCTCGCGACGGCGGACTATATCGCGGAGCAGATGGGGCGCGGCATGGTCGATGGCCATACCCCGGACGGAGCCGAGCCCAGTGTCGCGGAAGCGCGCCGCCTGCTTCATGAATTGTTCGGCCGGTTCATCATTAAGCTGATGGATGCGCATTCCGCTGCCTGGTCCCTGTTCATCGTGCGCGAGCAGACGAACCCGACCGAAGCGTTCGACCGCATCTGGAGCGGCATGATGGGCCGGATGATGGAGCGCGTCGTCGATCTGGTCTGCATCGCTGCTGGCCGGTGCGACGCCAGGACGGCGCGCCTCACCGCGATTACCTTGCTCGGTCAGGTCATCGTGCTGCGCGCCGCGCGCGCATCATGTCTCAAGCTGTTGCAAGCCGACGACTTCGAACCCGATGACATCGCCGCGTTGAAGGCGCGCGTCGCGGCCAATATCGACGCTATTCTCGACACGCTGACGGCAGAACGACAGGACCCGCAATGAGCGACCAGCACGCAGAGCAACCGGCCGACGCCGCCGAAGACAACGGTGCCAAGCGGCGCAAGCCCTCGATGTTCAGCAAACCGATTTTCTGGATCGTGCTGGTGGTCGTCGTCGCGACGATCGCGATCGGCGGTACGCTCTATTACCTCCACATACGGCAATATGAATCGACCGACGATGCGTTCGTCGACGCCCATATCGTGCGCATCTCGCCGACCGTCGCCGGCACGCTGCGCTTCGTCGCCGATGCCGATAACCGCCATGTCGAGCCCGGGCAGTTGCTCGCCGTCATCGATGCCGCGGGAACCGAAGCGCGCGTGACCGAAGCCGGCGCCAACATCGCGCAGGCTCAGGCGCAATATGATCAGGCGCGGGCGCAGATCGTCGCGGCCGAGGCGACGCGAGACCAGGTCGCCGCGCAGGCGCGGGCGCCGCTAGCCACCGCCGCCAGGGCCGCGGAGGATCTCGCCCGGTACGAGGCGCTGCGCCGCCTGGACCCTAATGCCGTTGCGGCGCAGAAGCTGGACGAGGCGCGCGCCCAGGCACGCTCGACCGCGGCGGAGGCCGCGGCCGCGCGCCGCCAGATTGCCAGCGCCGAGGCACAGATCACCGTCGCGCGGCGCCAGATCGGCGCGTCGCGCGCGGTCATCGCCGCGCGCCAGGCGCAGGCCCGCCAGGCGCAGGTCACGTTGGGCGATAACCGTCTCGTCGCGCCGATCGCCGGGCAGGTGGTCAATCGCCAGGTCAATGTCGGATCCTATGTCGGCCCCGGCACGCAACTGATGGCGATCGTTCCCGATCATGTCTGGGTCACCGCCAATTTCAAGGAGACCCAGCTGCGCCACATGCGCATCGGCGACGCGGTTTCCATCAAGGTCGATGCCTATCCCGATATCGCGTTCGCGGGGCATGTCGACTCGATCCAGCGCGGCGCCGGCCAGGCTTTCGCGTTGCTCCCGCCGCAGAACGCCACCGGCAATTACGTCAAGGTCGTGCAACGCGTGCCGGTTCGCATCGAATTCGACGCCAGGAACGGTCCGGACCCACGCAAATATCCGATCGGTCCGGGCATGTCGGTCACACCGACGGTGAAGCTCGGGGGCCGCTGACGTGGCGAGTGCCGCCGCGCATCCGTGGAACGGCGATCGTTCGGCCGCCGGCGTGTACAGCCCCTGGCTGATCGTCGCGCTGATCAGCGTTCCGACCTTCATGGAGGTGCTCGACACCTCGATCGCCAATGTGTCGCTCGACCATATCGCCGGCGGATTGTCGATCACCACCGATCAGGCGACCTGGGTCCTGACCAGTTACCTCGTCGCGAACGCGATCATCATTCCGATCTCAGGATGGCTGAGCGACGCGATCGGACGGAAGCGCTACTTTCTCATCTCCATCGCATTGTTCACGCTGTCGTCCTTCCTGTGCGGCATCGCGCCGAACCTCTCGACGCTGGTCATCGCGCGGATATTCCAGGGTATCGGGGGCGGGGGGCTCGCGCCCGTCGAGCAGTCGATGCTCGCCGATACCTTCCCGCCGCAGCAACGCGGCATGGCATTCGCCGCCTTTGCGATCGTCGTCGTGGTCGGGCCCGTGCTGGGTCCGACGCTCGGCGGCTACATCACCGAGATGGCCAGTTGGCACTGGGTGTTCCTGATCAACGTGCCGGTCGGTATCGCCGCCTTCTTTCTCGTCGAGATTTTTGTCGATGAGCCCCCGCGGGTGAAGCAGGATCGCGCCGAAAAGCTGCAGGGCGGCCTGCGCATCGACTATATCGGCGTGATACTCGTCGCGCTCGGGCTCGGCTTTTTCGAGTTGACGCTCGACCGTGGCGAGCGCGAGGGCTGGTTCTCGAGCGGGTTGATCGTCACCACCGCAGCGATTTCCGCGTCGTCGCTGTTCGCGCTCGTGTTCTGGGAACTCAATCACGACGACCCGGTGATCGACCTGCGGTTGATGAAGAACCGCAATTTCTCCCTGACGCTGCTGGTCATGGGCATTGTCGGTGTGATCATGTTCGGCACGACCCAGCTGATTCCCCAGATGCTGCAGCAGGTGCTCGGCTATTCCTCGTTCCAGGCCGGCCTCGCACTGACCGCGGGCGGCGTCGCGACGCTGGTCGCCGTGCCGTTCGCCGGCCAGCTGACCGGCAAGGTCGACCCGCGCGCCTTGTTGATCCCGGCGCTGCTCGTCCAGGCCGCGGCGCTGTGGAACATGACGCATCTCACTGCGGACATCAGCTTCCACGACGCCGCATTTGCGCGGCTCTATCAGGCGATGGCGCTGCCGTTCCTGTTCGTGCCGATCAACGCCGTGGCCTATGTTGGCCTGGCGCAGAACAAGACGGCCCAGGCTTCGAGCCTCCTCAACGTCGCGCGCAACCTGGGCGGGACGATTGGCATCTCCAGCGCGCAGACGATGTTCGCCAGCGCCCTGCAGCGCAATCAGGCGAGTCTGGTCGAAAAGCTCAGCCCGATCGACGCGAACTACAATGACTGGATCGGCAAGGCGACCAATGCGTTCGGCGGCGATCAGAATACCGCGCTGGCGGTGCTCTATAGCCAGGTGCAGCGCCAGGCGGCGATGCTCTCGTTCCTGGACGTTTTTCATTCGCTGATGATCGTCGTGCTGATCGTGACGCCCGTGGTGCTGCTGATGCGCCCGCCAAAAGGCGGTAGCCAAGGACAGGGAATGATGCACTGATGCGTAGAAATTTCATCGTCCCGTTGGCCGCGCTACTCGCCACCGCCTGTACCGTGGGGCCGGATTATCGTCCGCCCGAAGCGCCCGTGCCCGCGGCTTTCGCAGCGCCTCAACCTGCAGCCGCGCCGGGCGCGACGATCGACCCGGCGCGCTGGTGGGCGGCGTTCGGCGACCCGGTGCTTGACAGCCTCGTTACACGGGCGCTCGAGGACAGTCCCGACATCGCCATCGCCGCCTCGCGCGTGCGCCAGGCGCGCCTGCAGGAGATCGCCGCCGGCGCGGTCGGCAAGCCGACGGTGAACGCCAGCGGCAATGTCAGCCATATCGAATTCAGCAAGAATGCCGGTTTTTCCTCGCTTGCACGGCTGTTTTCGGGCGGCGGCTCGGGTTCGGGCAGCGGTTCAACGGGTGGGGTCGCGCTACCGGGCAGCGGGATCACGACCTACGCGCTCGGTTTCGACGCCAGCTGGGAGATCGACCTGTTCGGCGGCGGTCGGCGCGGCGTGGAAGCGGCGGCGGCGCGGGCCGATGCCGCGACCTGGAGTCAGCGCGATGCGGCGGTAACGCTCGCCGCCGAAGTCGCTCAGGCCTATTTCGCCCTCCGCCTGGATCAGGATCAGCTGGCGATCGGCGAACAGGAACTCGTGCGAGAGCGTCGGGCGCAGGAGATTGCCGCCCATGTCGCCGAGGTCGGCTTGTCGCCGCAGGTCGACGTGTCACGCCAGCGGGCCGCGCTGACCACGCTCGAAGCACGATTGCAGCCCGTTCGCGCGGACGCCCAGGTGCGCATCCATTCGCTCGGCATCCTGCTCGGCGCTCAGCCCGAGAGCCTGATCGGTGAATTGCAGCAGCCGTTGCCTGCGCTCGGTGCGGCGCCGGTGATTCCCGCAGGCCTGCCATCGGATCTCTTGCGCCGCCGTCCCGACGTGCGCGCCGCCGAGCGTGAACTCGCGGCGGCGACCGCCGATATCGGTGTCGCGGTTGCCGATCTTTACCCCAGGTTCAGCCTGACCGGCGCGTTGCAGCTCCTCTCGGCATCGCTTGGCAATCTGTTCTCGCGCGACAGCGTCCAGGCGACCGGCAGTGGCGCCGTCAGCTTTCCGCTGCTCGACTGGGGGCGCCGCAAGGCGACGGTCGGGATGCGCAAGGAGGATCGGATTCAGGCCTATGCGCGCTATCAGCAGACCGTGCTCGGCGCGTTGCGCGATGTCGAGGACGCGCTGGTGAGGATCGATGCGGAGCGTAGCCGTAACGCCACCTTGCGCCGCGCCGTCGACGACGCCGCGCGGGTCGCGCGGGGCGTCGACGCGCAGTTCCGCACCGGGATGGTCGCACAGGATGTTTTGCTTGCCGCCGAGAACCAGGCGCTTGTCGCGCGCGAGCAACTCGCCGGCAGCGATGCCCAGCTAAGGCAGGATACGGCATCGCTTTTCAAGGCGATCGGTGGTGGCTGGAGTGATGAAGGCGGCACGTCGGTGCCGTCGAATTGAGGAATTCGGCGCTTCGTCGCGGCGAGACATTGCAAGAAAATGGTAAACGCGCGCACCATGGTCAGCGGCGCGGCATGCCCCGTTATGGGACGAATCCCGAATCGGGACGGGTCGAAGCAAGAGCCACGCGGCGCAAGCTGAAATGACCGCGGGGCAATGAGCAAGAGGGTAGAAGGTTATCGACCCGATCCGTCACTAACTCGTTCTAAAATCGATTGAATCAGTACCGTATCGGGTCGATCGATGCACTTACCAAGGGCGGATATTTTCGCCGTAAATGAGTGCAAGAATGAAACGAAGCATTCGCTTTCTCCCTTGTCGCACTCCTTCGAGTGCCAAGGATTATTAATTGAAAGTTAAGGATAAAGCAACGTGATTTTCGGTCCCTTTGGCGCGCCATCGGCCGGGGTTTAAGGGTTCGTTCAACGTCCGGTGCTACCTCCAGACGCGATGGGCCAGTCTGCGCAAAAGATCCGTATGCCGGCGACGGCGAGCAGGCGCTCCAGCCGGTTGCTCTCATCGACCACGCTTGCGTCAGTGCGCGCGGCATGGCGTCGGGAAACGGCGGAGGTTCCGCTGGGTTTCGTGACAGGGAGCCTCCTCTCGGCCTTTGGCGGGGCTGGCGATGATCGCGACCGCGTCGAACTGCCTCCCGTGCCCAAGAACTGGCAGTTTCTCGGGCTGCTCGAGATCGTCAATTTCGTCGCCCTGCGCCGCCATGTCGGGGTCGCGCGCGCTGATTTGCTGGTGATCGACATCAGCGACCGTATCCTTGCCGCCTTTCCCTCGCTGCGGCTGGCCGAGGTCGGTCGGACCCAGCTCGAAATCGCCGCCGATGGCGAGGCCTTGGCCGATCTCGAGACGCTGAGCCGCGCGATCGTCGCGCTGTTCGACGAGCCGCTGGATCTCGATGGCGAACCGCACCGTGTCGAGGTCCTGATCGGCGGCGCCGCGGTGCCGCTGGGCAATGCCGAGGAGGTCCGCCTGATCGAGGAAGCGGAAAGCGCCCTCGACCATGCGCGCACCGAACGGCACCCGGTGATTCGCGACCTTTCCGTCGGCGCGCCGGCCTTTGATCGCCGGACACTGACGCGGGAGCTCAACAGCGCGATTTCGCAGGGCCAGATGTTCCTGCAATATCAGCCCAAGGTCCATGTCCGCCGTCAGGAGATTTCCAGTGCCGAGGCGCTGGTGCGCTGGCAGCATCCCGAGCGCGGACTGATCCTGCCGGGCGACTTCATCACCATCGCGGAAGAAGCGCGCGAGATCTGCGCGCTGACCTTGTGGACGCTCGACCAGGTGATCGCCGACCAGCGCCTGCTTGCCGCGGACGGCCATCCCCTGACCGTGTTCATCAACATCTCGGGACAGTTGCTTGGCGATGCGCGCTTCGTGAAGCAGGCCTGTGCCAAGGTCGTCGAGAGCGGCGCCAAGATCGGCTTCGAGATTACCGAGACCGCGGTGATCCGCGATCCGCAGAGTGCGATCGCCAATCTCAAGACCTTCGCCGATGTCGGTATTACCATCGCGATCGACGATTATGGCGCCGGGCTGTCCTCGCTCGCCTATCTCAAACAGTTGCCGGCGCGCGAGTTGAAAATCGACAAGATGTTCGTGCTGCAACTGACCAGCAGCAACCGTGATCCACTGATCGTCCGCTCGACCATCGACCTAGCGCACGCGCTCGACATGGAAGTGACCGCTGAAGGTGTCGAGACGCAGGCGGCGATGGCACTGCTCACCGTGATGGGCTGCGACATGGTGCAGGGCTATCTGCTCAGCCGCCCGCTGTCGATCGATGCGTTTCGCCATTTCCTCGCCGTCGACAAGGCGGCAACGCCCGAGGAGCAGGCCAAGACGATGTTCGCGCGGCCGGCCAGCTTCTGGAAGAGCGCCTGATCCCTCAGGCCTGCTTAGCGCGGCTTTAACGGATCGGGATGCACGGTAGCGGCAATGGGCCGGATCATTTCCTCGCGAACGCTCGTATCGTTCCTTGCGGCATTGATGCTGGTGACGGGAATCGTCGCGTCGCCGATCGCTGCGGCCCAGCAACCGGTTTCATCCGCTCCGGCCAGCTTCGAGGCGATGATCGCCGACGCCAAGGCCGCGATGCTGGTCGACCCGCATCAGACCATCGCCAAGGCGCAGGCCGCGCGTTCCATCGCCGGGCGCCTTCCCGCCGCGGAACGCCCCGTTGCGGTTGCCACGATCCAGTGGCTGCAGGGCGAGGCGTATCTCCGGCTTGACGACACCGCCCATGCCGGCCCCCTGATCCAGCAGGCGCTTGCCGCCGTCTCGGGCACGCGCCGACCGACCAAGCTCAACGGCGATATCCTCTTGTCGCTCGGCGGTTACCATACCGCGATTGCCGACGTCGCCAACGCGCTCGACGACTATCAGCGCGCGCACAATATTTTCCGCGATATCGGCGAGACCCGCAGCCGCGCCGTCGCGCTGTTGAGCATCGCGCTGCTCTATCAGGAGGCGAAGGACTATCCCAACGCCCTAAAATATTACGATCAGGCCCGGGACGTTTATCGCGGCGACCCCCAGCTGTTGCTGACGATCTACAATAATCGCGGCAACGCGCTGAAGGAGATCGGTCGGTATGCCGAGGCGGAGGCCCAGTTCCGCGAAGCCTTGACGCTCGCGAAATCAATGGGCAGCCCGACACAAGTCGCGCGGGTTCTGCGCAACATAGCGCGCAGTCAGATCATGTCCGGCCACATTGCCAACGCGGAGCAAACCATCACCCAGGGGTTCGCTCTGGGACGGCAGGGAAGCGAAGGTGCCGCGGCGACTGAGCAATTCTGGGGCATCGCCGCGCAGGCGGCGCTTCAACGCGGCGATCTGGTCAAGGCGCGTACGCTGATCGAGCGCAGTTTCGCGGCCGGCGACGACGGCAACACGCTCGGCGCGCGCGAAGGGCATGAGACCGCCTACAACATCTATCGCAAGCTTGGCGACGACAAGCAGGCCCTGGTCCATCTCGAGGCGCTCAAGAAGCTCGACGACAAGACCTCGCAGCTTGCCGCATCGACCAACACCGCGCTCGCCGCGGCGCGGTTCGACTTCGCCAATCAGGAACTGAAGATCGCCAAGCTGCAGCGCGACGAGGCACAGCGCACGGTCGAATTCGAGCGCAGCCGCGCCCGCACGCAATTGTTCATCTTCGTCGGTGCCGCCGTCGTCACCGTGGTGATCGTCACCATGCTCGGTTTCGGCCTGATCACCATCCGGCGCAGCCGCAACGAGGTGCGCGCCGCCAACGTCGATCTCGCCCATACCAACAGTGCACTGGCCAAGGCGCTGGCCGCCAAGACCGAATTCCTCGCCACCACCAGCCACGAGATTCGCACGCCGCTCAACGGCATTCTCGGCATGACCCAGGTGATGCTTGCCGACCGCACGCTGGGCGAGGCGTTGCGCGATCGTATCGGCGTGGTGCACGGTGCCGGCATCACGATGCGCGCGCTGGTCGATGACATTCTCGATGTCGCCAAGATGGAAACCGGCAATCTCACGATCGAGCAGGCCGTGTTCGACCTGCGTGCCACGCTCACCGACCTGTCGCGCATGTGGCAGGAGCAAGCGCAGGGCAAAGGCATCACCTTCGCTCTCGATCTCACCGATTGCCCGCAATGGGTCGAGGGCGATGCCGCGCGGTTGCGCCAGGTCGCGTTCAACCTGCTGTCCAACGCGCTCAAATTCACCGAGGCCGGCACGGTCACGCTGCGTGCCGCCGAGGCCGCCGGTGCCGATGGCCCGCGACTGAAGATCGAGGTGTGCGACACCGGCATCGGCATTGCCGCGGACAAGCATGAACTGATCTTCGAATCCTTCCGCCAGGCCGATGGCGGTACGACCCGCAAATTCGGCGGCACCGGCCTCGGCCTGTCGATCTGTCGCAACCTCGCCCGCGCGATGGGCGGGGACGTCACCGTGGTCAGCGCGCCAGGGCAGGGGGCGACCTTCACGCTCCTGCTGCCCCTGATCCGCGCCGCCGCGCCCGAGGCGGTGACGGCAGAGGAGCAGGCGGAAACGGGTGCCTTGCTGATCGTCGATCGCAACCCGATCACCCGCGCGATGCTCCGCACCATGCTGGAGCCGCGTGCCGGGACGGTGCTGTTCGCGGCGTCGGTCGACGAGGCGGTCGAACGCATCGCTGTCGGCGGGATTGCGCTCGTGCTCGCCGACGAGGGCACGGTCAAAACCGCCGAGGACGTTGACGCTGCCCTTGCCATGCTGGCGCACACCGCCAGCGCAGCCGGTGCCGCGACGGCGCTGCTATGGGCCGGGCTGGATGATTCGCAACGCGATCGACTGGCCGCGACGGGCATCGCCACGATTATCGCCAAGCCGATCGCCGGGCCCGCGCTTGCGGCCTTGCTTTACCCCATGGAGGCGTGCGACGATTTGGCACCGAACCATCTTGCCACGCACGCGGCATGATCCGATAATGTCTTGTCGCCAACAAGGGAAAATGCCTCATGCCGCCCGCCATAAGGTGCTTCGGCCATGAACATCCTTTTCATTGAGGATGATCCGATGAATCGCCGCGTCGTCAGCGATATGCTCGACGTCGCGGGCGCGGTGATGACCGGTGCGGAAAGCGCGGAGATCGGCCTCAAGCTGATCGACGAGCAGGATTTCAACATCGTTCTGCTCGATCTTCGCATGCCCGGCATGGACGGATTCGAAGCATTGGAGCGGATTCGCGCGCGCGGGGACGCCAAGGCACAATTGCCGGTGATCGTCGTGACCGCCGACATCGCGCCGGATCTGCGCGATCGCTGCCTCGCGCTGGGCGCCGATGAGGTAATGTTCAAGCCGGTGGCGATGGATTCGCTGTTCGACGCGATCGGCCGGATGCTGGCCAAGCCCGGCGCCGGGATGATCGGATAGCGATGCGACGAAAATCACCTCGCGTGGCAAAACCTCGCGTGGCGATATTCGGCCTTATCGGTGCCGTTTTATCCAGCGGCGGCGACAACAGTATCCGATTTGGCTGCAACCTCTTTCTATGATCTTGCGAACACACCATAATGCACTTGCTGCCTTGTGGAGTGCGACTTGCCTGATGTGATCCTCGACCAGTTGCTGGGCACGATGAACGTCGCGGTCGAGGCGTTTGCCATTTGCGAGGTGCGGCGCGGCCTCCGGTTGATTGGCGGGGCGAGTGCGATCGAGGTGCACTATGTGCTGTCCGGCACTCTGTTTCTCACAGTGGCTGATCGACCGACGATATGCTGTGGCCCGGGCAGCATCGTCATCGTTCCGGCTGGCCTCCGCCAGGTTATCGCCGCCGATGATGCGCCGGGGGTGGACGTCCATGCCGCCGACAATTGCGCGCCGACGCGCAGCGGCATGTTGCTGTTCGACGCGGCGGACGGCGGGCCGGGTGACCTCCGCCTGGTATGCGGTGTGATCGCGGCCAACATTTCCGGTTCGTTCGGGTTGCTCGACGCGATCAAGCAGCCGCTGGTCGAGGATTTGAGCGATGTGGCGATGGTGCGCCACAGCTTTGCCGCCATGCTCGATGAAGTCGGCGGCGACGGCCTGGGCACCCGTGCCTTGACCAGCGCGCTGATGAAAGCGTGCCTGATCGTTCTGTTACGCCGCCATTTCGCGCGTGACGAACGATCGAGCGTGTTGGGCGGCCTGCGCGACCCGCGTCTCGGCAAGGCGGTCTCCACGGTGCTCGACCGTCCCGCCGCCGCGCACAGCGTCGCCAGTCTGGCGCGCGCCGCCGGCATGAGCCGCTCGGCCTTCGCGCGCGAGTTCGCCAACCATCTCGCGACGAGCCCGATGGCGTTCGTCGCGCGCACGCGGCTCCATCACGCCGCCGAATTGCTCACCGCGACCCGTCTGCCGGTCAAGGTCATCGCCGCGAGCGTCGGTTTCGCCAGCCGCAGCCATTTCAGCCGCGCGTTCAGCGCCGCTTATGGTGCGGACCCGAGCGGCTTCCGCAAGGAAGCGGAACAAGGCGAGCGATCAGCCAATGCGACGAGAGACGTCGCCGGGCCAGACTAGCCGTCTGATGGCCTGAGCACGCTGGCCAGCGACGTCGTCGCGCTGCCGCGCCGCGCCGGCTTCGGTTGGCTCGGCGCTGGCGCCCAGCCGGTCAGATAGATGATCTCGAAGCGTTCGGCGGTTCGCCCGTCCGCGTCGGCGCGGTCGGCAAATGCCTGCGCCAGCCGCACCAGCGTGTCGCGCCCCAAGGGGCGCCGGTCACGCAGGATGTTGCTCGCGCCCATTCCGCGCAGGTCGCCGAGCAGGCGGCCAAGGCCGGCATAGCGCACGGTCAGCGTTTCGACATCGGCCACCGGCAGCGCGAATCCGGCGCGTACCAGCAGGTCGCCGGCCGAGCGCACGTCGATCTGCGGATGGATGCGCGCCGCCGGCCGGTCGCCCTCGGCCTCGCGCAACGCCGCGCGCAGCGTCGCCAGGCTGCCGGCACCGGTAAAGGCGGCGAGGAACAGCCCGTCCGGCCGCAACGCCCGGCGCGCCAGGGCCAGCGCCCCGGGCAGATCGTTGACGCTGTCGAGCACCCCGGCCGAAACGATCAGGTCGAACGTGCCATCGGCGAAGATCGGCTGGTCTTCGTCGGCCTGGATACCGCCCGCCGCGGCGGCAAAGCGCGCGCCGGCATCGACACGCGCGATCGTCGCGCCCGGCGGCGGCGGAAAGCTGCCATCGTGACAGCCCAGATCGAGCACATTCCCGAACGACCGCGTCACGCTGTCGAGCCGCTCGGCAATCCCGTCGAGCATCGCCGCGCGCAGGAAATCATGCCCGGCGAAATGCGGTTGGGCGCGGTCGCGGCGCAGGCGTCGCGCGGCGCGGTCGAAGATGTCGGGCGTGTCCACGGCGCGGCTTGTGCCGCCGCGCGCCGCGCGCGACAAGCGGTTGTGCTGCGAATAACCGCCCCGCTGCGTTTGATCGCCGATCTCGCTTTGCCGCCGCGCTGCCCGGGCTGTGGCGCGGTGACGACCGCGGATCACCGCTTCTGCGCCGCGTGTTGGGGCGGCATGCGCTTTCTCGCGCCGCCGTGGTGCGCCACCTGTCACGCGCCGTTCGATTATGATCGCGGTCCCGATGCGCGTTGCGCCGCTTGCGAGCAGCGCTCGCCGCGTCATGCCGGTATCCTCGCCGCGGTCGCCTATGGCGATGTCGCGCGCACCGTTGCGCTACGGCTCAAATATGGCGGTCGCATCGCCTTTGCCGAGACGGTCGCCCGGCAGATGACGCGGCTGCTACCGGACGATGCCGAGCTGCTCGTGCCGGTGCCGCTGCACCGCTGGCGGTTGTGGTCGCGCGGCTTCAACCAGGCGGCGCTGATCGCCCAGGCGCTGGGCCGCGTCGCCGGGGTGGCGCACGATCCGTTCGTCCTGCGTCGCGCCAAAGCGACCGCGCCGCTGCGCGGGATGGGCGCCAAGGCGCGTGCTCGTGCCGTCGCCGGCGTCTTCGCCATCGCGCCCGATCGCCGTGAGCGGTTGCGCGGGCGGCATGTCGTGCTGGTCGATGACATTCACACCAGCGGCGCGACGAGCGACGCCTGCACGCGGCTGTTGCTGCGGGCCGGCGCGGCGCGGGTGACGATTTTGTGCTGGGCGCGGGTGCTGGCGAACGAGGCTGACGATTGACAAGCGCGGCGCCAGTCCACACCTTTGACGGCATGGCAAAGGTCGAAGTCTATACCAAAGCTTTCTGTCCCTATTGCGCGCGGGCGATGAACCTCCTGGCCGGCAAGGGCGTCGAGATCGAGGAATTCGACCTCACCATGGGTGGGCCGAAGCGCGCTGAGATGCTCGAGCGCTCGAACGGCCGCACCACCGTGCCGCAGATCTTCATCGACGGGCGGCATATCGGCGGGTCGGACGATCTCGCGGCGCTCGATCGCGACGGCAAGCTGGATCCGCTGCTCGCGGCATGAAGATCGCGCTGCTCCAGATGACGACCGGAATCGATCCGGTGGCGAACGCGCATGCGCTGGTTGCCGGCATCGCCGATGCGGCGGCGGGCGGGGCGGGAATGTTGTTCACGCCGGAAATGTCGGGCCTGCTCGACCGGGACCGTGCCCGCGCCGCGCCATCCTTGCATGAAGAAGCGGACGACCCGGTGCTGCAGGCGGTGCGCGCGGCGGCTGCCGAGCACCACATCTGGGTCCATCTCGGTTCGCTCGCGGTGCGCGAGCCCGACGGCCGGCTGGCCAATCGCGGATTCGTGATCGATGACAGCGGCACGATCCGCGCGCGCTACGACAAGCTGCATCTGTTCGATGTCGACCTGCCGACCGGTGAAAGCTGGCGCGAATCCGCCGCCTATGCGCCGGGCCAGGGGGCGGTGGTGGTTGAAACGCCGGCCGGCATGCTCGGCCTGTCGATCTGCTACGATCTGCGCTTCGCGGCGCTCTATGGCGCGCTGAGCGCCGCCGGCGCGACGGTCCTGGCCATTCCCGCCGCCTTTACGCGCCCGACCGGCGCGGCGCACTGGCACGTGCTGATGCGCGCCCGTGCGATCGAATCCGCCGCCTGGGTGGTCGCGGCGGCGCAGGCCGGCGTGCATGAGGATGGTCGCGCGACCTATGGTCATTCGCTGGTGGTCGATCCCTGGGGCGAGGTCGTGCTCGACATGGGCGATGCCGCCGGCCTGGGCTTTGCCGAGATCGATCCGGCGCGCGTCGCCGATGTGCGTGCGCGCATCCCGGTGCTGGCGCATCGCCGCGCCATTCCCGACGTGGTGCGGGCGTCATGATCGTGTTCGATCTGCGTTGTAGCGGCGCCCATGTGTTCGAGGCGTGGTTCGCGTCGAGCACGGCTTATGAGGAGCAACGCGCACGCGGCCTGCTGGTCTGCCCGGTCTGCGGCGATGGCGATATCGGCAAGGCGGTGATGGCGCCCAATGTCGCCCCCAAGGGCAATAGCCGTCCATCGGTGGTGCCCGAGCCGTCGAATGCGGCGCCCTCCGCCGAGCCGCCGTCGCCCGCGGCGATCAAGGCGGCGATGCAGGCGATCGCCGCGATGCAGGCGAAAATGCTCGAAAAGTCCGAATGGGTCGGTCGCGCCTTTGCCGACCGCGCCCGCGCGATGCACGCCGGGGAGGCCGAGCCGGCGCCGATTCACGGCCAGACCACGCGGGCGGAGGCCGAGGCGCTGGTGGAGGAGGGGGTGCCGGTGGCGCCGCTACTGGTACCGGTCGTGCCGCCGGAAGCGCTGAATTAGCCGACGGACGATTGACCGGCGGCTGGGCCGGCGATACCGGTCGCCGCAATGCCCCCGTAGCTCAGCCGGATAGAGCGACGGTTTCCTAAACCGTAGGCCGCGTGTTCGAATCTCGCCGGGGGCACCATTTCTCGACAGTGCCGCGCGCTAGCGCAAAGTGGTTGGCGGCGGGCTTCGGCGAAGGATCGACCGAAGCCCGCGACACCTTTCTGCTTACGCCTTGACGTGCGCTGCGATGTGCTTGTTCATTTCGAACATCGTCACCGAATCCTTGCCGAAGACCTTCTTCAGCTTCTCGTCGGCGAGAATCTCGCGCTTGTTGGCGGGGTTCTGCAGATTGTTGGACTTGATGTAATCCCACACCTTGCTGATCACCTGGCTGCGCGGCAGCTTGTCGTTGCCGACGATCGCGCCGAGTTCGGCAGAGGGCTGAACCGGTGCATGGATGCCGCCGGTCTTCGCGGGGGTAGTAGCCATAAGTCGTCCTTCCTGTTGGATCCGTACCAGGCCGTTTATCGGCCTTACGCCTCATGAAGCGTGGAACGCTTGTGCGCCGCCTTTTTGCGCTTGTCACGCCTAACAATGACCGTTCAGGCTGCTTTTGTCGCAGCAAATCAGCATGTCGTGGCGGCTTTGCCGGTAGTTTGGCCAGCAAGAGCCAAATTCAACGGATCATCGGGCAAGGGGTGCGTTGTCGGAGGTGTGAATGCGGCCGCCGTTCCGGTGGGGACGGCGGCCGCGATTTACGGCACTGACGCTGCGATCAGAAGCTCTTGCGAACCGTCACGCCCCAGGTGCGCGGTTCGTTCGGGTAGCCGCTATAACTGCCCGACTGCGCCACGGTCGGGAAGGTCGAGAGCAGATATTTGTCGTTGTTGAGGTTGCGCGCCCAGATCATCAGTTCGAGCTGATCATTGGTGTCCTGGATCGCAAAGCTGGCATTGATCTGGCTCTGGCCCCAGGTCGAGAACTGCGGCGGGGTCGTTTCGGTCAGCTGCGTATTGCTGGTATAGTCATACTCGCCGCGCAGGTAGAAACCCCAGCCATTGCCGAAGCTGTGGTTGATCGTCGCCGAGGCGCTGCCGCTCCAGGTCGGAATGCCGGCCGGGCGCTTGCCGGTCAGATTGCGACTTCTACGGCCGGTGGCCGCATCGAGCGTGCAATTGGTGGGATCGTAGTCGACGCAGGCCGCGCTGGTAAAGCTGTCATATTTCGGATCGAGATAGGTAACCGCGCCGGTCAGCGAAAGCCATGGCAGGGGCCGGTACGCGGCATCCACCTCGAAACCACGCACGGACTCGCTACCGGCGTTGATCAGGTCGAAGCCCAGGCCGTTGAACGGGTTGCTCTGAAAGCCTTTGATCGTCTGCTTGAATACCGCGAGGTTGAAATAACCGCCACGGAACTTCGCCTTTAGACCAGCTTCGTAAACGGTGACGTTTTCCGGGGCCGCTGATCGGCCGACGCCGTTAAGCGGCGGGCGGCCGTCCGATGATAGGTTGAAAGCGCCGGCCTTCCAGCCTGTCGAGTAGCTGGCATAGACATTGACCGTCCCAAGATCATAAGCGGCGCGGGCTGCCCAGGTAACCTTGTCGCCCGTCAAAATGCCCGATTCCGACGCGTTGGGGAAATTGACCGGGCCGTGCACCGGCGAGTTGCCGTAGAAGAACTGCAATGCGTTAAGCGCGTATGGGTTAACCCCGGCCGGCCTGGCAGTTCCGCCAGCGGATACGCAAGGAGCCGGTTGCGGGAGCAGCACCGAATTGCCGAGAGATGCGCCGAAAAGGTTCGTTGGAAGGGTTGCGCCAAACACTACGCCTTGCGCCTGCAGGCACCCGATGACACCTCCTAGCCCCTGGGC
>Ga0207676_10001037_pt1 | contig 21292 bp, 17 predicted proteins | sample KBSSwiS72_FD_184307 | JGI IMG/M metagenome (GOLD analysis project Ga0207676, IMG submission 184307) | Switchgrass rhizosphere microbial communities from Kellogg Biological Station, Michigan, USA - KBS Switchgrass S7-2 (SPAdes) (version 2) | ecosystem: Host-associated > Plants > Roots >...
TAGTTGGCGATCGCGGCGAGCGGCTGATTCAGTTCGTGCGCAAGCGTTGAAGCCATTTCGCCGACGCTGATCAGCCGCGCCGTGAGCTGCAGTTTTTCCTGCTGCTGGCGATTCAATTCCTGGGTCTGCTTTTGCAAGGTGATATCGGTCGCTACGTTCAGCCGGACTGCGCGCCCGTCGATCCAGCGGATTGAGCGCGCATGTATCAGGTATGCGCGATCGCGCGCAATGTCCGCGAATTCGCCGGTGGCTGCGTCGCCGCCTGCCCTCTGTTTACCGTGGACGAACTCGTGCGCCGGCTGCGGCGTGAAGCGCGACTCGATCTGCGAGGCGCGGCTCAGCAGGTTGCCGGCGCCGAACATCGCGCGGCAGGTTTGATTCACATACAGAAGTTCGTCATTGGCCGCATCGATGACGTAGACAGCGGCATCGAGCCCCTCGAGCACGGTGACAAAGCGCTCATCGGCGTGGGCCAGAGCCACCCTCAACCGCGCCAGCAACAACACGAAGATCACCCACGTCACCAGCCGGATCAGTGCTTCCCACAGGTGATAAAACGGATGCGCGTAAGCGAAACCCATGAAATGCACCGAGATCAGCCAGCTCACCAGCGCAAACACCGATATCGAAATTCCGTAACCGCGGCCGAGCACCCAGGTTGCGGCGAATATGGGTACCAGGTAAAGAATGGCCAGGCTTAACTCGTAGCCGGTGGCGTAATCGCCCAAGGCGATCAGCGGCACCAGGGCGACGCACCCGATGATCCAGGTTAGACGGTGCGGATGGGGGAAACTGCGAAGCACGGTCAACTCGCCGTCTAAAAGTGAGGATGGCTTACCATAACGTGATCGCCTGTTTAAACGCGCAACGCCACTGTCCTGTCGGCCATTGCCACCCTAGAGTACACCGAGCCAGCCGCCCAGTGCTCCAATCGCGGTCGATAAAACCGACAGCAGTATAGTGCTTAAGGCAACGTATTCAGCTGCCGCGCCTTCTTTCACCTGTAGAACATGCTGCACGCCCGCATACTGCAGATACAGGCTGTAGAAGAAAGCGATGATCAGGACCGACAGCAGGTTGGGCTGGATCAACAGCAGACCGGCGAGCGCAACCGGCGTCGCGCTGTAGGCGGCCACTTGCAAAGCCCGCGCCCAGTCGTGTGCGGCGCCGAACAGCCGAGCGAGCGCAACCAGCGTCGCAGCGCACAACACGACCCACAGCACAAAGCCCGCCGCGGCGAGCAGGCCGTGATAGGCAATCTGGCCGACACCGGAAATTTGAGCGCCGCGGCCGACATTGGTCTCGTTGCCGAACAGCCACAGACCGGTGCTCCAGCCGGCGGCCGGAATCAGCGACAACAGTAAAACGTAGAGCATGACCGCCAGCGGACGCGCCGGTTCAGCTTGCACGCTGCGCCATTCCTGATCGGGCGCTGCGACAATTCGCGCCGCGCGCCGCAAGATCGAGTTCATAGTTTAGCCATCATCCGTTTGCTACCCGCGGGCGTTCCAAACATTTGCCGCGTGCTCGCCGGCCACGCTCTGCAGGTCGCATAGCCGCCGGCGGCCGTCGCGCGCGGCGCGACGCGCGACGATCTGGAACAACTGTGCAGTCGCGTAAGCATCGGCCAGCGCGTTGTGGCGCGCCCCCGGCTCGATGCCGAAGCGCGCAAGCCAGCCATCGAGACCGCGGCGGCTGCGCGCGAAATCGGGATATGTAAGCGGCGCGAGCACTGCGATATCGACCCATTCGCCGGTGAAACGTAAGCCGAGGCGGGCTTTGATTGCGCGGCGCAAAAATGCCGCATCGAACGCGACGTGATAGGCGATCAACGCATCCTTGCCCACGAATTCCAGGAAGCGGACCAGGGCCTCGGCCGGCTCTTCGCCGTGCGCCTGCGCCTCTGCGCCGACGCCGTGGATTTCAATATTCGCGCGCGGGCTCGTCGAATCCTGGCGCAACACCGCTTCGAAGCTGGGCGCGACGACGATCACGTCGTTTTCGATCGCCACCGCGCCGATCGCAATCAGGTTGCAGCGCGCCATGTCCAGCCCGCTGGTCTCCGTGTCGACCACCACCCAGCGGCGCGGCGCCATGGCGGAATCGGCGGCGGGTAACCGCTGCCACGCGGCAATGCGGGCCGCCAGCGCGGGCGGCAGCGCGCGCGGTCGGATGAAATAATCCAGCCAGCTCATGCCTGGTAGTCGAGGGCGAGCCGCTTTTGTACGCGGCGCGCGCTGCGCAGCGCTTCTTTCAGGATGCGGCGTTCGAGCGGATTGAGCCGGTCGGGATCGATGCGATTGGGCGACGCGGCAGCGTCTGACGCGTCGAATATGTCGTGCCGCAGCCGCAGAATCTGGATGAAGAAAAAGGCGTCGAGCACGGCGCCGATTTCAGCCGGGTCTACGCCCGCCTTTTCGGCGAAGACGCGGATGCGCGCGGCGGTGCCGGTGGCCGCAATCGAATACTGCAGCGCGTATATGCGCGCCGCGTCGACGAACAACCGCGCGCCCTGCGCTTTCAAATCCAGCGTGTTGGCATCGCGGCCGGTGCCCGCCGTGACGAAGTCCTGAACCAATCCCAGCGGGGGCTGCGTTTGCTGCGCATTGACCGCCATCTGGTGCAGAAAGCGGCGGTTCACCGACGCGGTCGCGAAGAGCCCATCGCGCAGCCGGTCGGCCAGCGCCGCGACACCCCACAGCGGCCTGAAGTCGAAAAAAATCGCCGCGTTGAGCAAAGCTTCCGGCGCCGAATTGCGGATCCAGTCGGAAAACGTCGCCTGCCATTCTTCGCTGCTCAGGCACCAGCGCGGGTTGCTGGCCATGATGCCGCCCTTGCACAGCGGGAAGCCGCACTCGACGAGCGCGCGATTCACGTCATCCGCGAACGGCAGCACGCGCTCGCGCATAGCGGCCGCGGACTGACCAGGGGGAAGGTCGAAAATGATGCCGTTGTCCTGATCGGTGCTGAAGGTCTGCTCGAGCCGCCCTTCGCTGCCGAGCGCGATCCAGCAGAACGCCACATCATCCAGCGCATGGCGCGCCAATGTTAGCTCGATCACGCGGCAGGTCACGCGGTCGTTCAATTCGGCGATGAACTGCGTAAGGGACTCGGCGCCTATACCTTGGGCCAGCAGGTTGCGCGCGAGCAGACGGATGCGTGCCGCCGCGCTTTGCACGTCGGCGATACTCATTGCTGTCGCGATGTCTGCGCTGATCCGGCGCAAGCTCAGGCGCTGCAGCGCAAATAGATCGCGCTCGGACACGACGCCACAGAACTTTGCGTTATTCAGCACGACCACGTGCCGAATACCGTGGCGCGCCATCAGCAGCGCAGCATCGCCTGCGCTTGCGCTGGCGGGAAGCGCCAGCGGCGCGGCCGTCATGACCTGCTTGATCGGCGTGTGTAGATCGAGTCCTGCTGCGGCTACGCGCGCTACCGCGTCGCGCTCGGTGAAAATGCCCACCGGCACGCCGTCCGCGGTGGCGATCACCATGCTGCCGATTTTTTCGTCGCGCATGCGCGCGAGCACTTCGCCGGTCGACGCGTGCTCCGCGCAGCTGACCGGGCTGCGCCGCAGCAAGTCCTCGAGCGCAGCCGACATGCCGTGCGCGTCGAGGGCGGCCTGGCCGGCGTGGTTGCGCACCTGGGTCTGTGCGCGCGCGAGCAATAGCGCGAGATGGCCGGTTGCAAATTCGAGCAGCGCGGGACTCGTGCGCAGCAATTCATGCACCCGCTCGGCGGGAACCGCGTAGCAAAAGACATCTCCGGCAGCGCGATAGATGCTCGTCGTCGCGCGTTGGCCGATCAGCGCGCTGAGCGGAAAACATTCGCCGGGTCCCAGCGCGAGATTCGGCGTGCCCGCGGCTCGGTTCTCATCCGACTGCTCGACGAGAACGCGCCCTTTGTTGACGATGTATAGCGCGGCAGACACGCCGGAGGCCGGTGAGACTATGGATTCGCCGCGCGCGAAATACGCGACCCGGCAGGCCGCAGCGAGCGCGGCGAGTGTCGCGTCTTCGACGTGATCGAACGGCGGATGGCTGCGCAGGAAGTCGACGATTGCTGCGGCGATCGCGCCCGCGGGCTGCGTGCTCATGACCGTACGAGGCAACCCGGACGCGGCTGGGGCTTAACCTGCGGCCACGGCGGCATAGTAGAGCCGCACCTTGAACACGATCAGTACGGCTTCGATCACCAGCAGGAAAAAGAGCGTCAGAAAGCCGATGTGCTGGTCGACGATAAAGCGCGGCGCGATCCAGCGCGTGGCTTTCATGAGCGGTGAGGTCACCGTTTTGAGCATGGAATACACGATGTTGGTCTCACGGCGCGATCCCGCCAGGATGAAAAGCGCACCCTGACCGAGCAGCGCCATCAAGGCGACTTCATTGAGGCCTTTCAGGATCACCACGAACTCAAACATCGCTAACCACCGGCCGGTTTGTCCGCAGCCGCGTCGGCCGGCGGTGCGGTCTTCGTCGCATGGCTTAAGTGCAGCGCCATTTTCGGATCGAACCGGTTCAAGTGCGCGCTGACTTCCGCGAATTTGTCGGCGCGTTTCAGCGTGTGGTAGACCATGCCGAGCTCGTACCACGCGTGCGCGTTCATCGGCTGCAGCGTCGCTGCTTCCTGCAGCGCCTCTGCCGCTTCTTCGTGCCGATCCAGCGATTCCAGCGCCAGGCCCAGCCCGTACCACGCGCGGTCGATCTTGGGATCGTGGCGCAACGCGTCCTTGAACGCCTTGATGGCCGGTTCGTAGTTTTTCTGCATGTGATAAACGTAACCGAGATCGAACAGCAGCACCGGATTGTCCGGCTCGCTGCGCAGCGCCTGCTGAAACTGCTCGATTGCGAGGTCGCGCCGGCCGACCTTCGCATACAAGAAGCCCAGTGAACTCGCCGCGCGTGCAAAGGAAGGATCCAGCCGCAGCGCGGCTTGCAGATCGCTTATCGCGTCGTCGTCGCGCTTAACCAGTGCAAGCAAACGCGAACGCTGGTAATACAGCCATGGATTCAATTTCATGCCGCCGCATTCTAGCAAAGTGGCCTGTGCCTTAGAGCCCGTAACACAATGAAACGCGTGTGCGTTGCAGCCAGAATTGGTGAGGGCAAGGCGCCCGGTGAAGGCAATAGTCGTTCTATTGCCAAGACGAGCAACGCGGCGTCGCGTGGAGGGCGGAGCAGGTTCCAAGCGCCGTATGCTTGGATGCGACCCCGCAGCGCGAGAGGAAGCGCACCCAATCCACGCGATTCACGCCCACCTTCGCGGTCCCATCCCCGCAGGCGGGGCCCCTGCTCCACGCTGCGGTGCGCCGCTAATTCTGGCTGCAACCCTTCGGGCTGGCACGAGTTTTGGCCCATGGCGTTGTCGATAAGTCCCTTGCTTAGAATGACTAAGCCGCAGGACTTTCTTCTAGCCCTGAGCCAAAATCGTGACAGCGCATCGCGCGTTTCATTGTGTTACGGGCTCTTTAAGAACAAAGCCCGCCGGAGCGGGCTTTGTTGCATCCATCGATGGCGCTCCGGTTCAGGTCGCCTGAGTGTCGATGTCGCCGCGCAGGTGCGGGTAGCGCACGTGGTCGACCAATTCCTGCACCTTCGCCGACGGCTCGGGAGTCAGCAGGCTCACCACGATAATCGTGATGATCCCGATCGGTACGCCGAAGACACCCGCCGAAATCGGGTTCATGTTGAACCACTGAATCGCTGCCACGCCGCCGAAGAATGGGTAAGTCGTATACATGTAATACATGCATACCCCGAGCCCGGTCACCATGCCGACTATGGCGCCCCACTTGTTGGCGCGCCGCCAGAAGACGCCGAGCACTAGGGCCGGGAAAAAGGCCGAGGCCGCCAGCGAGAACGCCGCGCCGACCAGGAACAGGATGTCGCCGGGTTTGAGCGAGGTAACGTAGGCGGCAGTCAATGCCACGACCACCAGCAGTGCTTTGGACACTGATACGCGACGGCTCGTCGAGGCGGTCGGATCGATCATCTTGTAGTAGAGATCGTGCGACAGCGCGTTGGCGATCGTCAGCAGCAGGCCGTCAGCGGTCGACAGTGCGGCAGCCAAACCGCCCGCGGCAACCAGACCAGAAACGACATACGGCAAGCCGGCTATTTCCGGCGTAGCGAGCACGATGATGTCGGTGCCGAGCACGATTTCAGCCAGCTGCACGATGCCATCCTTGTTGACGTCGGTAATCGACAGCAGCGATGGATCGACCTTCGACCAGTTTGCCGCCCATGCAGGCAGGTCCGCGAACGTACTGCCGACCAGGAAATGGTAGACGTCATATTTCGCCAGCACCGCCAGCGACGGCGCGGTGAAATACAGCAGGAAAATGAAGAACAGCGACCAGAACACCGACTGGCGCGCCTGTCGTACGCTGGGCGTCGTGTAGTAGCGCATCAGGATGTGCGGCAGCGCTGCGGTCCCGAACATCATGCAAAAGACGATGCCGAGGAAGTTGTTGCGCGCGATGTTCTGCGCCGCCTCGTCCTTGCCGGGGAACGGCGTGGCATGCGGTCGCGGTGGCGCCGCGCGGGCGGCGAGGCCCTTATCCTTGTTCCACTGTGCCTTGGCCGCATTTTCGTCCTTCGGATAAGCGGCGAGTGCGGCTTCGGTTGACGCCATCTCCGCCGGCGCCGCGCCGCGCGCTTTCAGGTCGGCAAGCTTCTTCTCGAGATCTCCCTTGTCGCGCGTGTAGGCGGCGGCAGGATCTTTGAGGTTTGCGTTTGCTGCGTCAGCGCGCGCCTTGAAAATGTTACGCACTTCGATCTCTTTCGGATCATTGGTGAGCACTTTCTCGCGCTCGGTCACCTTCTGCAGCACCTGCCCGTAGGCGAGCTGCGGCACCGGGTTGCCCGTGTATTTGACCGACAGCCAGACCACCGGCGTCAGGTAGGCGATGATCAGAATGATGTACTGCGCAACCTGGGTCCACGTGACCGCGCGCATGCCGCCCAGGAACGAGCACACCAGGATGCCGCCGAGACCGACGAACACGCCGATGCCGAACTCGAGCCCGGTGAAGCGGCTGGTGATCAGTCCCACGCCGTAGATTTGCGCGACCACGTAGGTGAACGAACACAGGATCGCGGCAAAAATGCCGACGCTGCGGACGATATTGCCGCCGTAACGCTCGCCGAGAAAATCCGGAATCGTGAACTGGCCGAATTTGCGCAGATACGGCGCGAGCAGAAATGCGACCAGGCAATACCCGCCGGTCCAGCCCATGACGAACGAGAGCCCGTCGAAGCCCGCCAGGTAGAGCGTGCCCGCCATCCCGATGAACGAGGCAGCGCTCATCCAGTCGGCGCCGGTTGCCATGCCGTTGAAGAATGCCGGCACGCGCCGGCCGGCGACATAATATTCCGCGGGATCGACCGTGCGGCTCATGATGCCGATGCCCGCGTAGAGGCCGATGGTGCCCGCGAGGAAGCAATAACCGATCCACTGCCTCGACAAGCCCATCTGCTCGGCTATCGCGAGCAGAACGAGGAAGACGATGAAGCCGACGGTATAAAAGCTGTAGTACCGCTTGAGCTGGCTTTTGAATGCCTTGTGGCCCATCACTGATTCGCTCATTCGTCTTCTCCCTCGTCAACGCCGTATTCAATATCGAGTTTGTTCATGTAGTGCTGGTAGTACCAGATCAGCGCGACATACACGATCAGGGAACCCTGCGCCGACATGTAGAAGCCGAGCGGGAAACCCAAGAAGGTATAAGCGTTCAACTCGCGCGCATACCAGCCTTCGACGAACGTGACGAGAAACCAGATGAACAGCAGTATTGCGGTGACGATCAGGTTCTTGTGCCAGTACTCGCGGTGCTTAGCGGTTAACTCCATGAAGCTCCTCCTTGAAGTTGACGGCGCAGCGATTGCTGCCGCCGAAACTGCAACGCATAACTTGATTTTTTTATATGCAGGATGATTATGAGGGAAAACCCTAATAAAAACCTGACAAGACGCTTACGGAGGGGGAACGATGCCGTGGACTTGCGAAGCGCGCATCGAGATTGGGTGGGCGACCCGACAAACCAATAAAAATCAATCAACTAGGGAGTTTTACCGCAGCCGGCGGTCGAGAAATTGCCGGACTTGTTTGACGAGCTCACTTTCCCGGCCCGCAAAGTAATGATCGGCGCCCGGGACTTCGATCTGGGCTGAGCCTTTCAATGTGCGCAGGACCGCTTCGCGCGCGCCCGCTTTCCGCAGCACCGGCGGGAAATCGCGTTCGCCGTAGATGTCGAGTATCGGCAATCCCAGCTTGTCGGCATTCATGAACTCGCCGTTGCTGATGCCGATCGCCACCCACGCGTCCACGGTGCCGGGGGCGGCGTTCGCGAGAAAGTAATTACCCATGCGCGCACCCATGCTGTGCGCGACGATCGCTATCCGGCGATAGCCTTTGCCGCGCAGCAGCGCCGTGGCGGCGGCAAGTCTTTCCGCCGCATCCGGAAACAGCCCCGGGTACTCTTCGGTCAGCGCGGTGGCCGCGCGCACCGGCATCTGCACCGCCAGCGTGGTGTAGCCATTGTCGGCGAGTCCGCTGCGCAACGCCCCGATCAGCGCCCAATCCGGATGCACGCCCAGGCCATGCACGACAATGACCGCCGCCGGCGCGTTGGGCGCTTCGGTGTAGATTGCGAGAAATTTGTGGCCGCTTTTTTGCGTGAGGTATATCGCGTCGCCCACCACCAACCCCGGCGTGATCTCGTCCGCCCAGCGCTTTTCACGGGCGTAATCGGGCTGAGCAGCGGGCTGCGCCTGGAGCAGCGTCGAAACCAGCAGCAGCAAGAGCAAAGACAGTCGCACCGACTTTCCTCTCCGCAGATTCACTTGCTCAGCGTCCTTCAAACTGCGGTTTCGTTTTAGCGAGGAATGCCGCGACCCCGGTGCGATAGTCGGCGGTATCGAAGCACGCATAGCCCTCGTCCCACTCGGCCGGCGGGACGGACTGAGTGACGGTCAAACGGTCGATGAATTGCTTGTGCCAGCGCGCGACCAGCGGCGCGCCGGCGGCGATCCGCGCGGCGAGCGCATAAGCTTCGGCTTCGACGTCATCATCCGGCACGACGCGGTTGACGAGCCGTTTGTGCAGCGCTTCCGCTGCGTCGAATACGCGCCCCTCGAGCAGGATCTCGAGTGCCACTGCGCGCCCGACCAGCGCCAGCAAGCCCTGCAATTCACCATAGCCCATGGTCAGGCCGAGATTCTTGATCGGCACGCCGAAGCGGCTCGATACGCCGCAGATTCGCAGGTCGCACATCGCCGCGATTTCGAGCCCACCGCCGACGCACGCACCTTTGATCAGCGCGACGACCGGATGCCGGCAGCGCGCGACCGCCTGCATCGTCGCGTGAATTATTTCGCCGTAGCTCTTGGCCTGCCGCGCATCGGCGCGCTCGCTCGCGAATTCGGCAATGTCCGCGCCGGCCGCAAATGCCTTGTCGCCGGCGCCGCGCAGCACGACGCAACGCAATGAGTCGTCAGCCGACAAATCCTGCATGGCCGCACCGAGCGCAACCCACATCGGCTTGTTGAGGGCATTCAGCCGCGCGGGATTGTTCAGCGTGACGGTGGCGATTTCGCCGTCACGCGAGGTCAGCACCGGACAAATGGCAGCTTGCTCAATCAATGCGCAGTCCCGCCGCCTTGACCACTTTCGCGTACTTGGCGATGTCGGTCCTGACCAGCGCCGCGAATTCTTCGGGCGACGCATTGGTCGTTTCCTCGGTGCCCATGCTGTCGAGACGTTCCTTGACGTCGGGCAGGCGAACGATGCGCGCCGTTTCCGCAAAGATCCTGCGCACGACCGCGGGCGGCGTGCCGGCCGGCGCGAAGAGACCGTACCAGGTAGTGACTTCATAGCCCGGCACGCCCGACTCGGCAACGGTCGGCACGTCGGGCAGCGACCCGATTCGTTTGGACGTCGTGACCGCGAGCGGCCGCAACCGGCCCGCTTTCACATATGTAATTTCCGCCGCCGTGGTGTCGAAACCCACCTGCACCTGGCCGCCGAGCAGATCCTGTAACGACTGGCCGGTGCCCTTATACGGGACGTGCACGAGGTTCACGCCGGTCATGGTTTTGAAGATTTCGCCGGCCAGATGCGGCGTGCTGCCATTGCCGGCCGACGGAAACGTGAGCTGCCCGGGTTTGGCTTTGGCGAGCGCGATCAGGTCTTTCACCGAGCGCGCGTCGAGCGACGGATGCACTACCAGCACGTGCGGCACCGACGACACGCGGGTGATCGGCGTGAAATCCTTCGCCGGGTCGAACGGCAGGTGGGCGAACAGGCTCCACGCAATCGCGTTGGTCGCGACGTGGCCCATCAGCAGCGTGTAGCCGTCCGGCACGGCTTTCGCGACCAGGTCGGTGCCTATGATGCCGGTTGCGCCGGGGCGGTTGTCGATGACGACCTGCTGGCTCCAGGTTTCGGTCATTCTCGGCGCCACCAGCCGCGCCATCACGTCGGTGCCGCCGCCGGGCGGAAAGCCGACGATCATGCGGATGGGCCGGTTGGGATAATCCTGCGCCGGCGCGCTGGCGACCGCGAAAAAACCGGCCAGCGCGACCGGAACTACATATGCCGCTGTACGCATGCCAGCCCTCGCTTTTGCGCGTGCGCTAATCGAGCTTGATATTGCCGGCTTTGACGATGCGCGCGTATTTTTCGGTTTCGCTGCGAATGAACGCGGCGAATTCCTCCGGCGTGTTCCCTACGGTGTCCGCGCCGACGAACGCGATCTTGTCTTTCGCATCGGGCTGCCGGATCGCCTTCACCATCTCGGCGTTGAGCTTATTGACGATGTCCTTGCTCACGCCTCCCGGCACCACGATGCCCCACCACGTGCTCATGTCGAAGCCTTTCACGCCAGCTTCTTCCACGGTCGGCATGTCGGGCAACAGCGAAAACCGTTTCGCCGAGGTGACGGCGAGTGCACGCAGCCGGCCTTGCCGCACGTAATTAATGACGGGCGGCACCGCGTCGAAATCCAGATGGACCTGGCCGGAGATCAAATCGACGATCGACTGACCGCTGCCTTTATAGGGAATGTGCAGCATGTCGACTTTCGCCTGCAACTTGAACAGTTCGCCGGCCAGATGCTGCACGGTACCGGCGCCGGGAGACGCGTATTGCAGCTGGCCGGGCCGCGCTTTGGCGAGTGCGATCAGTTCCTTTACGGACTTGGCGGGCACCGACGGGTGCACGACGAGCAGATTGGGGCCGATCGCGGAGAGTGAAACCGGGGCAAAGTCTTTTTGCGCATCGTAAGGAAGTTTGATGAGCGACGGTAATATCGTCATCGCTGCGATGTGCGCCATCATGATGGTGTAACCGTCGGGCGCAGCTTTGGATACCAGCTCGGCTGCCAGCTGGCCGCTCGCGCCGCCGCGATTGTCGACGATGATCTGCTGGCCCAGTGTTTCGCCCAGTTTCTGCGCGACGATGCGGCCGATGATGTCGGTGCCGCCGCCCGGCGGGAACCCGATCAGCATGCGTATGGGTTTGGCCGGATACGCCTGCGCGATTGCGACGGTTGCCGCGCCGCCGAACAGCGGCAACACCGCCGCCATGATCGCTATTTTCTTCATGTCAGTTCCCTCGATTTCGAATATACATTTGTGAGCGGCCGCCTTCTTTGCGACTGCACGCTCTTTGTAACAGATTCACGCCTTAGCGGGAGAGCCTGTCAAACGGCCCCACCCAGCCGCGATCAACGGCCAGAACAGCAGCACCAGGGCAAGCGTGGTGATGGAGCCGACCAACCCGTTGGACCAGAACACGCTCATGTCGCCGCCCGCGCCTATCATCGACAGCCGGAATGAGTCTTCCGCCCGATTGCCGAGCACCAGCGCGAGCGTAAACGGCGCGAGCGGAATGCCGATTTTTTTGAACACGTAGCCGATCACGCCGAACCCGAGCATTAGCCAAATATCGAACATCGCGTTCTGGATCGCGTAAGCGCCCACCGCGCACGACACCACGATCATCGGCGCAATCGCGGCGAACGGCACCCGCAGCACCGCAGCAAAAATCGGCACCGTCGACAACACTATGACCAGCCCGACCACGTTGCCCAGGTACATGGAAGCGATCAGTCCCCACACAAAATCCTTGTGCTCGACGAACAGCAGCGGACCGGGATTCAAGCCCCACACCATCAGGCCGCCGAGCAGGATTGCCGCGGTCCCCGAACCGGGGATGCCTAAGGCCAGCATCGGCAGAAGAGCGGCGGTGCCCGAGGCGTGCGCCGCCGTTTCGGGCGCGAACACCCCTTCGATGCGCCCCTTGCCAAAGCCTTCCTTGTCCTTGGAAAAACGCTTGGCCAGGTTATAGCCCATGAACGACGCAGCGATCGCCCCGCCAGGCGTGATGCCCAGCCAGCAGCCGATCGCGGACGAACGCAGCAGCGTCATCCAGTACCGCGGCATTTCCCGCCATACTTTGAACACGACGCGCAGGCTGATCCGGGCGGCGTGGCCGCGCAACGCCAGGCGCTCCTCCATCGTCAGCAGAATTTCGCTGATGCCGAAGAGCCCGATGACCGCAACAAGAAAGTTGACGCCCCGGTAAAGTTCGCTCCAGCCGAAAGTCATGCGCAATTGCGCCGATACGGTGTCCATGCCGATGCCGGCGATCAGGAGGCCGAGCGACATTGAAATGAGCGTTTTATGCTTCTCTTCCTTGCCGAGGCCTACGAACGAACAGAAGGTCAGGAAATAGACCGCAAAGAATTCCGGCGGCCCGAAGCGCAGCGCAAACGACGCAATACCGGGGGCGAGAAATGTGATCAGCAAGACGGCGACCAGCGACCCGATGAACGAGGACGTGAACGCGGCGGTGAGCGCTTCGGCGGCGCGGCCCTGCTGCGCCATCGGATAGCCGTCGAACGTGGTCGCGACGGACCAGGCCTCGCCGGGGATGTTGAACAGGATCGACGTGATGGCGCCGCCGAACAGCGCGCCCCAGTAAATGCACGACAGCATCACGATCGCGGACGTGGGATCCATCGTGAACGTGAGCGGCAGCAGGATCGCGACGCCGTTCGGGCCACCCAGCCCGGGCAGCACGCCGACGAAAATGCCGAGCACCAGCCCGACCATCATCAGCGACAGGATCTTGAAGGTCAGCAGCACGTGAAAACCGTGCAGCAGCAGGCCCAGCGCTTCCATCGCGAGTTTTCTCTAGTGGCCGAAGAGGGCTTCGAGCGGCCCCTTCGGCATGATCACGTCGAACGCGACATCAAACGTGATAAACATCGCCAGCGTGAACACACAACTCGTGAGCAGCGATTTCCACCACGCGATGCGCCCGACAAAACGCATGAAGCCCGCCACCAGCAGGAGGCTGGCAACGTAAATTCCCAGCCACTGGGTGGCGAGGCAAAAGAGGCACGTCGGCACGAACACCTGCAGCACGCGGCGAAACTGGTCGCGGGTAACGAAAGTCTTGTCCTCGCGCGCGCGCCGCACGAGGCAGGCGACGAGCCCGTACAGACTCGCGGCACCTAGGATGACCGACAGATAAAACGGAAAGTAGCCGGCGCGCGGACCGTCCGGCGCCCAACCCATGCCGATGCGCCAGTTGTCGAAGGCCATCAACGCGGCGAACGCCAGCAGCAATAAGGACGTGACGATCTCGACCTTGCGGTCGCCGGCCAGCGCGGGCGAGTCGTCGGCGGGTGCTTGCGGATCGTCGACGACGATTTCGTTATTGGCTTCGGGCATGGCCTATTCTCCGCGCGGGGCGGCGCTCGGCCCCCATACTGTCAGGCCGGCCGCATTGTCAGGGGCGCAAATCAGGGGGCGACGAAACCCGCCTCGGTCATCAGGCTTTTGTTCAGCGCTTCGTCGGTTTCCAGAAACTTGAGCATGTCCGGACCTGTCAGGAATATCGACTTCAGTGCCTGCTTTTCCATGTATTCCTTGTATTCGCTCGTCTGCGCGACCCGCTTGAAGAGATCGATGTAGAACGCCGTCTGCTCGGGCGTCACTTTGCCGGGCAGGAACATCGCGCGCAGCATCTGATACTGCACGTCGAGGCCTTCCTCCTTGCACGTCGGAATATCGTTCCACGACTGCGTCTCTGTGACCTTGGTCTTGTAGCCGATGCGTTCCTTGTCGAAGACGCACAACGCGCGCACTTGCCCGGCGCGCCAGACTTCGAGGTTTTCAGACGGATTGTTGACATTGGCCGCCGTGTGGTTGCCGACCAGCTGGGTCGCCGCTTCGCCGCCGGACTTGTACGGCAGATACGCGAATTTGGCGCCGGTCTTTTTTTCCATGAAGACCGTCAGCACGTGGTCTTCACGCCGCGAACCCGTGCCGCCCATCTTGAACGGCGGATTGGCCGCTTTTGCCGCCGCGATGAACTCCTTGACGTTCTTGTAAGGCAGCGTGGTGTTGTCCCACAGCACGAATTGATCGAGCGCGATGACCGATACCGGCGTGAGTTCCCGCCAGTCGAACGGTATCTTCGCCGACAACGGCAGCATGTAAATCAGCGAATACGCTATCAGGACTTTGTGCGGATCGCCGGGACTCGATTTCATGTACATCAGCGCCTCGGCGCCGGACGCCCCACCCTTTAGCGTGACGACCATCGGCTGCTTCATCAGGTTGTTCTTCTGGATCGCGGCCTGCATCATGCGCGCCATTTGATCGGAGGCGCCGCCGGCGCCGGCGGCGACGACGATTTCAACGGGCTTGGTGGGCTGCCAATCGGCGGCAAGCGCGGCGGGCGCGGTCAATACAGCGGCGGCCACCGCGGCCGCCAGCGGCAGCTGGCGCGCGTCATTGAATAAACTGCGGATCGATTGCATCATGACTCCTCCTGTGTAATGGCGCTGCTGCGGCGGGTTATACGAACCTACCTGACGTTAGTTTATCAGCCCGCTATGTCCCGTGGCGCTCCGCCCCCGGGTTCATGTGGCAACTCCGGCTTCGCGGGCTTTGCCGATTTCGTATTCGCGGCCGGCCAGCATGCCGTCCAGCGTGCCGAACGCGTTCATATAATGGCCTTTGAAGCCCTTGGCTTCGATGCGTTTGAACATATTGCCGAAATCGAGGTCGCCGGCGCCGGGTTGCAGATGTTCTTCCTTGCCCAGCCGGCGGCAATCGGCCAGCCGCACCTCGCCGACGCGCGAGAAGTCGATCGCGTCGATGAAACCGTCGACGCCATCGGGCACCAGGTGCGCGTGATTCGCGGTAAACGACATGCGAAAATTCGGCGACCGGATGCGGTCGAAGTAGTACATCCATTCGGCCACCGTGTGCGCGAGGTAATGCACTTCGGCGTCGGCCGGCTCGTTGTTGAGGTTCTCGAGGTAAAGCACCGCGCCTTTTTGTTCGGCGTAGTCGACCATGCGCTGCAGCCTGGCGCAGCCGGCCTGCATGCGCATGTCGATGTCGTCCGTGAAGTGATAGCCCGCGTGCACCACGATCCACTGCGCGCCGAGCTTGGCATAGATGTCGATATAGCTTTTGAGGTACGCATCGACGGCTTCGCTCACGTACGGCGAATATTCCGCGACGTTGACCGCCGACAGCGTGTGCAGCCCGAGGGTGATGCCGTGGGTGGCGGCGAGTTGCCGCACGCGCTCGGCGCGCTGGTCGTCGAATGCCGTCATCGCATTGGCGGCGGTATCGAGCTGGATATCGATGAACCGCACGGCGTGTTGCGCGGCCCACTCGATGCCCTCCTCGAGCCTGATGCGGCGTCCGAGATCGACGCCGATGCGCTCGCGCAAACCCAAACTTATCTCCTCGACGATGCGTCCCGATCAGCGGGCTGCAACTTTATCACAGCCGCAGCCGGTGTCCGGCGGCGTCCGCCTCACAGTTGCGGAATACCGGCCGCGCGCACGACCTTGCCCCATTTTTCCGTTTCCGCGCGCACGTACGCGCCGAGTTCGGCGGGGGTATTGGTCCAGGGTTCGACGCCTTGCGCATCAAATTTCTGTTTCAGGTCTTCCGTCGCGAGCGCGGTGCGCGTGACCTGGTTGACTTTCACGATGATCGCCGCCGGCGTTCCGGCCGGCATGAAGAGCGCATACCACGTGCTGTAATCGTAATCCGGCACGCCGGCTTCGCTCAGCGTCGGCACGTCGGGTGTCGCGGGCGAACGCTTGGCGCTCGTGACGCCGAGCGCGCGCAGGCGGCCGCTTCTTACATGCGGCAATGCCGAAGCGAAAGTCGAAATCATTACCTGCACCTGCCCGCCGATCAAGTCGGTGACCGCCGGCCCCGTGCCTTTATAGGGCACGTGCAGCATGTCGATCTTCAGCCGGTCTTTCAACATTTCGCCCGCCAGATGCGTGCCCGAACCGGCGCCGGCCGACGCGTACGAAAGCTTGCCGGGATTGGCGCGCGCGTAGTCGGTGAATTCCCTGATTGACTTCGCGGCGATCGATGGATGAATCACGACGATATTGGGTTGCACCGCGACCATGGACACCGGCGCGAGATCCCTCACCGCGTTGTACGGCAGCGTTTTATACAGCCACGCATTGAACGCGAGGCTGATATTGCCGAGCAGCAGCGTGTAACCGTCGGGCGGCGCTTTGCACACGATGTCGGTGCCGAGCGTGCTGCCGGCCCCGCCGCGATTGTCGACGACGACGGGCTGGCCGAGGCCCTCGTTCAGACGTTGCGCAATCAGCCGCGCGACGATGTCGGTGCCGCCCCCGGGTGCAAATGGGACAACAAAGCGGATAGGCTTGGTCGGGTAACTTTGCGCCGCAGCGCCCCATGCGAAGAGCATCAGCGCGGCGACGAGACCGCTGATCGTTCGACTCATCCCGGCTGGTGACCCGCGTTCGTGCGTACGCTCAGGCGACGCTCAGTTTCGCGGCCGGTTGTTTGCCGGCGGAAGTTTTGGTGGAAACGAGATAATCCATCGCCGCCGCGGTGCCGCCTTTCTTGTGCGGTACGTCTGCGACCGCCAATCCCATTTCGACGCCGGCGAGCGTACCTGCGAGCATCAGGTCGTTGAAGTCGCCGAGATGGCCGATGCGGAACACCTTGCCCGCGAGCTTGCCGAGCCCGCTGCCGAGCGACATGTTGAAATTGTCGAGCACGATTTTGCGGTACTCCGCCTCATTGCGGCCTTCGGGCATCAGCACCGCGGTCAACGCGCTCGAATACTCGGCCGGGTTCAGGCACAGGATTTCGAGTCCCCACGCGCGCACGGCGCGCCGCGTCGCTTCCGCGTGCCGGTCGTGCCGCTTGAATACGTTGTCGAGACCTTCTTCCTGCAGCATGGCGAGCGCTTCGCGCAGGCCGTACAGGAGGTTGGTCGCCGGCGTGTACGGAAAATAGCCGGTCTTGTTGGGCCCGAGCATGTCGTCCCAGCTCCAGAAAGATTTCGGCAGCGCGGATGTTTTCGTCGCCGCGAGCGCTTTATCGCTGACCGCGTTGAACGACAATCCAGGCGGCAGCATCAGCCCTTTCTGCGAACCGGCGACGGTCACGTCAACGCCCCATTCGTCGTGGCGATAGTCGATCGACGCGAGCGATGAAATCGTGTCGACGAAATACAGTGCCGGGTGTTTCGCGCGATCGATCGCCTTGCGCACTTCACCGATGCGCGAAGTGACGCCGGTGGAAGTCTCGTTATGCACGACGCATACCGCCTTGATCGCATGCTTGGTATCGACCGCCAGCCGCGCTTCGATCGCGGCGGGATCGGCGCCGTGGCGCCAGTCGCCGGCGATGAATTCGGGCACCAGGCCGAGCTTTTGCGCCATCGTGTGCCACAGCGTCGCGAAATGCCCGGTCTCGCACATCAATACACGGTCGCCGGCCGACAGCGTGTTGACGAGGGCGGCTTCCCACGCGCCGGTGCCGGATGCGGGGAAAATGATGACCGGCGATTTGGTTTTGAAGACCTGCTTCAAGCCGGCGAGCACTTCCTGGCCGATCTTCTGAAAGCCGGGCCCGCGATGATCGATCGTCGCGTTGTCGATCGCGCGCAGCACGCGGTCGGGAACATTGGTCGGCCCCGGGATTTGCAGAAAATGGCGTCCGTTGATTCCTGTCATGGCGGCCTCGCAGGCGAAATGCGAAAAAAGAGGAATCACGGAGATTAGTTAAGTTGCAAGGGGGCGTCAACCCGCGAATAATTGCTTTCCGATGACCGCTGCACCGATCAAGCTGCACCCGCGCGCGAACGCGAGCCCGCTCGCGCGCCGGCTCAAACGCGAGACGCAGGGCGAAGTATTGTTCGACGCGTACTCGCGCGGGCGGTATTCCACCGATGCGTCGATCTATCAGATCGAGCCGGTCGGCGTGGTCATCCCGAAAACCGAAAGCGATGCGCAAATCGCGCTGCAAATCGCGCGCGAGGAAGGCGTCGCGGTGTTGCCTCGCGGCGGCGGCACCTCGCAATGCGGCCAGACCGTCGGCGCCGCGCTCGTGATCGACAGCAGCAAGCATTTGAACGAGATCCTCGCGTTCGACCGCCATGCGGCGACCGTGTGCGTGCAACCCGGCGTCGTGCTCGATCAATTGAACGCCTGGTTAAAACCGCACGGGCTCTGGTATCCGGTCGACGTCTCGACCAGCGCGCAGGCAACGCTCGGCGGCATGGCCGGCAACAACAGCTGCGGCTCGCGCTCGATCCGCTACGGCAACATGGTGCACAACGTGCGCGCGATCGACGCGGTGCTCGCCGACGGCGCCGAATTCAACTTCGGCGACGTGCCGGAAGATCTGGCGCGCTGCGACGCGCCGCCGGGTTATCTCGAGCTCGTCAGGAAAATCCGCGCGATCGCCGCCCGCGAAGCGGAAGAAATCGAACACCGTTTTCCGAAAGTGCTGCGGCGCGTCGGCGGCTACAACCTCGACATGGTCAGCGGCGCCGGCCACAACATGGCGCATCTGCTCGTCGGCTCGGAAGGCACGCTCGCGTACTCGAAGCGCCTGCATCTGAACCTCTCGCCGCTGCCGAAGCATAAAACGCTCGGTATCTGTCACTTCCCGACGTTTTATCGCGCCATGGAGGCGCCCCAGCATATCGTCAAGCTGAATCCAACCGCCGTCGAGCTGGTCGATCGTACGATGATAGGGCTCGCGCGTTCGAATCCCGCGTTCAGGCCCATCGTCGAGCGCTGCGTGAACGGTGACCCCGACGCAATATTGCTGGTCGAGTTCGCCGGCGACGACCAGAACGCGCAAATCACCAAACTGAGACAGTTAGTCGAGCTGATGGGAGAGCTGGGGCTGCCGGGCGGCGTCGTGGAAATTACGGACGCGGCGCTGCAGCGCGATTTCTGGGAGGTGCGCAAGGCCGGGCTCAACATTATGATGTCGATGAAGGGCGATGGTAAACCGGTGTCGTTCATCGAAGACTGCGCGGTTCCGCTCGAGCATCTCGCCGAATACACCGATCGGTTGACGCGCGTATTTGAAAAGCACGGTACACGCGGCACGTGGTACGCGCACGCGTCGGTCGGCTGCCTGCACGTGCGGCCTATCCTCAACATGCGCGAAGACGGCGCGCGCAAGATGCGCGCAATTGCCGAGGAAGCATCCGAACTCGTGCGCGAATATAAGGGCGCTTATTCCGGCGAACACGGCGACGGGCTCGTACGCTCGGAATGGATCGCGCCGATGTTCGGCCCGCGCATTACGCACGCGTTCGAGGAAATCAAGGACATCTTCGATCCGCGCGGCCTCATGAATCCCGGCAAGATCGTGCGTCCGTCGAAAATGGACGACCGCACGCTCTTTCGCTACAAGCCGGATTACTCCGCGCGCAAGCTCGATACGGTGCTCGATTGGTCTGAATGGGGCGGCTTCGATAAAGCGGTCGAGATGTGCAACAACAACGGGCATTGCCGCAAGTTCGACGCGGGCACGATGTGTCCGTCGTTTCGCGCGACCGGCGAAGAGCAACACCTGACGCGCGGCCGCGCCAATACGCTGCGGTTGGCACTTTCGGGCCAGCTGCCGGCGCATCCCGGCGAGGACGCATTCGTATCAAGCGCGATGTACGAAACGATGGAGTTGTGCGTCTCGTGCAAGGGCTGCAAGCGCGAGTGCCCGACCGGCGTCGACATGGCGAAAATGAAAATCGAGTTTCTGCATCATTACCGCAAGCAGCACGCCTTGGGCTGGCGCGACCGGCTCTTCGCCTTTCTGCCGCGCTACGCGCCATGGGCGGCGCGCTTCGCGTGGCTCGCGAATCTGCGCGATGCGGTGCCTGGTCTCGCGCTGCTGTCGGAAAAACTGCTGGGCTTCTCCGCGCGCCGCTCGCTGCCGCAGTGGCGGCGTGACACGTTTTCGCGCCGGCCGGGCGCGACGGTCGGCGGCGGCACCGTCAACGGCGAAGTAGTCCTGTTGATCGACACCTTCAACAATTATTTCGAGCCTGACAATGCGCGCGCGGCGCTGGCCGTGCTGCGTGCCGCCGGTTACGTCGTGCATCTGCCGCGCGCGTCCGACTCCGCGCGGCCATTGTGCTGCGGCCGCACGTTTCTGGCGGCAGGCCTGGTCGACGAAGCACGCGCAGAAGCGCAACGCATGCTTGCGGCGTTAAAACCCTTCATAGAGCGCGGCGTGCCGGTGGTGGGGCTCGAGCCGTCGTGCCTGCTCGGCCTGCGCGACGAATTTCTTTCGATGCTGCCCGGCCCGGACACTGCGGCGCTGGCGCTCAACGCGTTCCTGTTCGAGGAATTTATCGCGCGCGAGGCGGACGCGGGCCGGCTCAAGCTGAAGTTCAAAGCCCTGCCGCACAAAAAAGCGCTCTTGCACGGGCATTGCCACCAGAAAGCGTTCGACGTGATGCCTGCGGTGCAAAAGGCGCTGAAACTGGTGCCCGGCCTCGAAGTGGAACTCGTCGAATCGAGTTGCTGCGGCATGGCGGGCAGCTTCGGTTACGAGGCCGCGCACTACGACGTATCGATGAAAATGGGCGAGGCGAGCCTGCTGCCGAAAGTGCGCGCGGCCGCCGCCGAAACGCTGATCGTCGCCGACGGCACGAGCTGCCGCCACCAGATCCACGATGGCGCGCAGCGCGATGCGCTGCACGTCGCGCGCGTGCTCGCGCTCGCGCTGGCGTGAAACGCGCGGGAAAGGCGATTGGCAAATAGGCGAGAGGCGAGAGGAAAAAAATACGTCGCCTATCGCCTGTCGGCTTGTTGCGGCTCCCCTGATCTTGACCGCCGTCCTTGACAGGAAACCGTCCGCCCCATAGCCTGCGCAGACTCCAAAAACCGGACACCGCGCCGATGAGCGCCGTTGTGCAACCCGCCCGAGGACCCGCCGCGAATGCCGGC
>Ga0207676_10001042_pt1 | contig 21160 bp, 10 predicted proteins | sample KBSSwiS72_FD_184307 | JGI IMG/M metagenome (GOLD analysis project Ga0207676, IMG submission 184307) | Switchgrass rhizosphere microbial communities from Kellogg Biological Station, Michigan, USA - KBS Switchgrass S7-2 (SPAdes) (version 2) | ecosystem: Host-associated > Plants > Roots >...
ATTGGATTTTGCGAGCTGAATTCATTGGACACTCCTGTGGTGATTAGGAGGTGATTGGCGCGGGAAGTGAAGGTTGTTAATGCGGGGGAATGATGGAAGATTAACTTCTATGCCTAATAACTTCGGTTGTCAATAGACAGTAGTGCGTCAGTTTGAATTTTTGGGACAAATACGCCGAAGGCGTTGGCTAATTTCAGCCCAGGGTTGGAGCGCAGCGACAACCCTGGGATATCAATCAAAAAAAGTTACACAACCCTGAAAGGGTTCGCCTCGCCATAAACCCTTACAGGGTTTGAAGCCTTTTTTATTTTACCGACACCCAGGGTTGTCGCTGCGCTCCAACCCTGGGCTGAAATTAGCCAACGCCTTCGGCGTAACTGTTAGAGCTTCGGCACTGTGATCCAATCCATGGCACTGCCGATGCGGCTGCTCTTTAAATCACGAATACCGATTCTGACCTGGTAGAGACCGCCAGGCACGAGTGTGGTGAACCTGTAGATCGATCGCGTCCCTGAGCTGCCCGTATTTGAGCTACGTTGAAAGATTCGCAGACGTCCAACAATGCTGTTGATGGGTTTACCTTTGTCGTCGTAAAGGATGCCACCGATGTCGACGTCAGCCGCGAGCTTTCCGTCAATGGGCTCAAACGTCAACGCCGTTTCATCTATCGAGATAGTAGCGACCACGTGAGTGCCGAAGCCCGGCATCTGATTGAAACGCAAATCGACTTCCGTTGGTATTTCACGTTGCGTAACAGGCGCATCGATAACCAAACGCATATCGTCGTCGCGCGCTTTCAAAGGATCCTTGTCCTTCTTTCTCTTCGTCGACAGTAACGGCAGAGCGGCTGATTTGAAGTAGCTACTACGCACGCGCACCTTGAGATCGGGGCGACCCACGATGCTGAGTTCGATATTTTTGAACTTACCTCGCTTCTGCTCTTCGTTGTCAGGTTTCCAGGCAAGCAGATAGTAGCTGGACGTTTCGTCCATCACTTTTTCAACCCACTCGGACATAGGCAGATTTGTGTTACGAAGTGCCTGGCCGCCAGTGTCTTTGGCGAGCGCGTTAAGGCCGTCCTGTGAAGCCGAGATTTCTCCGAGCGTTGCGCCATTCAACAAACTGCCCGCTTCCATTGGCTTGTTATTGGTGATATCGATGGAGTCGCCAACGATGCCACGCGCATCGAGCGTATAAATCACAACTCCTGCACGCCCGGCTGCTTCAGTTACTTTCCTGATCCTGTCGATCGCGCCTGTTTTGCGATCGTTCAGATAGAAACCATCGGAAATCACAAACACCAGTTTGCGTCCGGGCACCTGGGCCGCGGTGCGCATCAGTCCTTCCAGCAGTCGCAGCGTGTCGTCTGTCGCCGGCGCGGACTGCACCACGATCTGCTGTGCACGCTGCCTGATTAGTAGTTTGGCGGAATCAGGCGACACTGAGCAGATCGGTTCCTGTCCTGCCATATAACAGTTTTGCTTCAGCGTTTCCTGGATGTAGTAGTCCAGCATCTGTTGATCGCCTTCGCGGATCTTCAGCGCGATGAACTCAGACATGGGAGGTTTTTCCATGTCGAATTTCGTATTACTGCGGTAGTTCAAACGGGCAACAGCGGAGCGCAACGCATTTTTATCGGCAGTGAACTGTTGCAGGAATCCGATTTGTCCGCTGGGCGAAGTGATGGCGACTAAATCCTTCTCGCCAATGCCGCTATTGATGAACTCGAGCAGTGCCTTTCGTGTCCGTGCCAGGCTATCCGGAGCGAGATGCAGATCGTCAACAAAAAAGATGACGGCCCGGCGCTGCGCATCGGCTCTAAGCGAGTTGACTGCGTTTGGCTGGGCAGAGGCATTTGGTTCCTGACGTTGGGTAGCAAATCCGCCGGACCGAATTGCTTCGAAGAAGGATATCTCCCGCGAGGCGTTATTGATCTTCAACTGAAACTGCTCCGGTTTTAGTCCGTCTACAAACTTCCCGTTTTTGTCGAAGACCATCACGTCAGTTTGTACCAATGACGTTTCAAACTTAATGACGTCCTGTGCGTCGCTGCTCGGCTCAGCAGGTTTCGTCTGGCTGAAGACGAGGGCGGGGAACAGAAGGAGGCAAGCCGCTGTAGCTAACAGGGAGTATTTGATGCTTAACATCGTCGGACCTCAATTGCGGAGTTGTTGGGACACGCTGCTGCCGGGGGAAACCCGACCCGGCCTGTGCGGAATGTCTATAGTGTACCAAATTTTCCTGCGATTACGAGAGATGCCCAACCTGCTTGTACAGGGTCATGAAATCAAAGTTATTCCACGCTTCGACAATCTTTCCGTTGTCGATCCTGACAATGGTGATGCCGGTAATCTCGACCGGAGCTTGAGTCGCAGCTCTGCCGAGAAAGTCTCCTTCATGCGAACCACGCACGGAGCAACGCGCTGCGACTTTGTCACCTTCAGCAACCATGTCCTCGATAATCACCTTCAGGTTTGGGAAGCCCTGGCGGAACGCCTCGTAAAACGGTCTGTAGTTCCGCGGACCGCGAATCGGGTTCGAAGGATCATCCGATAAGCCGTGCGCGATGCCGTTTTCGTCAAACAGCTCCTCGATGACATCGGCGCGTGCGTTGTTCCAAACTTCATCAAACCAGCGACGAAGTACTGCTTTGTTTTCTTCTGACATGAGGCCTCCAATCTGGGTTGGGTTCATTGCCACCTGATTGCTCTAATGATATTCGAAAAGTCGTCGCTCCACACTCTCCCGCCGCTTCCTCCACTGAGCGGCTGCCACTGGGAGTTAATCGACAGATTGCTAATCTCTTGCGACGAACGAGCCATCACAACCCACTGTGACGGATCCTTGCCCTCAAAAGAACCAGGATTCAAGTCGTCAAAGCCGATGCATTCAAGGTTTCTGCTTCCCGCCAGGTCGGCAAGGATCGGTTTCAAATCCAGGCTCCGGTTCGATATATGGAATGCAAGTATCCCATCCTCGGCGAGCTTTGATAAGTAAAGATCAAGCGCTTGCTGAGTGATGAGATGGACGGGTATGGCATCGGAGCTGAAAGCGTCTAAGACAATTAACCCGTAATGGCCTGCTTGTGCGTTTTGCAGATTTAATCGAGCATCGCCTTCAACTACGTTCAGTGATCCAGTGGCGCAGTTTTGCAGGTACGTAAAATACTGAGAGCGGGCAATGTTAATTACATCGGGATTGATTTCGTAGAACGTCCATTGCTGACCCGGTTGGGAGTACGAAGCCATGGCGCCGACTCCGAGCCCGATGACGGCGACACGCGAGTTTGGCTGAGCGGCATTGAAAACAGCCATCACCTGGCCCAGTGGTCCATTCTCATGATGGTAAGAAAGCGGCTCGCAGCGCGGGGACTGATCCACAAACTGCCTGCCGTGAACAGTGTTGCCGCTGTACAAGCTGGTGATCTTTCCGGTTGAGTCAGTGGTCACGCGGGTTGTCCCGAAGAAATTTCGAACAACGTGGAGTGTGCGATCTGTGTACCCGGCGTAATAAACACCGGCAAGCATCACTGCGCAGAGACCCAGCCCAAAGCGTACCGGTCGCTCTCGGAAAAAATGGTTAATGATGATTAGCGGAATGCCCAGGACGATGAGCAACTGAACGATGGAAGAGCCGGCGCCTAAGTAGGTGACCAGTATTGCAAGACCTACGGAAAGAACATAAAGACCGAGTGGATAAATCACATCGAGATATTTACTTCGATTGCCAGCTCGAGGCTCGGCGGGCAGCAACATGCACGCTAATACTATCGCCAAAGGATACTCGAGAACCGAGCTGAACAAGATCGGCGCAATCAATACGTTGAAAACGCTGCCCAATGCTCCGCCGACTGCGATCCAGAGGTAGTATTCGGGAAGATGCGTGACCGATGGTCTATCGTTAGCTAGTTGTCCATGACACATCATTGCCGCCACGAAGAAAAAGCCGAGATTGGCAAGTATCAACGCCCATGCAGGTTCTGTCGCGCCGGATGAAAGAATCAACGTAACGACAAGCGCAGCCACCATCGTCACACGATTCAGCGATGCCCATCGTGTTTTGGTAAACGCGAGAACAAAAGTCAGCAGGTAAAGAGCTAACGGAATGACCCAAAGCAGTGGTACCGAGGCTACATCGGAAGTGATGTAAGTTGTAACTCCCAACATCAGACTCGAAGGGACAAACGACAGTGCCAGCCAACGAAGGCGGCGATGCACTGGTAATATCGTCGCCGGATCGCTCTCAATTGCCGAGCTTCGAACGGGTTTTAAGACAAAGGCAATCACACACGTGACGCCGGCCAAAACGGCAAACCCGACCCGCCATAACTGATACTGTTCATTCAAATCGAGGCTTGGCTCTAAGACCAACGGGAAGGCGACGAGTGCTATCAAGCTGCCTGCATTGCTGGCCGCAAACAGAAAATACGGATCAACCGCGAGATGATGTTGTAGCCTTGAAAACCAACTTTGCAGTAAAGGATTGCTTGCGGAAAGTATGAAGAATGGTGCTCCGATTGATAACAGGAGACTCTCAAGAAGCCATCGTGTGGGATTCGCCTGTTGTACAGCGGGTGCATGAATTGGGGACCGGAAAACATAGATCGCGATCAACAGTAGAAGGAATATGTGTACTGCCGCCTGTGCGCGCAGGCTGAGCCATTTCGAGGAGGCGAGGGCATAAACGTATCCCAGCAGCAGCATAGTCTGGAAAAAGAGTAGACACGTATTCCAAACTGCGGGCGCTCCTCCTAAAAGTGGCAACAGCGTTTTGGCAATCAGCGGCTGAATCCAAAACAGCAAGCCGGCGCTGACAAAGAGTGTGACTGCAAACAGTAGCGGCGGCAGGTAGTAGGTAGCTTTCGTTCGCACCATTATCGGGCAATAATATACTTGGCTTCATGACAAAACGCCGAAAAGTCATCGTCCACATCGCAACCAGCGCGGATGGTTACATCGCGCGTCCTGACGGTGATATTGAATGGCTGACGTCTCGCCCTGCTCCCAAAGGCTTCTATGGCATGGAGACCTTCGTGAAGTCGATCGATACGAAGCTGCTGGGCCGGAAAACTTATGAAGCGAGCCTGCGCATGGGAGCAAAGTTCGGCTCGAATGATCGTCACATCGTCTTTTCCCGCCAGGCTCCTCCAGTCGATGTGCCGCCAGGCGTGGAATTCGTGAATGGTCCAATCGGCCCGTTCGTAAGCCGGCTTCGCGAGCAACCCGGAAAGGACATCTGGTTGATGGGAGGCGGCGAGCTCATCGCCTCCTTTCTTGACGAGAATGCGATCGACGAGTTCGTCATCAGTATAGTTCCGATCTTTATCGGAGACGGCATTCCACTCATAGGTCGTCGCCACCGTCACGTCCCCCTGGAGCTGCAGTCCACCGAACGCTTCGAGGATGGCTTGGTCCAACTGCACTACCGCGTTCCGAACCAGAAACGGTAGCAACACCTATGAGCCTTTATTAGTGATCGAAACCGATGCGGTACAGCATATTTGTAAAGTGAGGATTGTGTCGAATGCGATCAAAACATGGATCGATCCTGAGCCACGTCATCATCTCGCAGCGATCGTGATATGCCTTTTCCAGACAATCAAGAGTATGATTCTCGTCACCAAGAGCCAGGTGAATGATCGCCTGGCTATATGCTGAAACGTAGTATTGCTTTGACAGTTCCTGTAACTCTTTAAGCACTTTACAGGCTAGCCGGTGTTCGCCGCTCACTGCATAAGCATGTCCAAGCGCGCCCAGAAACATAGGTGAGTTGCTCAAAGCAAAGATCTTTTTGAATACCTCAATCGCCTGATCCACTTGTCCACACCGCTCGTACGCTCGTCCTAAGAGATACAGCGCGGGCTTATAGTCGCGCTCCATCTCCAAAGCCTTTTGGACTTCTTCTATTGCCTTTTCATACTGGCAAGTCAGGAAGTAGGTTAAGGTTAGACTCCAATAGCTATGTGGTGAAAGAGGGTCAATGAGCATTGCCAGCCCTAACTCGCGTTTGGCGTCGTCAAATCGTCCCAGCAAGTTGTAATACAATCCAAATCGTTGATGAGCGATCGCATTATTGTGATTACTTTCAATCGCCTTGTTGAATTCTTCTTCGGCCCCTGACCAGTCCCACTCATAGAACATTTTAATGATCCCCATGGCCGCATGGGCTTCTGACAACGTGCTGTCGATCTCCAGGGCCTTCACTGCTGCTGCTTTTGCCTTGGGCATTGCTTCTCTGGTAGGTGCATACACATTTGATAAACGGTAATAAGCATCCGCGAGACCGGCATAGGCCAGTGCATAAGTGGGATCGATCTCAATGGCCTGGACGAAATACTCGGCGGCTTTTCTGGAACTGGCCAGATCAAACTTGCCCCAATGATGACGTCCTTTCAAATAGGCTTTGTAAGCATCCGCATTATCGGTGGAACTGCTGCTGACTTTTGCTTTTTCTTCGCTCGTCAACGAGTCTTTCAATGCGGTCGATATTTTTTGCGCTATCTCTTCTTGTACCTTTAGTACGTCCGAGAGTTTGCGACGATACTGCTCTCCCCAGATATGCCATCCCGTGTGTACGTCGATCATTTCAGCTCTAATTATTAAGCGTTCACCCAACTGCAGGATTCTTCCGGTTACGACTGATTTCACGCGCAATTCTTTTCCGACCATTCTGCCATCGAGTTCTTTGCCCCTGTAACGAAACACTGAGGTGTGGCCGATGATGCGCAACCCTTTCAGGTGCGACAAGCTGTTGATGATACTTTCAGTCAAACCATCAGAAAGGTATTCCGCGTTGGGGTCAGAGCTTTCGTTGTAGAAAGGCATTATCGCCAGAGAATGCACCTTATCGCGATGCTGCTTGTGTAAATCTCCAATTACCTCTTTCACTCGCAAAGTGTTCTGCCAGCGTCCGGTGATCACATTTGCAACGAAACGATAGCCGCGCTTGGGAAGGGTTTCTATGAATTCAGATTCGCCGGAATCGTAACTCAAGGCCTTTCTTAGCGTGGCGATGTTTACGCAGAGATTCGCCTCTTCGACGAAGGTGTCGGGCCACAGCTTCTGCAAGAGATGCTCTTTCGTCACCAGCTTGCCGGCGTTTTGGACCAGGATCAATAACGTGTCAAAGACTTTTGGTGTCAGTGGCACCTTTATTCCATTGCACCGTAGCAAGCCTTCTGTTTCATCAAGATGAAACGAACCAAATCTGTAGTAGACGTTGCCTGACCCCAACGCAGTTGTGGTCCTGGAACGCTTTGGAGTTCTTTTAGAAATCTTTTGGGGTTTCTTAAGGACGTCCATGCTGCCCCCCGAGTATTGTCCACGGAAGTTAGTGAGTTAGCGAGATTCAGTCGACTCGACAGGTCGGGAGACTGGGAACGGCCCCATTGTAGGGCAAAAACCGGTTTCGAGCAAAAAACGAATTGGTCCACATACAAGAGAGAACCGAACTTACTCTATTCGTCACTATAAGGAGTCCTCATGAGACATCCTGTCATTTCCGATTTCAGGTCTTTGCTCATTCGCAGGAGCGTCTGTATTGGCCTTTCTCTCGCGATTATATGTGTTTTCGCTGAGCCAGGCAGAATGCAGTCACAAGAGCGGTTAACTATCACGAGCGATAGAAACAAACCTCGTGAGGCTCCCAAAAAGGTAACAACGCCGGTGGACTCGCGAAGTAACCAATCGTCCACGGGAACTAGTAGCTCACAGGGCGGGACTGGCCCGCTAAGCGGATGTGTCTTCAACGACATTCTCGTACTCGATACGATCAGAATCGTCTTTGTCCAATTGTTTAATTTCCCGCCTAACAGCGCGATTCCGGTGACGGTTACCCAGACAAATGCTGGCGTCGTGGGTTATGCGTTCACCCCCGCAGGCCCTTTCGCGGCTACGCTCAATACCGTGGTTAATACCGACAGCAACGGAGATGGTGAGAGCGTCGACATTTACACCCAGGGTCAATTGGTTGGCCAGACGATAACTTACGCTGATACTCCGTTCGGGCCCACTGACACAATCAATTTTAATGTGCTTCCGCAGTGTAACTGTCCGGCGATTCCGGCTGTGCCTTAGTTGTTCTCTTGCATTCGGATAGATTGAAGCAGCTTCGATCCTGTTCCCCCACCCGACAACCTGCTTCATTCCTTTCATGTTTCTTATCTCTTGGAGAAAACAAAATGTTTTGCCGTCGTGAACACAGAACGATCGTCAGGCAGTCGCTGAGTTTATTGGTGGCGTTTGCGATTTGGTCAAACTTTGTCTGTCTCACAAGTCACGGTCAGCACCTGACTAAACGATCACAAGGCTCGTCTAGTAAGACCAAGTCAAATTTTGGTGGGGAACGATCTGATATCAGTGTTCGCAACGTTCCTTCAAGCGAGATCGCTGCCACCAAAAAGGGTACCTCGGCTGACCGCGCAGAATTAAATAAAGCATATGGCAAGGTGCCTTTAGCCTTTGAAAAAAATCAAGGACAGACCGATTCGCGAGTGCAGTTTCTGACGCGCGGAAGCGGTTACAAGATTTTTCTCACTCCTGCGGAATCGGTCATTGTCTTGACACGATCCTCTGGCGCTCGCAGTCGAGTTCGGGAGGTAGGCGTTAAAAATTCATCGTTCAGAAGTACTGGCGCGATTTCGGTTGTGAGGACAAAGCTGATTGGTTCGCGAGCCGACGCTGACATCTCCGGTCTCGAAGAGTTGCCTGGAAAGACCAATTACTTAATCGGCAACGATCCCTCGCAATGGAAAGTGGGATTGTCCAGCTTCGCGCGGGTTAAGCATACGGATGTTTATCCAGGTATTGATGTTGTCTATTACGGCAATCAGGGACAGTTAGAGCAGGATTACGTTGTTGCACCCGGTGGTGATCCAAAGACCATCAAACTCAGCTTTGACGGCGTCCGTCGAGTCAGAGTTGATAACAATGGGGATTTGGTTCTCTCCGTAAAGGAGGGCGAATTGCGGCAGTCGAAGCCAATAGCGTATCAGGTGATTGACGGACGGAAGCGTGAGATTGCCAGCCGCTATCGTATTACAGGCAAAAAGCAAGTTGGTTTTGAAGTTGCACCTTATAACACGAGTAGGCCGCTCATAATCGACCCGGTGCTGATCTACTCAACGTATCTTGGCGGAACCGGCAGCGACTTCGGCAGAGATATCGTTGTTGATTCGGCGGGCAATGCGTACATCACGGGCAGCACCGCGTCGACCAACTTTCCGACTGCCAGTGCCTTCGACACTACGAATGGCGGCGGAAATGATGTGTTTGTGACGAAGCTAAATGCCTCGGGTACAGCTTTTGTGTACTCAACTTACCTGGGCGGCAGCGGCGATGACCATGGCGGCCAGATTGTTATTGATTCATCCGGCAATGCTTACCTGACAGGTTCAACCATCTCTACAAACTTTCCCACGGTCGCTGCTTTTCAATCGTCCTACGGCGGCCCGAAAAACAGCGGCAACACTGACGGGTTTGTGACCAAGTTAAACGCTACCGGCTCCGCTCTGGTCTTCTCAACTTACCTTGGCGGCAGCGGAGTTGACAGTGGCAGAGGGATCGCTCTTGGACCATCAAATACCGTTTACGTAACTGGCCAGACGAGCTCAACAAACTTTCCCGTAGCAAATGCTTATCAGCCTGTAAAAGGTGGCACGACCTACGACGCTTTCGTAACGAAATTCAGCGCGGCTGGAAACACTCTCGTTTATTCAACGTATCTGGGCGGCGCCAATCCGGTCGGCACCGACTGGGGCGATTCGGGCAACGGCATTGCCGTTGACTCCGCGGGCAGCGCTTACGTGGCAGGCGAAACGTACTCGACAAACTTTCCGACAGTTAACCCGATACAAAGCACTCGGAGAGGATCCAGTGATGCGTTCGTTACGAAGTTCAATCCCGCGGGGAACAGTCTTACATATTCAACTTATCTGGGCGGCAGTTACAGCGATTTTATCGGTCTCAGTAGTGATGCTGCTGACGATATCGTGATCGATTCAAGCGGTAATGCTTATGTGACCGGCAGTACTTATTCGTTCGACTTTCCGACCGCAAACGCTTATCAGGGATTCAATGCAGGAAATTTCGGCACTGACGATGCTTTCGTTACGGCTTTAAACTCGACAGGCACCGGCTTCATTTTCTCAACCTACCTCGGTGGGATCAGTTATGACTCGGGTAATTCGATCGCTCTCGCATCCACGGGCGAAATCTATGTCGTCGGCCATACGCAATCTACTAATTTTCCCACCGCCGACGCGATCCAAAACACAAATAACGGCAGTCAAGATGCCTTTGTTACAAAGTTCAACAGCAATGCCACGGGATTGATCTATTCGACCTACCTCGGCGGCAGCGGCGCCGACATCGGTAATGGCATTGCTCTTGACTCGGCAGACAACGCTTATGTGTCGGGCTACACCAGTTCGACTAATTTTCCAATCGCGAACGCTATACGCCCGACTAATGCAGGTGCCGACGATGCCTTTATCTCAAAGATCGGTAATTTGAACGGCTACGGCATTAGTGGTCGAGTGGCAGACGATACAGGCAACGGCAAAAGCGGAGTCACAGTCTCTGTCACAGGTAGTCAAGCTACTTCCACCTTAACCGATTCGAACGGTAATTATTCTTTTGCCAACTTGCTGGCGGGCGGGAATTACACCGTTACTCCCTCTCAAGCTGCATTTACTTTTGTTCCCGCAAGCCAGACGTTTAATAGTCTGAGTAGCAATCAGACGGCCGACTTCACGGTCCAGGTCTTTCAAATCTCGGGCCGCGTAACGGACAGTACCGGAGCCGGGCTAGCCGCCACTACGATGACCCTGAGTGGTACACAGAGCGCTACTGTACAGACCAATTCAACTGGTAATTACACCTTCTCGAATCTGGCCATCGGAAATTACACAGTCACACCTTCCAAGACTGACGATCTTCTGACTTATACGTTCACGCCGCCAAGTCGTAGTTACACCAACCTAAACAGCAGCCAGGTGGCGGATTTTAGTGCAACCACTTCCATCCAAAGCGCGCTCCACCCCTCAGCGGACGCTTATGTGCAGGATGGAACAAATGCTGGAGTTAACTTCGGCACGGCCACGACTCTCAAGGTTCAAACTGGCAGCCAAGCCAACGTAGGTACAAATCAGGACGCCTATTTCAAGTACGACTTGAGTGGCGTCGGACAAAACATAAGCAGCGCGAAGTTGCGTGTCAGTGCTTCGCTTTCTGCCGCAGGCAGCTTAAGCAGCTCAGTTTATTCAGTGGCAGATACGAGTTGGGTTGAGAGTGGAACAGGTAGCATTACATGGAACAACAGACCAGCACGCAGCGCGACACCGCTGAGCGGCGCTAGTATCACAGTTACCAGCACCACCTTAACCACCTTCGACATTGATGTGACCAGCTACGTTAGGAGCGAAAAGGCTGCGGGTCGCGACTTGGTCAGCCTGGCTCTGCATAATCCTTCGACGTCAACCATCTTGATTAACGTCAATTCACGTGAGGCGTTGGCCAATAAGCCACAATTGATCATCCTCTCAAGCGCCAATGCCAATAACTCACCCAACGTGACCTTGTCGAGCCCGGCCAACGGGGCGACATTCGCCGCTCCCGCCAACATTGCCCTTAGTGCGACCGCAACAGACGACGGCTCTATCAGTCGCGTCGATTTCTACTCGGGAAACAGTCTGATTGGCAGTTCGACCACACCCTCCGGCAGCACTTACAGTGCGACCTGGACCAATGTTTCCGCCGGCGGCTATAGCATATATGCAATCGCCACGGACAACAGCGGTTTTGCTGCCAGCTCAAATACTTCCGCCATCACGGTTGGCCCAGCAAACAATCTCCCCGCCGTTAATATTACGTCGCCGCTCACTGGAGTTACTTTTAGCGCCGGAGCAAATATTTCGCTTAGCGCGATGGCCTCCGACACGAATGGGACCATCAGCAAAGTCGAGTTTTTCGCCGGCGCAAACCTGATTGGGACCGCAACAGTTCCGATTAATGGACTCTACGGAATCACTTGGGCCAACGTTAATACAGGGTCCTATTCCTTAACCGCCAAAGCAACTGACAATGCCAACGGTACGACGACCTCAGCCGTTGTGACCATCAATGTTGTTGCGCAGGCAGGGCTGTCGCCCACCGCGGACGCTTACGTACGTGATGGGACTTCCGCGACAACCAACTTCGGAACCGCTACGACCTTGCAAACACAATCCAGTGCCACGGTGGGCAACAATCGAGAAACGTATCTGAAGTTCGATCTAGCCGCCGTCACTGGAATTAGCAAAGCCACGGTAAGGCTTTACGGTAGTTTGAGTGACACATCCGGCAGCAATGTTCCGGCCAGTATCTATTCAGTTGCGACTACTACGTGGACTGAATCCGGAAGCGGGAGCATCACCTGGAACAACAAACCGGCCGCCGGAGCAACGCCTCTGGCTACAACCGTCATAACTAACAACGTACCCCGTTGGTATGAATTCGATGTCACTGCCTATCTGCAATCAGAGAAAGCTGCGGGACGCAACGTTGTCAGCCTTGCAGTCAAGAATACGTCTCAAAGCAGTCCGTTTGCCTCATTCAATTCCAAAGAAGCTGCGAACAATCAACCTCAACTTATTCTCTGGTCCACTCAGCCCCGCAACGCTCTGCTTGTCGTCGGTTCTACTACTTTGAATACCGGCGATAGTGCCGTGCAAACGCGTTTGCAGAACCTTGGATATACCGTGACGGTTAAGGCAGCCGGCAGTAATGCCAATACGTCGATTAAGGCTTCTGACGCTGCAGGCAAGACGCTCGTCGTGATCTCGTCGACAGTGGTACCGGCTAACGTCACTAACAAGCTGCGCGACATCCCGGTTCCGGTGATCAATTGGGAGTTTGACATCCTGGATGATATGGGAATGACCGGACTCGTATCCGGTACGGATTTCGGGACCAGCTCAACGACCCAAACACAATTGAACATTTCTAACCCCACGCATCAGATGGCCGCAGGTCTGACGGGTACTCAGATAGTGGTGGCTACGGCAACGAACTTCACCTGGGGCAAGCCCAATACGAACGCTGTCACTATCGCCGCGTTAACGAATGACGCAACCAGGTTTGCGATCTTTGGATACGCTGAAGGTTCTGCTATGTCCGGCTTGGAAGCTCCTGCACGTCGTGTTGCTCTGTTCCTCACCGATACCACCGCCGCAAGTTTCAATGCCAATGGTGGGGCATTGTTCGATGCGGCCGTTAAATGGGCCACAGACCTTGTTACAGCTCCTACTATCACCACACTCTCACCCACATCAGGTCCGGCAGGCACCGTTGTCACGATTGGCGGAGTCAACTTTGGTATGACGCAGGGCACGAGCACGCTTAGCTTCAATGGTCTTGCGGCCACTCCCACCACCTGGAGCGACAAGAACATCGTAGTTGCGGTTCCGGCATTTGCGATCACAGGTCCGGTTGTCGTGACCGTGAACGGCGTGGCCAGCAACGGAGTGATCTTTACTGTCGGTGAGATCGATACCGATGGCGATGGTTTACCGGACAACTGGGAGCTTCAGTACTTCGGGAATCTTAGTCAAGGCGCCAACGATGATCCTGATGGAGATGGGATTACTAACTTGCAGGAGTACCAGCAAGGACGGAATCCGACGAAAAGTGCATTGGCTGACAACGGCGATTTCGTGAATCTCAAAGTGTACACACCTTTGCAGCCTCAACCGTGAGTCAAATCGAACTGTGATTTGTTTTCAAGACAAAAGGACAGACACAACCATGAGTATTCAAGCCATATTGATCGCGCGGACAATTAAGAGTCTGAGCCTGACTCTCGTTCTTCTGACTTCGGTGTTCAGCATCGCCAGCGCGCAAGAGTGCACGTCCTGTAGTGACAGCAAGCCGGTAAAAGTCGGGTTCACCGCCAGTGTCTGCTCCGCTCATGATTACACCGTTACACTTAAGGACACTTCCGTTTCAGGGATTGGCAGTTGTACTGCAAATTCCTGGGTGACGACTGGCAAGGCCTTTACCTATCTCACAACCGACGTGACTTATCAAATCACAGCCGGTACGGACAGTTGCTCAACGCACATAGTGTTTGACGACCTGCCTGCGAAATACACTTTGGAAATAAACGGCGTAAAGACGAATACGATCGATCAAGGCGGTAGCACAAAAGGAAGCGGCGACGGGACCTGGAATGTGGTTGTCAGGAAATGCCGATCGTGCGGTGAGGGTGCCACATCCTGCGATCTTGATCTTGATAGCATCAATTGGGGCGTGAGCATGGGCCGCCTCTCCGATGGCCGCTCGGCGGAGGCTCTCAGTATTCTGGAGAACGCGATCTCCGCTTCAGTATATACACCAGCTGCGTTGATTTATTCTCCGCCGGGCCAAACCAACGAAGTCGACGTAGTGCGCAATGGCGACGGGAGCTTACGCCAGATCAAAGCGGCTCAGGCATTGGCTGATGTGGTGGTGATAAGCGCCTCAGAATACGAAGTGCGCTTCTATCGCCTTGCGGACGTAGGAACAAAAACAGGTGGCATCTACCCGGTTTCCAACCAGCCCCTCACGGTATGGAGGATCAAAAATCCCGACCCCACTACAACCAGGCGGCTTCAGATCTTGAAGATTCAAAATGGCGTGACCCTCGAGACCAACGAATACACTCAGGATGTACTCAGTAATACCTGGTCTCTCAACAAGGGCGCAGGATCGATGATCAAAACCCTGGCTATTGTTCAGGTGACTCCCACCACGCGAATTGAAACAACGATCGTTAAAGAGAGCAACGGAACGATTGTTTCCAAGATGGCGCGCACCTACCACACGTTTGCCTGGGGCGACGATTTGGTGAAGGAAGTTGATGATCCGGATGGCGCGGCGCTGACTACTATCTATGCTTACTATGAAAATCCGGCTCAGCCCGGCCGCTTTGCTCAGCTTCAATCGATCACCTACCCCGACGGCTCCTGGGAAAAATACGATTACAACACTAGCGGCAATAGAGTGCTGGTCATGCGTCCCTGGAAGGATCTTGCTTTGGTTTCGGCAACCGAGGCGAACGCTCGGTCGACAAGGTACACCTATTCAAATACTGACGGAGTGCAGGTTTCCCTAAATGCTAAACACATTTCCAGCATCGAAGAAAAAATAGCCGGCACGATAGTAAGTAAGACGACCTATGCGCGCTCAAGCACTCCTGTGGGAGGTGAGCCCGCCGCCACCGAAGTACAAACTACTTATGCTTCGGCGACATTGTTCCAGACAACTTCCACGACCACTTATCATTTTTCCGCCTCCAACTTCCTCGCCAATCGCATCGCTTCGGTTATCTTTCCCGACGGCCGGAAGGATACTTACACTTACGAGAAGGGTAACTACATAGTTAACGCCGATCCTTCCCTCAGCCAGTTCACCCCGGATCTAAATGGCCAGGCGGAGCGAACGACGGTAGTGCATGGCACCAGCGGCTCACCCGGCGGTATTGCTTTCAAGACTACTAAAGAAACCACGATCCGCGATCAGTCCGGCCATGATGTCCTCCAGGAAACTTACGTTTACGATGGTTCGGGTTACGAGCGTGTCGGCTGGATGGTGATGGATTACGACAACCGCGGACATTTAGTCCAAACGCGCAATCACGTAGGACAAAGAACTACAGCAATTTGGAGCGGGGATTTAAAACTGTCCGAAACTGATGCCACAGGTCTGCAAACTGATTTTACCTACGATGCGTTAAATCGAGTGAAGACTGAGACGAAGAAGGGAATTGCTGCCGGTGGTGGCTTCCCGGCACAAGCCGACATCACAACTACTTTCACTTACGACGCAGCGTCACATCAGATCGGGCAGACCATTAGCAGTGGTGGTCTTAGTCTCAGTAACTCAAGCGTCTACGATCGTGCGGGACGGATCAAGAACGAGACGGACCACGCAGGACGCGTCACGAGCTATACTTACGCCAACGGCGGCCGGACACAGACAGTCATACTTCCCGGAGGCGCCACGCAGATTACTGACAAATATCTTGATGGTCAGACGAAGAGTGTCACCGGGACGTCGATAGTTGCCCAATATTCTGACTATGGAGTAAACGCGGACGGAACCCGCTTCACACAGGATTTTGTCGGTGATGCCGCACTGAGTTCTCCGCGTTGGACAAAAACCAGTTCAGACTGGATTGGCCGCACGGTCGCCGTTGAGAAACCAGGCTTCACAGGCACAAGCTTAATTAAAACTTCGACTTACAACACTCTGGGACAGCTTCAGAAAGAGACGACTACCAGCGGCTCAAATAAACTAATTGCGGATCAGTTATACGAATATGATCAGCTAGGTCAGCAAGTTCGCGCTGGTATAGACGTTGATGCCAGCTCTACGCTCACTTCGGCCTCAATCGATCGGCTGATTGAGAGTGATATGGTCTATGAGAAAGTTGGTGCTGACTGGTTTCGCGTCACCGTAACCAAAAATTACCTTATCGATAACGACAACACGCCGATCGCGCAATCGCAACGCGTGCGGCTGAACAATTTTGCGCTCAATGGAACAGAGCAAACGGTTTCGGAAAACGAACTAACCGATGTTGCCGGCAACAGCACAAAAGTAATCGTTACTCTCGATCGCGCTGCCAAGAAGCAAACTACAATTACAGATACTCCGGATTCCAATATTAGTGCCGTCAGCTTCACTGTTAATGGCCTCCTGCAATCCTCTAGTCCGACCACGCCGCAGTCAGCGACGACTTATGTTTATGATTCGCTGGGTCGCCAAACGAGCATGACGGATCCACGAACTGGAACTACCACTCAAAGCTACAGCGCGACAACTGGGCAGTTGACTTCGTCCCACGACGGCGCGGGAACGACCAGCTACGAATATTATCCCGCGACGCATGTCAACGCTGGACAGCTAAAGGCTCAGACTAATGCAACAGGCAAGAGGGCCTACTTCAATTACAGCAGTCGTGGCGAGTTGGTTCAGACGTGGGGAGACACGACTTATCCGTTGGAGTATGTCTACGACACTTATGGCCAAAGAACGGAACTGCACACTTTCCGTGGCGGCCAGGGCTGGGCCGCGAGCACATGGCCGGCCTCGATGACTGGAGCGGCGGATGTCACGAAATGGATTTATCAGGAATCAACCGGCTCCCTTACTCAGAAGCAGGATGCAACGTTAAAAGGCGCGAGCTACACCTATGACGAGTTGGGGCGAGTAAAAACCCGCACCTGGGCGCGTGGGATCACTTGCACTTACACCTACGATCCCAATACAGGCGAGATGATCGGCGTGACTTATTCGGACAGCACGCCTGCCGTTGCGCTTGTTTATGACCGGGGTGGGAGGCAGAAGACAATTACGGACGCAGCCGGATTTCGCGAGCGATCCTTTAATGTCGCAGGCGAGTTGGAACTTGAGAAAATCTCCACCGGGATTCTTGAAGGCGTGCGGGTGGCCGTCATTTTCGACGGTTTCCTGCGACGACAATTTTTAGGGGTTTCGAAGCAGGCTGGGCGCGGCGGCTTTGCGCTGAGCAATCAAACCTACACGTACGATTCCACTTCACGACTCGAGACAACCACGAGTGGTAGTCAGACGGCGACTTACACCTACTATCCAACCTCTGGACTACTCAATACGACGTCGTTCCCCGGCGGAACAAGAATCGAAAGAAGTTACGATCCGCTTGGTCGCCTGGAAACCATCACGACGACGGCCGCCGCCGGCGGAGTGCAGAGCTACGCATACACCTACAATGATCTCAACCAGCGAACACGCGTCACCAGAGAAGATGGAAGCTACTGGACCTATATTTATAACGATCGCGGTGAGCTTGTTTCAGGTAAGAAGTACTGGGCAGACAATACGCCTGTCTGGGGGAATCAAGCGGAATACTCGTTCGACAATATTGGTAATCGTAACGTCGCCAGGTCAGGCGGCAACCCACTTGGGCAACTGCGCCAATCAGCCTACACAGCTAATTCCCTTAATCAGTATTCGCAGCGCACCGTGCCCGGCGCCGCCGACATTACCGGAACAGCGAACGGCAACTCGACGGTTTCTGTTAACAATGGCGTGAGCGCACGGAAAGGCGACTATTTCTACAAAGAGCTTTCAGTGGACAACAGCGCAGCCCCGGTGAATGCGGCGGTCAACGTAGTGGGAGCACGGAACAACTTCGGAGCTGGAGGTGAAGACGCGGTAACAGAAATGGGTGGAAGCGTATTCGTGCCGCAGGCCCTGGAAAACTTCACCTATGACGACGATGGCAACCTCACTTCTGATGGGCGGTGGAATTACACGTGGGATGGAGAGAACCGGCTGGTTAGCATGGAAGCAATAGCGGCTGTACCGGCCACGGCGAAGCGTCGCCTGGAGTTTGCTTACGATTGGATGGGGCGGAGAATTCAGAAGAAAACCTATTCCTGGAATCAGGTGACCGGCAGCTACAAACTGGAAGGTCCCGTAAACTTTGTCTACGACGGCTGGAATCTGATATTCGAGTATGTTGGATTAGACATTCCAGCCAAAAGCTTCGTTTGGGGGCAGGATGTTAGCGGATCCCTACATGGAGCCGGTGGAATTGGCGGGTTGTTATTCATCGTAGATTCCGGGATTACCTATAGCGCCGGCTACGATGGGAATGGCAACCTCAGTTCATTAGTAAACGCCAATGACGGATCGATTTCTGCAAGCTATGAATACGATCCATTTGGCAATACGTTGAAATCAGTAGGCAGCTATGCCTCCGAGAACCGCTTTAGGTTCAGCACCAAATATACCGATGCTGAGACCAGTCTGATTTACTATGGCTACCGGTATTACGATTCAAAAAGAGGTGCCTGGATTAACAGAGACCCAATCGAGGAATCAGGCGGTGTAAATCTTTATGGTTTTGTTACTAATAATCCGGTTACGTACTCGGACGCGCTCGGATTAGCGAAAAGATATCTCGTTGGCGATACTTTGTTCTACAGCTGTAACTGCGGTTGGATTGACACCGGCCACATGAGAGCCGAAAACGCGCAAGAGATCCTGGACAAGGTGCGGGCAAATAAAGGAAAAGAGTCTTTGACACGACTGGGATTCTTAGTTGAACACAGTCAACGAGCCGGAGTAAAAAAGTTTGGTGTTTTTGTGGGCTACACAGTAACCGGCGAGTATTTCGTTAGGTATAACCTCAAACCAGACGAGCAAGTATCAGTTGCGCTTGGAATCTATAAGGAAGTCTCCGAAATGTTTGAAAGGAGGCAGAGTGGTCGAGTTCAGGATTGGTTCACTAGTTCGGGGTTTTCCGGAGAGGATTTAGTTTCTAACTTGTTGGGCTTCTACCGTGCGGTAAAGGGCTACACGAAAGACCAGATACTTGCATTGTGCAAGCCACTTTCGAAGGAAGGTTCGTTGAAAATCTGGGATGCGAATGGCGGGATTCCGAAAAGCAGAAATTGGAAACCCGTCTTCTATAATGATTTTGGATGTTGCAAGGACAAGCCGCAGTGGCCCAAAGAGTTTGACTCGATCCAAGAGTGGCCGAAGGCACACTTATGGAAATGGCGTGATTGGGAAGCTGGCACCGACCATAAGCTGGGCCGCCGCTATTTGTGGTGAGAGCTTTCCCGACTAACGTTTACTCCAATGGCTTTAAAGCTTATAACGATCTTCGTTGCTGTTATTCTGGTGGGCGCTGGTCTATATATCCTGAAGCTCCTATTTACTGAGGATCTATACGTATCGAAAGGTACGATTGCTTACTATGTAACCATTCGGTCCACAACTATTAAAGATTTTCCTCGGCTTAAAGTAATAGGCGAGGAAGACTACTATAGTAGTTGCGGTGACGGACCTAAACCACCTGCTAATGGCATACGATATACATCTTCAGAAGACCCCTTAATACTGCAGCGATCCATTGAAGAGTACTTGCTGAAACGTGGTTTTGCGAAAACAGAGCTGTCATCCACTGGCGGAGCTTACGTCCAATCTCAGACGAAAACATCTTTGGAATTAGCCATTATTCCTGAAAATGATGTTCAGCGCGTCGTTGCCACCGAATATTACCTTCTCGAATAACTTGAGACCGCACAGCTCATCCTGCCTTGAATTAAACGAAAAATTTTTCCGCCGCGGTAATACGGTGAGGAGTTCAGCAACTTCTCCGTACGACGATTAATTTTGCGGATCATCGCCTCATCGAATGCGATGCGACGTCGAGGTCCGCGCCGGAATAAACCGCATATTAAAAGGAAACGAAATTATGTTTGTGAAAAGAATGGTAGCGCTGGCGATGGCGCTCTTGTTTTTGGTAGCTTCGAACGCCACGCGCGTTGAGGCGGCTCCAGTCAACAATCTAACCCCGGAACAGATCAAAGGGATTGTTACGGATATGTTCAATAAATTCGCTGCGTTCGATGCGGTAGGGACCACGAACGCTTTCGCCCCGGATGGCACGATTGAAGACCCGGTCGGAAGTACGCCGATACAGGGATCAGCAGCCATCCTTGCTTATCAGCAAACGTTTCCCACTATCCTGGATGAAATCAGAATCCAATCCTTTGACGTCACGGTGTGCGGTCACGAGGCTGCGGTCAAATGGAGATTACGTTTTAAGACCAAGACTGGGAATGTCTTCTTCGTGGACGGCATCGGCATCATAAATGTCAACGAGGACGGAAAAATTCAATCGGACAGAGAGTGGTTTGATCAGGCGTACTTTCTGTCGCAACTGCAGCAGTAAACTGATCTGCAAACTTGGACACAGTCAGTACCGCCCGCGGTAGCGGGTGGGTCAACCATCCGAATCACGCCAGTCAATTGCGTTGACCCACCCGCTACCGCAGGTGGTACTGACAATGATTTATCGCGATGTGACCTGAATACTCGCCGTTCCGACGTTCCCCGCCTGATCCAACGCGCGTGCCTGAAGCTGATGAGTGGTTCTCGTATTCGGCACACTCCAGTTGCAGCTATAAGGCGCCGTCGTATCGCTACACCGCAAGACGCCGTTAACCAAAAATTCGACACGCGTGACACCAACATTATCACTCGCAGTCGCAGTGATCGTGACCGTCGATTTGCGTGCGACGATCGCGCCGTCCGCCGGATTCGTGATCGAAACAGTTGGTGTAATTTCAACGCGGCGGCCACCG
>Ga0207676_10001044_pt1 | contig 21121 bp, 10 predicted proteins | sample KBSSwiS72_FD_184307 | JGI IMG/M metagenome (GOLD analysis project Ga0207676, IMG submission 184307) | Switchgrass rhizosphere microbial communities from Kellogg Biological Station, Michigan, USA - KBS Switchgrass S7-2 (SPAdes) (version 2) | ecosystem: Host-associated > Plants > Roots >...
CTGATCCCGACGCCCCTACGCGTCATCGGTGGATCGATCGCGTCACTGCGCCGCGTGATCAGAATTACGTTTACCGGATCGCGCCTCTGAGTGCGGCTGGAACTGAAGCTCCATGGCCTGTTGACTCGACAAACAATAACGACAATCGCAACCGTTGCATCCTCGTCCTGCAAAAGAATCGCGACTTGCTGTTGCCGCCTGCTATCTACGAACTGGAGCCACTCGATCGCAGCATCGGCGTTGTCGTGCGTAAGCCGTTCTCAGCCAGTGTGAACGGACTTCGTATCTACAAAACTGATCAGGCTTCAAAGGTTGCTGATGTGCGCTCGATGACGCTCATTCACGGCACGATCCCGTTCACACATGAACGGATCCAATCGCTGCCTGCAGAGAACGGCACGCCGGCGCGGGTTAAGTTCGTCGACGAAAAAGTCCAGGTGGGCACACAATATTTTTACCGGGTCATTTTCGTAGATGACTTTGGAAACTTCTCGCTTGCTAGCGAACCAATGGCTGCCACGCCTCGCTCGCTTGCGCCGCCGCAACCACCAACACTCTCCGCCACACGGGTCGCGACCGGCACAGTCAACATCGCATGGCAGGCCGATCACAACGAAGGTCAGGTGAAGCCGCAACGCAAACGCTCGGGCGAAGGTCAGTGGGTCGACTTAACGCCAGGCTTTCTCGCACCGACAGATTCTTTCGTTGACAACGACGCTGTTGGATTTGTGGCTCATCGTGTTCTTTTACGCGACGCTAAAGGGCGCGTGGTCTTTTCCGATGTAGTTATTACCGAGGCTTAACGACATGGGACTTTGGAGTTGGCTCGCAAACAGAATCGATCACTTCTTTCACGATCCGACGGACAACGTTAACAATGGTCTGATTGCTAACCCGTTCCTCGTGAAGCAGACTCCTGACGCCAATCACTACCATGTCCTCGACGAGTTCGGCCAAATTGAAGGCACAGTGCAACGCACGAGCACTGTGTTTTGGGCCGCACCTGATGTGGGTTTGGTTCACGTCGGAATTAAGCCTCCCGATGAAAGTCAACCCGGGTATGCTCTCGCGGCAATCATCAACGGTTTACTTCGCCTCGTACCGGCAGGTCAAACTGCTGTCGTCCCGCGAAGTGACCGGCATCCGTTCGGCAAAATAACAGTCACTGGTCCGGCTTACATTCTCGAAAGCCTCGATACGGCAGTAGATTCATTTCACGAGAAACTGAACGGCGATGTTTGGATCGAAGCCGGGCTCTCGCCTCGTACCAGGCCAGTACCGGCAGTCGTCGTTTATGAAAACATCGACATCCATCCGGATCTCGATGAGTTGATCAAGACCTGGATCCGCCTTGAGAAGAAGCTTCCGTTTTGGACCGATGCACGAGTCAACGAGATGGTCGCGTCATGGAAGCTCGGACAAACAACCGTGTATGTGCAAGCCGGTTATCCCATCGGCCAGCCATTACCGGGAATTCCGGGTCCGCTTCCTGCAGGAGCGCCCGCGGGCTCACGACACGTGCCGATCACCGTCTACGACGAATTTGGTATCCCTTTTGATATCGGATGGTTGTTACGACATGCGGACTTACATGCGGAGAATGAGCTCTTCGACAATCTCGTCGCTCCCAATGTCGAGATCTTTCGCAAAGATCCGGCGCACGGGAAGACAATGCGCCGCGACATCATCGACATTCGCGATGAATATGGACTTCCCTATCGCAACCAGGATTTCAGGCTAATGTCCGAAGCCGAGTTTCCGGCACTGACATCCGTCTTCGACAAAGACACGGCGGATCTCGTCCTTGAAACTCCATCGGGAACCACGGGCGGCAGCGGCGTCTGGCTCGGCCCGCAAGCGAACGAGAGCGAAACTGTGGTGATCCAGGGACTCGGTGTTAAAGATCACCTGCTCGCGTTTTTGCCAAGCTGCGCTTCTTCTTCTGTCGTGATCAAACTGCGTGGTTATCCAGGCGATTACTATCGCGTGATCGCTCTACCATTGCACAAGTGGTTTCCGGAGCAGCCGAATGCACGACCAGGGCAGGCGCTCGAACGCTATCATCTCGGCTGCCGCGCCACGCCGATAGTCGATGCTCAGGGAATGCAGGCATCCGTCGCCAATGCGATCCGCGCGACGTATGAGCGAGGCGAGTCAGATCCGCCTAGTCCGATACACCTTCGTCCACCTGAGGCACGTGCGGATGCGAAGATCTGGTTGTGTAACTGGCAAATATCGCCGGCCACTTTTCCTTACGGCGGTGATCCGGCGCTCTATCAGGCCCTTGAGCCCACCGCCGATCCTAATGATCCCTTCAGTCTGGGCTTAAAAGCTTACACGCCGGGAAGTCTTGGTTTCTATTTGCAGAGTGCAATCGCAGCCGGAGTAGAAGTGCGGCTGATGCCCTGGTACGCCATCTTCGGCACGACTCCGCGCGATCAGAATATCGAAATCGCCCGGTCGATTAACTTTTTCTACGACCTGAACGCCTATCACACTCCGAGCGGAATACCAGGCGACGAAGTAGCGCGTGCTCCAAAACCTGCTGCCGGACCTAACTTGAGTCGCGGCTTTGCCTTTGTTGACGACAACACGCGCAGCGAAGGTTCTCACCACCAAAAGGTGAGCTTCATTCGCAATCGCTACGGCAACTTCGCTTTTCTTGGCGGGATCGACCTGCTGCCGAGCCGCTGGGACACGAACATGCACAAGGCTCCTGAACTGCGAAAGACGGCGATAGCTCCCGCGATCTCGCCGTTGATTGCAGGCTGGCACGACGTGCATACCATGCTCGAAGGACCGGTGGTGTTGGACGTGGCGAAAAACTTTTTTCAGCGCTGGAATGCGTTCCTGGCTGATCCGCCTGATGAGCTTGAAGAGTATCCGGTAAACATCGATGGCATTACTCCGATCCAGGCGCTGCCGGACATTCCGGAAGCAGGAGTGCCGGACTGGCCCGGTCCTGCTTCAGAGCTCGAGATCGAAGCGCCCATCGATCCGCACACCGCTCTCGATCGCGGTGATGAAGGACGCAGGCCGCGGCGCGCGACGCAGGTATGTGCGATCGTCAGGACTATTCCGCCATTCATCGACGCTTACGACGGCTTCGTAAAATCACGGCCCATTCCCAACAACAATGAGCCCCTCGGAGAACTGGGTTGCCGGACTGCCTATCTCAACGCGCTCTCACACGCACGCACCTATGTTTACCTCGAGGATCAGTACTTCGTCGAACCTGATTTTGTTGGTGTGCTGATCGCGCGTCTGACTGATCCCAATCCAGACCTGCGACTACGCCGGCTGTTTGTGGTAGTGCCTCACATTCTTGCCGATCAGGATGTTGTGGACGCTATCTATCATCATAAACGCAGAGAACACCTGCTGCTGATTCAGCAGGCGATTCGTAACAGGCTTGCCCAGGATCGAGGTGGTATACCTCCCGCCAATGTGCCGCAGGAAGACATCGACAAGATCTTCACGCTGGCGCACCTCGAGCATCCGAGCGGATCAGAAATCTACCTTCACGCAAAGCACATGATCGTAGATGACATCTGGATGATCGTCGGATCGTCAAACTTCTCGCGCCGTGGGATGAGTTATGAGACGGAGATTGGCGTGGCCATTACGGATGCGGAAGTAGAAGATGGAGTGCGGAAGCTCGTGCGTGACCATCGTATTCGTTTGTGGGCCGAACACCTGCGCTTGGATCGTTCTCACTGGCACCGGCTGCTGGATCCCATAGCCGGTGCAGAACTGCTGCGGCTGGCGTTGGACAATCCAAACCTGCCCTTAATACCGTTCGAGATCAACAACACTGCTATCGAATTCAGCTATCCAGCGGAGAATCACACAAACAATCACGAACTGGTCTATCGCTTTCTCGCCGACCCAAACGGGATGGCAGACACCGATCCCGTAAACGTCGAACTCGCCCGCCAGGCCCTCGCCACAATAATCGGATAGATGCCGCGAAAAATACTACGCCGAAGGCGTTCGCTAATTTCAGCCCAGGGTTGGAGCGGAGCGACAACCCTGGGTTAAGTCATAAAAAATTACAATTTAACCCTGAAAGGGTTCGCCAACTGCCGAACCCTTTCAGGGTTTTTTATTTCTCTTCTATTGCTAATCCCAGGGTTGTCGCTTCGCTCCAACCCTGGGCTTGAAATTAGCCAACGCCTTCGGCGTTATTACGCGGCGCGGCGTTCGCGTCGGAAGCAGCTCTGGATTTCTTCGGCGTCGAGGGTGTCGCGTTCCATTAGCAACTCGACAAGGCGGCCGATTGATTCCTGCTCCGCAGTAACGATGGCGCAGGCTCGCTCCAGTTGCGCATTGATCAATTCGTTCGTTGCTTCTTCGACTTTGTCGAGCAGGCTCTGGCTGAGTGGCGAATCCGGCTTGCCCAAATGAATTGGTCCCAGGCGGCTCATACCAAACTCGCTGACCATTGCCCGCGCGATTTCGACCGCGCGCTCAATGTCGTTCGAAGCGCCGGCAGTCATCGTCGAGAGCAACACCTGCTCCGCCGCACGTCCACCAAGCAACAACGCGATCTGATCTTCCAGGTACTCGCGCTTCTTCATAAACCGGTCGCGCTCAGGCAGTGATTGCGTCACGCCCAGCGCTCGTCCGCGCGGCAGAATCGAAACCTTGTGAATCGGATCGCCGTTCTCGACCGCCAAGCCAACAGCGACGTGACCCGCTTCGTGAACCGCAGTCGCGTAACGCTCGTCCTCATCCATCATGAAGCCTTGTCGCTCGGCGCCCATGAGAATGCGATCACGCGCAATCTCGACGTGCTTGCGACCAACAGCCTCGGCGTCATCACGCGTGGCAGCGATTGCAGCCTCGTTCATCAGGTTAGCGAGCTCGGCGCCGGAGAATCCCGGAGTGCCGCGCGCGATCCACTGAAGATCCAATCCCTCTTCGAGTTTCAGATTGCGTGCGTGAACTTTCAGAATCGCTTCACGACCAGTAACGTCGGCGAGGTTAACGGCGATCTCACGATCGAATCGTCCCGGTCGCGTGAGAGCTTTGTCGAGAATGTCAGGCCGGTTGGTGGAAGCAATCACGACCACCGCAGTCGACTGATCAAAACCATCCATCTCGACCAGCAACTGGTTGAGTGTTTGATCCTGATCCGCTGAGGCGGAGTCGCCACCACGCCCGCGCTGTCGTCCGAGAGCGTCGATCTCGTCGATAAAGATGATGCAGGGTGAAAGCTTTCTTCCTTTTGCGAAGAGGTGTCTCACACGAGCGGCGCCCAGTCCTGCGAATTTTTCCTGGAAGCTCGAGCCGGAAGCAGCGAGAAACGCCACGCCCGCTTCTTTCGCGGCCGCGCGCGCGAGCAACGTCTTGCCTGTCCCCGGAGGACCATAAAGCAGGATGCCGCGCGGAACACGTCCACCAAGCCGGCTGAATCGCTCCGGATTGCGGAGAAACTCAATCGTTTCGGTTAACTCCGCGCGTGCTTCATCCACTCCGGCAACGTCTTCGAAGCCGACATTCTGTTTCCCGTTGTGATTTTCCAACTCAAACGATCCACGACCGCTCATGCTCGCATAAATGCGCCATGCGGCGACGCCGATCAGTCCCAGGGTCAACACCGGCAACGCCCAGCTCAACACGTTCGACAGCAGTCCCGGCTGTAGCGGCCGAAACTCCACCGGCACGTTGTTCTTGCGAAACAGTTGTACGACTTCGTGCTGCGTGGCTTCGCCGGTGACGGTCGATTCGGCGATCGTGCCGTCAGCCTTAGTCACGGTTAGCGTCTCACCTTCGATCGAGACCGCAACCGCACCGCCGGTTTCAGCCAGCGAGTAAATCTGCGAGTAGTTGATCTTTTGTACGGGAGGTTGTTCCCGGAGATAGGAAACCACCGTAGCGGCGATTAAGAAAGAAAGCGTTACAACCAAGCCTACGAGGGCGACTTTTCGTGTCCGAACTGATACCCGCGGCGTGGGGGTGGGCATAAAAAACCTCCAGCAAAGGTCTGGCGGAGTGCGTCTCCGGCAACCGTTAAAAGTTCAAATCTAAAAAATCGGGGTTGAAAAGCGAGGGAACTTCAAAGGAAGGACCGCACGCGAAACCGAGACAGGCTCAAAACATCCGATGCGTCCGACGCGAACGCTGTTGCTCACTTTACCAGTGAGAATGTGTGAAGTCCAGAACGTTATCGTGAAAATTTTGAAATAAGCCACAGATTACACGGATTTTTTACTCAGGATGTTCACGGATCAATCTGCGCGTTAATCCGTCCGCGATCCGTCTTATCCGTGGCTCCCACTGCTATGTTTTCGTACGCAGTTTCTGTCAAAACACTAGAAAATACGAGGAAACCAAAACGGCATGGTCGTTGCTGACTCCGACTACGATAGCTTTTGTACCAACGAATAAAACTTGGGCGTGGTTAACAAAAGGAGGAGAACGAAATGCTTTGGACGATTTTTGTGATTCTGTTGGTCCTGTGGTTACTTGGTTTGGTGAGTGGCTACGCGGTTGGCGGGTTCATTCATATTCTGCTTGTGATTGCACTGGTGGTGCTGCTTATCAACATAATCGGCGGACGACGTCCGGTCGTATAGGCAAACGCACACTGTTTGCCCTGCTCGACGCCCGACACGTCCGTGCAAAACGACTTGATGTCGGGCGTCTCGATATTTAGGCAAGTGGTAGATCGATCAAACTAATGATTCGCCCTACTGGATAAAGATTCATTTGCGGATCCCAGTAGGGCGAACGTTTGTAGAAAAACCGCAGGCGCGCGGCAGGGCTCGCAGCAAACTCCGGATCGAGCGCAAGCAGTTGTTCAAACTCCTGCTTCAGATCGGGATCGTTTGCCAACATCTCGCGAGCGAGTGACTCGAGCACGTAGTGTTCGGCGTACTCCTTTTCTTCAAAGATCGCGTTGAAGAAGCCCCAGCGGGCGAGCGAGTCGGGCGCGTGTGGCTCGAGTAGGTTCAGTATCACTCTGCCTGCGGGTTGGGCTAACGGAACGACCACCGAACCGGGAGGAAATACTCTCGTCTCGACTGTGGGCTCGACGTCGAAGTGCGGCATGTGTCGGCCTTCGAACGGCGCGTGTGGCCACATCACATTTGTAAAGCGATAACTCTCAACGTCAATCGGTGTAAACGCGGCCAGTGTCCTCATTTCCAGGCCGTGCGCTTTCAACACGCTGATCACCTCGGTCCATTGTCCCGGAACGATGTAAAAGAGCGGCGGAGCCACAGCCGTCTTGACCTCAAAGGTCTGATACATCGGGATAGTTAGATCGAGTGGTTCACTACCGTAGATCACGCGCAAGTCGTCTGAGATTTCGCTGTGCTCTGTTTCGTATTGAAAAGCTTTCAGCTCGAAAGGTGTTGTCTCGGCGGTCAGTTCGAAATCCAACGGGAAACCTGGCGTTGGGGCATAACTCTTACCGGCGTCGATCGTGCGCTGGTCTGCTTCGCGACCAATCTGTCGCAGGCGTTGCGGATCGCGATTGACTTCGGTTAGCGCGGCGCGCAGAAAGTCGTACGTGCCGATCACACGCGAGCGATAGTCTTTGAGCATGTGCGTCTCGATCAGGATTCCCGCACGATTTCGAATCGGGACGAAGCCAGTCGAGAAGCGAGGCGAACCGTTGAAGTCACGCGTCCCGAGAGTGAGATCGCGATTGTCGATAAATTCGAGATACCAGGAGATTATGTTTCCCGCTGCTGCCGTTGCCGGCGCGACTTTGCCGCCGAAAACCTCGCGCTCCCAGTCGAGAATGGCCGTATCGACTCCGGCGTGATGTTCGTGGTGATACGTGATGTTGCAGCGGTAGTCGGCGCCGTCAGTGACGTGGCAGTCGATGAAAAGATCGGGCTGCCACAGGTTCCAGAGTTGGAGCCAGGCACGCGTTTCGGGCGTATCGGCTTTCATGTAGTCGCGATTGAGGTTTTGGTACGTGCTGGTCGTGCGCCAACCCATGTCCGAAGGGCCGTTTTGATTGATGCGATTGTAGGGGCTCGATCGCTCGTGGCCGTCGGTGTTATAGATCGGGATGAAGAGCAGCACGACGTTTTCGAGAATGCCCGTGGCGGTCTTTGTGATCGCGATGTCGCGCAGGAGTGCGAAGCCTGCGTCTTTACCGTCGGGCTCGCCTGAGTGAATGCAGGCTTGAATCAGGACGATGGCTTTGTTTTGCGCGTGTGCAGCTTCGGGAGTGAAGGTGCCGGTTTCGGAGGCGATGATAAGCGGCAATTCCCTACCTTGGCCGCTGAATCCGAAGCCTTCGTATTCGATCGAAGACGATGCATGCGCGAGCCGCCGCGCAAATGCGACTGTGTCGTCGTAGCTGGGTGTCTCGCGATAATCGGTGAGCTCGGCGTGCGTACGCCACTCCGGGGGTACCTGTATTGTCATAATATTTTAGGGCGTTTTGTAGGGGCGGCCCTCCGTGGCCGCCCCAGGTTTGCGTGCGCTGGGGCGGCCACGGAGGGCCGCCCCTACAATCATTATCGAAGTGTCATACTACAAGAGCGGCACTCACTGCGACGGCGCGCGTTGAGAGTGCCGCAGGCTGAACAACGAATGTACATCGTACGAGTAAACCAACCAGTGATGAACGCACTAACGACCAGTATCCCGATCAGAACAGCAGCGTTCAGCAGAAAATCTCTCAACCTTTAACGGTTCTCCACTCCTTTGGGACGATAGCCTTGCCCGCGTTCATAACCCGCCTGAAACGGTCTGTCAAGCACAGTCCCCGCATAAGCCGTGACCAAATCCTCTTCGGCATCAGTATAGGCTTTTCCTCTGCGCTTCGTGTGCAACGCAGCCTGATAACCACGACGATAACTATCTTCGTCGCGATCGAAATCTGTCCCATAGTGCGCCCGTTCACCGTCTCTCAACTCCTGCCACCAGTTTTCGCGCAGTTCATCGAGATCCTCAGCGCCCGCACTATTCATCGCTTCCTCAGCACGATTGGCCTGTTCTCCTTCTTCGACGTAAGCAAGAACTACCGAATACCCGTGCCGCAGAGAGTCCTCATACAAATAAACGTCTTCGTGCGGTATGCCTTCGCCCAGCTCCTCTTCGACCGTGTCTCCAACCGCGGACCCGGCCGCCGCACCCACAATTCCGAGCAACGCCGCGCCGACCATTCCAAAGGCGATCAGCGGCCCGATACCCGGCACGGCCAGACTCGCAACTGCCAAACCTGCAGTCGCGCCACCGGCGGCGCCCATCGCACCTCCAACAGCAGCCCCCATCGCGCGACCCATCCCGGGATCTTCGGTATCCGTGACCGGCACGCCTGCTTCAAGGCGTCCCGGAGCACTGCCCGGCCTCACTATTCCGATTCGATTTTCCGCGATACCAAGTTTTCTTAACTCACTGACTGCTTTTTCCGCGTTATCCTGTGATCTAAATACTCCCGTGACTGCCTGCATATTTAATCTCCCTCCCATTTGGCGTTAGACCAAATGTTTAATGCTAACGACATTCCGTCAGCAAGCATTCGTCGTCTTCGACACAAATCGTTGAGACTTTCCGCAAAGCTATGTTAGAGTCAAACCACGATTCAACTACTGTAAACGCGAGGCTTAATAGCGGATGTTCGACATCGTAGACAAACACTGGCCTATGTCGGAGGGCGACGGAAAGGCGACTCGGAAAAAGCGGCCGCGCATACTGGCGATCACCACCGATTGTTGCACCGGCTGCTCAGGTTCACCGGCATGTATCGAGTATTGTCCGATTGAAGCCTGCATGTTCTGGGTGCCGGACGAAGATCATCCTCCATTTGGCCGAATCGAAGTAGATCCTTACCTGTGCATCGGTTGCCAGAAGTGCACCAGCAAGGGTCCGGACGGAGCGTTTCTCGACGGTTGTCCGTGGGACGCGATCGAGATGGTGCCGACCGACGATTGGGAAGCGGTACACGGGATCGTTCTTCCCGATGCGCCACCAGCGCCGCCAGCTTAAGCCGCAAAAAAGCACAAAAGGCACAAAAGGTTTTACTAATTTCTTTTGTGCCTTTGTGCTTTTTGTGGCAATAAAATCGTCACTTATTCAGAACTAAATCTCCGCAACTTCACATCCATTCTCAAAAATTCATACTGGATTATGTGCGTGCCCTGCTCCCAAGGACGTACTTCGCGTAAATCCCTCATTGCCCAGGTAGCTCAGCTTCGTACTTACAAGGAAGAGCCCGATGCCTGCAAGCATACTTGTGGTTGATGATGAGAATACGATTACAGACGCGCTGCAACTGCTTCTCAGCGATAACGGTTACGACGTAATCGTCGCGTCTACAGCAAAAGACGCCGAAACTCTACTGGCCCGACGTTGGTTTGACCTCGTGTTTCTCGATTTGCGTCTGCCCGACGCCGATGGCATCGATCTGCTTAAACACATCAAACAGACCGCTCCTGAGATCGAAGTGGTGCTGATGACAGCGCACGGCTCGCTCGAAATCACGATCGAAGCGATCAAGCGCGGCGCCTTCTATTACATCGAAAAACCATTCGCGGGCGAACAGGTTCTGCTGCTCGTCGAAAGAGCGTTGCAATTCAAACAGATCAAGGCGGAGAGCAAGCGAACGAATACTCGAGCGCACAATCGCGATGATTTTGGAATTGTCGGCAACAATATGAGGCTGCGCCAGGTGCGCACGATCATCCGTACTGCCGCTCCGTCTGACGCCTCGGTTTTGATTGAAGGAGAGTCAGGCACTGGCAAGGAGATGATCGCGACTGCGTTGCACCATCAAAGCGAGCGTTCCGCACGTCCGTTCATGCGCATCAACTGCGCTGCCATCCCCAGCACGCTAATCGAGTCGGAGCTGTTTGGGTATCGCAAAGGCGCGTTTACCGGCGCTCATAACGATCGTCGCGGACTGATCGAGGCGACTGCCGGAGGCACGCTGTTGCTCGACGAGATTGCCGACATGCCAGTGTATCTTCAGACGAAGTTACTACGCGTTTTGCAGGAACGAACAGTGCGGCGGCTCGGCGACGAGCGCGAAGTGTCAGTCAACTTCCGTTTAATCGCGTCAACTAATCGCGACACCGCACAGATGATCCGCGAGCGGACGTTGCGACAGGATTTGTATTTCCGCATCAGCACCGTCAGGATAAAAATACCGCCGTTACGTGAACGTCTCGACGACCTGGTGATACTCAGCGAAACCTTTCTGTTGCGGCTCGCGCGGAAATACAAGAAGGTGATGCGCGGGATCTCGCCGTCATGCTTTGCGATTCTGATGCGTTACGACTGGCCGGGAAATGTGCGTGAGTTGGAGAGCGTTGTCGAGCATGCCGTGCTCTTCGCGCAAGGCGATTATCTGATGCCCGAAGACTTGCCGGATCACCTGCACACGTCGCAAACAAACTTCCGCTGCGTGATCCCGCCGTACTTAACAAAAGAGGACATCGAGCGCGAAGCAATCGCGCAAACACTCGAGCGCACCGGCGGCAACATCAAGAAGACCGCCCAAATCCTCAATTACCATCGCCCAACCCTCTATCGAAAAATCCGTCGCTTCGGCCTCCGCGCCACCCTTGCAGACGAAGATATCTCCGCTCCAACAACCGGAAGTACCTGTATCAACTAAACCGCAACTGTAGGGGCGGCACTCCGTGGCCGCCCGCTTCCCGCATAACACAGCGACGGGCGGCCACGGCGTGCCGCCCCTACAGTTGCGCCCTCTTGGTTGCACACGTCGAGTGATTCACGGTGAAACACATCGGCGATTTTCGTGGCTTATGGTGCAACACGCTTCTAGTTTTTTTCTAAATAGATTGCGGGAACGGTTATTGCCCACCTCGGCATTGAACACCTCACTACGGAAAAGGTCAGTCAGGGGGCAAAATGAATTCACATACGAACGTGCAAAGGTGGGCGAGATCCATCTTATTCCTAGTAACGATGATGCTGGCGTGTGCCGGCTTCGTCCAGGCACAGGAAGAAATTGTTGCGACTCCAAACTGCGAGCGAACCATCAAGGCTGACGTCGTCGCTTTCGATCAGCCGTTCTTTTACAACCGCTTAGGCGCTGTCAATCCAGCGGGAATGATCTACGCGTTGCGTAGAGATGTGGAAGCGAAGTCGACTGCCGGACTCGTGCCCGGTAACGTACGCCTGAAAAAGTACAAACGCGCGCGTCCCATCGTTCTTCGCATGAACGTCGGGGACTGCATCCAGATTCTCTTTCAAAACCTTCTCGATCCCAATCGTGCCGACGACAACCAACCAGCCACTCGCACCGCATCAATTCACGCCGTCGGATTGCAACTCAAAAACAGCATTCAGGACGACGGCTCGAATGTCGGTACGAACCCGAGCAGCCTGGTCGCTCCGGGCAACAGCATTACCTACACCCTCTACGCCGAAAAAGAAGGCAATCACGTGCTGTACAGCACCGCCGCAACAACCGGTGGTGAAGGAGACGGCGGATCGCTGCCGATGGGATTGTTTGGCGCGATAAACATCGAACCGAGAGGCGCTGAATGGTATCGCAGCCAGGTAACCGAACTAGACCTGCGACTCGCGCAAAAGAAGAATGCCGACGGCACGCCAATGACGACGCCGGGCTTGCAGCCGGTTCTCAACTACGACGCTGTTTACCCGACAGGTCAGTCGCGACCGGCAGGCACGCCGATCCTCAAGATGCTCGATGCGAACAACAACATCGTGCACACGGATCTGAATGCGATCGTCACCGGCCCAGGCCGCGGCAATTTCCCTGCGGGCACCTATCGTCCGAATCCAGTCGAACCTGATCGCAATCAACCTTTCCGCGAATTCACGGTTGTCTATCATGACGAAATCCAGGCGGTGCAGGCATTCCCGCAGTTTGAAGACACTAATAAAGATGGAACACCAAACCCGTTAGCGTTCACTTTGCATAGTGTCCGCGATGGCTTCGCGATCAACTACGGCACAGGAGGCATCGGCGCCGAGATTCTTGCTAACCGGTTCGGCGTCGGACCAATGGCGAAATGCACTGAATGTTTGTTTGAAGAGTTTTTCCTATCATCCTGGGCCATCGGTGATCCGGCGCAAATCGTCGACGTACCGGCCAACACGACAAACAGTTCCGGACAGCTCATTACCGGTCCGAAGGCAACAATGGTGTTCTTCCCTGACGATCCATCAAACGTCCATCATGCGTACCTGAACGACAACGTCAAGATGCGCGTGATGCACGCCGGACCGAAAGAACATCACATCCACCACTTGCACGCACACCAGTGGCTGCACACGCCTGAGAGTGACAATTCCACCTACCTCGACAGTCAGTCGCAGGGGCCGGCCTATTCATTCACAACCGAGATTGCGCATGGCGGCGCCGGTAATCGCAACAAGACACCCGGCGACTCGATCTTCCATTGCCACTTTTATCCGCATTTCGCGCAAGGTATGTGGGAACTGTTTCGCGTACACGACGTGTTCGAGGCCGGCACTCAACTCGACACCGCAGGTCGTCCAACATCGACATCACGAAGACTTCCGGACGGTGAGATCGCAGCGGGCACTCCGATTCCAGCCTTAGTCCCGATTCCGACGATCGCGATGGCGTTGATGCCCACCGCTAGTGTCCCCGGATATCCATTCTTTGTTCCTGCCAAGGCAGGACACCGGCCACCAACTCCTCCGCTCGATACCATTGACGACGGCGGACTTCCACGCCACATCATCGTCGGCGGCACGGCTGTTCATCACAAAGAAAAACTGGCCGCCTTCAGCCTGGTTAAGGCGCGTCTCGACTTTGATAAGTCGCTCGAGACAGCTCAGGCTACGTTCATTCCCGAGGGTGGCGACAGCACTGAGATCGCGGCAATGAACTTCCACGCCGTGCGCAACCATCCGAGCTTTACACCGGAAGGTGTAGCCGCGGATTTCATTACCAACGGCCGTCCCAAAGTCGCCGGTGCTCCGCTCGCAGATCCTTGCGTAAATGATACGGGAGCCGCCGCCGGCGTGCCGCGTCTTTACAAAAGCGCCAACATTCAACTCGACATCAAGCTCAACAAAGCTGCCTGGCATTTCCAGCAGTCACGTATTTCAGCTTTATGGGCTGACGTAAAGCCGACGCTCGACGGCACAAAACCGCCCGAACCGCTTTTCTTCCGCGCGAATACTAACGATTGCATCACGTTCCAACACACCAATCTGGTGCCGCGTGTTTACGTCCAGGATGATTTTCAAGTGCGTACCCCCACCGACACGATGGGCCAACATATTCACCTCGTGAAGTTTGACGTGCTCGCCTCTGACGGCGCTGCAAATGGCTTTAACTACGAGGATGGAACTTTTTCGCCGGAAGAAGTCATCGAGCGCATTCGCGCTATTCGCAAATTCAATGGCTGTACCGGTCTCGATTCGGGTGACGCGCGTGATGCAACCAACGTCTGCCCGAAAGCCAAAGCGCATCCGTTCTTCGGCACACTCGGCGCGAAGACGACAGTGCAACGATGGTACGCCGACAACGTGCTCAACAATCTCGGCGTCGATCGCACGCTGCGCACAGTCTTTACGCACGATCACTTTGGTCCGTCCACTCACCAGCAGACCGGACTCTATGCCGGACTTGTTGTCGAGCCGCAAGGTTCGAAGTGGCGGCATCCCGAAACGGGCGTGCTGTTCGGCGGCGCCGGTGTTCCAGCGCGCTTCGATGGTGGTCCAACAAGCTGGCGTGCTGACATTCTTACTTCCGACGTATCAAAGACCTATCGCGAGTTCCTTTTGGAGTTTGCCGATTTTCAACTGGCGTACGACGGGCTGCGTCCGGTCAATCCGCCCGCAAAAGACGAGGTTGGTCTACCGTTCCTTCTGGAACCGGCAGAAAAATGTCCGGGCAGCAGCTTCACACCGCCGTGTCCGGAAGCGATTGCAGCCGCTGACGTAGGCACGATGAGCGTCAATTATCGTAACGAACCTGTAGCGTTACGCGTCCGCGATCCAGGCACAAACAAACAAGCAGCCAGTCTCGCGGGCGATCTCTCGCACGTCTATCGTTCGAATGTTCTGCGCGCGGACGGTCGCTTCAACGTGCAGCCAAACTTCTATCCGCCGCTGACTGCCGACGTGCAACCCGGCGATCCGTTCACACCGCTGCTCAGGGCTTATGAAAATGATCCTGTCCAGATTCGCATTCTAGTGGGGGCGCACGAGGAAGGACACAACTTCGGCGTCAACGGCATTAAGTGGAGGTTCGAACCTTCAGATCTGAATTCGGGCTTCCGCAACAACCAGATGATGGGCATCTCCGAACACTTCGAGTTTGTGGTGCCGCAACTGCCGCGTAAACCCGATGGCAAAACGGCAGACTATCTCTATCAACCCGGCAAAGGGGCTGACGATCAGTGGAATGGTCTCTGGGGCCTGATGCGAGTCTATGCGACGAAGAAAGTTGACTTGCTGGAGCTACCCAACAATCCGAAGAGCAACACACTCGACTTCAGTAACCAGGGAGACTTCAACGGCGTCTGCCCGAAGACGGCTCCGGTACGCGGAATCAAGGTGACCGCGACTACAGCACAGAAAGCACTGCCGGGCGGTACGCTTGTTTACAATTCGCGCACGAATAATGGAGGGAAACTTCACGATCCAACGGCGATCATGTTCTTCCGCTCGGAAGATCTCGACTTGACCGGCAAACTTAAATCCGGCATCGCCATCGAGCCGCTCATCCTGCGCGCGAGTGCCGGCGAATGTATCGAGCTCGCACTCACTAACAACCTGCCTGCGGGCACGCAGTTCGACCTCGATGGCTTCAACACCATGCCGATGATTGTCGAGCAGTTCAATGCCAATCAGGTGAAACCATCGTCCGATGTCGGGCTTCACCCGCAAATGGTTTTCTTCGACGTCACCAGAAGCGACGGTATGAACGTGGGCTTCAATCCCGTTCAGACTGCTGCTCCCGGTCAGACTGTCAGCTACCAGTGGTATGCCGGCGACATTTCAACGGGACCTAACAACACTGGCGTGGCCACGGCGATCGAGTTTGGCGCTTCGAACCTTTCGCCGTCCGATCCGATCAAGCATACGAACAAGGGCGCGATCGGTGGGCTCATCATCGAGCCGAAGGGATCCTTCTGGAATGACGCTTCAGGCAGACGCGCAGAGGTCGAGATCACGCCAGCCAGCGGAACGTCATTCCGTGAGTTCGTGACGATCTTCCAGAATGATATCAACCTTCGTTTCAATGGGTTCTTCGGCGAGGCTACCAGCGAGTTTGGCATCGCGGTGCCTAATCTCGCTGAAGCAGAGGATCCGGAAGACTCGGGCCAGAAGGCTGTCAACTATCGCACCGAGCCACTTTGGAAACGCATGGGCTTCGCTCCGAACACGCCGCTCCAAAAGACGCGTGAGTTTGATTTCACCAACGTACTGACGAACGCACAAGTCGGTGGCGATCCCGTAACGCCTGTGTTCTTTGCGGCCGTGGGCGAGCCGATACGCATCCGCATGCTCCATCCCGGCGGGCATCCGCGCAACGACAACTATCTGCTGCACGGTCACATTTGGGAATCAGAGCCTTACGTCAGTGACTCGCAAGCCATCGGCAGCAACCCGCTTTCGAATTGGGTTGGCTCGCAAGGCGGGGTTGGACCGGGCACCCATTTCGACTTTATTCCGAAAGGCGGAGCGGGCGGACGGTTCCGTGTGCCAGGTGATTATCTCTATCGCACATTCAATTCGTTCCATTTTGACGGTGGCGTTTGGGGGATCATACGTGCAATTTCGTTTGGCACTCCGCCGCCGTCGGGCTGCACGCCATGCCCGATCGGAGTGGAATGTACGGACGTTTGCACGACTTCAAGTGCAACAACATCAACTTCAGATCCAACTAAACCTAAGTAGGATCGTTGTAGGGGCGGCACTCCGTGGCCGCCCCAGCGTGCATACCTCGAACCAGTGGGGTGGCCACGGAGGGCCACCCCTACAAAAGCATATGCGATCACTATTTACCACCCTGCTTGTCTGCGCCCTCGGTTTCAGTTTTACAACTGCGAGGGCGCAGATTAAGACTCAGAAAATCGTCAAAGACGGTATCGAGATTGAGTTCAGCGTTGAGGTTCCGGCGTCGCAGACAGCCGAGGTGATGGCCGGACAAGACGCCGTCTTCCGTTTCAAAATCCGTGATGTCGCAACCAGAACGCCTCTCTCCGGTTCGAAACCCGCAGCCTGGGTGAACCAACGCGAGCGGCCTGGAGCTCTGGGGCCGGATCAGTGTCGCGCCAAAGTGGAATCGTTTCTGCAAGGCAGCATGCGTTCGCGACCTGACGTCGATCTCAACGTTTACTACCTGCTCGCGCTCAATGAGGAAGCGAGTATTTCGGTTATCGATCCACTGCTCGGTTTCGGCGGCACTAAGTTGCTGACGCTGGTTTTGCTGAAGAGTCCGGGCGAGGATTGGGCGCTGACGTCTGATCGATCGAGGTTGTTCGTCAGCATGCCGCAAGTGAATCAGGTTGCGGTGGTGGATACGACAACCTGGAAAGTCATCACTAACATCGAGACCGGTGTTAAGCCGGCACGTCTAGCTTTACAGCCGGATGAGAAGTACGTGTGGGTTGCAAATGATAGCGGCGTGAGCGTGATAGATACCGCCACGCTGAAGGTTGCGAAAGAGATCGCAACTGGCAAGGGCCGGCACGCGATCACATTCGGCACGGATAATAAATTCGCCTTCGTCAGCAATCGTGACGACGGCTCACTTTCAATCATCGACATTCCAAACCTCAAAAAACGCAAAGATCTAAAAACAGGTAGCGTAGCGTCGTCGTTGGCGTTCTCGCCTCTAAGCAAGGCGCTTTACGTGAGCGACGAGGTTGACGGAAGTATTTCCGTTGTTGACGCCACGAGTCACAAGCTGCTGGCGAAGATCTCGGCGAAACCGGGCATTAAGACTTTGCGCTTCTCGCCTGACGGTCACTGGGGCTTCGTGGCCAACACATCGCAGTCAGTCGTCTACATCTTCGACGCCTCAACTAACCAACTCGTCAACGAACAAGCCGTGGGCGAAGCGCCGGATCAATTCGCGTTTTCCGACACCTTTGCTTACGTGCGCTCGCTTGGATCCGATCAAGTGTCGGCAATTCGTCTCAGCACGGCCGGTAAGCAACTCGATGTAGTGAAGTTTCCCGGTGGGCAGTTAGCTCCGGGGGCGTCGAACATATTTGCGGCGAGCGCAGACGCTTTCGTGCCGGCGCCGGAGCCCGGTTCAGTCCTGCTCGCAAATCCGGCGGACAAGATGATCTATTACTACCAGGAAGGCATGGCGGCGCCGATGGGTAACTTCCAAAACTATCGTCGTGTGCCCCGGGCGGTGAAAGTTGTAGATCGCAGTTTGCGGGAGGAATCGCGCGGCGTTTACTCGACGACGGCCAGGTTGCCGAAGGAAGGTATCTATAACGTCTCGCTGCTTTTGGATTCACCCCGCGTGGTCCATTGTTTCGAGGCGGTGGCGAAGTCTAATCCCGCGATCAAGCCGGATCAGAAAACGGCGCTCCGGGTCGAGTACTTGAATAAAGAGCTGTCGTTGACTGCGGGAGAAGATTACAAGTTACGCTTTCGACTGACTGACCCGGAAACCAAACAGCCGAAGAGTGTCTTGAAGGACGTGGGTGTGCTTACATTTCTTCCACCGGGCAGTTGGCAAGAACGGAAGATCGCAACGCCAGTCGGCGACGGCGTCTACGAAATTACACTCAACGTTCCCGAAACCGGCGTCTACCTGGTGTTTGTCGAGAGCCCATCCCAACGGGTTGAATACCGGCAACTGCCCTACGTGACTCTGCACGCTAACGGTGGGCGACAGTGAATTTCTCGCGCAAAGGCGCAAAGGCGCAAAGCGCTACCGCGTTTCCACGGGTCTTCTTTGCGCCTTTGCGCCTTTGCGCGAGAAATTTCTTCTCCTGCACATTTGTCTTACTTCTGTTTACAGTTGCTTTTTCTCAACAAAAACCCGAGGCGCCCATCCTCACCGCCAGTGAGCGGCGCGGTAAAGAGATCTACTTGAGAGGGACCAGCCCGTCTGGAAATGCAATAACGGGCTGGATGGGTGAGTTGTCCGTGCCCGCATCAAACCTGAATTGCAGCGGTTGCCACGGGTTGCGCGGCGAAGGCAAAACCGAGAGTGGCATCACCGCCGGAAACCTCACCTGGCCCAACCTCACTAAGCCCTACGGGCACACTCATTCCACCGGACGCCGCCATGGACCATTCAACGAGATGTCTTTAATCCGCGCCGTCGTGAATGGCGTCGATTCAAACGGTAACGATTTGCTGGCCGCCATGCCGCGTTACAAGATCTCCGCGGAAGACATGGCGGATCTGATCGCATACCTAAAACGGATCGATTTCGATCTCGATCCCGGTCTCACTGACAGTAGCGTGAGAATCGGTTTGCTTCTGCCTCCCGAGGGCGCGCTCGCTGACGCCGGCGTGGCAATGAAAGACGTCCTGTCGGCCTACTTCGACGATCTGAATAACCGCGGCGGTATCTTCAGTCGCAAGATCGATCTCCACGTTACCAACAACTTCGCTCAAGATGATCAGTTATTCGCTTTCGTCGGCGGCTTAAGCGCGGGCGCTGACACTCAACTCGCAGCGCTCGCGAAAGAGAAAGAGGTTCCCTTCATCGGGCCATCCACACTCTTGCCGCACGTCGAAACACCAGTGAACAGGTTTCTCTTCTACCTGCTTCCGGGTGTCGAGGAGCAGGCAAGATCACTCGTCAATTTCGCCGCGGCACAACCCGAACTGCAGAACGCTTCCGTCGCAATTATTCATAATGGAAATCCGCTGGGTATCGCGGCGGCGAGGGCCGCAGAGCAACAAGCGAAAAAGATCGGACTGAAGCAAGTTCAAAAGCACAGCGACGCCAAAGCTGTCTTCTTCTTTGGCACCGGAAAAGAACAATCAGATCTTCTTCGCGAAGCTGAAGCGGCTAACTGGCGCCCGTATTTCTTCTTTCTCGGCGTCATGGCCGGCAAGGAGTTTCCTGCCTCCGCCAACGACAAGATCTTCATCGCCTTCCCTACTCTGCCCTCAGACATCACTCAGGAAGGCATGTCAGAGTTCCGAGCACTGCACGAGAAATACAAATTCGCGCCACGTCACACAGCCTCACAACTCGCCGCATTCGCAGCCGCCAAAATTTTTACGGCCGCACTCACACGCGCCGGCAAAGATCTCAGCCGCGAAACCCTCATCACGGCCCTCGAAAGCCTCTACGACTACGAAACAGGCATCACTCCCCGCATAACCTTTGGCCCAAACAAGAGAGTCGGCGCAGCCGGCGCGCACGTGATCAGAATCGATCTCGTCGAAAAAAACTTCCCCACCGCCAGCGGCTGGATCAACGCCTACTAAATCCAAATCCGTCTTTCATCCGCGTAGTCTGCGGTTAATTGCCTGCGCTGTCAGGCCCGCTTGCTCTTTTATGCGCCCCGACACTTCGTTCGAATCGGCATAACTCTGCACCAGCGGCAGATCGTCCGCCGTGCCCGCGAGCGCCAATCCGCGCAATGCTTCCCAAACACTATCCTCATCCGAATTGAGACTTATCAATTCATCGTCACGCGCAACCTGTGAACCGTTCGGCTTGGAAATCCGGCCTACCCGTCCTGGCAACGGCGATCGCAACCCCACGACGTCTCCGTTCGGCTGTTGAATGCGTGCCAACAGCGTCCGGCGCGCCACCGTTGCGCCGTCGTGCATACTACTCGCAACCACACCATCTACAGGCGCCTTCACCGAGTACGGCCGCAGCACTGCCAACAACTCTTCACGCCCGCTGCCGTCGTTGAACCGCAACAGTGCCAGCGCCGCGTTGCGACGCACGATCGGCTCCGGATCGCGCAGTAGTTTCGAGAGCGCCTGGTGGAATTCCTGCGACTGGTTATCAAACCCCATCAACCACGCGACCGTCAGCCGAAACTCTGTTTCCGGACTGCCACTCAACGTAATGAGCTGCGGATACCAGGTCTTCGCCTCCGGATCGCCGCGCTCCATGCGCTGTTGAATCTGAAGCAGGGCGTGCTGCACGTGACGCGGGTTCTTCTCGTCGACCAGATACTTTGAGATGTCGTCATGCGACAACTCGCGACCAAACCACGAAAAGTACCAGGCC
>Ga0207676_10001045_pt1 | contig 21108 bp, 26 predicted proteins | sample KBSSwiS72_FD_184307 | JGI IMG/M metagenome (GOLD analysis project Ga0207676, IMG submission 184307) | Switchgrass rhizosphere microbial communities from Kellogg Biological Station, Michigan, USA - KBS Switchgrass S7-2 (SPAdes) (version 2) | ecosystem: Host-associated > Plants > Roots >...
TTGTTAGATGTTTGAGCTCATCGAGCGCGGCCACGTGTATATCGCGCAGCCCCCGCTCTACAAGCTCAAGCGCGGCAAGCAAGAGCACTACGTGAAAGACGACGCGGAGCTCAACTCGTTGCTCCTCACGAGCGCGATGGCCGACGCGCAGCTCTTTCCGCGCACCGGCGCCGCACCGATCCAAGGCCAGCAGCTCGACAAGCTCGCGCTCCAGCACATGGAAGCGAACTCGATCATCCAGCGCTGGAGCAAACGCTACGACGCGAACGTCTTGCGCGCGCTGATGTCGTTGCCGGAGATCACGGCCGCGCAGTTCGAGGACGCGGAGTTCCGGCGCCGCTGGAGCACGCAGCTCGAGCAGCATCTGAAACAGCTGAACGGCAGCGGCCAAGGCTATCGCGTGCACTCGCAACCGGGCGCGGAGGGCGTCGACCCGAGCGTGCTCGTGACTCGCGAGCACCACGGCACGCTGACCACGAAGACGATCCATCCGAGCTTCTTCCGGTCGCCGGAATATCGCCGGCTCGCGGCCATCGGCACGGCGCTCAAAGACGTCATCGGCGACGGTGCGGCGGTCGAGCGCGGCAAGGAGCGTCGAGAAGTCGCGACGTTTGCAGAGGCGATCGACTGGCTCATGACGCAGGCGAAGCAGGGCCAGACGATCCAGCGCTACAAAGGTCTCGGCGAGATGAACCCCGAGCAGCTGTGGGACACCACCGTCAATCCCGATACACGCCGCCTGATGCAGGTGCGGATCGAGGACGCCGTCGCGGCGGACGAGATCTTCACGACACTGATGGGCGATCAAGTCGAGCCGCGGCGCGAGTTCATCGAGCGCAACGCGCTCGCCGTCGCGAATCTCGACGTCTGACCTGTTCGCTCAGGAGCTCGGCGGCACCAGCCGCGCGACCTGCGCCTCGATCCAGCGCTGAACCTCGTCGTTGATCTCGCGCGGCTCGCGCCCCGCGGTCGGAATCGGCGGGCCGATCACGACGCGCACGGTCCCGGCGCGCTTCAGCAGTCCGTGCCGCGGCCAGAAGAATCCCGCATTGTGCGCGACCGGCACGATCGGCTTGCCGACCTTGCTCGCGAGTAGCGCGCCGCTCAAGCCATAGCGGCGCGTTTCACCGACCGGCATACGCGTGCCCTCGGGGAAAATGATCACGCAGTTTCCCTCCGCGAGCCGGCTCTGACCTTGTGAGAGCACCTGCTGAACAGCGGTCGCGCCGCCTTTCCGATCGATCGCGATCGGCTTGAGCTTGCGCAGCGCCCAGCCGAACAAGGGGATACGGAGCAGCTCCTGTTTGAGCACCCAACTCTGTCTCGGGAATATCAGAATCTGCGCGATCGTTTCCCACGCGGACGAGTGCTTCATGAGCACGATGGCGGCGGCGCTCGGCAAGTGCTCCCGCCCCGAGACGCTCCAGTCGAGCCCGCAGAATCGGCGCAACGCGCGCATGATCGCTCGGGCCCAGCCGACCGCCCAGCGATACGGATCGTTGCCGGGCAGCGGGAGCGTCGCGAACAAGAGCGATGCGTATACCGCTACCGCAACGACGAGGAAGATGGTGAATGCGAGGGACCCGAGCCACTGCCGCACGGCGACCGGCCTATTGGCGCTCGGCGATCAGCGCGCGAGCCGCCGCCGCGAGATCGTCGAACACCTCGATGCTGCGCGCGCCGAGCGCGCGGACCGTCGCGGCGCCCGTGCCGGTGCGCACGAGAATCGCGCGCGCGCCGACCGCGTCCGCGGCGCCCACATCGCTGATCCGGTCGCCGACGAACGGCACGCCACGAAGCGAAACACCGAGATCGCGCTCGAGTCGGCGCAGCAGCGCGGTCCTCGGCTTTCGGCAGTCGCAGCCCTCGTCCGGATGGTGCGGGCAGTAGTACACGCCTGCGAGCTCCCCGCCCGCTTCGCGAACCGCCGAGCTCATCCGAGCGTGGATCGCCTCGAGCGTCTCCTCGGTGAAGAGCCCGCGACCGACGCCGGACTGATTCGTCACGACCGCGACGCCGAATCCGGCGCGAGTCAAAGCCGCGATCGCCTCGAGGCTGCCCGCGATCGGCCGCCATTCCGCGACGGATTTGATGAACTCGCCCGAGTCCTCGTTGATGACGCCGTCGCGGTCCAGGACGACGAGCCGCGGTTGCGTCATCGCTAGAGGCCGAGTCTCTCGCCGAGGAAGCTCGCGAGCTCGGCGACGCCGACTCGCACTTGCTCGCAGCTGTCGCGCTCGCGCACGGTCACCGAGCCGGCGCTCAAGGTGTCGCCGTCGACCGTGATGCAGAACGGCGTCCCCGCTTCGTCTTGGCGGCGATAGCGGCGCCCGATCGCGCCTTTCTCGTCGTAGTACACGTTGAAACGGCGCCTGAGGTTGCGATAGATCTCGAGCGCTTTCTCCGGCATTCCGTCCTTCTTCACGAGCGGGAACACCGCCGCCTTGATCGGCGCCAAGCGCGGATGCAGCTTGAGCACCGTCCGCGGCTCGCCGCTAACTTGGTCCTCGACGTAAGCGTCACATAGGAACGCGAGCGCGCCTCGATCCGCGCCGGCGGACGGCTCGATCACGTAAGGCAGAAAGCGTCGCGTGCTCTGATCGGCATCCTGATCGTCGAAGTAGGTCAGGTCCTTGCCGCTCAACTGCATGTGTTGGCGCAAGTCGAAGTCAGTGCGGTTCGCGATGCCCTCGAGCTCGCTGCGGCCGAACGGGAAGTCGTATTCGACGTCGGCGCAGGCAGCCGCGTAGTGCGCAAGCTCCGTTTTGTCGTGCTCGCGCAGATGCAGGTTCTCGCGCCGCATCCCGAGGCCGATGTACCAGGCGAAACGCCGCTCGCGCCAGTACTCGTACCACTTCGGCGCGTCCGCGGGACGGCAGAAGAACTCGATCTCCATCTGCTCGAACTCGCGGCTCCGAAACGTGAAGTTGCGCGGGTTGATCTCATTGCGGAACGCCTTGCCGATCTGGCCGATGCCGAACGGCACACGCACGCGCGCCGTATCGCAGACGTTACGGAAATTGACGAAGATGCCCTGCGCCGTCTCGGGCCGCAGATACGTCACGGCCGAGTTGTCTTCGAGCGCGCCGACGTGCGTCTTGAACATCAAGTTGAACGCGCGCGGCGCGGTCAACGTGCCCGGGGTCGACGCACCGGGTGCGAGCGTCTTTGCACGCAGCGCCTCGTCGCGCAGAGCGTTCGGTGCCTCGGCGATTCGCAGCGCTTGGCCCGGATGGGCCTTCTGCAGCGACGCGACGCGTTTCTTGTGAGGCTCGAGCAGCTCGGCAAGCTCAGACTTCCTGACCTCGCCCGGCGCTGCGAACAGGATGTCGTCGATTCGCTCGACTGCGCCGTCGCTCGCGACGAACTCGAGCGCAAACACCGCGAGCTGGTCGGCTCGGTAGCGCGCCCGAGTCTCGCGATCGTCGACCATCGGATCGCTGAAGCCGCCGACGTGCCCGCTCGCTTCCCAGACCTTCGCGTTCATCAGCAGCGCGCAGTCGAGGCCGACCATGCCGTAGGCGCCCGGCGCGCCGTTCGGCGCCGCGGTCTCGTCGTGGTTCAGGAGCATGTCCTCCCACCACGCTTGCTTCAAATTGCGCTTGAGCTCGACGCCGAGCGGACCGTAATCCCACGCACCGTTGAGGCCGCCGTAGATCTCGCTCGACGGGAATATGAACCCCCGTCGTTTGCACAGCGACACGACCTTGTCCATCGACTCCACTGGCTTCTCCGGCGCGGTCCGTCAAAAAAGAGGCGCGCAGTATAGCGACGCAACGCGGTGCTCCCAATGGCGGTCGCGCTCGCGAGAGGCGACACCCAGCGCGACGCCCCAGTCTTTCATTCGCGCACCGCGATGATGCATGATGCGCGGCGATGCGCACTGTCTTGGAGCGTACTGAGCCGCGAATTTCCCAGTACTCCCAGCAAAAACAACGACTAACGACATATGCGGCTCTGGCACAAGAAGTGCACAGTTGGCGGCTCGAACTAAAACGACTGACCGTGGCCATCCGACGATGACTCCGGCAGCTAGAAAGACTTGCGGATAAAGAAAACGGAGGAAATCCAATGTCGGTAGCCGACGCACTCAAGCTCTTGAAGGAAAAGGGGGTCAAATTCGTCGACCTTCGTCTCACGGACACGCGTGGCAAAGAGCAGCACGTGAGCGTGCCACACCACGTCGTCGACGAAGCGTTCTTCACGGACGGCAAGATGTTCGACGGCTCGTCGATCGCGGGTTGGAAGGGCATCAACGACTCCGACATGATCCTGATGCCGGACGCGGAGACCGCGGTGATCGACGTGTTCACCGAAGAGCCGACGATGATCCTGCGCTGCGACGTGATCGAGCCTTCGACGATGCAGGGCTACGAGCGCGACCCGCGCTCGGCGGCGAAACGCGCCGAGGCATACTTGAAGAGCACCGGCCTAGCCGACCAGGCTTTTTTCGGCCCCGAGAACGAATTCTTCGTCTTCGACGACGTGCGCTGGGCGACCGAGATGCGCGGCGCGTTCTATTCGATCGACTCGAGCGAAGGCTACTGGCAGACGGGCAAGGAGCTGCCCGAGGGCAACATGGGCCACCGTCCGGGCATCAAGGGCGGCTATTTCCCGGTCCAGCCGGTCGACTCGCTGAACGACATCCGCGCGGCGATGTGCCTCGCGCTCGAGGAGATGGGCCTCACGGTCGAGGTGCACCACCACGAGGTCGCGCAGGCAGGTCAGTGCGAGATCGGCGTGAAGTTCGGCGGGCTCGTCAAGAAGGCCGACGACGTGCTGATGCTGAAGTACGTCGTGCAGAACGTCGCGCACAGCTACGGCAAGACCGCGACGTTCATGCCGAAGCCGCTCGTCGGCGACAACGGCAGCGGCATGCACGTGCACCAGTCGCTCGCGAAAGGCGGCAAGAACCTGTTCACCGGCGACGGCTACGGCGGGCTATCGCAGCTCGCGCTGAACTACATCGGCGGCATCATGAAGCACGCGCACGCGATCAACGCGTTCACGAATGCTTCGACCAATAGCTACAAACGGCTTGTCAAAGGGTTCGAGGCGCCGACGCTGCTCGCCTACTCGGCGCGCAACCGGTCTGCGTCGATCCGCGTGCCGTACGTGCAGAGCCCGAAGGGCCGCCGTATCGAGGTCCGCTTCCCGGACAGCACGGCGAACCCGTACTTCGGCTTCATCGCGATGATGATGGCGGGTCTCGACGGTATCCAGAACAAGATCAACCCCGGCCCGCCGTCGGACAAGGATCTCTACGACCTCGAGCCCGAGGAGGAGAAGAAGATCCCGACCGTGTCGTACTCGTTGATGCAGTCGCTCGAGGCGCTCGACAAGGATCGCGGCTTCCTCAAGGCCGGCGGCGTGCTCAGCGACTCTTTGATCGACGCGTACATCGGTCTCAAGGAGCAGGAGATCACGCGCTTCTCGATGACGCCGCACCCGGTCGAGTTCGACATGTACTACAGCCTCTGACCGGGGCGAGATCTTCAGGCGTTTTGTCAACTACCGAACCGTGGCGGGGTTCACAGAATCCCGCCACGCGGTTGGCACGGAATGCCTTGCGGCGCTAAGCTTGGAGCATGCGTAAGTGCCTGATCTTACTCTTTGCGTTAACGACGAGTTGGGTGCACGCGGCACCGGCTTGGCGATGGGTCGACGCGAACGGTCAAGTCCACTATTCCGACACGCCCGTGCCGGGCGCGACGCAGATCGAGCTGTCGGGCGCGCAGACGTTCGGGTCGAGCGCGCGTCAGCAATCCGCGGCGGCGAACAAACCGGCGGGCGAATCGACGCCGCAAAGATCGACGGGCGCGGCGCAGCCCTACCGCTCGTTCAACATCGTGAGCCCGAAGCAGCAAGAGACGCTGTGGAACGTCGGCACGGTCGTCAGCGTGCAGATCGAGCTGGATCCGCTGCTGCAGACGGGCCATCTGGTCGACCTGTTCGTCGACGGTCAGAGGCTCAATTTGAACACCAGGAGCACGGACTTCACGCTCGAGAACGTCTATCGCGGTACCCATACGGTTCAAGCCGTAATCGTGGATCAGAGTGGCGCGGAAGTGATCCGCTCGCTCGCAACTACGTTCATGGTCCAGCAGTCGAGCATCCAGAACCCGAACAACCCGAACAGTCCGAACAGGCCGCAACCGAAGCGACCGTAGTCTCCGCGGCCGCGGACGTCCCGCGCGCACCACCGCCGGCAGCCGACGCGATCGGGGGACTGCGAAGAGCGCGGCCGGCTCCCGACTCCGGCCAGATACTCCAAGGCCTCACTACCGCTCTCGTCGTGCTCGACGAGACCCTGCTGATCACGCAGATGAACACGGCCGCCGAGACGCTGCTCGGCGTGAGCATGCGCCGAGTGACGGGGCGTGCGATCGGCGAGCTCGTGCATCCGTCCGCAGAGCTCGTCGCGTTGTGCCGGCGCGCGCTCGCGACCGGGCTCACGTTCAGTCTTCGCGAGCTCACGGCGCGCGTCGGCGATCACGAGGTCGTGCTCGACTGCCGCGCCGCGCCGCTCGAGCACGACCGCTTCTTGTTGCTCGAGCTGTTCGATACCGGGCGCGATCGCAAGGTGCGCCGCGACGAAGCACTCGTCGCGCAGCAGCAGCTGTCGCGCCGGATCATTCGCCAGCTCGCGCACGAGGTGAAGAATCCGCTCGGCGGATTGCGCGGAGCCGCGCAGCTGCTCGAGCGGCAGCTGCAGGGTCCCGAGCTGCGCGCCTACACGCGAGTGATCATCGAGGAAGCGGACCGCCTTGCGTCGCTCGTCGATGGCATCCTGCGCGCGGGCGGCGCCCCGAAGATCGAGGAGCTGAACCTGCACCGGATCACCGAGCACGTCGCGCAGCTCATCGAGGCCGAGAAGCCCGCCGGGGTCGAGCTCGTTCGCGACTACGATCCGAGCCTGCCGCCACTTCAGGCCGACCGGAATCAGCTGATCCAGGCGTTCCTCAACATCGCGCGCAATGCGATGCAGGCGGTCGGCGCGCGCGGCCGAGTGATCTTCCGGACCCGCGCTCTGTCGAACTTCACGCTCGGCGGCGAGCAACACCGCCTCGTGCTGTCGGCCGAGGTCGAGGACAACGGCCCCGGTATCCCCGAGGAGCTCAAGGAGACCATTTTCTATCCGCTCGTGACGGGCAAGGCGACCGGCACCGGGCTCGGCCTCACGATCGCGCAGGATCTCGTCGGCCGCCACGGCGGTTTGATCGAGTTCACGAGCCAACCCGGTCGAACGGTGTTTCAGCTGCGCTTGCCCGTCGCGACGTCCAATGGTCATTCGGGTCATTCGGCGGGGCGCGGCTGATGGCGACTCCCGGATTGAGCGTTTGGGTCGTCGACGACGACGAGTCGGTGCGCTGGGTGCTCGAGCAGGCGCTGAAGCAGGCGCACATGATCCCGCGTGCGTTCGATTCCGGGCGGCAGTTCTTCTCCGCGCTCGAGCGCGACCGGCCCGACGTGCTCGTCACCGACATTCGGATGCCGGACATGAGCGGCCTCGAGCTCATGGAACGGCTCGCGCAAACCGATCCCGACATCCCCGTGATCGTGATCACCGCGCACTCCGACTTGGACAGCGCGGTGTCCGCGTACCAGGGCGGCGCGTTCGAGTACCTGCCGAAGCCGTTCGACATCGACGAGGCGATGGAGCTCGTGTCGCGTGCGGCGCGGCAACGGACGCGCGGCGCCGCAGAGCAGACCCAGACGAAGCCGACGCCGCGGATCATCGGCCAGGCGCCCGCGATGCAGGACGTGTTCAAGGCGATCGGCCGGCTGTCGCGCTCGAGCATGACGGTGCTGATCACCGGCGAGTCGGGCACCGGCAAGGAGCTCGTCGCGCGCGCGTTGCACGACAACTCGCCGCGCGCGACGGCGCCGTTCATCGCGCTCAACACGTCCGCGATCGCCGCGGAGCTACTCGAGTCCGAGCTCTTCGGTCACGAGAAGGGCGCGTTCACGGGCGCGACCGAGCGGCGGATCGGCCGCTTCGAGCAGGCGAACGGCGGCACGTTGTTCCTGGACGAGATCGGCGACATGTCGCTCGCGCTCCAGACGCGTTTGCTGCGCGTGCTCGCCGAAAGCGAATTCTTCCGCGTCGGCGGCCAGACGGCGATCCGCGTCGACGTGCGGGTCATCGCTGCAACGCACCAGGACCTCGCGCAAGCCGTCTCGGTCAGCCGGTTCCGCGAAGACCTCTATCACCGTCTGAACGTGATGCGGATCGAGGTCCCGCCGTTGCGGCAACGGCGCGAGGACATCCGCGAGCTCACGCGCTTCTATCTCGAGCAGGCCGCGAACGAGCTCGGCGTCGCGCCGAAGACGTTGAGCCCCGACGCAGCGGAGGTGCTCCTGAAGTACGACTGGCCCGGCAACGTGCGGGAGCTCGTGAACGTCTGCCGGCGGCTCACGGTCACGGCGGCAGGCCGCGAGATCGGGGGCCAAGATCTGCCGCACGAGCTCGGCGGCAGCGCCACTCAGGCGACCGCGGACTGGACGATGGGTCTCGCGCAGTGGGCCGAAGGCCAGCTCGCCGTCACGGCCGCGCCGCCGCTGCTCGACGAGGCCCTGCCCGCGTTCGAGCGCACGCTGATCGTGACCGCGCTGCGCCGTGCGCGCGGCAAGCGGCTCGAGGCCGCGAAGTTGCTCGGCTGGGGCCGCAACACGCTCACGCGCAAGATCAAAGAGCTCGGCCTCGAGGGTCGGGTCTAGGCCACTGGCCGAGCGCTGGCGGAGCGCTTCTCGATCTCGGCAACGATCCGCTCCGCGAGCTCGAGCGCCGCGTAGCCGTCCTCGCCCGAGACTTCGCACGGCTTGTCCGCCACGATCGCGTCGACGAACGAGCGCGTCTCGGCGAGCAGCGCGTCGCCCTTTTCCAGGTTCCAGCTCTCGGACTTCAGCGCCGCCATGCCGTCGCTCGGGCTTCCGGTGCGCGTGACTCGCCGCACCTCGCCGCCGCCGAAGTCGATCGCGACGTATTGGTTTGGTTGGAATACGCGCACCATCCGTTGCGCGCTCGTCGAAGCGCGCGACGCGGTCACGTTCGCGATCGCGTTGTTCGCGAACTCGATCCTCGCGTTTGCGATGTCGACATCGTCCGTCAGCACCGGGATGCCGACCGCGGAGACGTTCACCGGTCTGGCGCCGACGAGCGACAGGATCACGTCGAGGTCGTGGATCATCAAGTCGAGCACCACGTTCACGTCGGCGCCGCGGCCCTTGAACGGCGCGAGCCGGTGGCACTCGATGAAGCGCACGCCCGTGAGGTTCTCGCGCGCCGACAAGAGCGCCGTGTTGAAGCGCTCGACGTGGCCGACTTGGAGCTTGAGGCCGCGGCGTGCGGCGAGCGCGTTGAGCTCGGCGGACTCGCGGCTCGTGCGCGTCATCGGCTTCTCGACGAGCACGTGGACGTCGCGCTCGAGGAAGAATTTCGCGAGCGCATAGTGCGCGCTGGTGCTCGCCGCGATCGTGACCGCGTCGACGAGCCCGGCGAGGTCTCGGTAATCGGCGAAGTAGCGCGCCGCGACGCTTTCGGCCACCGCACGGCCCGCCGAGGCATCGAGGTCGCACACGCCGACGAGCTCCACGTCTTCGAGCGCGCGGTACTTCTGCGCGTGAAACCGGCCGAGATAACCGACACCGACGACCGCCGCGCGGAGCTTCTTCATGGGCGAGCGACGCCGCGCTCGGAGCTCTTCACGAACCCCACGAAATGCTCGATCTGAGGGCTCGGCGTGCACTCGCGCTCGATCTGCGCGAGCACCTCGTCGATCGTGAGCGCGCGGTCGAGCAGCGCACGGACTGCGCGATCGATGTTTCGGCGCTCGGCCGCGTCGAAGCCCGCGCGCTTGAGGCCCACGCGGTTCACCGCGCGCGGCACGGCCCAGTGGCCCTCGGCGATCGTAAACGGCGGGATGTCCTTGTTCGCGAACGCGCCCGCCGCGAGGAACGCGTACGCGCCGATCCGCGTGAACTGCGTGAAGCCGGTGAGGCCGCTCACGAGCGCGTGATGCTCGATCGTCACGTGGCCTGCGAACTGCGCGCCGTTCACGATCACGACGTGCTCTGCAATCTGGCAGTCGTGGCCGATGTGCGTGTACGCCATCACGAAGTTGTGGTCGCCGAGCCGCGTGACGCCGCCGCCCTTCTGCGTGCCCAAGTTGATGCTCACGAACTCGCCGATCCGGTTGTGGTCGCCGATCTCGAGCGCGGTGTACGCGCCGGCTTGATAGCTATGGTCCTGCGGCGGGCCGCCGAGCACGGCGCCGTGCTGGATGTAGTTGTGGGCGCCGATCTTCACGCGGCCGTAACGGCTGCCGATCCGCGCGTTCGACTCGATCACGGTGCCCGCCCCGATCTCGACCTCGCCGTCGATCACGCAAAACGGGCCGATCTCTGCGTCGGTCGCGATGCTGGCGCGGCTGCCGACCACCGCGCTCGGATGGACGCTCATCGGCTAGCCGCTCGCCGCCTGGTTCGCGGTCTTGGCCGTTTCCACGCCGCCGACGAGGTCGGAGATCGACGCTGCCCCGCATTTGCGCAGGTGCTCGTCGAGCCCCGCGTTCACCTTCTGCGGCGCGAGCGGGTCGTAGAAGAGCGCGGTGCCGAGCCCCACGGTCGTCGCGCCCGCGAGCACGAACTCGAGCGCGTCGTGCGCGGTCTCGATACCACCCTGGCCGATGATCGGGATGCCCCGCTCCCGGCACTCGCGATAGACCTGATGCACCTTGAGCAGCGCGATCGGCTTGATCGCGGGACCCGAGAGCCCGCCCTGGATGTTGCCGATGATCGGCCGGCGCGAGTCGACGTCGATCGCCATGCCCATCAACGTGTTGATGACCGCGAAAGCATCGGTGCCTGCGTCGATGCATGCGCGCGCGTTCGCCGCGATGTCGGTCTGATTCGGCGACATCTTCGTGATCAGCGGCTTCTTCGTGGCTTTGCGGCAGGCGTCGACCACGCGCGCCGACATCTCGGGATAGTTGCCGAACGCGACGCCGCCCTCTTTGACGTTCGGGCACGAGATGTTGATTTCCATCGCGTCTATGGGCGAGTCGTCGAAGCGCCGAGTGACCTCTGCGTATTCCTCGATCGTCGAGCCGCAGACGTTCGCGATGAACCGGGTCTCGGTGAAGTCGAGCTCGGGCAGGATGTTGCGCACGACGTAGTCGACGCCGGGATTTTGCAAGCCGATCGCGTTCAGCATCCCGGCCGGCGTCTCCCAGACCCGGTGCGCGGGGTTGCCGAGCCGCGGCGCGAGCGTCGTGCCCTTGAGCACGATCGCGCCGACGTCGGTGTTCGAGAACCCCTCGATCCGCGTGTACTCCTCGCCGAAGCCGACGCAGCCCGAGAGCAGCACGATCGGCGAGTTGAGCTTCAAGCCGCAGAACTCGAGCGCGAGGCGGCTCGGGCGGTGCTTGAGCGTCGAGGAGTCGTCCGTCATGCAGGGTTCCGGGATTGCGGGCGATTATCCGCGAGCGCCGCCACGAACTCCACTCGGCGCGCGGGCGGCTCTATGATCGCGAGCGTGTTTCACGTCGTGTTGTTCCAGCCCGAGATCCCGCCGAACACGGGCAACGTGATCCGGCTCTGCGCCAACGTCGGCGCGACGCTGCACCTCGTGCATCCGCTCGGCTTCGAGCTCGACGAGCCGCGCGTCCGCCGCGCAGGCCTCGACTACCACGAGCTAGCCTGCGTGCGCGAGCACCCGAACCTCGACGCTTGCCTCGCGGCGCTCGGCAGCGCGCGCGTCTTCGCAATCACGACGCGTGCTACGCGCTCGGTCTACACGGAGCGATTCGCCGCCGGCGATGCGTTCGTGTTCGGCCCCGAGACGAGCGGCCTCCCCGACGACGTGCTCGCGACCTTCGCGCCCGAATCGCGCCTGCGCCTCCCAATGCGCGCCGGCAACCGCAGCCTGAACCTCTCGAACGCCGCCGCAGTCACCGTCTTCGAAGCCTGGCGCCAGCTCGGCTTCCCAAACGGCGCCTAACCACGAACGCCCGACCGTCAGACGAGCTCTTGCGCGAGCGGCCGCCGCATCAGCGCCGTGACCGCGTCGCGCGGATCGCGCCCCTCGTGCAGCACCTGGTACAGCTGCTCGACGATCGGCATCGCGACTCCGACGCGGCCCGCGACGCGGTGCACCGCGAGCGCGCCGTTGTACCCTTCGACGACCTGCCCGATCTCGCGCAGCGCGTCCGCGACGCTCGCGCCGCGCGCGAGCGCGAGCCCGAAGCGCCGATTCCGCGATTGGTCGTCCGTGCAGGTCAGCACGAGGTCGCCCATGCCCGCGAGGCCCATGAACGTTTGCGCGCGCGCGCCGAGCGCGAGCCCGAGCCGCGTCATCTCGGCGAGCCCGCGCGCAATCAATGCGATTCGCGTGTTCGCGCCGAAGCCGAGGCCGTCGCAGATGCCGGCGCCGATCGCGTACACGTTCTTCGTCGCGCCGCCGACCTCGACGCCGATCACGTCGTCCGACGTGTAGGCTCGAAACGTGTCGGTGCTGATCGACGCGGCGAGCTGCTGCGCGTAGGCGCGGTTCGTCGAGGCCACCGTCATCGCGCTCGGTAACCCGGCGCCGACCTCGCGCGCGAACGTCGGACCCGAGAGCACAGCGGTAGGTATCCCGTCGGCAAAGAGCTCGGCGACGACTTGATAGGGCAAGAGGCCGGTGTCGAGCTCGAAGCCCTTCGTCGCCCACGCGAGCCGCGTCACGCGCAGGGGTCGGAGCGCTTCGAGCAGCGTGCGAAACCCTTGGCTCGGGACGGCCACGAGCGTGATCTCGGCGCGCTCCACCGCTGCTCGCAAATCGCTCGCGACCTCGAGCTGCGCGGGGAACGGCGCGTCGCGAAGATAGCGGACGTTGCGCCGAGCGGCGGCCAACGCTTCGGCCTGAGCACGATCGCGTGCCCAGAGCACGGCCGAGTGGCCCGCGCGCGCGAACTGTATGGCGAGCGCCGTACCCCAGGAGCCGGCGCCAAGCACCGCGATCCGGTCGGCGCTAATGAGTCTCCCCGGCGCTCGGCACCGTGCCGGCCGGTTGCCCGTCGCCGCGTTTCGCGCGCTCTTGTACCGCCTGCGCGTAGAGCCCGTCGAAGTTGATCGGCTGGAGCAAGAACTGGGGGAAGCCGCCGCGGCCGATCACGTCCGCGATCGCCTCGCGCGCGAACGGGTACAGCGTGTTCGGGCAGAACGTGCCGATCAGCACTCCCTGCTCTTCGGCGTTGTAGCCCTCGATGTAGAAGATCCCGGCTTGCGCGATCTCGACCAAGAAGATCGTCGCATCCTGCTCTTTGGCCTCGACGGTCAGCGTGAGCGTGACCTCGAACGTGCTAGGCGCGACGCTTTGCGAGCCCGTGCGGATGCTGATCTGAGTCTGCGGCGAGGCGTTGGTCGTGAACACGGCCGGCGCCTTCGGCGACTCGAAGGACAAATCCTTTACGTAGATCTTTTGGAGAAGCAGCTGCTTCGCAGCCGTGGTTTGGGGTTGCTCATCTGCCATATTGAATCCGGTCTGACTGTTGTCGTTTTGGAACTAGGGTTGGGTGCTCGGCTTGTTCTCGAGCAGCCGATCGAGCTCGCCATTCGCGTCGAGCGCGCTCAAGTCCTCGAAGCCGCCGATGTGCTGGCCGTCGATGAAGATCTGCGGCACGGTGCGGCGACCGCCGCTCTTCTCCATCATCTTCTGGCGCTGCTCGGGGTCGAACATCACGTCGATCTCGGTGACTTCGACGCCCTTGCTCGCGAGCAAGCGCTTCGCGGCGCCACAGTAGCCGCAAAACGGCGTCGAATACACGACGATTCGGTCGGCGTCCGCCACGGTCACTTCACGAGCGGCAAGTTGTCGGCGCGCCAGCCGAGGATGCCGCCACGCAGGCTGAACGAGTTCACGTAGCCGGCTTTGCGCAACAAGCCCGCGGCCTTGCCGGAGAGCCCGCCGTTCTCGCAGACGGCGAGCAGAATCTTGTCCTTCTTCTTCGCGATCGCGTCATTCTCTTGCTGGAGCTTGTCGAGCTCGATGTTGCGGGCGTTCACGATGTGGCCAGCGTCGAATTCCGTGGGCTTGCGCACGTCGATCACGAGCGCGCCCTTGTTGATGAGCCGCACCGCATCGGCAGCCGACACGTGGGTGACGCCGCCGGCCCGCAGCCGGAGCTCGTACAGCAGCACGGCCGCCAACGAGACGAGCAACGCCCCGATCAGATACGGGTGATGACCCACGAACTCGATCAGTTGACCCACGAAGCTCTCGGCGGCCGGTTACAGGACGCGCAAGTATAACAGCGCCCTAGAACCGGCCCGTGCCGCCGGCGTGAAATCGACGGATCCAACGGACTACACTGCCGCCCCGTATGGACGACGTCGAACGGATCGCGGCACGCCGTGCGGGGCTTCCGCTCATCTTCGGGCTCGCGGTCGTCACGGCGTTCGGCGCGGCGCTCGGTTTCGCGCAAAGCGTTCGCGAGCGCGACGCGGAGCTCCAAGCCGTTCGTAAGGAGATCAAGGCGCTCGAGGGACGGGTGGCGAGCCAGACCGCTCAGCGCGATGAGAGCGCACGCGCGCTGCGCGCGGCGGAGCTCGACGCGGCCGGCGAGGCACGCAAGCTCGCCGACCTGCGCGGCCGGCTCGCGTCGGAGCTGTCCGAGCGGAAGGCGCTCGGCGAGCGCACGACCCGCGCGACGCGCCGGCTCGCCGCGGAGCGAGCCACGCTCGCGAGCCAAGTCCGCACGAGCTACATGAACGGCCAAGCGGAGCTGTTCAAGCTGGTCTTGTCGCAGCAGAGTCCCGCGAGGCTCGGGCGAATGCTCGTCTACTTCGATTATTTCAATCGCGCGCGCAGCGCACGGATCAGCACCGTGAGCGCCGAGGTCGCTGAGCTCACGGACTTGGGCTCCCGATCCGAGCGCGCGACGGCGGAGCTCGCGTCGCTCGAGGCGGCCGAATCGGCGCAAGTCGCCTCGCTCGAGCACGCGCGCGACGAGCGCCGCGCGGTGGTCGCGAAGCTCGATGCCGGCATCGCGGATTCGAACGAGAAGATCAACAAGGCGCGCGCCGACGAGAAGCGCCTAACGGATCTCGTGGCCGAGCTCACGAAGCTGATGGCGGGGTTCCCGGTCGACGGCAAGGAGCCGTTCGCGCGCTTCAAGGGCAAGCTCGCATGGCCGGTCGCGGGCCGCCTCGCGGGCGAATATGGCCAGCCGCGCGACGGCGGAACCGTGAAATGGAACGGCGTGCTGATCGAGGCTAGCCAAGGCACGCCGGTGCGCGCGATCTATCGCGGCCGCGTCGCGTTCGCCGACTGGCTGCCGGGGCTCGGGCTGCTGCTCGTGCTCGATCATGGCGACGGCTACATGAGTCTCTACGGACACAACCAGTCTCTTTTGAAGGAGCCCGGCGACTCCGTCTCGCCCGGCGAGACGATCGCGCAAGTCGGCGACACGGGCGGCCAGGCACGTCCCGCGCTCTATTTCGAGATCCGCGCAAAAGGCGAGCCCGTGAACCCGCACGACTGGATCAAGAAGCCCGTCGGCCGCTAGCTTGGGACCGGCCGTCGGTCGGCGCGAATGACATAAAGCCGCAGCGTATCCGGCCTCGATTGGACTGTGCTAAGGTTCGAGCGCACTAGAAGCGAAGTCGAATAACAACAAAAACTATGCTCGCTCTGCGCTCTCTCCTGATTCTCTCCGTCGGTATCGTGCTGGGTTTGGGTTTGGCTGTGAGCGCCACGGTCTGGACGGCACTCGGCGTCGAGCATCGTGTGCATCCCAAGGTCGCTGATGCCGTCTCGCCGGACGCGATGGCCCTCGTCGCCGAGGTCATGGAACGCGTGCGCCGCGAGTACGTCACCCGCATCGACGATCGTCAGCTCGTCGAGGGCGCGATCCGCGGCATCGTCAAGGAGCTCGACGCGCATTCGAGCTATCTCGATCCGACTCAGTACGAGGAGATCCGGATCAGCACCTCGGGCAACTACACCGGCGTCGGCCTCGATGTGAGTGTCGACGACGGCAAGGTCACGGTCGTCGAGCCGCTCGCGGGCGCGCCCGCCGCCGCCGCGGGAATCCTGCCGGGCGACGTCGTCGTGTCCGTCGACGACATGCCGGTCGAGCAGGGCAACGTCGCGGAAACCGTCAATAGGATGCGCGGCGCAGCCGGCACGCCGGTCACGGTCGGCGTCATGCGGGGCGGAAGCGGCAAGCCGCTGCGCTTCGCCCTCACGCGTGCGCCGGTACAAGTGCGGACGGTGAGCAGCGAGTATCTGGGTCAGGGTCTCGCGTATTTCCGCCTGTCCACGTTCGCCGAGAGCACGCCTCGCGACCTTGCTACGGCCGCGCACGCCGTGATCGAGAAGGCCAACGGCAAGCTGCACGGGGTCGTGCTCGACCTGCGCAACAACCCGGGCGGAGTGCTCGACGCGGCCGTGCAGGTCGCGGACGAGTTCCTCGCCGACGGCGTGATCGTCAGCGGCACGGGGCGCGTGAAGCAGGCGCGCTTCGAGCAATACGCGTCGGCCGGCGACGAGCTCGAGAACGTATCCGTCGTGCTGCTCGTGAACGGCGGCTCGGCGTCGGCGTCCGAGATCGTCGCGGGCGCGCTGCAGGATCATCAGCGTGCGCGGATCGTCGGCGAGCGCACGTACGGCAAGGGCTCCGTGCAAACGGTGATGCCGCTCGGCGAAGGCAGCGCGCTCAAGCTCACTACGTCGCTCTATCTCACGCCCTCGGGGCGTTCCATCAACGGCGTCGGCATCGATCCGGACGTCGTGGTGCACAACAAGGATCCGCAGCGTCAGTATCGCGGCCCGGGCAGCCCAGTCCCGATGGCGGACGACCAACAACTGCTCGAAGCTCTGCGACTCGTCAACAACGACTCGCCCTCGCTCAGCGCCGCACGGTAGGCGCGAGAGTCCGCGGCGCGCTATCCTGCCCGGGCCTGCGGCCGTCGCAGGACGGCCGGAGCGAGCATGAGCGGCGACCCATTCGAGCGCGGACTCGAGATCGAAAAGGCGCAGCTGCGCGGATTCGCGCGTAGCGTCTCCGAGATCGAGTGGCTGCTGCTGATTCTCGTCGTCCTGTATCTCTTCTTCGTCAACCCCGCGCTCGCGCGAAGCCCGAGCGTGCTCGGGGTGCTGCTCGGGTTCGCAGCGTTCGTGCTCGTCTTCCGCTACGCGCGGCCCTTCGCTGCGAACACGCACATCAAGCTCACGATCGAGATCCTCGGGATGTTCGCGTTCCTCACCGCGGTGCTCGCGTTCGCGGGCGGCGTGCGCAGCCCGCTGATCAATCTCTATCTCTTGCCGATCGTCACGGCCGCGCTCGCGCTCGGCAAGCGCGCGACGGCGCTCGTCGTCGTGCTCGTTTGTGTGTGCTACCCGCTCCTCGAGGTGCTGAACGGAGGCGTCGAACGGTTGACGCCCGATTTCGCAGTGACTGCGGTCGGCGTGCTGGCGCCGTTTCTGCTCGTCGCGTTCTGCACGACGCTGTTGGTCGAGAACATCAACACGGCGAAGCAGCGGATCCGCGCCTTGTCCGACCGTGACGAGCTGACCGCGATCTACAACATGCGCGCATTCACGCGTCTCGCGGAGCAGGAGCACGAGATCGCGAGCCGCACCGAGCGCCCTTACTCCGTATTGATGGTCGATATCGAGCACCTGAAAGCGCTCAACGACACTTACGGCCACGAGGCGGGCAACCGCGCCGTGAAGCTCGTCGCCGAGGCGCTGCAGCGGCTCACTCGTTCGACGGACGCGGTCGCTCGCTTCGGCGGCGACGAGTTCATCGTGTTGCTCGTGAGCGCCGACAAGGCGGCGGCCGACGAAGTCGCGCAGCGGGTGCGTAACGTCGTGTTCGCGACGACGCTCGAGGTCGACGTGAAGATGGTGCGGCTCAAGGTCAACGTCGGCGCGGCGAGCTTCCCCGAAAGCGGTAACTCGCTCCAGGCCGTGATGACGGCCGCGGACCGGATGATGTACAAGGACAAAGAGCTCCGCGACCCCCCCAAAGGCAAGCTCGTCATCCAACGCCTCTGATGCTCGAGTTGGCTGTACGCCATGCAGTAGCGTCTTTGTTTTATTACGAGTACGGCATCAAACTAAGCCGTACGGCATCAAACCAATGGTACGGCAATGAAAAAATCCGCAGCTGCGCGCCACATCCTTGTCAACGACGAGCAAACCTGCGCGCAATTGAAGAAAGACATCGAAGGCGGCGCCGATTTCGCGGTCGTCGCGCGCGAGCATTCGACGTGCCCGTCGGCGCGCCAAGGAGGCGACCTCGGCGAGTTCTCGCCCGGCGAGATGGTACGGGAGTTCGACACCGTCGTGTTCAGCGCGCCGCTGAACGTCGTCCAGGGGCCGGTGAAGACGCAATTCGGGTATCACTTGATCGAGGTCACGCGGCGAACGGGCTGACCTCGCCTGGAGCTCGAGATGACCGACGACGGCGGCAGAAGGCCCCGACGCGGTTTCCCGATTTGGGGCAGCCTCGCGATTCCCGGGGGGATCCTGTGGGGGCTCGCGCTCGGCATTCTCGCCGGGCTCGCGCTCGGCAACGTGCTGATCGGCGCCCTCGTCGGCTTAGGCCTCGGCGTCGGGATCGGGCTCGTGCTGTTCGCCGCCGCGGTCGTGGTTGCGTCGGCCAACCTCTAGACACGCCGCGAGGAAACGAGTGCGAAACACGGTGAACACGATCGCCCGCGCGCTCGGCGCGCTCTGCGGCGCGGCGCTCGCGGTGATCTGGACATCCACGTTCTGGGTGCCGGCGGCGGGTCTGACCCTGCCGGGCATCAGCGCGATCGGCGCGCTGATGTTCACGGTGTTCGCGCTCTTCGCAACGATAGCGTCGCTGCGCGGCCACGCGACGGTCGTCGTGCTGCTGTTTCTCGCGTCGTTCTTTCCGGTCGGCGCTTCGCTGATCCGAATCGACCATTGGCTCCGGATCGTCGGCTGGCTCGACGTCGGTTTGCTTGCCGCGTCCGCGCTGCTCTGGCTCACACGTCCGCGCGGCCAGCCCGTGCCCCAGACCGCCGATTAGCTAGAATGCGGCGAATGCCTTCGTGGAGTTTCGCGATGCTCAGAGCCGGACGTTTCTCTTGGGCGAAGCTGCTACTCGCGATGCTCGCCGCGGGCGCACTGCTCGCGGGCTGCGCGCCGGTCGGCTCCGCGCGCTGGTGCGCCAATATGAAAGCGAAGCCGAAGGGTGACTGGACCGCGAACGAGGCCCTCGACTTCGCGAAGCACTGCGTGCTTCCCGACAACGACGCCAAGAAGAGCAATTGAGCCCGGCGTGAGAGCGACAGCGCTGCTGTTCTGGTTCGCGACCATCGCATGCCTCGGGCTCGCGGTCGCCGCACAGCCATCCGACCTCGCCGCCGCACGCAACCTGTGGCGACGGGCGGCTCTGACCGACTACGAATACGGCTACCGCAAGTACTGCGCGTGTCATCCCGACACGCCGCCCGAAACGATCGTCACGGTGCGCGGCGGCACGGTCGTCGGAGTGCGTCACCGGCCGGTCGACTCGACGAGCGAGGTGCCGGCCAAGGCGGGCAGCGAGCACTACTACTGGACGATCGACGAGCTGTTCGAGCTGATCGCCTCCGCGAGAGCGCGCGGCGCCACGGTGAACGCGAGCTACGACGCGCAGCGCGGCTTCCCGACCGAAATCCACATCGACTACGACAAGAACGCGATCGGCGACGAGCTCGACGTCGTGCTGACGACCGACTCGCCGCTCGCCCGCTGAGCCGCGCGCGGTTGCCATTGCGCGACCGCCGATCGAGCTATGGATGCGGGATTGACCGGTCTTGGAGCCCGCCGTAGAGTCTAAATCGGCTGCGAGTCGATCAACGGTGCCCATCGAAAGGACTTCTTTACAGGCGCAAATAAAAACTCCGAAAAGTTGATCGCCGCTCTAGCGCTTGATCTCCACGTCGCCGATTGAGTTGCTAGTGGTGTGCGCGGCGACGTGAGAATGTCGGTGATGAATATCTACGTCGGAAATCTGTCGTATGGCATGAGCGAGAGCGAGCTTCGCGATGCCTTCGCTGCCTTCGGGGAAGTTTCGTCGGCCAAGATCCTGATGGATCGAGAGACGGGACGGTCGCGGGGTTTCGGCTTCGTCGAGATGCCGAATCAGGGCGAAGCCGAGGCCGCGATAGCGCAGCTCAATGGCAAAGACCTCGGCGGTCGCGCGTTACGCATCAACGAGGCACGGCCGCGAGAGCGACGCTGAGCCGCTGACTCTTCGCCCGGTCGAACGGATGTCGGCCTGGGCACAGAAACGGGAAGTGCGCGTCGGCGCCGAGCCCGTCGAATCGAGACGTTGAGCGCCCCGCGCTCAGCAGCCGGTCGCTTGCGCGCTTGGGTCGCCAGGTTATGTCTCGCCGCGTCGGACGAGCTGCGGGGGCCGCTATACTCGAGGTCAAACAAGAACCAAGCACTAAGGACGGTCCGTTCCCGCCATGATTTACCTCAAATGGACGCCGAGCGAGCTTGCGACCCTGCGAGTCGGCGCTCTTTATACGGAGATCGACGAGGACGGCTGGGTGCAGCGCGAGCTCGGGATCGGCGACGACGGATTGATCACGCACCAGCTCGTGCCGTGCAACGCGCGCCCCGGCTGGTTCGGGCTCGCGCGGCTATCGCTCGTGATGCTGACCAGCAACGTGACGAAAGCCGAGTTCGAGTCGCTTTGGCACGCGGGCTCCACGCGCTCCGCCGAGCAGCCCTAAAAGCTGTCCTCATTCGGCCGCGGCTGAGTAGAATCCCAGGCCGAGCTCGACCGATTCCGCGCCGCGTCTTCCGGGGGGATGAAATGGCTTCCGAGTACAGAAGCGGGTCTTCGCCGCGGGCATCGCTACGCGCCGCCGCCGCGGTCGCCGCGGTCATCGCGATGTTCGGCGCGCACGCGGCCGAAGGCTTCAAGGTTCGGCTCACGCCGGTGCCGATCGAGGCGTCCACCGCCGCGAAGACGAAGGGCGGTGGCAGCGCGAGCGCGTCGCTCGACGGCTCGACGCTGAGCGTGATGGGCTCGTTCACGGGTCTCGTCGGCGCCGCGACCGTCGCCGCACTGCACGAGGGTCCGGTGCTCGGCG
>Ga0207676_10001061_pt1 | contig 20939 bp, 22 predicted proteins | sample KBSSwiS72_FD_184307 | JGI IMG/M metagenome (GOLD analysis project Ga0207676, IMG submission 184307) | Switchgrass rhizosphere microbial communities from Kellogg Biological Station, Michigan, USA - KBS Switchgrass S7-2 (SPAdes) (version 2) | ecosystem: Host-associated > Plants > Roots >...
CCACGGAGCGGCCCTCCAACAGATGCGCCTCGACCAGGTACCGCGCCTTTGCCACAGGAGATCTCCCCTCATTCGGTGTCTCCTATGTCCTGACACAGGTGTCGCCTATGTGCTGAAACCGGACACCACCTCCGGCATAGTCGCCGCGATCCGCGGCGGACACTCCCGCGTCGATGGAGGAAGGATGCGGGCCTAAGCCGGCTGCGGGGCGCCGTTCTCGGGCGGGGCGCCGGCGCCGTAGTCCTCGCCGGAGCCGATCGGGCGCTCCTCCTCGACGTGCCAGTCCTGGCTGAAGCCGTAGAAGGCCGCCGCGATGAGGAGGATCTGCAGCAGCAGCATGATGACCACCAGCAGGCCGATGATCGGGACCGGGAGCAGGGCGTCCTCGAAGCCGGGCTTGTCGCGGGCGAACCAGCTGTCGGCGCCGACGGCGCAGAAGATCGCCAGGATCATCGACAGCGCCGCGGCCACCGGCAGGGCGCCGCGACTCCAGCGATAGGTCTGGTAAGCGAAGAGCAGGTAGAGCGCGGCGTAGATCAGGCAGACGGTGCCCATGCCGCCGCCGCCGCTGAGCAGCGACCAGCCGGTGATCGCGATCAGCGCCGCCAGCCCGGCCGTCGCCAGCATCAGGAGGACGACCACGAACCTGGTCGTGATCACCCCCGGCTTTTCCCGATTGGGGTGCCAGAGCTCGTAGCCCGGCCTCACCTCTCCTACCGCCATCGCATCGATCATAGAATCTATGAGCGACGATGCGGCGTTGGCCGCTCGTTAAGCACGTTCGCGCGGGCGTGGCGGAATTGGCATACGCGCCAGGTTTAGGTCCTGGTGGGCTTCGGCCCGTGGGGGTTCAAATCCCTCCGCCCGCATCAGCCTCGCCCGGCGGCCTTCAGGAAATGCTGAAGTTATGATCGACCGGTGGAGGCGGGGGTTGAGCTATCGGCAGACGACCGCAACAGGCTCGTTGGGTTCCTGCACAGCCTTCGTGGTTTGCTGAGGCGATTGGTTGAGCGCGAGCCGTCTCTGGTCTCGCCGGAGATGGCGAGGCTCCTCGCCAGGGCGTGGCGGGAGCTCGAGCAAGATGGTCGCTTTGAGGAAGCGGAGAGGCAGCTTCAACTCAGAGACTACGATCGAAATCTGATCGCCCACGGTCTCTACGGAGACCAACTGAACCTCAAGCTCAGGATCTTCGATCGTGCTGAGGGAGAGGTTCAACGGGACGAACGACGATTCTTTCGCACCCTCAAACGCCGGAAGGGTGTGCTCGGGTGGGCGCTGAAGGCAGGGAACGTGGTGCTCGGGAGCCTTGCCGATGCCATCCCCGGTGGCGCTGCCATCAAGGAGTTCAAGGATGCCGCGGAGGCGGCCCTCGATGAGCGGGTGCCATTGCGCCAGCGCCTCCGCGCCGGTTTTCGGCGGGTTTCGCGACGACCGAGAGAGGTCGACGAGCCGGAGCCGCCAGTGAGCGCGTGACGGCCGGGCGGTCTCGGCGAGAGTCGCCCAGGCTGTATCCCTGCCGGACGTCTCAATTAGGATTTGGCTTTGCAACGCCCCTGGGGGAGTGAGTTAACGGCTATGCGCACGGTCTCCAAAACCGTGAATCCGGGTTCGAATCCCGGCTCCCCCGCTTGCCCGACGAAGAGCCGACCAGCGGCGGCGGGGAGCGCGAGGACCTGCGGGAGCTGCGCCAGCGGCGGGCGCTGACCGAGGACGAGTCGCGGCCGGAGGCGGTGCAGCGGCGCCACGGGTCGGGCGGGCGGACGGCGCGGGAGAACGTCGCCGACCTGGTCGACCCGGGGACCTTTGTCGAGTACGGGCGCTTCGCGATCGCCGCGCAGCGAGGCCGCCGCCAGGTCGAGGATCTGATCCGGCGCACGCCCGCCGACGGCATGATCGGCGGCACCGCCCGCATCAACGGCGACCTGTTCGGAGAGGACGCCGCCTGCGCCGTTCTCTCCTACGACTACACGGTCCTGGCCGGGACCCAGGGGGCGCTTGGCCACCGCAAGAAGGACCGGCTCTTCGAGCTGATCGAGCGGATGCGGCTGCCGACCGTGTTCTTCGCCGAGGGCGGTGGCGGCCGCCCCGGCGATACCGATTACCCGGTCGTCTCGGCGCTCGACACCCGCGCTTTCGCGCTCTGGGCGCGGCTCGCGGGGCTGGTGCCGCGGATCGCCATCGTCGCCGGCCGCTGCTTCGCCGGCAACGCCGTGATCGCCGGCTGCTCGGACCTGATCGTCGCGACCGAGAACGTCTCGCTGGGGATGGGTGGCCCGGCGATGATCGAGGGCGGAGGGCTGGGCAGGGTCGCGCCGGACGAGATCGGCCCGCTGGAGATGCAGACGCGCAACGGCGTCGTCGACGTGGCGGTGGCCGACGAGGCGGAGGCGGTGGCGCTGACGAAGCGGCTGCTGGCCTACTTCCAGGGACCGACGCCGCCGGGTCCCGAGCCCGACCAGGCGCGCCTGCGGGAGCTGGTGCCGGAGCGCGAGCGGCGTGCCTACGCCGTCGCACCGATCGTCGAGACCCTCGCCGACGAGGGCTCGGTCACCTTCCTGCGCGAGCGCTTCGCGCCGGAGATGGTGACGGCGCTGGCCCGCATCGAGGGGCGGGCGCTCGGAATCGTCGCCAACGACACCCGCCACATGGCCGGGGCGATCACCAGCGACGCCTCCGAGAAGGCGGCGCGGTTCATGCGGCTCTGCGATGCCTTCGGCCTGCCGGTCGTCTCCCTGGTCGACACGCCCGGCTTCATGGTCGGCGCCGATGCCGAGCAGACCGGGCTGGTGCGCCACGCGTCGCGGCTCTTGATCGCCGGGGCGGCGCTGAGCGTGCCGCTGGTCGCGGTGATCCTGCGGCGCGGCTACGGTCTCGGCGCGCAGGCGATGACGGGCGGCAGCCTGCACGAGCCGTTGCTGACGGTGGCCTGGCCCGGCGCGCACCTGGGGCCGATGGGGCTGGAGGGAGCGGTGCGGCTGGCGCTGCGCAAGGAGCTCGACGAGATCGGCGACGAGGAGGAGCGCGAGCAGCGGGTCCGCGACCTGACCGCGGCGGCCGAGCGCAACGCGCGGGCGCTCAACGCGGCGGCGCTGTTCGAGCTCGACGACGTGATCGACCCGGCTGAGACGCGTTCGCTGATCGCCTCGACGCTGGCCGCGGCGCGCTAGATGATCTAGGCGGCCACGGGGTGCGCTGCCCGGTCGGCAAGCACCGCGCGGGCGCCGCCGACCGGCCGCACCGTGATGTTGCGCCGCCGCGCCACCTCGACGCCGTCGCCGGCCGCGCTCAGGGCGCAGGCGCCGAGCAGGGCCTGCAGGACGACCTTCATCTCCAGCATCGCGAAGCTGGCGCCGATGCAGCGGCGACGGCCGCCGCCGAAGGGGATCCAGGTGTAGGTGCCGGGCGGCTCGTCGAGGAAGCGCTCGGGCCGGAAGGCGTAGGGGTCGGGATAGAGGTCGGGGTCGTGATGGATCAGGTAGCCGTTGGCCATCAGGCTGCAGCCCCGCGGGTAGGCCCAGCCGCCGATCTCGATCGGCTTGGCGACGAATCGCGGCGCGACGTTGGGGAGGACCGGGCGCGCCCGCAGGGTCTCCTGGATGGTCGCCGTCACGTAGGCGTCCTCGCCGCTGTCGACCTCCTCGACCAGCCGGTCGAGCACGGCCGGCTCGTGGAGGAGCCGCTCGAAGGCCCAGGCAAGCGAGGTCGCGGTCGTCTCGTGGCCGGCGACGAGCAGGGTCAGCAGCTCGTCGCGGATCTCCTGCTCGCTCATCGGCGAATCGTCCTCGTGCCGTGCCTCGAGCAGCATCGCCAACACGTCGTCGCCCCCGCCCCCGCCCCCGTCCGCTCGCCGCTCTGCGATCAGCTCGAAGAGGATCCGGTCGACGTCCACCTGGATGCGGACGAATTCCGCGAAGGGCCCGATCCGTTCGGCCACTTTGGTCACCCGGCTGTCCGGCTTCGGCGGCACCAGGCTGATCGGGCGGTCGCCGAAGGCGAGCATCGCCTGCAGCCGCTCGCGCAGCGCGTCGAAGCGGGCGCCGGGGTCGATCCCGAAGACAGCCCGCAGGATGATCTTCAAGGTCAGGTCCTGCATCCGCGGGTGGAGCGCGACCGGGACGCTGCGCGGCAGCGCCGCCACCTCTTCCGCCACGACTTCGTCCATCAGGCCGGTGAGGCGTTCCATCCGCTCGCCGTGGAAGGCGGGCAGGATCAGCTTGCGCTGCTCCATGTGCGCCCCCTCGTCGAGCAGGATCACCGAGTTGACGCCGACGACGGGTTCGAGCACCCGCGCCCCACGCCCCGGCTGCAGCACGTCCGGCGGCGCGGTGAAGACCGACTTCACGTCGTCGGGATCGGTCAGCATCACAAACGGCGGCGTGGCCGGCAGGCGGATCGTGAACCGCTTGCCGTAGCGCTCGCGGCAGCGCTCGAGGAAGGCCAGCGGCCTCATCCAGAAGCCGATGAACTGGGCAGCCGCCGGCAGCCTGGGTCCCGGGGGCAGCGCCGAACGTGAGCTCATCGACATATCCAGTACCCAGTCGAGCACGTTCCTAAGTACAACCTGAGTGAGATCGATCACACAGCGGTATCAGCGCCGTTTCGGCTCGAGCCCGATCAGCTCGAAGTACCCGATCAGGTAGAGGCGGCGCCCGTCGGAGACGGTGGGCGTGTAGCCGGCCTCGCGCAGCTCGAAGGTCCTGCGGTGGGTGTGGACGTCGATCCCGAGCGCCTTGCGGGTCTTGAAGCTCGACGTGTAGACGGTGTGGCCGATCACGGTCGCCGTGCCCGGCACAGGACCGCCAACCTCGAAGCGCCACTCCTGTCTGCCGGTCAGCGCGTTCAGCGCGTAGAGGTGCTCGTCGTAGGAACCGATGTAGACGGTCGGCGGCGTGCCGGGCACCTGGGCGACCGCGGGCGAGCCGTAGATGTAGTCGTTCGTGCGGAAGAACCAATTGACCCTGCCGCTCCTCTGGTCGAAGGCGTAGACGGTGCCGTCGTCGCGGGCGGCGAAGACGCGGTCGAAGGCGAGCGCGGGGGAGGAGTAGAAGCCGCCGCGGCCGAACGGCCTCACCCGCGAGGTGTTGGTGCGCCAGAGCAGCTTGCCGTTGCTCGCGTCGAGGCAGAACATCGCGCTCTGGTAGTCGGCGACGTAGAGGCGACCGTCGTGGTAGCTGGGGCTGGCTTTGATCGCCGCCGGCGAGTTGAAGCGCCAGAGCACCTCGCCGTCGGCGGCGCGCAGGGCGATGACGTCGGTCTCATCGGTGCCGATGAAGAGAATGCCCTGCGCCGCCATCGGCGAGGATTCGAGGTGCGAGTGGAGGTCGCGCCTCCAGGCGGGCTCGCCGGTCCTCGCGTCGAAGGCGACCAGCTCGCCGTCGAGGAAGGCGACGTGGACGCGGCCTTCGTGGTAGACCGGCGCGGTCACGTCGGTCGGCTTGCCGGCGTTGCGCGGATCGCGCATCCGCCGCCAGAGGACCTTGTGATCCTCGAGCCGGACCGCCTGCAGGTTGCCGAACTTGTTGACGACGTAGGCGACTCCAGCGGCGATCGCCGGCGGGAACTCGATCAGCCCGTGGGTGTCGATCGACCACGCTTCCCGCAGCGGCGGGTCGAGGGCGCGCCGCTTCGCCGGCAGGTAGTGGACGCGCTCGGGGACACGGCCGAACACCGGCCAGTCGACGAAGGGCGGGCCACTGGAGCTCGCAGCGCCTCGATCGTCGCCACAGCCAGCCGTTCCACCGCCCAGCGCGGCGACAAGCGCCAACGCGCCTACCAGCAGCGACCTACGCCCCGCAGAGCAATGTCTCCGAATCCGCCTCCACATTGACGGGAGCCGCATCGGCAGGGCCGAGGCCTACCTGTAGCCGAGAAAGCGGCGGACGGGAATTGAACCCGCATCATCGCCTTGGAAGGGCGAGGCTCTACCGTTGAGCTACCGCCGCGCGGATGAAGCCGCCCCGGCGTGCGGTGCGGCGCCGATGACAGTTTGCACAAACCACCTCGCACTTTGCCATCTCGTCGAGAACCATCTCCCATTTATGGTCCCTCCAAATCTTCGCGATGCTGAACTTCTTGTCGCGGAGGTGGTCGAACTCGAGCACAAGAGGGTCGGTCTCACCGCAGTCGGTACACGGGTGCTCGCGTAGATAGGCAACGAGAAGCTCGATCCGTTCCGCGACCACCGCGCGCCTGCGACGCCCCGCGGCGTCGATGTATCTCTGCTAGTTGGCGGCGTAGTGCTCCTGCTGTACTCAGCCCGACAGGGGCGGCAATAGTTGTCCCGCTGGCCTCGGTCGTTCCGCCGCCAGGCAAATTGCTCGATCGGCTTCTGATCTTTGCAACGTCCACATTTCCTCATCGGCTGGCGAGCGTACAAAGGCGAACAGACGTTCCCGTTGATCTGCGGGCAGACGACCCTTCGGCCGCTGTGATCTCCGTCGCGCCGCACGAACCGATCAGCGATGCGTCAAAATGGGCTCAGCCACGGGGAGTGGCGCAGTCTGGTAGCGCACTCGGCTGGGGGCCGAGCGGTCGCAGGTTCAAATCCTGTCTCCCCGATGAATCCCTTGATGGCCAATCGGCTCAAGCACGTCGATCCGAATCGCCCGCGTGGCTGGTTCAGCCGGGCTTATGCCGCGCTTGCCAGCACCCGCCTGGGAAGGTTCATGTCGGTCCACGTGGCTTGGAAGGTCGACCCGTATTTGATGCGGGCGAGCCGGGGCCGGATCGGCCTGGGTCTGACGATGCCCACCGCGCTGCTTGAAACCCGGGGCGCGAAGAGCGGTGCGGTGCGACGCAACGTGGTCATCTACTTCCACGACGGGGAGCGGGTCACGATCATCGCCTCGAAGCTCGGCTACGCGAAGCATCCAGCCTGGTTTCACAATCTTCGAGCCCACCCCGAGGTCAGCTTCGGTGGCATCCCGATGCGGGCGACGGTGGTTGGCGACGAGGCCGAGCGCCAGAGGCTTTGGGCGCTCGCCGACCGGGTCTTCGCGCCCTACGCGGCTTATCGCCGAGAGGCGGCCAAGGCGAACCGGACGATCCCGATCGTTCAGCTCACCACGCGGGAGTCAGGCGCGGCCGCGTAGCCGCCCGCCGTCGGGGCCGCCGGCTTCGTGGGAGCCGCCAAGGGGATCCACCCCTTGGCGACCCGGGTCGGCGTCGGCGGAGTCAGTTCGCCGCGGGAACGGCGTCGCGGTCCTCTTTGTGCTCCAGCTCGTCGGCGTCGAGGACGGCCCAGCCGACCCGCTCGACGAGCTGACCGGAGAAGTGATCGGACTCGAGGTCGCTCAGGCTGATGCCCTCCCGGTAGACGACCGTGTCACCCGTGTCGTCGCGAACGTCGGCTACTACGAGTATCTGCGGCATGGTGTCTCCTTCCGCTGTGGGTCGTAGCGCCTAGTTTCGCCGATGCGGTTTGCACAACGGGTAAAAAGTGGGTAAAGATTGCGTCAATCCATGGAGGCCGCTCCGAGCAACGAGCAGCAGCTGCGCGAGGCGGCTGTCGCCAGCCTCAAGAAGAAGCGGGACTTCCGCACCCACATCGTCATCTATGTCCTGGTGAACGCGATGCTGATCGGGATCTGGGCCGCGACCAGCGCTGGCTTCTTCTGGCCGATCTTCCCGATCCTCGGATGGGGCATCGGGGTTGGCGCCAACGCCTGGGACGTCTACGGCCGCAAGCCGTTGACCGAGGACGAGATCCGCCGCGAGACCGATCGACTGCGCGGTTGAGGACCAGCGCCGGGATCCTCCTTTACCGGCTTGCCGACGCCGGGCCGGAGCTGCTCCTTGTCCACCCGGGCGGGCCGTACTGGGCGAAGAAGGACCTCGGCGCCTGGTCGATCCCGAAGGGAGAGTACGGAGAGGGGGAGGGGCCGCGAGCCTGCGCGCTGCGCGAGCTGGGGGAGGAGCTGGGGCCGATGGCGCCCTCGCTCGACGTCGGGGCGCTGATCGAGCTTGGCGAGGTGAAGCAGAAGGGCGGCAAGGTCGTCACGGCCTGGGCAGCCGAGGCGGAGTTCGATCCGGCCGAGCTGCGGAGCAACACGTTCTCGATGCAGTGGCCGCCCCGCTCCGGGGCCGAGCGCGAGTTCCCGGAGGTCGATCGGGCCGAGTGGTTCGACCCGGCCGAGGCGCGGCGCAAGATCAACCCGGCGCAGGCGACGTTCGTCGACCGCCTGCTCGCCTGTGTGGCAAAGCAGATGGGATAAGACCCGCCCTGCGCGCGGCCCTGCTACAACACTGGCGATGCGCAGTTGGGATCTGAGAACCGTTGAGGTGAAGCCGCACGAGCCGCTGATCCTCGCTTCCGACGACGATGCGCGGACGATCCTCCTGCATCTGCCCGCCGGGGAGGAACTGCAGGAGCACGAGGTTCACGAGCGAGCCCGAGTCGTCGTCATCGAGGGCGAGGTGGAGATCGCCACCGCCGCCGGCGCCCGGGTGGAGGCGGGGAGCGGGCACCTGTTCGACTTCGATCCCGGCGAGCGCCACACGGTTTCCGCACGCTCGGACGCCAGGCTGCTGCTGATCCTGACGCCTTGGCCAGGCGATGGCCATCCCGGCGCGATGACGCTCGAGCAGAAGGCCGAGGTGCGCGAGCGCGCGGCCGAACAGGCGCAGGGCTGAGGTCCACTTGGCTGACGGCCCCGCTTCGCAGGATCGACCGGGCGGCGACGGGCCGTCCGGCAGGCCGCTGCCGCTCTCGGTGCGGCTGCTCGGCGCCGGGGTGCGCGGGGCGCGCACGGTCGGCAAGGCGACCGGGGTGGAGCGGGCGGTGCAGTCGGCCGCGGAGGAGGCGATGGTCGCGGCGGTCGAAAGCGAGGCGGTCGAACGGGCCCTGGTCCGGGTGCTGCAGGGGCCGCTGGTCGAGGAGACCGTCAGCGGGGCGCTCGAGAGCGAGAGCGTCAAGCGGGCGCTGATCGAGGCGCTCGACAGCGAAATGGTCGACGAGGTGTGGCGGCGGCTGCTGGCCAGCGACGAGGCGCAGCGGCTGGTCGAACGGATTGCCGAGGCTCCCGAGCTGCGCGCCGCGATCAGCGCCCAGAGCGTCGGCTTCATCGAGGATGTCGGCCACACGATCGCCAACTCGACCCGCCGGCTGGACGAAGTGGTGGAGCGGGTCGTGCGCCGGATCTTCTTCCGCCCCCGTCGCACCGAGCCGACCGACCGCGCCGGGGCGCTCACCCGGGCCCTCGCCTTCGGCCTCGACGCGCTGATCGTCAACCTCATCTTCTCCGGCCTGGCGGCGATCGTGGCGCTGATCGGCTCCTTCCTCTCCGGCGACGGCGGCAACGTGTCCGGTCTCGCCCTCGCCCTGGGAGGCAGCGCCTGGATGCTGCTCGGGGCCTTCTACCTGGTCGGCTTCTGGTCGCTGGCCGGGCAGACGCCCGGCATGCGCTTCTTCGGGATCAGGCTCGGCGTCGAAGGGCGTGGCCTGCCGCCGCGACGATCGCTGCGGCGCCTGTTCGGCCTCGCCCTGGCGGCGATCCCGTTCGGCCTCGGCTTCCTCGGCGTCCTCTTCGACGAGCGACGGCGTGGCTGGCAGGACCGCCTCGCCGGCGTCGATGTCCTCTACGAGGAGCGCGAGACCGCGCCCGCGCCCTGGTCGAGGCTCGACGAGACCGAGCCGCTCGCCTCCGCGGAGGAGCCCGGAACGGCGAAGGCCCCGGCTTCCCGGGGCCTTCGGCCACAGCAGTTGTCGCGACCGCCGCTGGGCGGCTGACCGCGATCAGACGGCGCGGGTTCCTTCCGGTCCCTCGGCCAGCTTGTAGATGATGATGATCGCGAGGGCGAAGACCGCCAGCGACCAGAACGGGTAGGCGGGGATCGAGAGCAGGGCGCCGATCGCGTTGAGCGAGGCGACGAAGATCCCGAACCAGCGGCCGAATTCGCCGCCGGAGAAGAGTGAGAAGGCGGCAACCAGCTCGAGCACGCCGATGATCAGAAGGATCCAGCCCCAGGTGTTGAGTCCGCTGAGGATGAACTCGACGTTTTCGGCGAAGAACTTCGAATCGCCGATTGCGGCGATCCCGTAGATGATGTTGAGCACACCTGCGACCAGGAGCAGCACGCCGGCGAAGACCCACCAGCCGCTGATCAAGCTCTCATCGTTCATCTGTAACCCTTTCGTGCGAGGCAGGGGGAACTATCGAGAGGAACTTCGGTGTGGTGCGTGGGTTTCCTGCGCTGAAAGCCATGCGCGACCTTGTACATATCGGCGCCTCGGTGTGCGACGATCTCGCGCCGATGGACCGTCTTACAGCACCTCTGCTGCGACAAGTGCTGTTCGCCCTCCTGACGCTCGCGGTGCTCCTCGCGGCACCCGCGCAGGCCGCTCCGCCGCTCGTCCGGGAGCTGCGGGTGGATCCTCTCGCATCGCTGGCCCCCCTGCGTGTCCCCGGCCGCCCGCCGCTGCCCCGTTTCCGGCAGGCGCCGAACGCCACCGCCAGCAGTCTCCGGGTCGCCGACGCGCTGGCGGACGGGACGCGAACCAACGGTAAAATCCTCGCCCTCGCTCCCGGCCGGGGGACCTACTCCTGCTCGGGGACGGCGCTCAACACGCCGAGCCGCTCGATCGTCCTCACCGCCGGCCACTGTGCGGTCGAACACCAGCGGGCCGGCCACCGCATCGTCTTCGTCCCTGCCTACGACCACGGCAGGCGACCGTTTGGGACCTTCGAGGTGCGGGCCGTCTACGTGATGCCGCAATGGCGTCGATCCGAAAACCCCGATTTCGACCTCGCCGCGCTGCGGGTCAGGCCGAACCGGTTCGGCTATCTCACCGACGTCGTCGGCGCCCGTGGCTTTGCCTCGTCGAAGTCGCGCTTCTCCGCCTTCCAGATCTTCGGCTACCCGGCCGCCGCCCTCCGTGGCGAAGAGCTGCGCAGCTGCCGAGCCCACGGCCTCGGCTCCGATCCCTTCACCAACGGCTTCGGCGGTCCGCCGACGATGCCCGCCTCCTGCGACATGGCCGCCGGCGCCAGCGGCGGTGCGTGGCTCTTCGGTGGGCAGTACGTCAGTGGCGTCACCAGCTACAGCTACGCCGGCCGCCCGACCCGTCTCCACTCGCCCTACTTCGGCCCGGCGATCGGCGCCTTCCTGCGGCACCTCCCCTGAGCCCGGTTGAGGGCGATCCCGGTAGGCGATCGCACCCCTGGGGCCGCCCCTGACGGAATCGGACCCTGGGGCGAATAGACTCGTCGCGCCAACGGTCGTGTGAGGGAGGAGCGATGAGCGCCGAGGTCTTCAGAACGCCGGACGAGAGGCTCCAGGGCCTGCCGGATTTTCCTTTCGAGTCGAGCTATGAAGAGATCGACGGATTGCGGCTCGCCTACCTCGACGAGGGGGAGGGCCAGCCCGTCGTCTTCTTCCACGGCGAGCCGACCTGGTCGTTCCTCTGGCGCAAGACGATCCCGCCGGTGCGCGACGCCGGGTACCGCTGCATCGCCCCTGACTACGCTGGCTTCGGTCGCTCCGACAAGCCCACCGACCTCGGCTGGTACACCTACGACCGCCACGTCGATCTGATGGCGGGGCTGCTCGAGGAGCTCGACGTGCGCGACGCGACCGCGGTCGTCCACGACTGGGGAGGACCGATCGGGCTGCGCCTTGCGGTCGAGCACCCGGACCGCTTCACGCGGCTGGTGATCATGGAGACCGGGCCCTTCACCGGGCACCAACGGATGAGCGAGACCTGGCTCAAATTCCGCGAGTACGTCCGCGAGAACGCCGATGTGCCGGTCGGCTTCCTCGTCCGCGGCGGCTGCAAGCACGACCCCGGCGACGAGGTGATCGCTGCCTACGAGGCCCCGTATCCAACCCCCGAGTCGAAGGCGGGCGCCCGTGCCTTCCCCCTGATCCTGCCGACCGAGCCCGACGCGCCCGGCGCGGCCGAGGGCAAACGCGTGGCCGACGCGCTGCGCGGCGACGAGCGGCCCGCGCTCGTTCTCTGGGCCGACTCCGACCCGGTGCTGCCGTTCTCGGTCGGGGAGCGGGTCTCCTCGCAGCTGAACTTCCCGCCGCCACGGCCGATCGAGGACGCCGGGCATTTCCTCCAGGAGGACGCTGGCGAGGAGATCGGCCGGATCGTCGCCGAGTGGCTGCAGGGATGAGCGCGCCCCAGGGTTGAACCCCTTCCGGTGCGACTTATCCACTCCTTGAGGTGCATAAGTCGCACCGGAAGCCTACGGGCCGGAGGCGAGGCGCCGGGCTGCGGCGCGCAGCTCTTCGCGGCTGCGCTCGAGCAGCAGCCGCACGCGGCGCGGGGGTCCGCTGTCCTCGATCCAGGTGACCGTCCCCGGCCAGTAGGGACCGGGAGGCGTTCCGGGGCGGTGGAAGGCCGAAGCGAACACCCAGCTGCCGGTGTTGTGAAGCCTGCCGCCGCCGGGCAGAGGCCACTCCGCCTCGTCTTCACCGGGGCCGCCGCGGTGGGTGTGGCCGACGACCACGTGGGAGGCCTCGATTCCCAGTCGCCGCGACAGCTCGGTTGCGGCGGCGATGCCGCTGCGGGTGATGGCGGTGGCGGAGAGGTCGGGGTCGAAGCCGGCGCGGAGCAGGCGGTTGATGCTCCAGACCGACGCCGGGATGCCCGCCGCGATGGCGGTGCGGAGCGCGGCCCGGCCGATAAGCCCGCGATTGCCGTTACGGCCGGCGATCGTGCGCCAGGCGCGTTCGGATGGCCGGGTCGCCCGTCGGGCCATGCCGGTCTGCGCGAGCGAGTAGCCGAGCCCGTAGATCGGCCGCAGCACCCGCTCGTAGTCGTCGGGGCCGGCACGCTCGGGAAGCGGGCCGAGGGCGCGCATCGAGGTGGCGGCGGCGAGGCACTCGAGCCGCGGCAGGGTCATGTGGCAGTCCATGTAATGGCCGTGGGTTGCGTAGAGGTCGGGACGCAGCCACAGGCCTGGGTAGGCGATGGACAGCTCGGCCTCGCCGAGCCAGCCGGCCAGCTGCTCGGCCGCCTCGCCGCCCGGCTCGGCCCGCTGCTCCAACCCCAGGGGCTTGCCGGCGAGGGCCCGGGCTTCCAGCAGGGGCTCGGCCAGCCGGTGGTCGTGGTTGCCGGGGATGAGGACGATCTCGCGTCCGGCCATTGCCTCGCCCAGCTCCCGCAGGAACGGGCGCACGCGCTGCAGCACCGTGGGCAACGGCAGTTCGCGCAGCTCGAGCGCATCGCCGAGCAGGACGAGCCGGTCGGCGCCGGCGATCTCCTCCAGCAGCGCGCGGCGGATCTCGGCGTCGCGCAGCAGGTCCTCGCCGAAGGCACTCCCCAGGTGCAGGTCGGAAACGATCGCGGTGCGCATCGACGCAACTTAGCCGTTGACCTCGCTCCCGCGGCCCTGGCTGCCTGGCCAGTCGCTGGCTAAGCTGTGCCGATGAGCGTTCTTAGCGAGGAGCGGCTGGCGCCCGTCAACGGGATCGAGATCGCCTATCAGGAGGCAGGCGATCCCGGCGCCGAGCCGCTGCTGCTGGTGATGGGCCTGGCGACGCAGATGCTCGGTTGGGACGAGGAGCTCTGCGCGATGCTGGCCGATCGCGGTTTCCGCGTCGTTCGCTTCGACAACCGCGACATCGGCCGCTCAACCAAGATCGAGGAGGCGGGGCTGCCGAAGCGGACCGACATGCTGCTCGGCCGTCGCCGCACCGCGCCCTACTTCCTGCGCGACATGGCCGCCGACACGATCGGGCTGATGGACCACCTCGGGATCGGCTCCGCCCACCTGGTCGGCGCCTCGATGGGCGGGATGATCGCCCAGACCGTGGCGATCCACCACAGGGAGCGGGTTCGCTCGCTGGTCTCGATCATGTCGACCACCGGCAACCGCTGGCTCGGGCTGCCGACCTGGAAGGCCTTCGGCACCCTCGTCGGCCGCCCCGGCGCCAGCCGCGAGGAGGCGATCGAGCACACGGTCAAGGTCTTTCGGACCATCGGCTCACCCGCCTACCCGATGGACGAGCCGCGCTTCCGCGAGCTGGCCGGCGCCTCCTACGACCGCTCCCACAGCCGCGCCGGCGTCGCCCGCCAGCTGCACGCGATCACCGCCTCCGGCGACCGCACCGCCGAGCTGGAAAGGCTGCGCCTGCCGACCACGGTCCTGCACGGCGGCAGCGACCCGCTGATCCGCCCAATGGCCGGCCGCGCCACCGCCCGCGCGATCCGCGACTCCCGTCTGCGCGTCTTCGACGGCATGGGCCACGACCTGCCACGCCAGCTGTGGCCCGAGTTCGTCGAGGAGATCGCCGCCACGGCCGAGCGCGCCAGCGAAGGCGCCCGCGCCAAGCAGCCGGCCTGAGCGCCCCTCGCCTCCAACGCCTGGGGGCAGGAGCGATGCGGCTGAGAGGAGTCGAACCTCCACGGAGTTTCCTCCACACGGACCTGAACCGTGCGCGTCTACCAGTTCCGCCACAGCCGCGGGACCAGGCAATCTAGCGCCTGGCGCCCTCCAGCCGACCGCCGACCCCGGCCCTCAAGACGCCGCCCCCACCCGCTAAAATGCCGCCCTCGCGCCGCTATCGTCTAGGGGACTAGGACGCCGGATTCTCAGTCCGGAAACCGGGGTTCGAATCCCCGTAGCGGTACTTCGCTGGAACGGCTCCAGCAAGCTAAAAACCCCGGTTTTGCCGGGGTTTTTCTAGTTCTTTGGGGCAACGGTTCGGCAACAGGGTGTTGCCGCCGCTGTATCTGGGGGCAGGCATAGGGCGAGCGTTTCCCATGCTGAAGCGGTTTCGCTGTTGCTGCGCGGCAACAGCAATGACAGTTCGCGGTAACGGCTGCGGGGCCGCCGTCATGTTGCCTAACGGCGTCGCGAGTGGCGGCGGGGGAGGACCGTGATCGCGAACGTCGAGGAGGCCTCGTGGATCAGGTCGACCGGGATGGCTGTTGTCTTCGCGGCGCTCCGCGACGGTTTCTCCGAGCCGAAGAGAGCGATAGAGATGAGTTGGCCGCGCGGGTCGTGGCGGGCCTTGTAGCGGATGCCGGCGTAGCCGGCCTCCTGGAAGGCGAGCGCCCAGCCCTGGGTCAGGTTGTAGTCGGAGGTCGCGTGAATCTCAGCGGTGAGGCCAATGAGTCCGAGGACAGTCGGGTCGGTCAAATCAACGACCTCTGCCTTGGGCGGGCGCAGCCTGGATAGCCGTTGCGCGTCAACCAGCGGCTCCGGGATCACCCCGCCTGGTCGTAGTAGGCGCCCGAACTTCTCGACGAAGGCTCCGATCGGCTCCTCGGCGAGGTAGCAGGTGCCCGACTCAGCGAGGTTGAACCTGCCATCCGGACCGACATCGAAGAACCAAGGGGCGACATCGGCGGCATGGATTCGCCAGAGAGGTTTCGTCCCGATCTTCGTATTGGGAAGATCGGGCAGGTCGTCCGGAGGAGCGGGCAGGCCGCGCCGACTCAACGCTTCAGGTCGACCACGGTGCGGTGTGCCGAGAGAAGCAATGGCTCGATGTCCGCGTCGGCGAAGGCATCAGCTGGCGTCCGATTGCCCAGCTCCGGCTGGGGGGCGGTGGCAAACGAGGCGAGCGTCCAGGCATCGAGTCCGGCTTCACCGAAGATCTCATTGAGCTCCTTGATCGCCCTAAAGGGAGCGCTGTTACCGGCATCGAACTGCCAGCGCGGGTAGCGGATTAGGTCGGCGTCATCGCGCAGGGCAAGCACCGAGCCACTGAGAACCCGCTTGCGCAGCGCCTCGCGGCTGATCCCACCGAGCAGGATGCGTGCTTCCGCGCTGGTCAGCAGCTCCCCAAGCGCTCGTTCCCAAGCCCCACCGGCGAGCACGACCATCGCAGCCCGCCGGCCAAGAACTTCAGCATCGTCAGCAGAAGTCGGCTGCCCACCGATCTCGGTGAGCGTGCGCCGGAACTCCTCGACGGTGCGATTTAGGAGAGCTGGGTTCGTTGCCACTGGCCACAAAGTAGCGTCAACCTCGTCAACCGTCAAGGAAAGTAGATATCCGCAAGACCAGTTTTTGCGAAGGTCCTCCTGGCACCACGTCGTACTGAGTTGAGAATTCCCTAGTATCTCGCCGTCATGATCCTGTCTAGGAGGAGGCATTCTTGGCCCTGCGCAGAAGCGCTGCGTAGTGCGGCTATGGGGGCGTTTGCCGTCCCATACAGCAAGCTCAATACGAAGCTGAGACTTCCTACCGCATTGTCAGGGATCCTCCTTCTCTCACCAAGTAGATCAACTTGATGGAGGCAAACGTTGACACCGTGGGAATCGCGCGGCACCTTCCTAAGCCACTTCGGGAGATCCCTTCGGCGACCGTCCCTACTCTGGCCGAGGAGGGACGCAATGGGCGCCTAGTTGTCTACCTCGGCGCTGGAGTCAGTGTCCCAATGCCCGCAGACGGACCGCGTGGAAACGACGTTGCCGATCGACTTCGGCCATTGGTCGCCAGCATGCTCGCGGTTGAGGTAGATGATTTGGCCGGGTTGAGCCTTGAGGCACTCTCCGAGCGGGTGGGTAGCGATGGCGCACACCACCTTGACGAGCTAAAGCGTAGTGCGGCGGACGCCGCGAACTTCCGCAATATGGAGCCCAATTACGGTCACGAGATACTTGCTCTTCTGATGCGTGAGGGCATCATCCAGGTAGTTTCAGCAAATTGGGACTGCGCGATCGAGATCGCCGGGGGAAAGGCCGGTATTCCGATCGAAGGAGTTTCGCGTGCGGACGATCTAAACCCGCCACCGATCGAGATCCTTCTCCTTTTCAAGGCTCACGGCTGCGCGCGTCGTCCCGAGACCCTCGTACTTACCCGCGCCGAAGTTGATGAACCCGAACTATGGGCTCGAAGTCGAGTCCAACATGCCCTGACTGGAGGAACTGTCGTTTTTCTCGGTCTCGGCACTCTTGGTGCATACGTCAGCGAGCCAATCACCGAGATTGTCCCCCGGTGGATTGAGGGTGCGGCAAACGTTCGCGTCGTCGACCCCTTTGGTTTGTCAGATGAGTGGAAAACCGCGCTGGACGACCATAATGAGGACGTTGGGATTTTGGTCGGCTCGGACGAGTTTCTCGACGACCTGATTCGGGCGGTCGTTAGTCAAGCCCTTTCGGGGGTTGATCGAGAGTCCCGGGAGCTAAATAGCACTGAGCAGAAGGCATGGTCACAGGGAATCGTTGATGGCTACGAGATGTTGGCCAGGGTGTTTCTCGATCTCCATGGAGATGCCATCCTGCGTTGGTGGCGAGATGGCGTCGACTCGTCAGAGGATGGCTCCTCTTTTATTTTCAGCCCCGCCGGGCAGCGCGCACTCATGTGCGTCTCTCTTCTTTTGGCCAACGATGGTGGGGTGCCCCGGGCGCTCGGCGAAGAAGGTGATTTGACGATCCGCAGCCCGCAACGGTATTTCGAGATTGCCTGCCAGCCGGGGAAGCATTGGCATGAAGCGAGACGCGGTGCCCGGGCTCGCGTCGAACGCCGCCGCCGTGGGGGCCGTTATGCAGCTGGTACTCCGATCACCGTGGTCATCCCCGATGCCACCGGCGCATTCCCCGCAGCTATGGCGCCGGTCGATATTGCCGCCAACGACCCGCGTGAGTCGAACATCGCTGCCGAAAACGGCGAGAACATCGCTTATATCAGTGCTGAGGATGCCGTTCAGGGGCGGATCGCCGCATGAACTCTCACCTCGCCCAGTTTGCCGACGTCCGCGCAGTGCTCGTCGACGGCGGCTTTGAGACGGAAGAGCGCGAGTTCGAGGGATTGGGACCAGTACTCATTGCGGAAACCCCTCTAGCTTTGGTGATGGCAGTTGGGCTGCCGGCCGTGGATTGGGCGCAATACCTTGAGGAAGCCCAAGCGCGACTCACGACTCTTGCCGCCGCTCATCCATCGCCACGAAGTTGGGATCTCTACCTAGTCATGATTCACGACGATTCCGAGCGGGAGCATTGGGCAAGGGCTGCCTATGCGGCCGATACTCGGTACGCGCGAAAGCTCTTCGTCACGGGCGAGCGGGAGAGCATCGAGAGATCGTTGCGCTGTCTACTACCTCTCCACGCGTTGCCTGAGATCGAACTCACTGACTCCTTGGCCACTGTTCGCCAGCAGCTACTCGCTGCTGGCGTAGAACCCGCTGTCGTCGAAGCTGCGATTAGTTCTTTCGCAGACTCCTCGAAGGTGAAGATTCCGTGACGGCCCGCCTCAAGCGCATCGAACTAGAGGGTTTCCGCGGATTCGCAGAGCGGCGAGGGGTCGACCTTGACGCCGATGCGGTCGTCGTACGGGGAGACAATGGCACGGGTAAGACCTCTCTGGTTGACGGACTGCTGTGGCTCTTCACTGGTGAACTTGCACACCTTGCCGTCAGAGTGAAGGGTCTAAGGCAGACCGAAGACAGTATTACCAATCGATTTCATGAATCTGATGCCGTTGTTTCGCTAACCGTCGGAACTAGTTCGGGGGACCAGATCTTCACTCGCAAGGGTAACCAAAAAAAGAACCGGCTGTTCCTCCATCGAGAGTCGCAGGCTCACCTAGACGGAGAGCAGGCAGAAGAGGCTTTGGCAGCCGCCTTTGGGCTGACCAATATTGGCGAACTTTGTGATGCGGTCCTCACCTGGGGGCTCCTGCGTCAGGATGCGATGGCGGCGACCCTGGAGCAAGGCGGTGCTTCGCTTTACCAGCGAATCGCCGGACTGATCGGCCTTGAGCAAGTCAATCAATTCGCACTTGCCGCCAGTGAAGCATCGACCGGCCTGAGTCGGCAGCGCTCGGATGCGCGTGCTGCAATGGAGCGTGCTGCCGAGCGCCACGAGGATGCGATCAAACGCCGCAGTATTGCCCAGAAGGTTGCTGCGAGTCAGCCGGATGTTGCTGCAGTGGCCAAGGAGGGTCTTAGGGCAGTTGCTACAAAGCTCCCTGAAGGGGTGGAGCCCGTCTTAGGCTCTTGGGGGGACCAATCTCTGGTTACGCAAATCGGTGAAGACGCCGATCTCCTCACCAAAGCCCTGGAGGCTCTACGTGCTCGCCAACGGGGTCTGGCAGCCCACCCCGAGACGGTGGTAGAGCTACTCGCGCAAGCCGAGGAGTCTGCATCGCTGGCAAAGCAGGCAGCTGCCGAGTCTGTGGAGAGGGCGCCAAGCATGGTCCAGCTTGCTTCTTCGGCGATTGATCTGCTCGGTGACACTTGTCCCGTTTGTGAACAGGACATCGATCAAGCCTCGGTCCGCATGCACCTCCAAGAGGTGCTGGACCAATCCCAGGATCTAGTCGCACGCTCACGAGAGGCTCAGGACGCGTTCATCGCAGCCGAAGCAGAGCTGTCGCGTGCACGTGGTGCCGTGGAAAGACGCCGAGTTGCCATCGAGGAAGTTCGCAAAGCGGAGGCAGGGGTGCGCGATGTGGCAAAAGCCATCGAAGATCGACTCATCGTTTCGGTGGCAGATCTTGGGCAGCCCGTAGTCGAGGCCCTGTTGGTCGGCTTGCGGGCGACGGTTTCTGAGATTGCAGGACTTCGGCGCTCAGTCAACGAGATTTCGGGCCCCCACGTTGCGCGCCTCGCAGATGAGGTAGAGAATTCGGCTGCGGATCTTGCCGTCGCCGAACGCGACTTTTCGGAGCTGGACCGCAGGTACAAAACCTCGAAGACCCTTGAGCAGGCCGCTCATGGTGCCGCCGAGGCCATCCTCTCGAACGCTCTTGAAGAACTTCAGCCCAGCTTCGCCGAGGTTTTTGATCGTCTTAGGCCCAGCGTCGCGTTTACGAAACTTTCTGCCAGCCAAGACATCATGAGGAACCGCAACCAGATTATTCCGGTTGTGCGTGATCAAGAGCGCGATATAGACGCGAACCCGTTGCTCGTTTTCAGTGAGGGCCAGCTCAATGTGGTTGCTCTTTCCTACTTCCTCGGTATGGCGCTAAACGCTCGCGACTCGAGCCTTCCATTCCTTGCCCTCGACGACCCACTGCAATCACTTGACGTGATCGCGATCCTTGGCTTCAGCGATCTCTGTCGGCAGATGCGTGGACAGCGACAACTGATACTCACGACCCATGATCGTCGGTTCGCCGACGTCTTGGTTCGGAAGCTCTCTCCCCGTGATCTTGGCGAAACGCTGCTGGTTCATGACTTCGAGGGTTGGGAGCGTGAGGGTCCGCTGATTGAGACGACCCGTCCTGATCCAGAGCCTGCGCTTCGCATTGTGGGGCAGGCATCCTGACTCGGGCTGGTTAATGGACTCGCGTCTCTGTTAGGTGAAGGCACTGGGTGAGTCCTGGATTGCGATTATTTCGAGACCGCATCTGTTCGCGGCACGCCCTGTGCAGTTGGGATGGTTGAAGTCAACAAGGGGCGGATTGGTCGATCTGCGAGCTGGCTGATCCGACCACCGATCTTCGAGTTCTCACCGTTCAATGTTGCTTTGCATGGCATCACGCCGGACATGTGCCGAGATGCGCTCGACTGGGCGGCGAGCCTCTCGATGATTGAGAAGTTCTGCGAGGGACGCCCGCTCATGGCCCACAACGCCAGCTTTGACATCGGCGTCATCCGTGACGCCTGCAGTTTGTCTGATCTCTCTTGGCCTGAACTTAGCTACGTGTGCAGTTTGGTTGTCGGCAGGCGGGTTTGGCCCGGTCTAAGTAGCTACAGCTTGGCTTATCTAGCCGCACACCTCGGCGTCTGTATGGAAACCCACCACGAAGCCAGCTCTGACGCCGTGAGCCAGGCCGAGTTTCACGGAGACTCCGAATCCAGGATCTTGTCCTGGGGACTGGAGATTCTCCCGAGCCATGCCACGACAGAGGAAGTACCTCGACGAGCTGTTGGACCGCGGCGCCCGCCTGGTCTTTGAGTCCGGCCGCCCGGTAGCCCACGTAGCCCGCGATCTGGGCGTCAGCTCCGAGATCCTGCGCCGGTGGGTGCGCCAAGCCGAAGCCGACGCCGGCAAGCGCAAGGAGCTGTTGAGCAGCGAGGAGAGAGAGGAGCTGGCCCGT